>Ga0197142_1000509_pt1 | contig 35743 bp, 42 predicted proteins | sample GBS60_MetaG_FD_148614 | JGI IMG/M metagenome (GOLD analysis project Ga0197142, IMG submission 148614) | Sediment microbial communities from Great Boiling Springs, Gerlach, Nevada, United States - GBS 60_MetaG | ecosystem: Environmental > Aquatic > Thermal springs > Hot (42-90C) > Sediment...
GAAAACCACGGGCTATGGGCCTGAGGAGGGAGGACACCGCCATGTACGAGCGCACCACGCCTCCAGATGACGAAGATCTGGGAGGGCGAAAGTCCCCCCGAGATGCGAAAAGGAGGCAGGACAGATGCAGTACACCGCCTTCGACGCGCACAAGCGCTACACCTGGGCTCGGCCGGAATGACCGCTCCCGGAGCGTTTGTGTTTCCTGGTCTTGGAACGTCGGCTCTGCGTGTACTATCATCGATCCAGCTCCGGAATTCCCTGAGGAGGTGGACCATGGCGCGAGACCGACCGGCCCGCCTTCCTACGGGTTCGCCCCTTGAGTACGAGCCGCAGAACGAGCTCGGCGTTGCTTACCTTTTCTCGCACGTGGCGCGCCAACTGGGCCTGACGGTCGAACGGGTGCAAGACGGCTTCCCAGACTGCATAGCCTACAAGGCCGGACGCCGGGTGCGCATCGAGTTCGAATACCGGTCGCGGAACTTCCGCGACCACGGGCACGACCCACGGGGGTGCGACTGGATCGTGTGTTGGATCCACGACTGGCCAGACGTGCCCCCGCGATTGCACGTCAAAGAGCTCCGGACGTACTTCGGGCTAGGCTGGGACGTCTGGCTCCAGCCGCTTGATCCAAAATGGCGCAGTGAAGTGAGCAGGATGAACTCCGGCACGTGGTCCGTGTCGCCCCAGGCGAAAAAGGGTGACCTGGTACTCTTTTACTACGCGACACCTTACCGGTACGTGGGGGACATCGTCGTGGTCGAGGAGCCACTCAAGCGTGTGCGTGCCGGCTGGAAACGCGGCGAGGACTCGATGGCACGAGTGCGCCGGGTGTGCAGCCTCAAGGCGCCGCTCCACCTCCAGCAGCTGCGCCGCCACCCTGTGCTGGGCAACGCCGGGTTCGTACGAGCTTCAATGCAGGGGCGTCACAAGGCTACCGAGTACTGGCCGGAGCTGTACCAATTGATCTTGAGCCTGAACCCCGGGGCACGAGAAAAGCTCAGGCGTTGGGCACCGGAGCAGGTCCTCCGAGGGTGAGGCGGTGGCCGTGCCCTCGACGCGGCCCGTCTGGTACCGTCCCCAGACCCAACGATACCGCTGAGACACGTATCTTGACACCGTGTGTCAAGTCACCGCAATGTCGGGCGCTCCCCGCGGCCGAACGTGCGCTCGGACCGCGGACTTTCATCCGGCTACAACCCGCCAACGACCTCACGGGAACAGCTGCTCGCCGGTGTCCGCGTCGAACACCGTGATGGCCATGGTGGGGCAGCCCTCCGCGGCCTCCAGGACCGTCTCCGGAGCGTCACCCACAGGGTCCAGGACCGCGGACTGGCCCTGCTCGTTCAGGGTGAAGGTGCGGGGAGCGGTGAGGACGCAGATGCTGCTGCCCACGCAGCGGTGGTAGTCCACCTCGACCCGCAGCCGCCGCACGTCTACCACTCCACGTGCAACTCCGTCAGGGCCCGGGACACGATGGTGGGGTGGTACTCCACCTCCTCCTGGGCCAGGCGCATGGTGGGGAAGCGCTGCACCAGGGCCGAGAACGCCTCCTGCCCCTCCAGCCGCGCGAGGGGTGCTCCCAGGCACACGTGGATCCCGTGTCCGAAGGCCACGTGGGGGTTGGGGTTGCGGGTGATGTCCACCCGGTCGGGGTCTGGGAACTTCTCCGGGTCCCGGTTGGCCGACGCCAGGACCAGCAGCATGCGGTCCCCCGCCCGCACGGCCTTCCCGCCCAGCTCCACGTCCACCTTCGCCCACCGGAAGGTGGCCTTCACCGGCCCGTCGTAGCGCAGCAGCTCCTCCGTCGCAGACCGGTTCAGGGAGGGGTCCTGGCGCAGCAACTCCCACTGGTCCCGGTGCTGCAACAACGCCAGCAGGCCGTTGGCCAGCAGGTTGGTGGTGGTCTCGTGACCCGCGAACAGGAGCACGGTGCAGGTGGCCAGGACCTCGTCGTGGCTGAGCAGGTCCCCCCGCTCTTCTGCCTGGACCAAGGCGGAGGTCAGGTCGTCCCGGGGGTTGCGGCGGCGGTCGTGGATCAGGGGCTCGAAGTACTCCAGGAGCTTCACCAGCCCCGCCTGGGACCGCTCCCGCCGGTCCGGGTCGTCCGCCCGGATGAAGAAGATCCGGGACGTCTCGTCGGACCACTCCTTCACCGCCTCCCGGTCTTCCGGGGGCACACCCAGGTACTCGGAGATGACGATCACCGGGAGGTGGAAGGCGAACTCCCGCACGAACTCCATCCGCCGCTTGTGGGCCACCCCGTCCAGCAGCTCGTGCACGATCTGGCGCACCCGGGGCCGCAGGCGCTCCACGCTGGTGGGTGTGAAGGCCTTGTTGACCAGCATCCGCACCCGGGTGTGGTAGGGCGGGTCCGTGAACACCAGCCACTTGGAGAAGTACTTGATGAGGACGTGCAGCTTCTCCCGGTCGTGTTCGCTGAGCTCCCGTTGGAAGTGGGCCATGCGGTCGCTGGAAAGGCGCTCCGGGTCCCGGAAGGCCCGGACCACGTCGTCGTACCGGGTCACCAGCCACCCACCCCAGCGGTCGTTCCAGTGCACGGGATCTGTCCGCCGCAGGTGGGCGAAGTAGCTGTACGGGTCGCGCACCACCTCCGGGGCCAGCAGGTCGTCCTGTACCAGCACGGGTTCCCCTCCCCTCGGCTCGACCGATCGGTCGGCTAGACGCATTATAGCCGACCGCGCGGTCGGGAAGCTCCCTCCCGGGCGGGCTTCAAAGTTCCGGAGGCCAGGAGGCTGGCCTGGCGCAGGGTGGCCGCGGAAAGCCGGACCACGGGCTCCAGCAGTTCGGGCCGCACCTTGTCCGGGGTGTCCTCGGGGGAGTGATAGTGGGGGTCGTCGGGCCGGTGCAGCATGGCCGCGGGGATCCCCTCCCTCTCGAAGGAGACGTGGTCGCTTGACCCCATGCGGCGTGCCTCCACCCGCACGCCCAGCTCCCGGGCCGCCTGCAAAACCGCCTCCACCACGCGGCGGTCCTGGCCGGTGTTCCCCACCAACAGCCGCGTCCCCACGCCCACCATGTCCAGGTTCAACACGGCGGAAAGGCTCCGGCCGCGCTCGCTGCGGGCGTACGCCGCGGACCCGAACAGCCCGCCCTCCTCCGCGCCGAAGGCCGCCACCTCCACGGTCCACGGAGGCCTGGAGAACCGCAGCAACCGCGCCGCCTCCAGGGCGACGGCCACGCCGCTGGCGTTGTCGTTGGCACCCGGGCTCCCCTCCACCGAGTCCACGTGGGCGCCCAGGAGCACCCGGGCCCCGGATCGTCCCGGCAGGCTGGCCACCACGTTCCACGAGACCCTGGTCTCCAGGGAGGTGCTCACCACCAGGGCGACCACCACCGGCCCTTGTCGCAGCAGGCTCCTCAGCCGCAGCCCCTCCTCCCGGGACACGGCCACTGCGGGGATGGCGGACGGCCGCGTCAGGGTTCCTGAAAAGGAGCCCGGCTCGTGGTTGTACACCACCACCGCCCGGGCCCCCGCCCGGGCGGCGTTTTCCACCTTCTCGAAGAACGGGACGTCTCCCCGTTCCACCAGGGCCACCTTGCCCCGCACGTCCGCCTCCCGGAAGTCCTCCGGAAGGCCCCGTCCCGCCGCGGCCAGGGCGGAGGTGAGCAGGCCTTCCGTGGACGGGGAGTACTGGAGAACGCGGGGCGCCAGGCGCAGACGGACAGGAGTCGTGACCTCTAGGGACACTTCCCGCACCTCGAAGTGGGGAAAGGGGAAGTCCAGCACGTCCACGCGGTAGCCCAGGCCGCGCAGGTGGCCCGCCACGTACTCTACTGCCCGCCGCTCCGCGGCGCTGCCCGCCACCCTGGGCCCCGCGGCAGCCAGGGCCACCACGTGGGACAAGGCCCGGGCACCGGGGTCCTCCGTGGGAGTCGCCTGTCCGGCCTGCGCCCGCAAGCTGGACAGGACCAGGACCACCAGCAGGACGCGGCGCACGGTCACCTCCCCGCGGGACTCCCGGACCCGCCGTGTGCTGTCCGGGCAGCCCGGCTCGTTTCGAAGACGCGTTTCCCGAACAGGTCTGTCGGGAGCTGAGCCAGCTCCGCGGAGTTCAGGGCTCTTGCAGGAAGGCCTCCCGCAGCTGCCGGTAGGTGTCCAGCAGGTGCTGGGGGATGACCTTCACCTCCGCCAGGACCGGCATGAAGTTGGTGTCGCCCACCCACCGCGGCACCACGTGGACGTGCAGGTGGTCCGTGATGCCCGCCCCCGCGGCCCGACCCAGGTTGATCCCGATGTTGAAGGCCTGGGCGCCCAAACTGCGGCGCAGGGCCCGCACAGACCTGCGCACCGCCTCCCACAGGTCCGCCACCTCCTGGGGGCTGAGGTCCTCCAGCTCCCCCGTGTGCCGCGCGGGCACCGCCATCACGTGGCCGCTGTTGTACGGGTAGCGGTTGAGCATGACGAAGGCCGTCCCACCCCGCCACACGATGAGGTTCTCCTCGTCCCGGTCCTCCGCGGGCTTGGTGCAGAAGATGCAGCCCTCCGGCTCCGGTCCCTTGATGTACGCCAGCCGCCACGGTGCCCAGAGCTGCTCCACGTCTCCCCCTCGCTTTTGCGGTCTTAGGCCACGGGTGCTTCCCGCGCGGAACCGCCCACGGACACGCTCCTACCCCGCGGCCCGGGGCCGGCTCGCCAGCAGCCCCAGGCGCACCAGGGCTTCCGCCGCCGCGGCCTGCTCGGCTTCCTTCTTCGTCCTGCCGCGCCCCTCCCCCAGCACCCGTCCCCCGACCTCCACCACGGCCACGAAGGCCTTGGCGTGGTCAGGCCCCTCCGTACCCGTGATGCGGTACCGGGGCAGCTTGCGCTCGTGCTGCTGCACGTACTCCTGCAGCTGGCTCTTGAAGTCCACGGGGACCTCGTCCAACCCCTCCAGCCGGTCCGCGTACCACCGGCTCACCACCGCGTGGGCCACCCCGAAGCCGGAGTCCAAGTACACCGCGCCCACCACCGCCTCCAGCACGTCCGCCAGCATGCTGGACCGCTCGCGCCCGCCTCCCCGCTCCTCGCCGCGGCCCAGGAGGATGTAAGAGCCGAGGTCCAGACCGCGGGCGATGCTGGCCAGGGTGGGTTCGTTCACCAGGCGCGCCCGCAACCGCGCCAGGTCTCCCTCGCTGCGGTCTGGGAAACGGCGGTACAGGTGGTCGCTCACCACCAGGTTGAGCACCGCGTCTCCCAGGAACTCCAGGCGCTCGTAGGTCCCGAGCCGCGTCTCTCCCTCCTCGTGGGCGTACGAGCCGTGGGTCAGGGCCAGGTTCAACAAGGAGAGGTCACGGAACCGGACGTCCAGCTTCGCTTCCAGCTCCCGCAGGCGCGCGGCCCGCTCGCGGTCCAGCACCTCGGGGGCCTGGGTTCCCGTCTCCACGGCCATGGGCGGGCCTCAGGCGTCCTCGACCCTCCGCACCGCCAGGGTGCAGTTGTGCCCGCCGAAGCCGAAGGCGTTGGACAAGGCCACCCGCACGGAGGCCGGCCTCGCCCGGTTGGGCACGTAGTCGAGGTCGCAGTCGGGGTCGGGGGTCTCGTAGTTGATGGTGGGCGGCAGCACCTGGTGGTAGACGCTGAGGGCGCACGCGATGAGCTCCACCCCGCCCGCGGCACCCAGGAGGTGGCCCGTCATGGACTTGGTGGAGCTCACCGCCAGGCGGTAGGCGTGGTCGCCGAAGACCCGCTTGATGGCCAGGGTCTCGAACTTGTCGTTGTACGGTGTGCTGGTGCCGTGGGCGTTGATGTAGTCCACGTCCTCCGGCCGCAGCCCCGCGTCCTGCAGGCACCTGGCCATGCACTGGGCCGCCCCCTCGCCCTCAGGGTCCGGCTGGGTGATGTGGTAGGCGTCCGCGCTCATGCCGTAGCCCACCACCTCGCAGTAGATGCGGGCTCCCCGGGCCCGGGCGCTCTCCAGCTCCTCCAGGACCACCACCCCTGCCCCCTCCCCCATCACGAAGCCGTCCCGGTCCCGGTCGAAGGGCCGCACCGCCCGCTCCGGCTCGTGGTTGCGGGTGGACATGGCCTTCATGGAGCAGAAGCCCGCGATGGACAGGGCGGTGATGGCGGCCTCGGTGCCGCCCGCGATCATGGCATCCGCGTCGCCCCGCTGGATGATCTTGAAGGCATCCCCGATGCAGTGCCCGCCCGTGGCGCAAGCGGTGACCACGGAGGTGTTGGGACCCCGCACCCCGAACAGGATGCTCACCATCCCCGCGGCCATGTTGCTGATGAGCATGGGGATGAAGAACGGGCTCACCCGGTCCGGCCCCCGCTCCAGCAGGACCCGGTGCTGCTCTTCCCAGGTGTGGGCCCCGCCGATGCCGGACCCCAGCACCACCCCCACCCGGTCTCGGTTGGCCGGGGTGATGCGGAAGTCCGCGTCCTCCAGGGCCATGCGGGTGGCGGCGATGGCGAACTGGACGAAGCGGTCGTTGCGCCGGACCTCCTTGCGGTCCATGTACTGGAGGGGGTCGAAGTCCCGGACCTCCGCCGCGATCTGGGTGGGAAAGGGAGAGGGGTCGAAGGACTCGATGCGGCGGACCCCGCTCCGGCCCTCCAGGAGGGAGCTCCAGAAGGCGTCCTTCCCGATCCCGATGGGCGTGACCACGCCCACCCCGGTGACCGCGACCCGCCGCTTCTGCTGGCTCAAGGGCGCCACCCGCGCGCTTGCGCTACCCCTCCTTCGCGGCCTGCAGGTGCTCCTCGATGTACTGGACCGCCTGCCCTACGGTCTGGATCTTCTCCGCGTCCTCTTCGGGGATCTGGATGCCGAACTCCTCCTCCAGGGCCATCACCAGCTCCACCACGTCCAGGGAGTCCGCCCCCAGGTCCTCCACGAAGGAGGCGTTCTCGGTCACCTCGTCCTCCTCCACCCCCAGCTGGTCCACCACGATGGCCTTCACCCGGTCGAACGTTGACGCCATCTCCGCCTCCTCGCAGCACCCGCTCGTTTTCCCCTACTTCATTACCATACCACCGTCCACGTTCAAGACCTGTCCCGTGATGTACGCGGCCTGCTCGCTGCACAGGAACACCACCGCGGGGGCGATCTCCTCCGGGGTGGCGGTGCGGCCCAGGGGGATTTGGGAGACCAAAAAGCGCCGCTGGTCCTCGTCCAACCCCTCCGTCATCCGGCTGTGGACGTAGCCGGGGGCCACCGCGTTCACCGTGATGTTCCGGGACGCCACCTCCCGGGCCACGGCCTTGGTGAACCCCACGATCCCGGCCTTGGCGGCCACGTAGTTGGCCTGGCCCGCGTTGCCCACCAGCCCTACCACGGAGGTGACGTTCACGATGCGGCCCCAGCGGGCCCGCAGCATGTCCTTGAGGGCCTCCCGGGTGCACAGGAAGGTGCCCGTGAGGTTCGTGTCCAGGACCCGACGCCAGTCCTCCAGCCGCATGCGGACCACGAGCCCGTCCCGCAGGGCCCCCGCGTTGTTCACCAGGATGTCCACCCGCCCCAGCTGGTCCCGGACCTCCCGGAAGAACCGTTCCACGTCCTGTTCGGAGGCCACGTCCCCGCCCACCACCACCGCCCGGCCCCCGTGGCTGCGGATGCGGTCCGCCACCTCCAGGGCTCCGTCCCGGTTGGCGCCGTAGTGGACCGCCACCGCGGCCCCTGCCCGGGCCAGGGCCACGCACACCGCCCCGCCGATGGCTCCCGAGCCGCCCGTCACCAGGGCCACCTTCCCGCGCAGGTCCACGTGCATCCCCTACGCCTCCCGCCGCACGCCGCCCAGGGACGCCACCGCCTTCTGCAGCGACGCCCGGTCCTCCACGTGCACGGCCGTCACCCCGGGAGCGCACCGCTTCACCAGCCCCGTGAGGACCGTCCCCGGCCCCAGTTCCACGAAGGTGTCCACCCCGTCCGCGGCCATTCCCTGCACGGACTGCATCCACCGCACGGGCGTGTACACCTGCTCCACCAGCAGCCTCCGGATCTCCTCCGCCTTGTGCACGGGCCGGGCGGTAACGTTGGACACCACGGGGAGGGCTGCGTCCCGCACGCGGACCTGCTCCAGGGCCGCCGCCAGCCGCTCGGCCGCCGGCCGCATGAGGCTGGTGTGGAAGGGAGCCGACACCGCCAGCAGCACCGCCCGCCGGGCCCCCGCGGTCTTGGCGAGGCGCACCGCTTCCTCCACCGCGGGCCGGTCCCCGCCCACCACCACCTGGTCTGGCGCGTTGTAGTTGCTGGCCTCGCACACCCCGAGCTCCGAGGCCTGGTGGCAGACCCGCTCCACCTGCTCCCACGCCAGCCCCAGGACCGCAGCCATGGCGGTGTCCCGGCCCTGGGTGGCCTCCTGCATGAACTGTCCGCGCTGGCGGACCAGCCACACCGCGTCCTCGAAGTCCAGGGACCCCGCGCACACCAGGGCCGTGTACTCCCCCAGGCTCAAGCCCGCGGCCACCTGCGGGGAAGGCACCCGGTCCCGCACGGCCTCCAGGCAGGCCAGGCTGGTCACCAGGATGGCGGGCTGGGTGTTCTCCGTCTGCTGCAGCACCTCCTCCGGGCCCTGGCGGCACAGCTCCAGCAGGTCCAGGCCGAGGACCGCGGAGGCCCGGTCGAACAGGGCCCGGGCGCGGGGGAAGTCCGCGGCCAACTCCACCCCCATGCCCACGTACTGCGCTCCCTGGCCCGGGAACACGTACGCCAGTCCGCCCACCGCCTACCCCCAGCGCAGGGCGCAGGACGCCCAGGTGAGCCCGCCGCCGAAGGCCACCAGCACCACCAGGTCGCCGGGCCGCACGCGACCCTCCTCCACCGCCTCGTACAGGGCCACGGGCACGGAGGCAGAGGAGGTGTTCCCGTACTTGTGGACGTTCACGTAGAACTTCTCCAGGGGCTGCCCCAGGCGCTCCGCGGCGGCCTGGATGATGCGGACGTTGGCCTGGTGGGGGATGAACAGGTCCACCTCCTCCACGGAAATCCCTGCCCGCTGGCAGGCCTCCTCGATGGCCCGCGGGATGATGCGGCTGGCGAACTTGAACACCTCCGGGCCGTTCATGTGGATGAAGTGCTGGGCCCGCTCCACAGTCTCGTAGGAGGCGGGAAGCCGGCTCCCCCCCGCGGGCAGGCTCAACAGGGAGCCGCCGCCGCCGTCCGCGCCCAGCCAGAAGGACAGCAAGCCCCGCTCCCCGTCGGAGGGCACCACCACCGCGGCGCCCGCGCTGTCCCCGAACAGCACGCAGGTGGCCCGGTCCTTCCAGTTGGTGATGCGGGACAGGGTGTCGGCCCCCACCACCAGCACCCGCTCCGCTAGTCCGGAGACCACCTGGGCGTGGGCCAGGCTGAGGGCGTACACAAAACTGCTGCACGCCGCGGAGATGTCCACGGCTCCCGCCCGTTTGGCGCCCAGGCGTTCCTGCACCAGGCAGGCGGTGGCGGGAAAGATCATGTCGGGGCTCGCGGTGCCCACCAGGATGAGGTCGAGGTCCGAGGCCTCCACCCCCGCCTGCTCCAGGGCTTCCCGCGCCGCCTCCAGGGCCAGGTCCGAGGTGGCCTCCTCGGGGGCCGCCACCCGCCGCTCCTTGATCCCGGTCCGCACCGTGATCCACTCGTCGGTGGTGTCCACCATGCGCTCCAGGTCCGCGTTGGTGAGCACCCTGCGGGGCACGTACCGCCCCAGGCCCGCGATCCTCGACGACCTCTTCCGCCCCATGGTCCCTCCGATCCCGTCGTCTCCGTGCTGTGCTGGCGCACGCCCCGGACTCAGGTGCTGGCCGCGTCCGCGGCCTGGGCGACTCCGAGCCGCAGGGTCTCCCGCTGGATCACCTCCGGGAGGCGTTGGCGCACCTGCTCCTGCGCCACCCGGAGGGCGTTGTACACCGCGTGGGCGTTGGAAGCGCCGTGCCCGATCACCACCACCCCCCGCACCCCCAGAAGGGGCGCTCCCCCGTACTCCGTGTAGTCGATACGCCGGCGCAGGGCCCGCAGGCGCGGCCGCAGCAGCCACACCGCGACCTTCGCGCGGACCGACCGCCGCACCTCCTCCCGGATGATCTGGAACAGGCCCTGGGCCATGCCCTCCCCCAGCTTGAGGACCACGTTCCCCACGAACCCGTCGCACACCAGCACGTCGCACGCCCCGAAGAACACGGCACGGCCCTCCACGTTCCCGACGAAGTTCAGGTCCGTGGCCCGCAAGAGCTCCGCGGTCCGCACCACCAGCTCGTTGCCCTTGCCCGCCTCCTCTCCGTTGCTCAGCAGGCCCACCCGGGGCGAGGGGATGCCCAGCACCCGCTCCGCGTACACGCTTCCCATGAGGGCGAACTGCAGGAGGTGACGGGGCCGGCAGTCCACGTTGGCCCCCACGTCCAGGGCCACCATGCGGCCCCGCAGCGTGGGTAGGACCGCGGAGATGGCGGGACGGTCCACCCCCTCCACCCGGCCCAGGGTCAGCAAGGACGCGGCCATCACCGCGCCCGTGTTGCCCGCGCTGAAGAACGCGTCCGCCTGGCCGGCCCGGACCAGCTCCAGGCCCTTGGTGATGGAGTTGTCGGGCTTGCGCCGCAGGGCCGCGGTGGGGGACTCGTCCATCCCCACCTGCTGGGAGGCGTGCACCACCCGGACCCCTGGTACGGACCCGTAGCGGCGCAGCTGCTCCCGCACCTGGTCGTCGGGACCCACCAGGAGTACTTCCAGGCCCAGCTTCTGCGCCGCGGCCACCGCCCCCGCCACCACCTCCGCGGGGGCGTGGTCTCCGCCCATGGCGTCTACCGCCACGCGCATGGGCCTGCTACGAACCGCGCCGGCTCGTGGGCTCCTCCGCGGGCACCACCTGTCGGCCACCGTACGTGCCGCAGGTGGGGCACACGTGGTGCGGCAGGCGAGGGGACTTGCACTTGGGGCACGGCACCAGGTGGGGGGCCTCCGCCTTCTGCAGCGCCCGGCGTCGGGCCACCCGCATGTGCGAGTGCCGCCTCGAACGGCTCATGGCATCCCTCCCAGGACGTTCTGCAGCACCTGCCACCGCGGGTCCGGAGAACGCGCGGGGCAGTCACACGGGTCGGTGTTGCGGTCTGCCCCGCACACGGGGCACAGACCCGCGCAGTCCGGCCGGCACAGCGGCGCGAAGGGGACGGCCAGGAGCAGGTGCTGCCGGGCCACCTCCGTCACGTCCAACTCCGGCTCCGCCAGGGGCATGACCAGCACCCCGTCCTCCACCACCACCTCCTCGGACGGGACGAGGTCGGGGTCGAACCACTCCTCCACCGCGGCCCGGAGGTCCGTGCGGAACCGGCGCAGACAGCGGCCGCACACCAGCTCCGCCTCCGTCTCCACGCTGCCTTGCACGTGCAGCCGCCTGCCCTCCGCCCGCACCTCCACCTCCCCGGCCACGGGCGCCAGGAAGGGGACGTCCTCAGCACCGGAGTCCACGACCTCGGAGAACCGCAGGCGCACCCGGCGGCCGGGGCTGGTCCGGACCTGTTCCGTGGAGACCTTCATAACAGCACCGCGCGCCCGGACCCCCGGGCGCGCACTCCCGTTGATGATAGGCCCCGGGCCAGGGGAAGTCAAGGCGAAACCCAGACGCCGGGCCGCCTTCACCCCTCCCGCCCTCGATCCAGGAGCTCCTTCCCCTTGCGGATGCTCAGGAGCACCCGCATCACGCCTTGCTCCAGGTCCTCCAGGACCTGCCGGGCGTACTCGTCCGCGCCCCTGCGGGTCTCCTCCGCCTCCTGTCGGGCCCGCTCCAGGATTTCCTCGGCCTTGGCGCGGGCGTGGCGGACCACCTCGTGCTCGTCCACCCGCTGGGCCAGCTCCTCTTGGGCCTGGGTGACCATGCGCCGGGCCTGCTCCTGGGCCCGCTGCAGGACTTCCTCCGCCGCGACCCGCAGGCGGTGGGCTTCCGCCAGTTCCGCGGGAAGCCTCGCCCGCAGCATCTCCAGGAGGCTGCGGACTTCCCGTTCGTCCACGATGCGCTTGTCCGTCCACGGCACCGTCCCGGCCCGGCTCAGGAGGGCCTCCAGACGGTCCAGGAGCTCGAACACGCTGTCCACGCGGCCTCCCGTGGGCCCGGGGTCACCCTTCCCGTCTCGGAGCCTGGCCCCGAAGAACCCTCGTCCCCAGACGTCCGGTCGGGACGCTTGGGCCATGTTCGGGGGGCTGCTTCATCCCGCACCGAACCGGCGCCGCAGGCGCTCCCGAACGCCCTCCGGCACCAAGCCGTCCACCGCCCCCCCCAGCCGGGCCACCTCCTTAATGAGGGTGGAGCTCACGAACCCGTACTCCGGGCTCGTGGGCAAGAACACTGTCTCCAACTCCGGGGCCAGCCGCCGGTTCACGTGGGCCATCCGGAGCTCGTACTCCAGGTCCCCCACCCGGACTCCCTTGACGATGGCACACGCGCCGCACCGCCGCGCGAACTCCACGGTCAGACCCTGGAACGCCTGAACCTCCACCCCCACCAGGTCCGCCACCGCCTCCCGCAGCATCTGCACCCGTTCGTCCACGGTGAACAGGGGCTCCTTCCCCGACTCGTGGGCGACCCCCACCACCAGCCGCGGGAAGAGGAGCCGCGCCCTCCGGATCACGTCCACGTGCCCGTTGTGCACGGGGTCAAAGGTCCCGGGGTAGACGGCCACCGTCACCTCGTCCTCCTCCTTGGGGGGCCTTCCGCAGGAAGGCCACCGCGGTGTCGCCGTACGTACGCCGCCACGTCACCTCCAGACCTTCCGTTTCCACGGGCTCGCCCCGCGCACCCTCCGCCACCACCACCGCCTCTTCCCGCAGCACGGGGCTTTCCGACAGGGCCCGCAGGGCCCGCCCCAGCCACCCGCTGCGGTACGGGGGGTCCAGGAAGACCAGGTCGAAGCGCTCGCCCCGCTGCGCCAGCCGGCGCAGAGCCCGCAGGGCGTCCGCCCGCCAGACCTCCGCACGGCCGGCCAGCCCCGCGGACCGCAAGTTCGCCCGGAGGCCCGCCGCGGTCCTGGGGTCCAGCTCCACGAACACCGCCCGCCGCGCCCCCCGGCTCAGGGCCTCGATCCCCAGGGTGCCCACCCCCGCAAACAGGTCCAGGACGTCCGCGTCCACCACCCGTTCGCCCAGGGCGTTGAAGATGGCCTCCCGGACCCGATCCTGGGTGGGCCGGGCAGCCACGCCCCGCGGTACCCGCAGCCGCCTCCCCTTGGCTTCTCCCGCGGCGACCCGCACGACCTAGCCCCCTGTCCACAAAAACCGTCATTCGGAGGGGACCGGGGTCCCCAAAAATCGCGCAGCGATTTTTGGGGTGGTCTAGCCCACCGCCAGCAACGCCCCGGACTCCGCGTACCGGCGGAGCAGCCGTTCCCGCAGGACGCGGTGCTCCGGCCGGGTCAGCTGGGGGTCCTGGTGCAAAATCCACTCCGCCGCCTCCCGGGCCTGTTCCAGAAGCGCCACGTCCCCGATGGGGTCTGCCACCCGGAAGTCCGGCAGCCCGTGCTGCCGGGTCCCGAAGAACTCCCCGGGTCCCCGCAGCTCCAGGTCTACCTGCGCGATGCGGAACCCGTCGTGGGTTTCCACCAGGGCCTGGATCCGGCGCCGCGCCTCCTCCGTGGGCAGAGCCGAGATCAGGATACAGTAGGACCGGTGTGCGGAGCGCCCCACCCGGCCCCGGAGCTGGTGCAGCTGCGCCAGGCCGAACCGGTCTGCGTCCTCCACCACCATGACCGTGGCGTTGGGGACGTCCACGCCCACCTCGATGACGGGGGTGGCCACCAGGACCTGCAGCTCGCCCCGCCGGAAGGCCTCCATCACCGCGTCCTTCTCCGCCACCGGCATGCGGCCGTGCAGCAGGCCCACCCGGAGGTCCGGGAGGACCTGCGTGCGCATCTGCTCGTAGAGGGCCACCGCCGCGGAGGCGTCCAGCTTCTCCGACTCCTCCACCAAGGGGCAGACCACGTAGGCCTGCCGGCCTGCCCGCACCTCCCGCCGGAGGAACTCGTACACCCGGTCCCGCTGCTCGGGGAAGCGGTGGTACGTGCGGACGGGCTGACGGCCAGGAGGCAGCTCGTCCAGCACCGAGACGTCCAGGTCCCCGTACAGGGTGAGGGCGAGGGTCCGGGGGATGGGGGTGGCGGTCATCACCAGCACGTCCGGCTCGTGTCCCTTCGCCCGCAGGGCAGCCCGCTGGGCCACGCCGAACTTGTGCTGTTCGTCCACCACCACCAGGCTCAACCGGTCGAAGACCACGTCCTCCTGCAGCAGGGCGTGGGTCCCCACCACCAGGTCCGCCTCGCCCCGGGCCACCTCTGCCAGGACCGCGTCCCGCTCCGGCTTGCGCATCCCTCCCGTGAGGAGCACCACCCGGAGGCCCACGGGCTCCAGGAACCGTCGGAAGGTCAGGTAGTGCTGCTCCGCCAGGATCTCCGTCGGGGCCATCACCGCGGCCTGGCGTCCGCCGCCCGCGCACACCACCACCGCGGCCGCGGCCACCACGGTCTTCCCGGAGCCCACGTCCCCCTGCAGGAGCCGGTTCATGGGGTGCGGGGAGTACATCTCCCGCCGGATTTCGTCGATCACCCGCCTCTGGGCGCCGGTCAGGGCGAAGGGGAGGCTGCGGAGGAAAGCCTCCAGCAATCCGCCGTCCTCCTGGTACCGGTGCGGCTTGGTGGCGGTGACCACCCCGCGACGCCGCAGCAGGAGGGCGAGCTCCAGCTCCAGGAGCTCCGCGAAGGCCAACGTGCGGCGGGCCTGCTGCCCTTCCTCCACGGTGTCAGGGAAGTGCACCCGCCGGAGGGCCTCCGCTACCGGGAGCAGTCCGTAGCGGGCCCGCACGGCCTCCGGCACCGGCTCAGGGACTCGGGAGGCGAACGTCTCCAGCGCCGCGTGCACCGCCCGCCGCACCACGCGCGGGGAGAGCTGCTCCGTGGCCGGGTGCACGGGGACGACCCGGCCGGTGTGGAGGGTTTCGTCCTCCCCCGCGGCCCGCTCGAACTCCGGAGAGTCGATCTCGATCTGCCCCCGCTCCCGCCGCACCCGACCCCACAGGACGATCTCCGTCCCCGGGGCCAGGACCTTGTCCAGGTGCCGGCGTCCCCAGAACTTGGCCACGGCCACCGCGGTCCCGTCGGTGACGTACACCTCCGTGAGCTTCTTGGGGCTGCGCAGGGGCGGCTCCCTCAGGCGCACCACCTTCACCCGGAAGGTGGCGAAGGCGTCGTGGGGTGCGGCGTACACCGTGGTGGCCCGGCTGCGGTCCTCGTACCGCCGGGGGACGTGGTACAGGAGGTCTTCCACCGTCCGGATGCCCAGGCGTGCGAAAGCCTGGGCCAGGCGCGGTCCCACGCCCCGCACGTACTGCACGGGCTGCTGGAGAGGGTCGGAGACCCCGGTGCGCATCCCGTAACCGTGTTCGACCGAACCCGCGGGTTTCCTCGTGTTTGCCCCCCTCCCGCGGCCGTGTTAGAATCCGCGGGTGGCACCCGCGGGCGGTGCACTGGTCTGGGACGGTGAGGTCATGGCGAGGACGTGTGAGATCTGCGGCAAGGGACCCCGGGCGGGGCACAGCATCTCCTTCAGCAACCGGCACAGCAAGCGCCGCTTCGTGCCCAACCTGCAGCGGGTGCGGGCTCTGGTGGACGGCGTCCCGCGGCGGGTGCGGGTCTGCACTGCGTGCTTGAAGTCCGGCCGCGTGAAGCGGGCGGGCTGACCTCGGGAAGGGGAACGCCGCCTCCCGGCAGGCCGCGGCTCCGCCGGGGAGGCGGCTGCGCCGAGGTCAGGCCAGCGGTGGGCGCCTACCCCGCAGCTTCCACAGGAGTTCCTGCAGGGCCTCGCGGCCCAGGACGTACACCTCCCCGCAGAACCGGCAGCGCACTTCCGCGCGCCCTTCGGACAACAGGGACTCCACCTCGTCTGCCCCGAGCAGGGTGAGGACCCCTTCCACCCGCTCCCGGGAGCAGGTGCAACGGTAGCGGACCTGCCGCTCCTCCAGGATCTGCGCCCCCAGCTCGCCCAGGGCCAGCCGGGCGAGGTCCGCGGAGGAGAGCCCCTGCCGCACCAGCTGCGTCACCGGAGGGAGACTCTGGACGTGGGCTTCCAGGTAGTCCCGGGCCTGCGGGTCGGAACCGGGCATCCACTGCACGAGAAACCCGCCCGCCGCGGACACGTGCCCGTCGGGCTCCACCAGGACCCCCAAGGAAACCGCGGAGGGGATCTGCTCGGACTGTGCCAGGTAGTACGCCAAGTCCTCCCCGATCTCCCCCGAAACCAGGGGCGCGCTGCCGTGGTACGGCCACCGCAGCCCCAGGTCCCGGGTCACGTGCAGGGTGCCGCGGCCCACCGCCGCCCCCACGTCCAGCTTCCGCCGGCGAGAGAGGGGCAGGTGCACCCAGGGGTTCTGCACGTAGCCCCGCACGTCCCCCGAGGCGGTGGTGTCCGTGACGATCCCCCCGAGAGGGCCGTCACCTAGGATCCGGAGGGTCACCTTCTGCTGGCCCTCCAGTGTGCCGCTCAACAGGCTGGCGGCGGTGAGGGCCCTCCCCAGGGCCGCGGCCGCGGTGGGCGCAGCCTGGTGCCGCCTGCGGGCTTCTTCCACCAGGCGTGTGGTCACGCACGCGAAGGCCAGGACGCCTTCGGAACCCATGGCCCGCACCAGGGTCTCCACGTCAACCTCCCCTCCCCCGCGGACGCGGCCTCCGCACGCGGACGGCCAGCAGCTCCCCGTGCGTGACCTCCACCCACGCGGGCTCTTGAGTGACCTCGTTGCTGACCCCGAGGGTGCTTCCGAGGGTCAAGCTCCCGTCCACCAGGGGGAACTTCAGGCCGCCGGTGAAGATTCCCAGGCTCTCCGGACGCAAGGAGAACAGGGACACCCAGTCGCCCACCCGGGCGTCCAACTCCACCCGGCCGCGCACCAGCTGCACCAGGGTGCCGCCCGCCACCACCCGCAGTTCCACCCCGCGGTCCGCCGCGTACCGCGGCAGCAGCAGGTTGGCCAGCTCGTGGTCCAGCCGCCCACCCAGGCCTCCCAGAAGGTACGCGAGGCGAAACCCCCGCTCCGCCACCACGTCCACCGCCAGCTCGCTGTCGGTCTTGTCCTTCTCCGTGGGATGCCGGTACCGCTCGGCCCCGACCTCCCGGAGCCAGTCCAGCAACCGGGGGTCCAGGGAGTCCCAGTCCCCCACCATCACGTGGGGTCTCCAGCCCGCTCGTCGGGCTCGGGCCACCCCGCCGTCCGCGCACACCACCAGGGCCGCGCCTCGGAAGCGACGCGGTAGAGGCCCTCGCCCCGCGGCCACGATGGCGGCGTACCGCTCCTGCTGCCCCACGCATGCGATGGTACCGGGCCGGGCAAGCCGGGAAAAGCGGGCCAGACCATCCCCAAAAATCGCGGGGCGATTTTTGGGGACCTCGTTCCCGGGTGCGCGAAGGATTTGCAGGACAGGCTTCTAGCGTCCCGGGCCAGAAAGAGCCTTCAAGACTAGCACCGTCAACACGGTGCTCACCACCACCTCCGGCAGCATGTACGAGCCGTTGTACACCGCGGAGTACAGGGCCGGGCTCGTGCCCCGGGGCGCGTACTGCGCGAAGAACACCACCCCGCTGAGGAAGTGGGACAGAAAGCGGCCCGCGCCGCCCACCACCACGCCCAGCCACGGGGTGTTCGGGAAAAAGCCCGCCAGCCCCAGGGCGCCGAAGGCCACCGGGTAGTCCAGGAGAAACTGGACGGGGTGCAGGAAGACCGGCTCCAGGGCGAAGTTCACCAGGCCCAGGAGCACCCCCGCCACGATCCCCGTCCGGGCACCCCACCGCAGGCTCAGCGCCAGCACCGGCACCATGCTCCCTGCGGTGATGGAGCCTCCCTGCGGCAGCTGGTACACCTTCACCATCCCCAGGGCCGCGGCCAAGGCCACCGCGATCCCGGACTCTGCCAGCTGCCTGATGCTCCACCCTCTCACGCCTCACCTCCACCCCGGTCCTTCCCGCGGGACGGTCGGTCACCCGCCGGCTCCCGCCTCCCCTTCTGCGTGGAGCCAACGGAACAGGGGGTTGCACGGCCCGACCCCTTTCCCCAGGGGCAGTCCGTGCCGGATGGCTTCCGTCACGAACTCCTTGCCCCGGCGGACCGCCTCCCGCACAGGAAGCCCCTTACTGAGGGAGGCGGCGATGGCCGCGGAAAGCACGCACCCGGTGCCGTGGGTGTGCCGGGAGGGCACCCGCGGCGCCCGCAGCTCCTCCCACTCCTCCCCGTCGTAGAACACGTCCACGGCGTCCCCCTGCAGGTGACCTCCCTTCACCAGCACCGCCCGAGGCCCCAGGTCCCGCAGGGCCCGGGCCGCCTCCCGCATCCCCGCCAGGTCCCGGATGGCCCTGCCCAGGAGGGCCTCCGCCTCGGGCAGGTTGGGGGTGAGGACCGTGGCCAGGGGCAGGATCTCCCGCCGCAGGGCCTCCTGCGCTTCCGGCCGCAGCAGCGGCGCCCCGCTCTTGGCCACCATCACCGGGTCCACCACCAGGTTTCCGATGCGGTGGTGGCGCACCCGGTCCGCCACCGCCTCGATGATGGGGGCGCTGCTGAGCATGCCCGTCTTGGCCGCGTCCACCCCGATGTCCTCCACCACCGCGTCGATCTGTGCGGCCACCACCTCGGGCGGGACCTCGTGCACCGCGAACACCCCGGTGGTGTTCTGGGCCGTGAGGGCGGTGAGGGCGCTCATCCCGAAGACCCCCAGGGCGGAAAAGGTCTTCAGGTCGGCCTGAATGCCGGCCCCGCCGCCCGAGTCCGACCCCGCGATGGTCAGGGCTCTGGGGATTGCCACGGTGGTACACCTCCCCTCTCCTTCAGCGCCTCGTCCACAGCTTCCCGAAGCCTCCGCGTGGCCTCCCGCATGTCCTCCGCGTCCGCCACCGCGGAGATCACCGCCACGCCCGCGGCGCCCGCCCGCACCACCTCCGCGGCGTTTTCCGCGGTGATCCCCCCGATGCCCACCACGGGCACCCGGACTGCGCGGACGATCCTGCGCAGGCCCTCCAGGCCGATGGCCTCTCCCGCGTCGGCCTTGGTGGCGGTGGGGAACACGGGGCCCACACCCAAGTAGTCTGCACCCTCCCGCTCCGCCCGCAACGCTTCGTCCACCGTGCCCGCGGAGGCTCCCACGATGCGGCCGGGACCCAGCAGCCGCCTCGCGTCCGCCACCGGTAGGTCGTCTTCGCCCACGTGCACCCCGTCCGCTCCCGCGGCCAAGGCCACGTCCACCCGGTCGTTCACCACGAAGGCCACCTTGGCCTGGCGGGCGAGGTCCTGGATCCGGCGGGCCCACTCCACCAGCTGCCGGGCAGGAGCGCGTTTGTCCCGCAGCTGCAGGACCGTGGCGCCGCCCTCCAAAGCCGCCCGCGCCACGTCCTCGTGGGAGCGCCCTCGAAAAGAGCGGTCCGTGATCACGTACACGCGGAGGTCCAGCAACCTACCCTCCTCTAGGCCGCGGGGCATCCACCTCCTCCGCCCGCACGCCCGCGCGTAGCTCCGCGGGTGTCAGGGTAGCCAGCTGGTCCAGGAGGCAGACCCGGAAGCTGGCCGGGCCCTGGGCCTGCCGGGCCGCCAGCTCCCCGGCGTAGCCGAAGTACGCCAGAGCCGCCGCGGTGGCCACCAGCACGTCGTCCGCCACCGCCAGAAAGCAGCCCACCACCGCGGTGGCCATGCAGCCCGCCCCCGGGATCCGCCGCAGCAGGGGATGGCCGTTGTCCACCGCGACAAGGCGGTTGCCGTACGCCACCCAGTCCCGGGCCCCGGTCACCGCGGCCACCGCCCCGTACGTCTCCGCCACCCCGCAGGCGACCTCCTCGGCAGGGGTGTCCGCTTTCCACGACTCCACGCCCCGCAGGACCCCGCGCCTACCGGCCAAGAAGGCCATCTCCGCCAGGTTGCCCCGTACCGCGGTGACCCGCAGCTCCCCGAGGAGCCTCCCTGCAGCTTCCCTGCGCAGCTGGGTGGCACCCACGCCCACGGGGTCCAACACCACGGGGATCCCGCGGTGGTTGGCGCGGCGTCCTGCGGCCCGCATGGCCTCCACCCGTTCCGGGGTCAGGGTGCCGAGGTTGAGGACCAAGGCGGAGGCAGAGTCCGTCACCTCCTCCACCTCCTCCCGCGCGGACGCCATCACCGGCAAGGCCCCGGTGGCCAGGGTGGCGCTGGCTACCTCGTACGCGGTGACCGTGTTGGTGACGTGGTGCACCAGAGGCTGCTCCCTGCGCACCCGTTCCAGGAGCCCTGCGGCTGCCTCGGACAAGCGCCCGCCCGACACGCCCCGCTATGCCTCCGCGATCACACGGGCGGCCCCCTTCAACCGCCCCAGGTCGAAGGGGCTTCCCAGCCGCCCAGCCAGCAGGCTCACCCCCGCAGACACGCCGAGGGCGGCCAGGAAGGCGAGGGACAGGCGTCCCCGCTGGAAGCCTGGGTCTGGGAAGAACGCGAAACCCGCGAGAGTACCGAGCACGGTGGCCCAGGCCGCGCCGCGGCCCGACAACTTCGTGGAGTACAGGCCGAGGAAGGTGGGAACCAGAGCCGCGGCGCAAACCAGGTCCGCGAGGAGAAACAGGTAAAGCACGCTGTACCCTTGCGCCGCGACCACGAACGCCGGGACGCCCACGACCACCGTGGCTGCCCGAGCCCACCGAAGGAGGGCCCGGGCGGGAATCTCAGGCCGCACCCGGTGCAGGTCCACGGTGAAGGCGCTGGTGATCCCGTTGAGCAGGGTGTCGGTGGTGCTGGCCGCCAGAGCCGTAGCCAGCACGAGGAGGACCACCACGAGGACCGGTGGCGCGGCGGGCAGCAGGGCTCCGAACAACGCCGTGGAGGCGGGCTGTGCGCGTCCCACGGAGACCGCGAAAAGCCCGAACCCCCCGGCCAGGAACACCACCGGGGCAGAGAGGGCCGCGGCCACCAAGAGCCCGCGGCGCAGCTGAGACGGGTCCCGGGCGGCGTACACGCGCTGCCAGTAACCTTGGTGGAACAGGTTCGCCGCGAGGATGGCGACCACCAGGACCGCTGCGGTTTCCCACCCCGCGCCGTGCCGAAGCGAGAGCAGGTGCGGGGCCTTCTCGTGCAAGGCCGCGAGAGAACCACCCCCTCCCAGGACGGCCGCGCCCCCGACCACCAAGACCACGAAGAGGGGCAGGATGAGCCAGGTCTGAAGGACGTCCGTGCGCACGGAAGCCGGCAGGCCGCCGTACGCCGTGTAGGCCAGGGTGGTCCCGAGGACCACCGCGGCGGAGGCCCAGAGGGGCAGGCCCGAGACCAGCCGTACGGCCAAAGCCAGTCCGGTCAGTTCCGCCGTAAGGTAGATCCCCATGTAGAACAGCATGATGAGCAGGACCAGGGCATACATGGGGGAACCGTAGCGGTAGTACACGAACTCCGTGAGACTGTGGCCCTCCGGCATGAGCTCCCGCATGCGCCGCCCCAAGGGGACAAAAGCCAGCACGGGGGCCGCGGCACCGAGTCCGTAGCCGATCAAGGCCGGGATCCCGCCCCAGGTGGCGGACTCCGCGGGGCTGAACAGGATCCAGGCTCCCATTCCCGAGGCGAACACGGTCCACGCCACACTCCGGGCCCCGAGGGTGCCCCGGGCGGTGAGGTATTCCTCAAGACCCCGGGTCGATGCCCGCAGGCCGAGGACGAGGAACCCCACGGACACCGCGACCAACAGCCCCACCGCGTGGGACGCTGGCAGCAGGATGGCCTGGTTCATCCCACCACCTCCGGGACCTTCGCCCGCGCCAGGGCCTGCAGCACCAGCCACCCTATCACCGCGCCGGGCACGCTGCTGGCCAGGAACAGAGGCAACAGGGTCGCCAAGGGGATGGCCTTGCCCATGAAGAGGGGGGCCACCAGGAGGCTCCCCAGGGTGGCTCCCACGGGTCCGGTGCCCAGGGGCTCCAGCAGGCTCACCCCTGGGTGGCGCCAGACCCGGTACGCGAGCCCCACCACCAGGGCGCCTGGAATCCCTCCGGGGAACGCCAGAAGGGTTCCCACCCCGAACAAGTTCCGCAGCACCGCCGCCAGGGTGGCGGCCAGGGCCGCGTACCACGGGCCGACCACCACGCCCGCCACGGCGTTCACCATGTGCTGCCAGGGCAGCAGCTTGGCGCCCGCCACGGGGACGGCGCCCGGCACGAAGGACAGGATCACGGGCAGTGCCGCGAACACCGCGGTGAGGGCCAGCTTGCGCGTCATCTCCTCCCTCCTTCCCAGGTCATCTCCCAGAAAGCCGCCTCGTAGTCCGCCACGCGGCAGAAGGCTTCCTCCGCCGTGGCCCGCTCGGAAGGTGAGGCCGACCCCAGGGCGCGCCGGGCGCAGGCCTCCAGCCCGGCCACGTACTCCGCGAAACCCGGCTGCGTCCAGTGCTCCACGAACTCCCGGTACGCGGGAGCTCCCGGAGACGCGGAGCTCCAGGCGTCCAGGTAGGCCCGCTCACAGGCCCACAGGGCCGTAATCTGCGCCGCGTACGGGAGCTCCCGGAGGCCCCGGAGGAAGTCCACGTACGCCCGACACGTGGGGTGAACGGCCACCTCCAGGGAAAGCCCCCGGGAGCGGGCGTGCTCCTCGAACCAGTCCAGCTCCCCCACAAGCCCCACCAGGCCCGAGGCCAGGACCCGCTGGTCGGGCCTGGGGGAAGCGGCCAGGACGTACGCCTGGGCGGGCAGGAGTCCCCGCACGAAGTGGTAGTCCTGCACCAGCCACCTCCGGAAGGCCTCCTCCGGCAAGCTCCCGTCCCGCACCCCGTCCAGGAAGGGGTGACGGGTGGCCCGGCGCCACAGCTCCGGGTGTCGGGCCAGCAGGTCCTGCGGGCTCACGAGGACCTCCACGCGCTGTCGAAAAACGCGTACTCCAGCTCCATGGCGCGCCGGTACAGCTGTCCCAGGCGCCCGCGGTCTCCTCCGTACCGGTCCAGGAGGTCTTCCAGGGTCTGGGCCAGCCCCTGGAAGTCGGGGCCGGCGTAGGTGTGCACCCACTCCGCGTACGGGCTTCCCTGGCGTAGGGCGGGCAGCAGCTGGGTACCCAGGTAGGCGTACAGCCGCATGCAGGGGGTCTGGGCCGCCACCCCGTGGCCCACGGGTTCCAGGGCCGCGGTGCGGAGGAGGAAGTCTGTGTACGCGGCGGTGGCGGGAGCGGGGTCCGGCTGCAGGTCCACCCCCCACCTCCGGGCGTAGCCCTGGTGCAGGCGGAGTTCCTCCAGGGCTCCGTCCAACAGCTCCTTGAACTTCATCACACCCTCCCGGTCGGGGGCCTTGGCCAGCAGCAGCGCGTAGGCCCGCACGAAGGAGTCCAGGAAGTACGCGTCCTGGCCCACGTAGAAGCGAAACCGCTCCAGGGGGAGGTCTCCGGAGGCGATGCCTTGCACGAAGGGGTGCTCCAGGCACGCCTGGGCCAGGTGTTGGTTTTCCGCCCAAAGCTCCCGTGCCAGTCCCATGTCCGCCTCCCGAAACACGACCGCCAGGCCCGAGCAGGACCTGGCGGTTTCCGTGGTCTTGCCACTTCCCCACGCCAGCATTACCTGGATCGGGTCGTCGGGGTCTGCGGCATTGGCCGTACAGCCGGCCGCACTCTCAGCCCGGCTCTTCCGAGCTCCCCCAGGGCTTGCTATGGACTTGTCCGCGGCCTCCCGGCCGCACCCCTATTATCGCACCTCGTCAAATCCCGCCGGCTGCGGGCTCCGTGCCTGGTCTACGGGGAGTCCGCGCTTGCCAGGCGGAGGAAGTAGCGGTGCAGCCCCGCGTAGCCGGTGATCTCCGGGTGGAAGGTGGCACCGAGCAGGCGTCCCTGCTGCACCAGGACCGGAAGGCCCTCGTGGCGCGCCACGACCTGCACCCCCTCGCCGACCCACGTGATCACGGGAGCCCGGATGAAGGCGACCCGGAAGGGCGCGGGGTCCACCGCGGGGCAGTGGAGGTCGTCCTCGAAGCTCTCCCGCTGCCGGCCGTACGCGTTGCGTTCCACGGCCACGTCCAACAGCCGCAGAAGGGGCGGCTCACCCCCTGAGGCCCGCTTGGCCATGAGGATGAGGCCCGCGCAGGTGCCGAACACGGCCATCCCCTCCTGCACCCGTCGGCGCACCGCCTGGTCCAGGCCGCAGCGAGCCATTAACGCGCCGAGGGTGGTGCTCTCGCCCCCTGGGATCACCAGGGCCTGCACGTGCTCCAGGTCCTTCGGGGTCCGGACCGCCACCGGGTCCGCGCCCACCTCCCGCAACACCGCGGCGTGCTCGGACACGTCTCCCTGCAGCGCCAAAACACCCACCCGCAAGGACTTCACCTCCTCCCCCAGAGCCGGACACATCCCGAGGAGCCTGTCCCGGAAAAACCGTCCAACGGAGAGACCGGGGTCCCCAAAAATCCCTGGAGTGGTCTAGCCGCCTCGAGTCTGGAGCAGCTCCGCGGGCTGGAGCCGCCGCACGTCCAGGCCCCGCATGGGCTCCCCCAGCCCCTCGCAGGCCCGCGCCACCGCGTCGGGGTCGTCGTAGTGGGCCACCGCGTCCACGATGGCCCGGGCCCGGCGGGCCGGGTCTTCCGACTTGAAGATCCCGGACCCCACGAACACCCCGTCGCACCCCAGCTGCATCATCAAGGCCGCGTCCGCGGGCGTGGCGATGCCTCCCGCGGCGAAGTTCACCACGGGCAGCCGCCCCAGCCGGCGGACCTCCCGGACCAGCTCGTACGGCGCCCGCAGGTCCCGGGATGCGGCCATGAGCTCCTCCTCCGGCAAGGCCTGCAGCCTCCGGATTTCGTCCAGGATCTGACGCACGTGGCGCACCGCCTCCACCACGTTGCCCGTACCCGCTTCCCCCTTGGTGCGGATCATGGCCGCGCCCTCCCCGATCCGTCGCAACGCTTCCCCGAGGTCTCGCGCCCCGCACACGAAGGGCACCCGGAAGCGCCGCTTGTCGATGTGGTGCTGTTCGTCCGCCGGGGTCAGGACCTCGCTCTCGTCGATGAAGTCCACCCCGATGGCCTCCAGCACTTGCGCCTCCACGAAGTGTCCAATGCGGACCTTGGCCATGACGGGGATGGTGACCGCGGCCATGATGGCCTTGATGCGGGCAGGGTCTGCCATGCGGGCCACGCCGCCCTCCGCCCGGATGTCCGCGGGCACCCGCTCCAGGGCCATCACCGCCACCGCACCCGCGTCCTCCGCGATGCGGGCCTGCTCCGGGGTGGTGACGTCCATGATCACCCCTCCCTTGAGCATCTGCGCCAGACCCCGCTTGATCCGGTCGGTACCCACTTCCCGCACGACCCTCACCTCCGTCCGTCCGGTGCCTCCGTCTTTCCGCTCAGCCGCTCCAGGGCCCGCCACAGTTCGTCCACGGGGTACGCCTCCAGGGGTTCCCGGCGGCAGCCCGCCACCCGCCAGCACCCGTCCTCCACGAATCTCCCCACCACCGCCGCGGACACCCCCGCCTCCTCCAGAGCCGTCACCGTGCGCTCGGGATCCGGGGTGGCGATGAGGAGGGCTCCGCTGCTCACCAGGCCCAGGGGGTCCACCTGGACGTGCCCGCAGATGGCCTCCGTCTCCGGACGCACGGGCACGCGTTCCGCGTACAGCTCCACCCCGACTCCCGAAGCCTGCGCCATCTCCAGGGCCGCGGCCAGGACCCCTCCCTCCGTGACGTCGTGCATGGCGTGGGCCCCGGCCCGCACCGCCACCCGGCCCTCCCGCAGGACGCTGATCTCGTCCAGGAAGCTCTGGGCCCTGCGCACCACCTCAGACCCCAGGCGGCGGGAGAAGTAGTCCTCGAAGTCGGACGCCAAAATGGCCGTCCCCTCCAGTCCCGCGGCCTTGGTCACCACCAGGGCGTCCCCTGGCCGGGCGCCGGAGCTGGTCACGAACTCCCCGCGCCGCGCCCGGCCCACGGCGGTGGTCACCACCAGAGTGCGGTCCAGCCCCGCGGTCACCTCCGTGTGCCCGCCTGCGATTTCCACACCCAGCTCCGCCGCGGTCCGGCCCGCCTGTTCCATCAGCTGCTGCAGCTCCTCCTCGCCAGCACCCTCCCGCAGCAACACGTCCATGAGCAAGGCCAGAGGCTCCGCGCCCGTGGCGGCCAGGTCGTTGGTCGCCACGTACACCGCGATGCGCCCCAGGTTCCGGGCAGCTCCCGTGATGGGGTCCGTGGTGAGCACGCACACCCACTCCCCGAAGTCCAGCACCGCGCAGTCCTCCCCCACCCGGGCCCGCACCAGGACCTCCGGACGATGGCCCAGGTGGGGGTACACCAGCCGCTCCAGCAGTTCCGGGGGGACTTTGCCGACGCGCATCACCGGGCCGCCACCACGCCGCGGAGCACCCAGTAGCCTGCCAGGGCCACCACAACTCCGGAGACCACCTGGAAAACGTTCCCGGGGACCTCGGCCGCGGCCGCGTGGGGCCCCAGGCCCAGCACGAAGGCCTCCACCACGTAGTAGCCCGCCACCATCCACGCGCCCGCCACCGCGCAGCTGCCCACGGCCCTGGGCACCCACCCGCTCCCTGGGGAGTGGGCGCCCCGCAGGACCCGGAAGAACAGCAAGCCCGCAAGCCCGCCCTCCACTCCCTTGATCACCAACGTGAAGGCGGCGAAGTGAGGGTAGCCCCCGAGCAGGTCCGCCAGGGCCGAACCGACCCCGCCCGCCATCAAGCCGTGCACGGGTCCCAGCAACAGGGCGGAGAGGTAGATGACGGTCTCACCCAGGTTGATGTAGCCCTGGGTGGCCGGCACCGGGATGCGGATCACCAGGGTGGCCGCGGTCACCAGGGCCGTGGCCAGGGCCCCCGCGGTCAGGTCGCGCGTGGTCAAGACCCCTTCACCTCCCCGGGTCAGGTTGGTGACCTACCCGCGTAGGTTAGCCCGCCAAGTGGCTTGCGAAAACAGCCACTTTCGCTCAAGATGCATGTACCACTTGCCATGGAGCTTACCTTCCGGCTGAACACTCGGCCTCGGGCCAGGGACCTGGCCCAGCAGCTGCGGGCCGCCATCCTGGAAGGCCGCCTCAGACCCGGCAGCAAGCTCCCCTCTACCCGGGGCCTCGCAGAGTCCCTGGGTTGCTCCCGGACCCTCGTGAGCCAGGTGTACGAGGAGCTGGTGGCGGAGGGTTACCTGGAAGCCAGGAGGGGGTCAGGGACCTACGTGGCCCCCGGGCTTCCCGTGCTGCCGCCCGCTCCGGGCGCCCCGGAGGCTCCGCCGCCTCGGTGGCTCGCGCCCTTCCGGAAGGGGGACGAGGACGAGGAGGGTACTGGCTGCCGTGTGGACTTCAGCCTCACCCGCCAGGTGGTGGAGCCCATAGCCCGCCGCAGCTGGGTCCGTATGTGGAAGGCGGTGGCCAGGCAGGCACCTCCCAGAGACGCCGGCCCACCGGAGGGAGACCCGGAACTCCGGGAGGCCATCGCGGACTACCTTGGCCGGGCACGAGGGCTGCGGTGCCGGCCCGGGGACGTGGTGGTGACCACGGGCGGGGTACGGGCCGTGGACCTGGTGGCCCAGGCTGTACTGCGGCCTGGTGACCCCGTGGCCGTAGAGGAGCCTGGGTATCCCGCGGCCCGCAGGACTCTCGAGGACCGGGGGGCGGCTCTTCTGCCCGTGGGTGTGGACGAGGACGGCCTGCGGGTGAGGAACCTGACCGATTCGCCCCTGGTGGTGTACGTGACCCCCGCCCACCAGTACCCCCTGGGGGTGCGGATGTCCGTGGCGCGGCGCGCCGCCCTGCTGGACTGGGCGAGCCGGTGGGACCGGCTCATCCTGGAAGACGACTACGACAGCGAGCTTCGGTTTGACGGCCCGCCCCTCCCGGCGCTGGCGGGCATGGACCGTGCGGGCCGCGTGGTGTACGTGGGCACCTTCTCCAAGGTGTTGGCCCCGGGTCTGCGGGTGGGGTACGTGGTGGCCCCCGCCTGGCTCCGGGAACGCCTGCTGCGGCTGAGGGAGCGGTCCGGGGACCGGGTACCGTGGCCGGTGCAACGGGCCCTGGCCGCCTTCCTGGCGAGCGGGGACTTCGATCGGCACGTGCGCCGGGTCCGCAGGCAGTACGCGGAGCGCCGCGCCGCCCTGCGGGAAGCCCTCCAGCCAGCCTCCGGGCTCGCGCGGTTGAAGGGGATGGAGGCTGGGTTGCACGCCTTCCTGGAGTTGGGGCCGGGCCTGGACGAGCAAAAGCTGGCAGCCGTGGCCCACCAGCGGGGGGTACGGGTCAGCCTCCTACGGCCGTTTTACCTGGGGACCCCGGACCGCCAGGGGTGGCTTTTGGCCTACGGTGGACTCACCGCGGAAGAGGTGTGGTGGGGAGGGCGGGTGCTGGCGGAGGTGCTGCGGGAAGCCTCCAGACGGCTTTCTCCTCCGCTCCCTGCGGGGAGGGGCCTGTGAACGTGGCGTTCCTGCTCCTGACCCTGGACGGGAACACGCCCGCGCAGGTGGCGCGGGAGGCCCGGAAGATCCCAGCGGTGTCGGAGGCGTACGCCACCCTCGGACCCTACGACGTGGTGGTGGTGGTCCGTGCGGAGGCCACCCGGGACATCCCCGGGGTGGCGGAACGGTTGCGGCAGATCCACGGCGTGGTCCAGGTGGTCTGTTGCGTGGCGGTCTAGACCCGGTCCGGGGTCCCCACGCCCGCTCTTCGGGCCCTCACACCCGGACCCGCGGGGTGACCACGGTCATCTCCCGCAGGATGCGTTGGGCCACCTCCAGGGCTTCCAGACCCGCTTCCCCCGAAACCCGGGGACTCTCCTCGCCGCGCACGCACGCCAAGAAGTGCCTCAGCTCGGCCCGCAGGGGCTCCTCGTGCCGCACGGGAAGCTCCTGGCGTCCCTGGGGGGAACGGACCACCATGTGCTCCCGGAGGTAGTTCAGGTACACCGAGCCGTGGGAGGTGATGACTTCCACCTCCGCGGCCTTCAGGGGGGAGACGCGGCTGGCCACCAAGCTCGCCACGCAGCCGTCCTCCAGCAGCAGGTGCGCCACCGCCAGGTCCTCCTCCGGCCCGTGCAGGCGTGCCCCGATGCCCGTGACCCGGACCACGTGGGACCCGGAAAGGGACAGGACGATGTCGATGTCGTGGATCATGAGGTCCATGACCACACCCACGTCCGTGGCCCGCCCCGGCTGGTAGGGGCGCACGCGCCGCGCCTGGACGAACAGGGGCTCCCGGGCCCGCGCCAGCAACTCCTCCACGGACGGCTTGAACCGCTCCACGTGGCCCACCAGGAGCACGCGGTCCTTCCTCCGCGCCAGGGCCACCAGCTCCCGGGCCTCCTCCACCCGTGCGGTGATGGGTTTCTCCACCAGGACGTGTACCCCGGCTTCCAGCAAGTCCCGGGCGATGCGGTAGTGGTGCACCGTGGGGGCCACCACGCTCACCGCGTCCACCTTCCCCACCAGGTCCCGGTGGTCCAGGTAGCCGGGCACCCGGTAGCGGCTGCTGAACTCCTCCACCTCCTCCGGGTTGGGGGACACCACGGCCACCAGCTGGGCTTCCGGCAGCTGGTGGTAGATGCGCACGTGGTGGCGGCCCCACTTGCCGAGCCCCACCACCGCCACGCGCACGGATTCCACCGGGGGCCTCAAGGGGCAGGCACGAAGTACTGGGCGAACTCCCGCACCGCCTGCACCACCCGGTGCAGTTCTGCTTCGCCGAGGGCGGGGTGTACGGGCAGGGACAGCACCTCCCGGCTGGCCCGCTCCGCCTGCGGCCAGCGCCCGGGAGGGTAACCCAGCTGACGGTACGGCGGGCTGTGGGGCACGGGCTCTGGGTAGTACACCCGGCTTTCCACCCCTCGGCTGCGCAGGTGCGCGGCCAGGGCGTCCCGCCGCTCCGCCCGGACCGTGTACTGGTGGTAGACGTGCAGGTACCCTTCCGGCTCCACGGGCGGGACCAGCCCCGGCAGGCCCGCGAGCCTTTCCGTCAGGTACCGGGCGTTGCGGCGGCGGGCCGCGTTGCGCTCCTCCAGGTGCTGCAGCTGCCCGACCCCCAAGGCCGCCGCGAGCTCGGTCATCCGGTAGTTGTGCCCCACCAGCTCGTACCGGTACGGGCCGCTCTGTCCCTGGTGCACCAAAAGCCGCACCCGCCGCGCCAGTTGCGGGTCTGCGGTGGTCACCATCCCGCCTTCTCCCGTGGTCATGTTCTTGGTGGGGTAGAAGCTGAAGACCCCCGCCACCCCGAAGCTCCCCACCCGCTTTCCCCGGAAGGCGGCGCCGTGGGCTTGCGCCGCGTCCTCCACCACCCACACCCCGTACCGGTCCGCCACCTCCAGGAGGGAGTCCACCGCAGCCGGCAGCCCGTACAGGTGTACCGCCACCACGCCCCGGACCCACGGGTTTTTCTTCAAGGCCTCCTCCACCGCCTGCGGGTCCAGGTTGAAGGTGGCGGGGTCGATGTCCACGAACACGGGACGCGCTCCCCGGTGCACCACCGCGTTGGCGGTGGCCGCGAAGGTGAAGGCCGGGACCACCACCCCGTCCCCGGGTCCTACGCCCAGGGCCTCCAACACCACCTCCAGGGCTGCAGTGCCGGAGGAGGTGGCCACCGCGTACGGGACGCCCACGTACGCGGCGAAGGAGGTTTCAAACCGCTCCACCCACTCCCCGGAGCTGAGCCGGCCGGAACTCAGCACCTCCAACACCCGCCGGCAGTCCTCCTCCGTGACGAGGGGCCTGGCGATGGGGACGGTGTGCACGGCTGCCTCCGCGGACACGCGGAACCCCTCCGGGAGTACCCCGGAGGGGTCCGCGGCTACTGGATCACCACCCTGCGGTTGGTGGCCAGGACCCAGATGAGGAAGGCCAGGAGCAGGACCACCAGCAGCTCCGCTTGGCCCGACCGGTCGCCGAGCCAGCGGCGTACCCACGCCCGGAGTTGCGTCTGCAAGAGCTCTACCATAGGCTCACCTCCGCGCCGAGTTCTCTCCTGCGACCACTCCAAAAATCACTCCGCGACCTTGCCGGGTCCCCCCGGTCGGGGGTTTCCCGACGCCACTTTCTAGTTTCCACCCCGAGCACCCACGGTCTCCTCCGCCCGGCGGCGCAGGGCCTCCAGCATCCCCTCCGCGTTCTTCCGCACCAGCTGGCGGACGAGGTTCGTGAGCAGGGGCCCCAGGAGGGGGATGTGCAGCTCGTAGTCCAGGACCAGCCGCACCGCACACCCGCCCGGAGCCGGGTCGAAGGTCCACACGCCCTCAAAGCGGTCGAAGTCGCCCTCCCGCTGCCGGAAGGTGCACGTCCGCCTTTGGTCGTCCCACTCGTCCTCCTCGGTCCACGCGACCCGCCGACCCTGGATCTTCCCGACCCACGCGGTCACCGTCCGGTTTCCCTCCCGCTGGACCACCCGGAGGCTCTCCACGTCCGGCATGAACTCCGGGAACTGCTCCACGTCCTTCGCCACCGCGTACACGTGGTCCGCGGGTGCCCGCACGAAGGTCTCCACTTCTACCCGAGGCACAGGACCCTCCCGTACAGAGATACGCCACGGAAACCCCCGCCGCCTGCTCGGCCCCGAAGGACCGGAGGCCTTTGGGGCACCTCCCGGCAGGCTGTCAGGTGGCCCAGGCCTGCAGCCGGCTCAACAGAGCCCGCGGCAGCTCCGCCTCCACGTGCACCGCGTCCGGCAGGTACTCCTCCCGCAACACCCGGCCCCGGCGGCGCAGCTCCGCCAGGATTCTGGCCTGGGCGTAGGGGATCCGCAACCGCGTCCGCGGCCATGCCGGCAGGGCTCGGGCCACCTGCTCCAAGAGGGCCTCCAGGCCCGTGCCGCGCAGGGCGCTGATGGGCACGCCGCCGGTGAGCTGCACCACCTCCGCCACCCGTTCGGGGGACAGCCGGTCCGTCTTGTTGAGGGCCAGCACCGTGGGCTTCCCGTCCGCCCCCAGCTCCTCCAGGAGGTGCTCCACGGCCTCCCGCTGCCGCGGCCAGGCCGGGTGGGAAACGTCCAAAACGTGCACCAGCACGTCCGCCTCCGTGACCTCCTCCAGGGTGGCCCGGAAGGCTGCCACCAGCTGCGTGGGCAGCTTCTGCAGGAACCCCACGGTGTCCACCAGGACCACGGGCCGTCCGTCCGGCAGGTGAGCCCGTCGGGCGGTGGGATCCAGGGTGGCGAACAGCTTGTCCTCCACAAACACCTGGGCCCCCGAGAGGGCGTTGAGCAAGGTGGACTTGCCCGCGTTGGTGTAGCCCACCAGGGCCACCACGGGGACCTCCGCCTGCTGCCGGGCCCGCCTCTGGGTCCTGCGGGTCCGCGCCACCTCCTCCAGACGGGCCCGCAGCTCGTCGATGCGCCTGCGGACCCGGCGGCGGTCCGTCTCCAGCTGGGTCTCCCCGGGACCCCGGGTGCCGATCCCTCCTCCCAGGCGGGACAGCAGCACCCCCTTGCCAGCCAGCCGGGGCAGCAGGTACGTCATCTGGGCCAGCTCCACCTGCAGGCGGCCTTCTCGGGTCCGGGCCCGGCGGGCGAAGATGTCCAGCACCAGGGCCGTGCGGTCCAGGACCTTCACCCCCAGCTCCTCCTCCAGGTTGCGTTGCTGGGCGGGGGTGAGTTCCTCGTCAAACACCACCAGGTCCGCGGCCTCCCGCTCCACCAAGGCCCTCAGCTCCGCCACCTTCCCGCGGCCGAGCAGGGTGGCCGGGTCCGGGCTGCGGCGTTCCTGGGTGAGCACGTCCACCACTTCCGCACCCGCGGTCTCCGCCAGCCGGCGCAGCTCCTCCAGACTCTCCGGAGTGGACCAGCCCTCTCTGCCAGGGACCACGAGCCCCACCAGCACAGCCCGCTCGGGCCTGTCCGCGCCCGCCGGACCGTCCCGCCAGGCTTCTTCCGCGGCCCGGATGCGTTCGGACGCCCGGAGGTGGCCCAGGGTCTCCACGGAGAACGGGCCCTCCAGAGCCACCTCAAAGCCGCCGGGGTCTTTGCGGCCCCCTGTGGACCGGGCCGGGGTAGCCACCCACGCCTCCGTCGCCTGGCCCCGGCGGTGGCCCACGGTGACCAGGAAGTCCAGGCGGGCTCCCTCCAGCAGGTCCAGGTCGGCCTCCGTGGGGTACGCCTCCGCTTGGTCGTACACCAGGACCAGCCTCAGGCCGCACGGACGGCCCCTCCTGCGGCTCTGCAGGGTGGCTTCCAGGCCGGGCCAGTTCCGCCCCAGCAACAGGTGGGCAACGGTGCCGTGCCGGGACAGCAGGACCCCCGCTTCCCGCCGGGCCACGTGGGCCAGGCCCACGAGCCGGACAACCAGCTCCGGGTCGCAGGCGGCCTCCGCGGAGAAAGACCGGGCCCGAAGGGCCGCGGCCAGCTGGCGGGCCGCCCTGGGCAGGCGGTGGGTGTTCCCGATCAGGAAGGGGAGCCGCACCGGTTCACCGGAGCTTCCGGAGGCGCTCCACCGCTTCCTTCAGCCGGTGGTCCGGCGTGGTGAAGGAAAGCCGGACGTAGCGGTCCCCCGCCTGCCCGTACCCGACCCCCGGGGTGACCACCACCGCGGCGCGGTCCAGGACGTGCTGCGCGAACCCCACGGAGTCGAAACCCTCCGGTACCTCCGCCCACACGTAGAAGGTAGCGCGGGGCCGGGTGACCCTCCAGCCCGCTTCCTGCAGGGCACCGACCAGCAGGTCCCGCCGGGCCTGGAAGGTGGCCACGCGCTCCCGCACGGGCTCCTCGGGCCCCCGCAGAGCCGCTTCGCCTGCCCGCTGGACCGCCACAAAGACCCCGCTGTCCAGGTTGGTCTTGAGCTTCGCCAGGGCGGAGACCACCTCCGCGTTCCCGCACACCCACCCCAACCGCCAGCCCGTCATGCAGTACGTCTTCGACACGGAGTGGTACTCCACCCCTACCTCCAGAGCACCCCGTGCCTGGAGGAACGAAGGAGGCCGGTAGCCGTCGTACGCGATCTCCGAGTACGAGTTGTCGTGCACCACCCACACCCCGTACTCCCGGGCAAACCGGACCGCTTCCTCGAAGAAGGCGAGTTCCGCGGTGGCCGCGGTGGGGTTGTTGGGGTAGTTGAGGAACAGGAGCTTGGCCCGGCGTGCCACCTCCGAGGGCACCGCAGTCCAGTCTGGCAAGAAGCCCCGCTCCGGCCTGAGAGGCAAAGGGTACGGCTCGCCGTCCGCCAGGAGCGTGGCCACCCGGTACACCGGGTACCCGGGGTCGGGCACCAAAGCCACGTCTCCCGGGTCCAGGAGAGCCCAGGGCAGGTGAGCGATCCCCTCCTTGGAGCCGATCAACGCCAGCACTTCCCGGTGCGGGTCCAGGCGCACGCCGAACCGCCTCTCGTACCACTCCGCCACAGCTCTGCGGAACCCCTCCGTCCCCGCGTACGGCGGGTAACGGTGGGTAGCGGGGTCCTGCACCGCTTGCTGCATGGCTTGGACCACGTGGTCCGGCGTGGGCAGGTCCGGGTCTCCCACCGCCAAGCTGATGACGTCCACTCCCCGGCGCTGCAGCTCCTCCGTACGGCGGTCCAGGTCCGCGAACAGGTAGGGCGGCACGCGCCGCAGCCGTTGGGACTCCACGCTCTGTGCCTTCTGTTCCATCCGCGCCTCCTCCGAGATCTGCCGCGCCACGCCTAGGATAGCCCAAGGGGAAGGCCGCAGGCCCGCGCCACCCCCAGAACCCGCTCCGCCACCGCCTCCGGGGGCAGCTCGTCCACGTCCACCCACCGGATCCTCGGGTCCGCCCGGAACCACGTCCACTGGCGCTTCGCGTAGCGCCGGGTGTTCCGCTCCAGCACCCGCACCGCCTCCGGTAGGCTCACCTGGCCCAGGACGTATGGGACCAGCTCCTTGTACCCGAGCCCCTGCAGGGCCGGGAGGGAGGGGTCGAGACCTCTGCTGAGCAAGGCCCGCACCTCGTCCACCAGGCCTGCCTGCAGCTGCTCGTGGATGCGGCGTCGGATGCGGCCGTACAGGACGTTCCGGTCCACGGTGAGCCCCACCTGCACCGCTTCCTCCCCACCCTCGCGGCGGGCCAGCTCGCTGAAGCGCTGTCCCGTGCGCACCACCACCTCCAGGGCCCGGATCACCCTGCGGAGGTTCTGGGGCGGGATACGGCGGGCGGCTTCGGGGTCCAGTTCTGCCAGCCGCCGGTACAGCACCCCGGGCTGCTGCCGCTCCTCCTCCTCCCACATCCGGCGTGTGGTCCAGTCCGGGGGGACCTGAGGGATCACCAGCCCGTCCACCACCGCGCGTACGTACAGCCCCGTCCCGCCCACCAGGAGGGGGACCCTGCCCCGGCCGCGGATGGCGGCGATGGCCTCCCGGGCCAGGCGCTGGAAGTCCCACACGGTGAAGACCTCCTGCGGGTCTGCCACGTCCAGGAGGTGGTGGGGCACCCGGGCCCGCATGCTGGGAGTGGGTTTGGCCGTCCCCACGTCCATGCCGCGGTACACGGTGCGGGAGTCCGCACACACGATTTCCCCACCCACCCGCAGGGCCAGCTCCACCGCCGCGGCGGACTTCCCCACCGCGGTGGGGCCCACCAGCACCAGCAAGGGCAGCCGCGAACCAGGAGTCGGGTCCATGCTCCGAGAACACCCTACAGCAATGGACACCCCCATGATGCGGCAGTACCAGGCCCTGAAGCGGGCTTACCCCGGGGCCCTCCTGCTGTTCCGCCTGGGCGACTTCTACGAGCTGTTCGGGGAGGACGCGGAGGTGGCGTCCCGGGTCCTGGACCTCACCCTGACTTCCCGGCCCGTGGCCAAGGACAAGCGGGTGCCCATGTGCGGCATCCCCCACCAGACCCTGGAGACGTACCTGAGCCGGCTGCTGGAGCGCGGCTACCGGGTGGCCATCTGCGAGCAGGTGGAGGACCCCAGGAAGGCCAAG
>Ga0197142_1000512_pt1 | contig 35656 bp, 25 predicted proteins | sample GBS60_MetaG_FD_148614 | JGI IMG/M metagenome (GOLD analysis project Ga0197142, IMG submission 148614) | Sediment microbial communities from Great Boiling Springs, Gerlach, Nevada, United States - GBS 60_MetaG | ecosystem: Environmental > Aquatic > Thermal springs > Hot (42-90C) > Sediment...
TCTCGTCGATGAAGACGATGCAGGGCGAATTGCGCTTGGCCTGGTCGAACAGGTCGCGCACCCGGCTGGCGCCCACGCCCACGAACATCTCCACAAATTCGGAGCCGGAGATGGAGAAGAAGGGCACACCGGCCTCGCCGGCCACGGCCTTGGCCATGAGGGTTTTGCCGGTGCCGGGGTGCCCGACCATAAGGACGCCTTTGGGGATGCGGGCGCCGAGGGAGGCGAACTTCTGGGGTTCTTTGAGGAACTCGACGACCTCGGCCAGTTCCTGTTTGGCCTCGTCGCAGCCGGCCACGTCATCGAAGGTGACGGTGGGTTTATCGCCCGTGAGCATGCGGGCGCGACTTTTGCCGAAGTTCAGGGCCTGGCTGTTCGAGCCTTGCGCCTGCCGCATCAGGAACAGGAACAAGGCGCCGATGAAGAACAAGGGCAGGATGCTGCCCAGCAGGGCCAACCAGTTGCCCGTCTGGCTGGGGGGATCGACAACGAATTTGAAGCTACGCAGTTGCTCGTTGGAAACGCCCAGGGCCATGAGGGTTTCCAGGAGACTGACGCCGGCGTCCTTGCGCGAGAGAAACACCTCGCCGTTTTTGAGGGTCACGCGCAGGTCGTTGCCGCTAACGGTGATGGTTTGTACCTGCCCTTCCTTGATGAGCGCGGCCACAGCGGTCAGGTCCTTGCTGTCGGGCCGTTGGCCGTTGTTGGGGAAGATGCTGAGAAAAAGGGCTGCCGCCGCTACCAGGATGAGCAGATAGACGAAGGCATTGCGGGTCCAATTCGTGTTCACGTAAGGTTCTCCGAAGTTGGGAGGATTCCCAACAGATTAGGCTAATCCTATTATAACAGGAGACGTCGATCTTGGCTATTCGGCACGGCGACATCAGGGGAGGAATGGGCCAACAAAGTCAACCCAAGTATGGTCATTTCGGTGGCCTCTGACTGCAACAAGGCTTCCACTCACGGCCCGGACAGGTCCTACCGGTACGGTCATGAGGGGTTCCCATGCCGTTGCTGGGATTGTAGGGCATTTGTGCCGATTTTGCATCGTCAAGGCCAAATACATCGACCTGACCCACGCTTTCGAACCGGTGCAACCGGTCTGGCCGGGCTTCGGCAATGCCGTTTTCAAGCCGGCTGTGGCCGGACAGGCCATCGAGGGCTATGTCGAAGTAGGGCAGGAGTTTACCTATGCCGAACACGGCTTTGTGGCCACAGCCTACGAGCTGCCCACCGACCAATACGGGACCCAGCTCGATCCACCGGCGCATTGGGATGAATACGGCGCCACCATCAGCGATATCCCGGCTACCTATGCCATCCGGCCGCTGGTCGTCATCAACATCAGCGATAAGGTGGCCAAAGACGAGGGGTATCATCTGCAGGTGCAGGATATCCTCGACTGGGAGGCCAGATACGGCCGCATCCCGGCCGGGTCGGTGGTGATGGTACGGTCGGACTGGTACAAACGTTGGGGCGATCGGGCCCGTTTCAACCAGAAGCCTTTCCCCGGCGTCAGCCTCGATGCGCTCAAGTTCCTGCATCTCGAGCGCAACATCCTCTTCCACGGCCATGAACCTCTCGATACCGACACCACCCCGACGCTGGAAGGGGAGTACTGGCTGATGCACAATCATTTTGCCCAGGCCGAGGGGGTGGCCAATCTGGACCAGGTGCCGGAGGCCGGTGCGCTGATTATCATCGGTTTTGCCAAACCCAAGGGCGGGACAGGAGGTTATGCCCGCTACATCGCCGTGGCGCCGCCGGATTGGCCTTACGGCGTTTCCGTCGCGGAGATGCCCGGCGCGCCCCTGCCCAAACAGACTGCGCCGCTCCGCCGCGATGAGCACGGTGTGTTGCGACCGACACCATAAGCGGGGGATGAGCAAGGCGGGAACCGAGAGAACGTCGGCGAGCCTCGATGCCTGCGAGTGCTGTCAACTTCCACCGTTCTCCGCCAGCACGGCGCCGATGAAGTCCGGTCGCCCCCGGCAGAAGGCTTCAATGCGCATGGGGGGGCGGTTGGCAGGCTGTACCACCTGCAACACCAACAGATCGGCGCCCGTACCCACGGCCGCTCCCTGATCCCAGGCCAGGACGTGTCCCGGCGGTGCCTGGCCTGGGGCCGTGGTCGCAGCCAGGATTTTGAGGAGTTGCCCTTTCCAGGTCGTATAGGCGCCCGGCCAGGGGTCATAGGCCCGCACCATGCGGGCGATATGCGCGGCCGGCCACGTCCAGTCAATCCGACCCTGCTCCTTGGTCAAAGGCCGACAGATGGTGACCCCTTCCTCAGGTTGGGGCCGGGGTTGAAGCCGGCCGGCCAGATAAGCGGGCAACGTGCGGATAAGCAGCCCGGCTCCCAATCGGGCCAGGCGCGCGCCCAGGGTGGCAGCCGTATCGTCGGGATGGATGGGCTCGGATTCCTGGGCCAGGATGGGGCCGGTATCCATCCCGGCATCCATGAGCATGATGGTGACGCCGGTGACCGTATCGCCGGCCAGGATGGCGGCAGCGATGGGGGCAGCCCCCCGCCAGCGGGGAAGGAGCGAGGCATGGACGTTGATGCAGCCGAAGCGGGGCAAGGCCAACACCTCGGGACGGAGGATCTGGCCGTAGGCGGCGACGACGATGAGCTCCGGCGCCAGGGCAGCGAGTTCGGCAAAAGCCGCCGGCTCCCGCAGGCGCTCGGGCTGCAACACCGGTAAACCCGCTGCCAGGGCCACCTGTTTGACCGGTGAGGCCCGCAGCTCACGACCACGGCCGGCCGCGCGGTCGGGCTGGGTGATGACGCCGACCACCTGATAGGCGGGATCGGCTAACAGGGCCTGGAGAGAGGGCACGGCGAAGTCCGGCGTGCCCATGAACACGGTGCGAACGGCCTCTTTCAAGACCTTACCTCGGCCGCCTGGGTTTGCCCGAGCTGCAACTTCAGCCAGGCATCAATGAAGGGGTCAATTTCGCCGTCGAGCACGGCCGCGGTATTGCCTGTTTCGTAGCCTGTGCGCTCGTCTTTGACCATCTGGTAGGGATGGAGGACGTAGTTGCGAATGCGGCTGCCGAAACCCGGCTTGACATAGGCCCCGCGCAGGGCTGCCTCCTGAGCCTCGCGTTTTTCCAACTCCATCTGATACAACCGGGCCCGCAGGATCCGCATGGCCGTCTCGCGGTTTTGCAGCTGGCTGCGCTCGTTCTGGCAGGTGACCACAATGCCCGTGGGCAGATGCGTGAGCCGCACCGCCGTGGCGTTCTTTTGCACATTCTGGCCCCCGGCGCCGCCGGCCAGGAACACATCCATTTTGATGTCATCCGGCCGAATTTCGATTTCGATATCGTCCTCGAAGCGCGGCAGAACCTCGACCTGGGCAAAGGACGTATGGCGTCGGGCATTGGCGTCGAAGGGGCTGATGCGGACCAGGCGATGGTTGCCCTTTTCGCCCTTCAGTAAGCCATAAGCCCAATCGCCCTCGATCTCGACCGTGGCCGTTTTGATCCCGGCTTCTTCGCCGGGGGTCATATCGGTGATGGTCGTCTTAAAACCGCGACGTTCGGCCCAGCGGAGGTACATGCGCAGCAGCATCTCGGCCCAATCTTGGGCTTCGGTGCCGCCTTCACCGGCATGGATGGTGAGAATGGCACCGAGACGGTCATAAGGGCCGGATAAGGCCAGGTGTAGTTCGCGGTGAGCGATGGTCTCGGCCAGGGTCGCGGCATCGGCGGCAATGGCCTGAAGGGTGGCTTCGTCTTCCTCCATTTCGGCCAGCTCCAGGAGTTCCAGCGCCTCCCGGACCTCCTGTTCCAGCCGTTCCCAGCTTTCCACCTCCTCGCGTAAGGAGGTCAGTTGCCGCATCACCGTTTGGGCATGTTTAGGGTCGGACCACAGGTCGGGATCGGCCGCCTGTTTTTCCAAAACCTCGAGTTGGGCGAGTTTTTGAGGCCAGTCAAAGACGCCCCCGAATGGTCTGGAGGCGTTCTTCCAGAGATTCGAGCAACGTTCGTGTTTCACTCATAGTTGATTGTGGGATGGTGGGTAGATCAGAGGGTTGAAAGTGTCAACGTGTCAATGACTGTACAAAGACCCAAGGGTCGAATTCGGCCAGATCGTCAATTTTTTCACCGGTACCAACAAAACGCACGGGTACGCCTAACTGATCGGCAATGGCAAGGATAACGCCGCCTTTGGCCGTGCTGTCGAGTTTGGTGAGAATGACGCCGGTAACGCCCACGCTTTCACCGAATTTCTGCGCCTGGGTGATGGCGTTCTGACCGGTGGTGGCATCGAGCACCAACAGGACCTCATGAGGGGCTTTATGGACCTGGCGCTGGGCCACGTTGCGGATTTTTTCCATTTCCTTCATGAGATTGAAGTTGGTGTGCAACCGTCCGGCCGTGTCGATGATCAAGATGTCGTGATTCCGCTCCTGGGCAGCACGGATGGCGTCGTAGACGACGGCACCGGGATCGGCGCCCGGTCCGTGGGCCACGACCCCCACGTCCGCACGCTGGGCCCAGACCTTGAGCTGGTCGATGGCCGCCGCGCGGAACGTATCGGCTGCCGCCACCAGGATGCGATGGCCACGGTCCCGGTAGTATTTGGCCAGTTTGCCGATGCTCGTCGTCTTGCCGGAACCGTTAACGCCCACCACGAGCACGACCGTGAGCAGACGGTTGGGATTTTCGATGTCGAGGGGATGGTTATGGGCCTGAAGGATGCGCACCATCTCTTCTTCCAGCACCCGATGGGCCTCTTCGGTGCGTTTGATACCTTCGCGGCGCACCCGCTCGCGAGTTGCTTCGACCAGCTTGAGGGTGGTTTCAACGCCGACATCGCCCATGATCAGAATTTCTTCCAGCTCTTCCCACAGGCGATCGCTGATTTCGTTGGCCTGGAACAGTCTACCCAGGCGTCCCAGGACGCCATGGCGGGTTTTTTCCAGGCTTTGGTCGATTTTCGTCTGCTCTTCAGGGGTGACGTGGGCGCGGCGGAAACGGGAAAACATGACAAAAGGCCGGTAGCGGAGAAGGAAGTAGAGGCAAGCGACCCCGACAGGGGGCAATCACGAAATGGCCGCCGGAAGCGGGCTTCGCGGCGTCCACACCCAAATTATACCGTCAGACCGGGGGAGGGGCAAGCCCAAAGCGTGGGATAGGCTTTGCCGTTACGGGCGATGGTTTTGGTCCACGACGGCCGGGGCAAATGACCGGTCTCATCGGCATCCTCTTGCAGTATAATAGTTCGGGACAAGGTCGCATCATGGCGCCCTTGTCTTCGTGTTCTTCTTTTTTGGCTTCGCCATCGTGGTGACTGCGGAGCTTTCCTTATGCCGCATTACGTTTCTCCTACGATTGACCAGCTTCTCGCTCGTCTCGACTATCTCACACCCGCCGGGCGTGAAATGGTTCGGCGCGCCTACGAGGTGGCCGAGGCCCAACATCGCGGACAAACGCGTAGCTCGGGCGAGCCTTACATCACCCATCCCCTGGCCGTGGCCGATATCCTGGGCGATTTGCGCGCCGATGCCGAAACCCTGGCCGCCGGGTTGTTGCACGATGTCGTCGAGGATACGGGCTATCCCCCCGAAAAAATCGAGGAGGAGTTCGGCCGCAAGGTGCGTGAGCTCGTCATGGGGGTGACCAAGCTCTCCAAGCAAACCCGTCATGAGTTGGAGTCGACCGATAACCATAACGGCGAGCCATCCGCCCAGGAGCGGGGGGAGAAGCCTTCCTGGCAAGAGGAATGGGCCGAGAACATGCGCCAGCTCTTCCTGAGTTCGGGCGAGCATCCGCTCATCCTGGTGATCAAGCTGGCCGACCGGCTCCACAACATGCGCACCCTGGATGCCATTCGCAACGAAGAGAAGCGGCGGCGTATCGCCCGGGAGACCTTGGAGATCTTCGCGCCTGTGGCCAATCGTCTGGGGATATGGCAGATCAAGTGGGAGCTTGAGGACCTTTCGTTTCGCTACCTGCAACCGGTTATCTATCAGCAGTTGCGGGACAAAATCAACCAGCGTCGCGTCCAACGCGAACGCTTCATCCGGCAAGTCGAAGAACAAATCCGCGCCGATCTGGCCGCTGCCGGCATTCATGCCGATGTCGTAGGACGGCCTAAACACATCTACAGCATCTGGCGCAAGATGCAGAAGAAGGGCATTCCCTTTGAGGAAGTGTACGATGTGCACGGCTTCCGCGTCATTGTCGATACCGTGCCCGAATGTTATGTCGTCTTGGGCATCATCCACAAGCGTTGGCCGCCCATTCCCGGCGAATTCGACGACTACATCGCCCGTCCCAAGGACAACGGCTATCAATCCCTGCACACGGCCGTATCGGGGCCGGGCGGGCAGGCCATGGAAATCCAAATCCGCACCTGGGAGATGCACGAGCTGGCGGAGCAGGGTGTGGCTGCCCATTGGCGTTACAAGGAGGATGGTCGCAAATTCGATGAGGCTTTTGCCAATAAGGTCGCCTGGTTGCGCGCCCTCCAGAGCTATCAGGAAGAGGCCAGCGACGCCTCGGAGATGCTGGAGAACATGCGCACCGACCTCTTCAGCGACCGGGTTTATGTCTTCACTCCCAAGGGCGATCTGAAAAGCCTCCCGGCCGGCTCGACGCCCATTGACTTCGCCTATGCCATCCATACCGAGGTCGGCCATCGCTGTCGCGGGGCTCGGGTCAACGGCAAGATGGTGCGGTTGGATTACCAGCTCAAAAACCGCGATCGGGTGGAGATCATCACGGCCAAGAAGGGCGGCCCCAGCCGGGATTGGCTCAACGAGCATCTGGGCTATGTGCGGACCTCGCGCGCCCGCTCGAAGATCAAGCAATGGTTCCGTAAGCAGGACCGCGAGCAAAACGTCCAGGCCGGCCGCCAGATCCTCGACCGGTTGATCAAGCAGCTCTATTTGCGTGCCATCAGCTATGAAGAGGCCGCGCGCGCCTTTGGCTATGAAAACCTCGACGACTTCCTCGCCGCCATCGGCTACGGCGACATCACCAGCGATCGGCTTTCTGCCAGGCTCATCACCCTGCAACCCCGGGATAAGGGCGAAGCGAAAATCGAAGACCTGGGGCTGCCCGAAGTGGCGACACCGGGCACGTCCGAATCGGTCACCGTGCACGGGGTGAACGGCCTGTTGACACGGCTGGCCCAGTGTTGCAACCCCTTGCCCGGCGAAGAGGTCGTCGGCTATGTCACGCGCGGACGTGGGGTTACCGTTCATCGGGCCGACTGTCCCAACATCGTCAACCGCGCCGAACCGGAACGGCTGATTCAGGCCAGTTGGGGGTCGGAAACACCGACCTATCCCGTGCCCATTGTCGTGCGCGCCTGGAATCGCACCGGACTCCTGCGGGACATTACCGCCATCGTTGCCGCCGAGGGCATCAACATCAGCTCGACCAATACCAACACGAATCCCAAAAGCCCCTTTGCCGTGATGACGCTGACCCTGAATGTGAGGGATGCTCAGCAACTGACCAGGGTCATGGACCGCATCGAACGGGTACCCAACGTTATCACGGTGGAACGCCATCGGGTCGAGAGCATCAGGGAGACGGGAAAGGGGAAACGGCGTAAGGCCGTTGTAGCGGGATAAAGAGGACCGACAAGGGGAAAACGTGGAACGTCGTCGTGACCATGCTATAATGCCGGTCGAGCTACGGCACGTTCTGAACCTGCCATGAGTACCGCCATCTATTTACCCCTTGTGGACCGCGCAGCCGAGGAGTTTGGCCTGGACAAGCACCTGCTGGCCGAACAGGCCTGGCGCGAGTCGCAATGGGACCCCCTGGCCGTCAACGAGCAACGGCATCTCGGTTTCATGTCGATCCCTCCGGCCGTATGGGCCGAATGGGCGCCCAGGCTCCGGGTTTTCGACCCCTTTGACCCGGAAAGCAACCTGCGCGTGGCGGCCGCCTACCTGCAGGATTTGCGCCGACAACTGGCTACCCGGCTCAACCTGCACGAGGATTATTGGCTGCTCGTGGCCTATCGTTGGGGATGGGAACCGCTCCAGCGCTTTGTGGCAGGCGGCCACCGCTGGGAGGATCTCCCCGCCGAGCTCCAGGACTATGCGCTGAGCATCCTGCTCGGTGCCGAAGCCCGTGCCCTCGCCGCCGCCGAACCCGTTTCAGGCTGATGTTGACCTGATTATGGACTGCACGAGTACGCTATTCTGTTACTTTCAACGCCTTTTTTTGTCTATGTTTACCCGAATTCCTGTGTATCTGGCCATACTCGTCGCCTGGGTGGCCATGCTGGGTAGCCTCTATTTCAGCGAAGTCGCGGGCTTTGTCCCCTGCAAGCTCTGCTGGTATCAGCGCATTCTCATGTACCCCTTGGCGCTGATCTTGCCCATCGCTGCGTTGCGTCGCGATGATGACGTACCAGTCTATGTGTTGCCCTTCTCGGTGACGGGGATTTTTGTCTCGACCTACCACTATTTGCTGCAAAAGACGAATCTTTTTTCAAATGGCAGTCTTTGTACAGGTGGCACACCATGTAATATCGCCTATATCAACTGGCTTGGTTTTATCACCATTCCTTTTTTAGCACTCACCGCTTTTGTTATTATCTCCTTGCTGATGGTGATTTTCTACGCACGAAGGAGCCAGGCCGAAATTGAGGACGAAGAAACGGCGGTGGCCGATGCCGCCGTTGCCATGCGATAGGGAGGCGGCATGAAACCCATCCCATCCGATACTCATGACGGTGCAAACGAGGCAAATGCCGCGCCCACGGCCGTCATCTACCGGGCGCCTATTCGGGTCGGTCCTGTCGGTGTCACCTTTCCGGTGTCGGCGGTCGCTACGCCCGAAGCCGTCACCGGGCCGACCGCAACGCACCCGACCACGGCTCCGACGCCGACGGCGGCTGCCGAACGACCCGCCACCCCCCATCCTGTCGAGCAACCGCCGCCGGCCGGTCTGGGGGGACGAGGCTGTGTCCTCGCCCTTGTGCTGTTGGCCCTTGGCATCGTCCTCGGCGCCGGATTGGCCCTCGCCGTCCTGTTTGCCATCAACGGCACCCTCGATTTCGGCCATCACGAACGGCTGATCTACCTGAATAGTTGGGTAACCGACCTCGACCGCCGCGTCGAAACGGCGCAGGACCGGATCGAAACCCAGGACGCCGCTCTGAAGGCCACACAGACCGAACTCGAGACGCTGCGCGGCCGTCTCGACGAGGGGGTGTCCCGATTGGAAACCCTGAATGCCGGATTATCCGAGCTTACCGACCAGGCCGAGGCGTTGACACGCGAGGTGGAGGAGACAACGGCCCGCATGGCCGATCTCGAAGCGGCCATGGCGACGGTCACGCAGGAAAACGCCGCCATCCGCAGCCAATTCGAGGACATCAACAACCGGCTCGCTGCCTTAAACGAGAGCGCCGCCCGTTTTCGCGACTTCCTGCTCGGCCTGCAAACCCTGCTCGACGACCTGGTGGCCGTGCCGCCGGCCACGTCGGCCACGGACCAGGCGGCGGAAACGGTGATGAAGACCGCGCCGGAGGAAGCCGTCACGGGTAGCCCGGCCCTTACCCTGTTTCCGCCCCTGACGCCCATCCCGCCGCCTGCTGCCGGTCAGAGCCACATCTTCGGCCTCGTCTGGCGCGATGCCAACGGCAACGGCCTGCCCGAGAAAGGCGAAGCCGTCGTTGTCGGCGCTGTGGTCGTGCTTGCTCAGGCCGAAGGGCGCCGTCTGGCCGCCACCGTCACCGGCGCCGATGGTCGCTATCGCTTCGCCGACCTTGCCCCGGGGCCCTATGTGGTCATTCTCCCCGAGGAGACGACGCCACCGGTCTCGTTGGTGGCCGGCGCCGACGAAGCCGTCGAGGTCAATATCGGCCTGGCCCCCTGAGGTGGATCCCCGGCTTCGGCGGACTCCGAACCGGCACGGCGAACGTAAAAATCGAGCTGTACGCTGCCGTACCGGCGCGAATCCCGCCGCCACAGGTGCGCAAGCGCCGGGTCGGTGTACTCCTTCGGATGGATCTGCACGATCACCTGCCCTCCCGGCGCCAACCAGTGCGGCTGGCGGTCAAGGAGCTGAAGCGCCTTGAGCCATAGTCCCCGGTACTGGGGTGGTGCCACAAAAATGACATCGAAAGCGGCAGGGGCCGGCTGGGCCAGGTACTTGAACGCATCGCCATGCACGATCACCCCGCGGTCGGCCAGTCGTGTGCGTTCCAGATTCTGGCTCAGGACCTTCAACGCCGTGCGGGAGCGCTCGATAAACACCACCCGGGCTGCCCCCCGGCTGAGGGCTTCGATGCCGACGGCGCCGGTTCCACCGAAGAGGTCGAGGACGGTTGCCCCCTGGATCGCCTCGCCGAGAATGGCGAACAGCGCCTCTTTAGCCCGATCGGTGATGGGGCGTGTATTTTCTCCTGGAACCGATTCCAGGCGCATGCCTTTGGCCGTACCGGCAATCACGCGCATGAACGCATCCTTTTCATCGCCTCATTTTTGCCATTATAAAACACCGATAGCGGACGTGAAAGGTGACGGATCGGGGACAACGAGCGCGGAGCGCCTCGTCCGCTACCTGCTTGTCTTGATGCCCCCGGCGCTGGGCCAAACGGCGCCGAATGTCGTCCAGGCCCTCTGTGTATGAGCATGTGCTTTCGTCTGCTTCTCCTCGGATGCTTAGCCCTGGTCCTGACGGCGGCCGGGTCCGGCAGGGGCGGTGCCGGCGGCCGCCCATCGCCTCCCGATCCGACCACGCCGGCCTACTGGCACGAGGCCTTGCGCCAGGCCCATGCCCCCGGCGAGGTCCTGGTGCATCTGCGCACACCCCGGTTGCAGGCCCAGGGCCAACCCGCCGCTCTGGCCGAGGCCGAGCTGCTTACCTTCATACCCGAGTTGAGCCTGGCCCACTATCGGGTCCGGGGCGACCTGGCCACCGCCCTGGCCGCCCTCAACCGGGATCCGGCCGTGGTGTTCGCCGAACCGAACTATCGGCTGTGGCCGGCTTTTGAGCCGGACGATCCCTACTATCGGCAGTACGCCGCCAACGATGGCATCCCCAACGGCGGTTATCTCAATCGTCTGCGCATGGCCGCGGCCTGGGACATCACCCGCGGGCATCCGGCCATCCTGGTCGCCGTCATCGATAGCGGCATCGACCTGGAGCATGAGGATATCCGGGCCAATCTGTGGCAGAATCCCGGCGAAGTGCCCGCCAACGGTCGCGATGACGATGGCAACGGTTTGGTGGACGATGTGTACGGCTGGAATTTTGCCGCCGACTCGCCCGATGTGGACGACTGGCTGGGCCACGGCAGCCATGTTGCCGGCATCATCGCCGCCCGCATCAACAACGGCCTTGGCATTGCCGGGGTGGCGCCCAAAACCCGGGTCATGGCCGTGGGCGTCTTTGCTCCGCCGGGTTACGGCACCTTCGCCGATGAGATCCGTGCCATCCTGTATGCTACCGACCAGGGCGCCGATGTCATCAACCTGAGTCTGGGCAGCACGGCCTACAGCCGCGGGGAGGAAATGGCCGTGAACTATGCCGTGCGTCGGGGGGTCGTGGTCGTGGCCGCCGCCGGCAACAACGGTCGTGCGGTCTACCACTGGCCGGCCGCCCATCCGGCCGCCATGGCGGTGACGGCCACCACGGCCCGCGATGCCATCGCCGGGTTTTCCAATCGGGGCGATTTTGTGGATCTGGCCGCGCCGGGCGTAGCCATCTGGTCGTTGCGACGGGGCGGCGGCTATCTGGCCATGAGCGGGACGAGCATGGCCACGCCCCATGTGGCCGGCGTGGCTGCGTTGATCCTGGCCCGCAATCCCACCCTGACACCCAGTGAGGTGCGCGCCATCCTGGAGACAACGGCCATCGACCTGGGCGCCGTCGGCCGGGACGAGGTCTTCGGCTACGGCCGTGTCGATGCCCTGGCCGCCTTGCAGGCCACGCCGCCCTATACCGGCACCGTTCTCCCCAACCTTCCCGACTGGCTGCGCGCCCGGACCTGGCCGGTTCTGTGTCGCGAATGGGTGGCCGAGGGTGATTTCGAGACCGATCCCCCGGTCGTCTGGCAACTCGACGGCGCTGCCACCCTGACGACCACGGTCGCCCTATCGGGAACGCGTTCGCTGTATCTGGGCGGCGAGCCGGGCCAGCAGGCCTCGGCACGGCAGACCTTTACCGTCCCCTTCGACCTGCAGGCGGCGACCCTTGCTTTTGCTCTGCGCCTGGAAAACGAGGACTACGACCTGGGCAGCGACCCCCAATGGCCCGGTCGCGATCGGCTGAGCGTCTGGCTGCGCACGTCCACGGGCGAACCCCTTCTGGAACTGTTGCGGGCCGGGAATGCCGATTACAACCTGGCGGCGGGCCTGCCGTGGGATCGCTATCTCCATGTGCTGAACGAGGACGAGATCGCCTTGCTGGCCGCCCAGGGTCGGCTGCAGCTCGAGTTCACGGCGATGAACGACACCGACCCGCGACCGACCCGGTTTTATATCGACGACGTGCGCCTGTGCGGAAGCCACGCACCGGTCTATTTGCCCTTGCTCCGGCGTCCCGCGATTCCATGAATGCCTTGACACGCCTGCTGCGCCTCTGGCCGGTGCTGGCGCTGATGGCCTGGGCCGGCCTGATCGGCCTGGTCAATGCCCGGGCGCCGACCCCGCCGGCGCTGGCAGCCGCAGCCCTCCTGCTCCTCCTGGCCATCACGACCACAACGGCTCCCCTCTGGCTGCGCATACAAAGGCGATTGCACCCCGAGCGGCCGCTCCCGTGGCAGATTCGCGCTGCCTGGCTGCGCGGATTGGAGACAGGCCTGATCGTCGTCATCCTGCTGATGCTGCGCATGGCCGGTCTCCTCGACGGCATCAGCGCGGCCATCGTCCTGGCGACGGTTGTCCTGGTGGATAGGGTGTTTCGTGTTTGACCGTTTGAACGTTTCCGCGTTCAAACGTTGGCAAAACAAACGGTGGCGGTGCGGTTGTGCGGCCCAGGTGGACATCCAGGGCATGGGCCAGGGCAATGCGATCGTCCCAGGGGTACTCGGTGGTGCCGAAACACATGGATTGCTCGTGGCCCTTGCCGCACACGATGACGAGATCGCCCGGTTGCGCCTGGGCAATGGCCAGTTGCATAGCCCGATAACGGTCGGGTTCGGCCAGAACCTGGCCACCGGCTTCCTGACAGGCCGCGATGGTGGCAGCCATGATGGCTTCCAGAGGCTCGGTGCGGGGATCCTCGGCCGTGACAATGGTCAGATCGGCCAGCCGGCCGGCCACCTGGCCCATCAGGGTGCGCTTGGCCACATCGCGACGCCCGGCCGAACCGAAGACGACGATGACGCGACCCTGGGTCAGGGTGCGGGCCGTGCGCAAGGCGGCTTCCAGGGCAAAGGGCGTATGAGCAAAGTCCACAATGGCCGTGAAAGGTTGTCCGCGGTCGATCCGCTCCATACGACCGGGAATAGCCCGCATGGCGGCAATACCGGCCACGATGGCTTCATCGGGCAGGTCCAGAAGCCAGGCCACGCCGGCGGCGGCCAGGCAATTGTAGACGTTGAACAGCCCTACCAGCGGCGTTGTGAGCTCCAGATCGGGTCGTCCGGGGCGAGACAACCGGAAATGCATGCCGGCGGGGGAGGAACGGATGGCCACGGCCCGCAGCTCGCCGGCCTCCAGGCCGTAAGTCAGCCGTTGCGGAACCGGATAGTTCCGGAGCCGGACAAAGGATTGGTCGTCGGCATTGAGGACAACCCCGCGAGGGATGCCCGGTTTGGCCGGGGTGGCCGCGACCAGTTCCAGCAGCCGGGCCTTGGCGGCCAGATAGCCCTCATAATCGCCGTGTTCGTCGAGATGTTCGTGGGTGATATTGGTGACGACGGCAAGGTCGTAATCCACGCCGGCCACACGCCACTGGCTGAGACCGTGGGAGGTGGTTTCCAGCACGGCCCAATCGCTCCCGGCCTCGACCATCAGCCGCAGATAACGCTGCAGGTCCGCCGCGTCGGGGGTGGTCGTATGCAGGCCGGTATCGAACGTGCGGTCGCCGATGCGGGCATTGACCGTGGTCAGCAGACCCGCCTTCAGACCGGCCGCCGTGAGGATGCTGTGGATGAGGTTGGAGGTTGTGGTCTTGCCATCGGTGCCGGTGACGCCGATGACCCCCAGTCGCCGGGCGGGGAAGCCTTCCCAGGCCGCAAAAAGCAGACCAAGGGCGCGGCGCCCTTCCGCCACGCGCAGGTAGGGCACACCGGGGTCCAGGTCCCGTTCGCCGACAACGGCCACGGCGCCGGCGGCGAGGGCCTGGGGGATGAAATCATGACCATCATGGGCTACCCCGCGATAGGCGACGAATAAGGCGCCCGGTTGCACCCGGCGTGAATCGGCCGTGATCTGGGTGATGGGCAAATCGGATCGATGGCAGGTGAGGCCGAGCACGGCCGCCAAAGAACCAAGGGTATGGCGCATCCTGGACTCGTCCTGGATGAAAAATCGTCAACGACGCGAAAGACCCACGCGTCAGAAACCGAAACGGAACCAATCGGTGTTGAAGACGATGCCGCACAACAGGGTGAGAAAAACACACAGCAGCAGAAACCCACAGCCACAGCCGCTGATGGAGCAACCCCGGCCAAAACCGAAGGTGTCCTGCAACCAGTCGAACAACCAGGCCAGGGCGATGATCTGCAGCAACCCGGTCAGACAACCTTGCTCGCGTCGGTCCATAGGAATAGGTGGAGGGCGTTGGGAGGAGAACGGTGGGCCATCTTAAGCGTTTTCGATCAGGCTTTGCAGCCATTGCTTTTGTTCGGTCATTAGTTCGGCTGCCTCGGCCGGGGTTTGGGCCTCTACCACCACGTGCAAGAGCGCACGATCGGGATCGGGACGGATGAGGGCCCAATGATTGGCATCGAAGAAGAGCTTGACACCGTCAAGGGTCGAAGCCGTCAGCAGTTCGGCCCGTTCGTTGGCCTGGCGCATGACCCGGCCTTTGGCCTCCCACAGACAGGGAATGGTTTCGTGGAGCCAGACAAAGCGCGGCAAGGCATCCACCACTTCGCTTAGTGCCACCCGCTGATGGGCCAGGTACTGCAACAGGCGGCCTAGGGCGAACAGGCCGTCGGGCACAGGATGGAGGGCGGGAAAAATGAAATGACCGTTGCCATCGACGGCCAGGGCGGCTTTGCGTTCGCCGGCCACCGTCATCATGGCCTGGGTATCCACCTTGGTGCGCACCAGAGTGCCGCCATAACGGGCGGCCAGATGGTCGAAGATGGCCGGCATGTCTACCGTTGCCGCAATGACGGCGTGAGGCTGCTCTCGCCAGACCAGATCGGCCATGGCAGCAGCCGCCAGTAGGGTATTCAGGACGCGGCCTTTTTCATCCACAAAAAAGATTTGACTGCCGCTGACATCAAGGCGGGCCCCCAGGTTTAAACCCATAGCCTGCACGATTTTGCCCAGCCGTTCCATGCTGAGCTGCCACTCGTGTGGCGAAAGGGCCAACAGGTTGGGATCCGGCCGTTCGTTGAGGCCGACCACCTCCACACCCAGTCGGCCCAGCAGCGGCTCCAGCACATCCACGGTTGTAGCATGGGCATAATCGACGGCAATGGTCAGGTTGGCCTGACGGATCCGATCGGGGACCAGGGCCTGCAAAAAGGCCTGGCTGTAGCGCTGCTCCACATCCGCCACATAGTCAATGGCCCCGATATCGTCCGACTGGACGCGGCGGAAGTCCTCGCGGAAAAACAGCCATTCGATTTCGCGTTCGGTCGCGCGGTCCAGATTGAGTCCATCGGCTCCGATAAAGCGAATGTCCACCACCCGGCGGTCGAAGGGCGAAATGCGGACATGCACCCCGGCCACGGCCTCGGAAAAGCGGGTGAGAAAACGGGCTACCGGCATCGGCTGCGTGCGCAGGTCCCACACCTGCACCCCGGCAGCCGGCAATCCCGAGATGATGGCCCGTTTGAGCATACGTGAACTGGGGTGGGGATCGCGATTGATGGTGACGATGCTGCCTTTGGGCAAGATGCTGCCGAAAGCGACGCCCAGCTTGGCGGCAAATTCCGGGGTCAAATCTACGTTGACAACCCCGGAAACGCCAAAACGGCTGAACAGCACGCGCCGACCGCGCGTGCCCCAGACGATGCTCTCCCGCACGAGCGCGCCGGGGTCTACCTCTTTCCCCGGCCACAGCTTCACATTCGTGAAAAGCATCGCATCCTCACCGATGACGCAGCGATCGCCGATGACGACCCCCTCCTGGACCACGGAACGGGCTTTGAAGACGCATTGCCGACTGACCAGGGCGCCGTGGATCTGAGCGCCTTCGCCCACATAGCAACCGCGCCACATCACCGTCCGCGCGATCTGGGCGTGGCGGTCAATCACGGTATCATCGCGGATAACGGCCGGACCCTGGATGACGGCGCCGCTTTTGACCTGCACATGGTTGCCCAGATAGACCGGCCCGATGACCTGCGCATCGGGGGCAATCACGACATGCTCCCCGACCCAGATATCGTCAGCGAGGGGTTTACCCAGGGGTTCATGCTGCATCCGATGGCGCAAGACATCGGCATTGGCTTGCAGATAGGCGGCCGGCGTGCCGATATCGCACCAGTATCCCCCCACAGGGCGGCCGTAAATAGGGCGTTGCGCGGCCAGCAAGCGCGGGAAAAGGTCGCGGCTGAAGTCATAAGGCTCGTTTTTCGGCACCTCGGCCAGAATGCGGCCTTCGAGGACGTAGATGCCGGTATTGACCAGATCGCTCACCACCTCGGCCCAACCCGGCTTTTCGATAAACTGGGCGATACGGCCATCGGGTTCGGTGATGACCATGCCGTATTCCAACGGATTCGAACTGCGATAGAGCGCCACCGTAACCTCGGCCCCTCGCTGACGATGAAACTCGATCAGGGGTTTCAAAGCGATGTCGGTGGCGGCATCGCCGCTCACGACGACGACGGTCTCATCAGCGGCGATATGACCGGATGCATAGGCCAGGGCTACCCCGCCGGCAGTGCCTAAGGGCATATCTTCGATTTGATACTCGATGGTCACACCCAGGCTGCCGCTGTTCAGAAGGTAGTTTTGGAACCATTCGGCCTGATGCTGAAGGGTGATGACGATTTCATAGATATCGTTCCGTTTCAACCAATCGATAATATGGGCGATGATCGGCTTGTTGACCAGGGGCAAGAGGGGTTTGGGACGATTGATCGTCAGGGGACGCAGGCGTGAACCCTGACCGCCGGCCATCACAATGGCTTTCATAGGGCGAATTTCCAGGATGAGCAGCGCAACAACGGGCGGGGAGAGGGGGTTGTCCTCGGCAAAAAGATGGGGACAACACCCCAAGCATAGCACAAAACCGACCCGATCCCCGGAATGCCCGAAGCCCGGCCGCGCCGAAGGGCCTTTTCCGCCCCACTCGGCCGGACGTCGCTTTACCCGCGAGGTCCGGCCGCCTTTGTGAAGCGGTAGAGACGACAACGTCGTTTTATCCGGTGGGTTGTGGCTTGGCTCTCTTCCCTTCTCTGTGATACAAGTGGCCTGCGCCCGGCAGGGCGCAGGGAAGAAGGCCTTCCCTCCAGAATCCCACGACCGCTTTGGACCTCCTGACCACAACCGGACTCGGGTCTGCCGTGCTGCCCGCAAGGCCGGGGGTCGGGATGTTTTTTTCGTATGGCGAGGACGACATATGAGCATTCAATTTGGTACCGACGGCTGGCGCGCCGTCATCAGCGATGAATTCACCTTTGCCAATGTGCGACGGGTAGCTCAGGCCATTGCCGACTGGGTTCAGATCGAAGCCGAGCAGCGCTCCTGGCCTGGACGCCCGCTCATGGTGGTAGGCTTCGACACCCGCTTTTTGTCCGACCGCTATGCCGCTGCCGTGGCCGAAGTCCTGGCCGGCAACGGCATCGGCGTTCTGCTATGCCGGCGTTTTGCCCCCACCCCGGCCGTATCCTACGCCATCGTAGCCCATCAGGCCATCGGCGGCGTCATGATCACGGCCAGCCATAACGCGCCGCGCTACAACGGCATCAAGCTTAAGGCCGCTTACGGTGGTTCGGCCGGTTCGGCCGATGCCCGTCGGGTGGAAGCTCTGTTGGTGGCTCAGGAACGCGAAGGTTGTGAACCGCGGGTGCTGGATCTGACCACGGCCGAACAGCAGGGTTGGGTCGAGCGTTTTGACCCTTACCCCGCCTATGCCGAGCACGTGCGCCGCCTGGTCGATCTCCAGGCCATCGCCCGCGCCCGGCTGCGCCTGGTTGTGGATGCCATGTACGGCGCCGGCATGGGCTATACCGACCGGCTGCTTGCCGAGGTCGGCCTCGAACCCCTGCGGTTGCATCACGAACTCAATCCCGGTTTCGGCGGTTTGCATCCCGAACCCATCGCCCGTCATCTGCATGCGTTGTGCGGCTGTATGGGGAACGGACAGTTTGATCTGGGGCTGGCGACCGATGGGGATGCCGATCGCATCGGCGCGGTGGGGCCCGATGGCCGTTTTGTGGATCCTCACCGCATTATGGCTCTGGCTTTGGATGACATGCTCCGTCGCGGGCGGCGTGGCGATGTGGTCAAAACGGTAAGCACAACGCAAATGCTCAATCTGCTGGCCGAACCTTACGGTTTGACCGTGCATGAGACGCCGGTCGGCTTCAATCATATCTCCGAGTTGATGCTAAAGGGCCATGTGCTCATCGGCGGTGAGGAATCCGGGGGCATTTCCGTGCAACATCACATTCCCGAAGGGGATGGCGTGCTGATGGGTTTGCTGCTGGCCGAGATTGTGGCCCGTAACGGTGGCGATATCCGGGCCCTGATCGAGTCGATCATGGCGCGGGTAGGCCGTTTTGTCTACGCCCGCCATGATTATCGCGTGCAACCCTTCGCCAAGGCGGAATGGGTCCAACGTTTGGTGGTCACTGCGCCGCCTCGGTTGGCCGGTCACGAGGTGATCGGCTTGAACACACGCGATGGGGTCAAATACCTGCTGGACGACCAGAGTTGGTTGCTGATCCGACCTTCGGGTACCGAGCCCGTGTTACGGGTGTATGCCGAAGCGCGCGATGAAGAGGAACTCCAGCAACTGCTGAGCGAGGGCGCTCGTCTGGCCGGCTATTCGGCCGCCGACCTGGCCTGAGCCGGGCTCAGCCGGACCCGGTCGTAAACGAAAAAGCCATCCGAGGTGCGTGGCATCGGTTTTCCCTGTCACGGCGAGCGGGCGCAGCTTCCAGGCATGGTAGGTCGTTCCACAAAATCGGATTGGCCTGATGTTTTCGGCTGCCGTGAAGCCAATGCCAGGATCGGACGGTTATCGGTATCCCAGGCATTTCATGGCGGTGCATGCGAACCTGCCCGGAACTTTTTATGTCGGCCTATCCCAACAATCTGCGTGGTTGTCTACATTCCGCTTGAAGTCAAACGCGAAAATGACGCCACTTAAGATGTTGACAAGTTTTAGAAAATGATTGATAATGATGAGTGGATCCCTCGATACCATTTTGTCATTCCCAGGAGGAAGTTCATGCCCACCTTTGAGAAACTTTCACGCGAAGACATCAGCGATATCCTGGAAGCAAAGCGTCGCGGTCGGACAAAGTCGCCAAGACAGCGTGTCCTCGAACGATACAAGGAACAACTGATGAGCCTCGAAGTCGGTGAGGGTATGGAAGTAAGTCTCGAACCCTCGGATAATCGCCAGACGGTGAAAAACCGGCTGCGCCGTGCGGCTTCCGATCTTGGTTATCAGATCGAGTTCATCCGCTCGCGCAAGGTTATCCGCATTCACCGCGTTTCTTGAAAAACCTGTTTGCCCTTGCTAACGCAATCAGCTCCTCCATCGAGGAGCTGATTGCGTTTATGTCATCAAAACGGCAGCGTAATCGGTCGAAACTACCGGTCGTCTGGGATTCAGCGCGGAACGGCGCGCGCGTGGGGTGAGACAGGTCGCTCGGCCGGAGGAACGTAATCCCGACCGTACAGTTGGGCCAGTTCGGCCAGACCGCGTTGGATGCCTTCGGTCAATTGCAAGGGACGAAAACGCCAGGTCCAGTTGCCGCTGGCTGCGGCCGGGGTGTTCATACGGGCTTCGCTACCCAGATTCATGCAATCCTGGAGGGGGATGATGGCGACCAGAGCCGGCGACATCATGGCCAGCCGGATCATGTCCCAGCTAATGTCATGGCCGTCCACGCGCAGGTAGCGGCGCACGTAGTCCCGTTCGCGTTCCGGTGCCTTTTCGTACCAACCCCGGGTGGTGTCGTTGTCATGGGTGCCGGTATAGACCACGCAGTTTTTGTCGTAGTTATGAGGCAGGAATGGGTCGCGGCCGTCACTGCTCCAGGCGAATTGGAGGATTTTCATGCCGGGAAAGCCGTAGTGGTCGCGTAAGGCATAGACCCCCGGATCGGGTTCTCCCAGGTCTTCGGCAATCAAAGGCAGATCGCCCAGGGCAGCCAGCATCGTGTCGAAGAAATGCTCGCGGGGACCGTCCACCCAGCGTCCGGAGACGGCGGTTTGGGCATCGCCGGGGACTTCCCAGTAGTTATAAAAGCCGCGAAAATGGTCGATGCGGATATAGTCGTACAGACGCAAATTGGCGCGGAATCGCCGGATCCACCAGCTATAGCCATCGTCCGCCATTTTGCGCCAATCGTAGAGAGGATTGCCCCACAACTGGCCTGTAGGCGAGAAGTAGTCGGGCGGCACACCGGCCACCACGGTAGGATGGCCTTCGGCGTCGAAATGGAAGAGGTGACGCTGGCTCCAGGCATCGGCGCTGTCCATGGCCACGTAAATGGGGATATCGCCGATCAGGGCCACGCGGCGGGCATTGGCATAGGCCTTGAGGGCCAGCCATTGTTCGAAGAACAACCACTGCCGGAAGGCATGGGCCTCGATGGCAAGCCTGTGCGCTTGGCGTGCCCGCTCCAGGGCATCGGCATGACGGTCGCGCAGTTCCGGTTCCCATTCGGGCCAGGGCCGTCCACCGTGGGCCTCTTTGAGGGCCATGAACAGGGCGAAATCGTCCAGCCACCAGCTCTCCGCGGCCACGAAGGCCGTGTAGGCCGCCGGTGGCGGTTGCTGTCGGAAGCGCATGAAGGCCAGGTTGAGGATCTCGTTTTTCCAGACGATCACACGCCCGTAGTCCACCCGATCGGTCGGGAAAACAGGCACAGCCAGATCGTCGAGGGTGAGATACCCGCGCGCGACCAGGTCGAAGAGGTCGATCAACAGCGGATTGCCGGCAAAGGCCGAAAAGCATTGGTAGGGGGAATCCCCATAGCCGGTCGGCCCCAGCGGTAGAACCTGCCATAGCTGTTGTTTGGCCTCGGCCAGCCAGTCGACAAAGTGATAGGCCGTTTTGCCCAGGTCACCGATGCCGAAAGGGCCCGGCAGCGAGGTGGGATGAAGGAGAATACCGCTAACGCGCTCGGTGAACATTAAAACTCCCGCCAGGAAATGAGTTGCTCAGAGGTGATGAAGAGCCCGTAACTCGGCGATAAGGCCGGCTATCGCACGCGAGGGCACGGGGGCCGGTCCAAAGGGGTCGGAAATAGGAGCCGTGGCATCTTCCAGGAGGCGCAGCGTATTGAGAATGGCATGGGGAAGGACCTCCAGGTCATAGCCTCCTTCGAGGACGATGGCCAGTCGCCCCTGGCATAGTTCGTCGGCCAACGCGCGTACCTGACGCGTCAGAACGGCATAACCGGCCAGGCTCAGTTGTTCCATGGCCAGGGGATCGCGCCAGTGCGCATCATAGCCGGCCGATACCAGGATGAGATCGGGCCGAAAACGCCGGGCAAAGGGCACCAACAGGCTCGTAAACACCTGTTCGTAGCCCTCATCCCCCACTCCTGCCGGCAAGGGAACGTTCAGGGTGGTCCCTCGCCCAGGACCGCGTCCGATATGATGGGCGGCGCCGGTCCCCGGATAGAAGGGGTATTGATGGGTTGAGAAAAAGGCGACGGTGGGATCTTCGTCAAAAATGGCTTCGGTGCCGTTGCCGTGGTGGACGTCCCAATCCACGATCAGCACCCGTTCGACCCCGAATTCCTGTTGGGCCACGCGGGCGGCCACGGCCACATTGGCAAACAGACAAAAGCCCATGGCCCGCGTGGGAAGCGCGTGATGTCCCGGCGGTCGCATGAGCGACATCCCGTTGTGCACCTCGCCCGTCAGGACGGCAGCGACCAGGTTGACGGCGGCGCCCACGGCAGCCAGGGCGGCTTCGTAAGAACCGGTGACGACATAGGTGTCGGGATCGAGATGACCGCCGCCGCTGCGCGCCAGACGTGCGACGTGTTCGATGTAAGACCGCGGATGGACTCGTTGCAGGCGTTCCAGGCTGACCGGTGTGACCGGAACGGCCTGCAGCCGTGTCAGGATGCCGTCTTGCTGCAAAAGTCGCATCGTGCTGGCCAGACGACTGCGGTTTTCCGGGTGTCCGGCCAGGGTGTGCTGTTGCTCGATGGGGTCGTATGCATAAGCCGTGGTCACGGGTGGGATCATACAATCGGGAAATGCCAGTCGCCAAAACGATGGTATTCGCAGACAGAGGCGCGGTCGCCGCCGTCCGACAGCGGGTCAGGCGCCGGCCCGGCGGAGGCCATGGACAAACCGTTCACCCGGTAGGGGGCGTTTGTCAGACGAGTCCTTTCCGTATGTTCCAAATGCCACAAGCCCTGCCCAGAATGGGAGGTATTTTTACAGTCGAGCCAGGGTCATGGTATCATAATAAGGCCACTTTATACCCAAGACCTTCAGGGCAGGGTGAGCGTTGATGCCGGGTCTCCCGGTATCGGCGCAATTCCCGACCGGCGGTAAGGCAGGCTTGCCTGCCGAGCCCGCGAGCGGCCTCGGCCCATCCTCCTCCCAGGAAAGGGCATAGCGCCGGCGCCCTTTTCACAAGGCGCCATCGTGCCGAGGTGTCAGCAGATCCGGTGCAAAGCCGGGGCCGACGGTACAGTCCGGATGGGAGAAGGTCGTGTTCCCGGCATCTCGCGCGAGATGCCCGTCTGCGCTTGCACGCGGCGATCAGGCACGACCTGGTCGCCGTTTTTTTTGACATCACGGTAAGACGATGCGCCAACAAACCCGACTTTTGAACCCACTTCCTGCCGTTGATATTTCGGAAGGACCGCCTCCGGCCCTGACCATAGAGAAGCTATCCCGGGGGATGGTCAACGAGCGTCGCCTGCGGATTGGTCGCGTCCTGGTGGCCGTGGGGACCGTGATGCTCTTTCTTTTGCTGTGGGAGGGTCTGGTGTCCTGGCGGGCCTATCCGAGTTTCATCCTGCCGCGGCCGTTCGATGTCTGGCTCAAGTTGCGGCTGATGGTAGCGGATGGCAGCCTGGTGCGCCATCTGAGCATTACGTTGGTGGAAATCCTGCTGGGACTGCTGCTGGGCTTGGGTACGGCGGCGGTGTTGGGCTATGTCCTGGCCAAATCGGTGTCCTTGGAACGGTTGCTGGCTCCCTACATCGTGGCCTTGCAGTCCTTTCCGATCATTGCCGTGGCGCCCTTGTTGGTCATCTGGATTCGCGATGGCTTGCTGCGTACCGTGCTGATCTGCGCGCTCACCCTCTTTTTCCCGGCGTTGGTCAATACCATCGTGGGACTCCGCAGTGTCGAACCGGAACTGCTGGCGCTGATGCGTTCGTTGCGGGCCACCCGTTGGCAACTTTTCACCAAATTGGAGGTGCCTGCGGCGCTGCCGGTGCTTTTCGGGGGGATGAAGGTCGGGACTACGCTGGCCGTGATCGGTGCCGTGATCGGCGAATTCGTGGGTGCCGATCGGGGTCTGGGCTTTCTGATCAATCTGGCCCGGGGTTTGCTCGATACGCCCATGCTGTTCGTAGCGCTTTTTACCTTGGTGATCATCGCTCTGGCTTTGTACGGTTTCGTCAGTCTGCTGGAATACCGGCTGCTGGCCTGGCGCCGGTTGAGTGGTTAAATCGGTTCTCCCATTTTCCAATCTCCAGGAGGTCAGTTCGTGTCTCGGTTGTCTTTTCTTGTCGTGCTAAGCATCACCGTGCTTGTGGTCGGTTGTGCAGCGCCGGCCTCACCGGCAGCGCCGGCCGCTACACCCACTCCTACGGCCGTCAAACTGGGGTTGGGCTATATCCCCAGCGTCCAGTTTGCGCCGTTCTATGTGGCCATCGACAAGGGTTATTTCGCCCGTGAGGGTATCAACGTCGAGTTGGAGCATGGGTTCGAAACGGATTTCCTCAAGTTGCTCGGCACGAACGAACGTCAGTTCATTATCGCCAGTGGTGAACAGACGATCATCGGCCGCAGCCAGGGCTTGCCTGTGACTTATGGGATGGCCTGGTATCATCGGTTTCCGGTTGTTGTTTTTGCGCCGGCGGACAAAGGCATTGTCACGCCCCAAGACCTGGCCGGCAAACGGGTCGGGATTCCCGGTCTGTTCGGCGCCAGCTATGTGGCCTGGAAGGCCCTGGTCTTTGCCGCCGGCGTGCCCGAGGACCGGGTAACGCTGGAAAGCATCGGTTTCACCCAGGCGGCCGCCGTCAGCGAGGGTTTGGTGGATGCCGCCCTGGATTACACGGTAAACGGACCGGTGCAGTTGCGACTGGCCGGTCGCGAAGTGATCGAGATCGCCGTCGATGACTACATGGCCATTCCTTCCAACGGCCTGGTGACCAACGAAGCCACCATCGCTGCCCAACCGCAGCTGGTCGAGGGCATGGTGCGGGCCATTCTGTCCGGGATTCGCCACACTCTCGATCATCCCGACGAAGCCTTTGCCATCAGCCTGAAGTTCGTCCCCGAAGCCGCCCAACAAGAGGCGGTCAACCGCGCCATTTTCGATGCTTCGCTGGCCCTGTGGCAACCGCCCGAGGGTGGGCGACTGGGTTTCACCGATCCGGCTATCTGGCCGCCGACGGCGGAGTTCATGCTGCAAGCCGGGTTGATCGACCGGTCGGTGACGACCGATGGCATCTGGACGAATCGCTTCGTCGAGGCGGCCAACGTGCCATGAGTCCTTTGTTGGAATTGCGCCACGTCAGCAAGGCGTACGGCGACCCGGCCGATCCGCTCCATGCCTTGCATGATATCTCGTTTCAGGTCGAACGAGGCGAGTTTGTATGCATGGTAGGGCCCAGCGGCGGCGGCAAGTCCACGTTGCTGCGCCTGATCGCGGGTTTGCTACGACCGACGACCGGTGTGATTTTGCTGGATGGTCAGCCGGTGCGCGAGCCCAGCCCGCGGGTCGGCATCGTGTTTCAAAACGTCAATCTCATGCCCTGGCGCACCGTGGTGGACAATGTGGCGTTACCGCTGGAACTGGCCGGGGTGCCGCGCCAACAGCGGTATAAGGTGGCCCTGGAGCTGCTCGATCTGATGGGATTGGCCGGATTTGCCGGGCGCTATCCCCGCCAGCTTTCCGGCGGGATGCAGCAGCGGGCGGCCATTGCCCGTACCCTGGCCCAGGACCCCGACCTGTTGCTCCTGGACGAGCCTTTCGGCGCGCTGGACGCCATCACCCGCGAGTACCTGAATCGGGAGCTTTTGCGTATCCATCATCTGCGGAAGCAGACGATTTTCATGGTCACCCATGCCATTGGCGAGGCGGTATTCCTGGCCGATCGGGTGCTGGTGTTGTCGGCACGGCCGGGTACCATCCGCTGTGAAATCCCTATCCCGTTGCCCCACCCGCGCGGGGAGGAGACGCTGGGCGATCCGACTTATGTGGCGCTGACGCAGCAGGTGCGGGCGGCTATTGGGGACAGCAAGGTGTTGGGCTTTTGAAGCGGGGTGGTCGAACGACCGAGTTCGACCACCCCTTCCACCCGTATACGGTTTTCGATCTGCGGGGGCGTAGTGGTATTATCCCGGACGTTGTTCCCTCAGGCTATCGGCGACGTTAATATTTTGTCATGCGCCTGACCTGAGCCATTCATGCCGTTTTCACCTCATTCCCCTAGAATGGCACTGCCGTGATGGCCATGGCGGAGACGATGTTCGTCTGCCTGTGCCTGTGGCGCCGGGACGGTCAGCCCCCGCCGTCACCGGGAATCTTATCTCAATCATGGAGGTACTTTGCATCATGATGAGCAAGAAGGGGTTCCTTCTTCTCAGCACGGCGTTCGTCGTCGTGACCCTCATGGCTTTTGCCGTTGCCGCCGACGAGCCGGTGCTTCCGTCCGCGGAGGCGACCACGGGCGCACCAGCCCAACCCGAGGCGGTTGACTATGCCCCTCCGCCGGCAGGGCAGCCCGGCTTCTATATCGAAAACGGCCGTTTCAATATCTTGCGACCGGCACAGGCCTATCATGCGACCGGGTCGTTCGGTTTTTGGGCCTGGTCGTCCCTCAATCCGGCCAAAGGGACTTACAATTGGGAGATCCTGGATACCTGGATCGCCGACAGCGTCGCTGCCGGCTACGAAACCGTCGGCATTGCCCTCAAGACCTATACCGGTCGTTTTGTGGGGTGTCAGTTTCAGGGCATTGATATGACCCCGGCCTGGGTGTTGGCCGGCCAGGACGGTATCCGCGGTAATGATGATGATCCGGTGCTCCTTTCGACCGTGCCCGATCGCCGGGATTGCGATAGGGATGGCAATCCCGATAACGGTCCCTGGTATCTGATCCAGTACAACCACCCTTACTACAAAAGCAATTACATCACCTTCATCAACGCGCTGGCCGACCATTTGCTCAGTTCGCCTTATCGCGACCGGGTGGCCTGGGTGGCCATCGGCACGGGCAAGGATGGCGAGAACAAACCGGCCGATGATGACGACGATCCCACCTTGCTGGCCAACGGTCTCAGCGTTGAGGCCTGGGTCCTGCATGTCCAGGAGATCATCGAAGCGTATCGGGCGGCGTTTTACGATGGCTCGGGCTTCCCGCGCCTTCAACTCGTCTTGCAGAATGCGCCCTTCTATCGCAGTCCTATCGAGCGCCGCGACCTGGCCAATTACGCGGCCACGCGGCGGATTGGGCTTTCCATCAACAACATTACGTCCGATTTCAACTCGGTCGAATCGTGCGCCAGCGCCAACCCAAATACCCGTTGTACCGGCATCTACGACCAGGCGCGGCAATACAACAGCATCGCTCCCATCATGCTGGAGAGCTACGCCTACATGATGCCCACGCCCAACGAGTTTTACTGGTCCATGGCGCGAGCGCTTGATGTCAAGGCCGACTACATCCGGCTTTCCAATTTCTGGAACACCCAGACCAATGCCGACAATCTGACCATCGCCGAATGGACCAGCCGCTACATCGGGACGGGTTTTGCCGAAGGCCAGCGCCGGCCGCCCAGTGTGTGGTCGCGCATGCGGGAGCATAAAGACCCCTGCTACCTGGGCTACGCCTTTATCAATCCCTGTAACTTCTGGCCGACCAACGGCAATTACGAGTTCTACCTCACCCAGCTTCACCTGCCCCAATTCGGCGGTGTGACCATCCCCGTCACCGATGACGATCGCATCCGCATCACCGGGTGGGACCACAGCGAATCGAATGTGCGCGACAAGCGCTGGCACTACAACCCGAGTCCCTTTGACCAGAAGCTGCGCGATGCCGGTCTGTTCGCGTTGACGCCCAGTGGCGTCCAGAATCAGGTCGATCCGGGTTGGGTGGCACGACGCAGCGATCAGGCTACGAACAACACCAAGTTCATCTTCGACGCTGCCGATCGCTATTTTGCCCGCTCCCAGCCACCGGCCGAAAGTACCTTCAAGGTCATCATCACCGTGACCTATCTCGATGTGGGCAACGACCAATGGTTGCTGGTGTACGATTCGACCACAGGACCCAAGGCGGCCACCCTTTATGCCATCAACGATTGGAATGTGCGCCGCGGATTGGCCGTGGATGCCTTTTTGCCGGTGGATGGCCGTGTCCTGCCTCCGGTCAATTACGTCCAGAAGACCGGAACGAATCGCTGGAAGGTCGCGACTTTCGTCATCGACGACGGCAACTTTAACAACCTGGTGCTCAACGAGGCCCGCGCCGACTTCTACATCGAGTCCCGCAGTCCCAGCGGTCAGAAGGACGGTGACGAGTACATCCACCACGTCGATGTCCGCAAGGTGGAAGAGTTTATCGAGGTGACGCCGACGCCGACGCCGACCACGGCGCCGACGGCCACACCGACGCCGACGGCCACACCGATGCCGACATCCACGCCCACGCCTACCACCACCCCGACGCCTACGCCTTCCACCGGCAGCATCATCGGCAAGGTCTATCGGGATCGCAACCGCAACGGCCAACCCGACCCCGGCGAGGGGCTGGCCGGTGGTGTGCTGATTCTGAGAGGTCCCACCAACGCCGAAACCACCTCGGCGGCAGATGGCTCCTATGGGTTCCACGCCTTGTTGCCCGGTAACTACGTGTTGCGCTCGACGCCGCCGGCCGGCTACGAGCGGGCCGACCCCGACACGGTGGCGCTTTTTGTCCAGGCCAATACCACGCTGACCTGGCACTTTGCCCACGAGCCTCTGCCGAATACAACGCCTTCGCCTCCCGCGGGTCTACCCCTCTATCTGCCGCTGTTGCGGCGTTAGCCCACCGGAAAGACACGTACCCGCTTGCATTCCCGTGTTCCGTTCCTGCCCCTTTGTCGGGCAGGAACGGAACGTTCCCGGTCTCCTCGTGCCAGGTTTGTGGCGCCCCTTGCTTCTACTCGGTAGTCTGGGCATCTTCGGTGGCAGCTTGCTCTTCTTTCCGGTCGCTGCCAACCCGGTCCGTGCACCGGTTGGCATGGCCGTCCCCGCCGAGGCGACACCCATCCCGCGTGTTTACTGCCGGGGTGTCTATCATGGCGATACGACCACCGGCACGGCCCAGATCGACCGCTATGCCTGTCGGCCCGATTGGCCTGAAACCGGGCCGGAGCACTTCTACCGGCTCCACACCACGACAACGCAAGCGCTGACCCTCGTCCTGAGCCATCCTCCCGGCCTTGATCTGGACGTGTTCTTGCTGGAACACGAGGAGCCCCACCGTTGTTACGGTGCCGATGCCACGCTGGCATTGACCGCCTTACCGCCGGGTCAGCATCGTATCGTCGTGGATGGTTTTGCCGGCAGTCAGGGACCTTATACGCTCACCGTAGCCTGCGCGGAACCGCCCTTTGCCACCCCCACTCCGACCGACACGCCGTTGCCGGCGGTCACCCCGACGCCGACCCCTATCCCGACGGCCACGCCGACCCCCACCCGCACCCCCACACGGCCACGGCTCAGCTACGATGCCTTTTTCCCGGCCCAACGCCACCGTTATCCGCCGCCCACGCCGCTGCCGACCACCCTTATCCTCCAACCCGGTCTGCAAGGCTACGACGGGCTTGCCGATAGCTACCTCAGCGCTTGGGCCATGACCGAAAATTATGCTAATGTAGACCGACTTGCACTCCGGCAGCCCGATATCATGGCTCCGGTCTTACGCTTCCGACTGGATGGTCTGCCTCGCTATGCCCGCATTGTCGAGGCGCGTTTGCGTCTGTGGGCTTTGGCCCGCAGCAACGACAACCCGGCCACAGCCGGCCTCTACCCCCTTCATCGTCCCTGGCACGTGGATGAAGTGACCTGGCAGCACGCGGCCAACGGTGTCCCGTGGACTCAACCCGGCGCCAACGGCGTACCCACCGACCGGGGAGCCGTACCCCTGGCCGTCCAGACGGTGACGGAGACGGGCCGCTGGTACGAATGGGACCTGACCCCTCTTGTCCAGGCCTGGGTTGCCGACCCCGCAACCAATCATGGCGTGATCCTCAAGGCCCTGGCCACACCCCGAGTGCTCTACACCTTTGCGGCAGCCGAATATCACAACCCGGCTGCCCGACCTCGGCTCCTCATTCGTTACTGGACTCCCACCTTATCCAACCAGACCTCAACCGTGCCGTCTGTGCCATCGCCGTCCCCCTGACCAGGAACGAAGTACCATGATCATCAGCAAACCTCAGCTTCTCGGCTCCAAACTGCGGTCTACTGTGGCTGTTTCCCCGTCCTCAACGGCAACCCAGGTTGTTCCCTTTGTCGCACCGGCGCCAACGTCGACCGGCTATCGTCTGGCCAAACGAACCCTGGACGTCGTTGCGGCTTTGTTGGCGCTTATCCTGCTTTCGCCACTGTTCCTCTTGATCTGGTTGGCCATCAAACTCGAAGACGGCGGCCCTGCCATCATCAAACAACGCCGCGTGGGCTTAGGAGGCCAACCCTTTGCGTTTTACAAGTTCCGCTCGATGACGTTGGGGGTCGATCACACCCTGGCTCATCGGGCCTTTGCGCAACAGGTTATCCGAGGGGAGATCACCCAGGGGCCCCGCAGCAACGGCGGCTTGCTCAAACCCACAGGCGATGGCCGTGTTATCACCCGCGTAGGCCGTATTTTGCGCAAGACCAGTCTGGATGAGCTGCCCCAGTTGTTCAACGTCCTGCTCGGCAATATGAGTCTGGTGGGACCGCGGCCCTCGATGGATTACGAAGCCGAGGCCTATTTCGATTGGTATCTGCCGCGACTTTCGGTTTTGCCCGGCATCACGGGGCTGGCCCAAATCAACGGCCGCAGCAGCATCCCCTTCCCCGAAATCGTGCGTTGGGACCTGCGCTATATCGAACAACGCTCGTTCTGGCTCGATCTGAAAATCTTGCTCAAGACGCTGCCGGTGGTTGTGGGGATGCGGAACACCGGCTGAAGCGCCTTTGGCGGGTACGGCGATGGCGCTGAACCCGGACGATCTGGCCTATTTTGCCCGCGGGGCGCGCGCGAACCCGCGTTTCTGGGCGCGATTCGGGGGCATGCCCGATCTGAGGGGAAAACGGGTTCTCGACCTCGGCTGCGGGCACGGGAGTTTGTGTGTGGATATGGCCGCGGCCGGCGCCGGGCAGGTCGTGGGGTTGGACCTGAACTGCCGACTGATCGCGTTTGCCGATGCTTATGTCGAGCAGTTTCGGCCGGAACTGCGCTCGCGGCTGACCTTTGCCTGTCAGGATCTGCGCGACTATCCGCCGGCGCAGTTCGACCTCATCGTCTCCAAAGACACCTTCGAGCACGTCTTCGATCTGGAGGACGTGCTGGCCGAAATCCGCCGGCGGCTGGTGCCGGGGGGGCGGTTATATGCCGGCTTCGGACCGCTCTACTACAGTCCCTTTGGCGATCACGATGCCGTGCGTCTGGGCGTGCGGTTGCCCTGGGCGCACGTGCTCATGGGCGACCGCCGGGTCATCGCCCATGTCAATCGGCGACGGCGGGTGCCGATCCACACGATCCGGGAGCTGGGCCTCAATCAGCTCCGCCTGCGCGACTACCGCCGTCTTTTTGCGGCCTGCGGCTTACAGACCGTGGCCTGGTGGACAAACCGCACCGACCATCCCCTGGGCAAAATCCTGGCCGTGCTCGCCCATGTGCCCGGTCTGGCCGAGTACACGACTTTCAATATCTACTGCATCCTGGAAAAACGAGGCGCATAAGCGTGGCTGCGTCTGCGACCCTATCGCCGGGAAGGGAGCCCCGGTCGTTCCCGGCAGGGCTTTGGCTTCGTCCGCGACCGTGTTCTATAATCCGGTAACCGGCGTAAACGCTCCCGCCGTCCTTGTGCATCCGTCCGATGTCCCCCTCTCCCTCGTCGCGACGCCTGGTTTTTCTGTTCCTCGTCATCGGGTTGATTTTGGTGATGATCGGTGGGATCGGCCTGCTTGTGTGGCGGTGGTGGCGTCCACCGTCCCCTTCGCCCACACCTACCGCTACCCTGACACTCACACCGACGCCGACCACGTCACCCACACCGACGCCGACCACGCCGCCGACGCCGGAACCTGCCGGGCCTGTTGCTCAGGTGGTGGTTGGCTCGCTGGTGCCGGGGGTGTACGAGGCCTATGACCATCTCAGCAGGGAGCCCGAACTGCGCGGGGGCACCCTCGAATTTCGCTGGAGCCAGATCGAACCCGCCCAGAACGGATACAACGGGTCGGTTCTGGACCGGGCCTTGGCGCAACTTCCGGCCGGGCGCCGCGCCATTCTGCGTCTGATGGTACGTTGCAACGAGGGCAACAACGAGGTCTGTACGCCGGGTTGGGCCTTGCGGGACGAGTTCGGGCCTATCGTCGCCGCTGTGCCCCCGGCCTGTGGCCCGGGCGCAAGCACGCAAAAGCACCTGAACTACCTGAACGAGGGCATTCAGCGCGAGCTTCTGGAACTGATCCGCCTGTTGGGCCAACGCTACAATGATGATCCGCGGGTGACGGCCGTGGAAGTGGGCGTGGGCTATAACGGTGAATCGTCGCCCTGGCCGTTGACCACACTCTGCGACAAGGAGGCCCAGCGCAGCGCTTACGAGGCGGCTTACGGCGCCACGGGGCCACGGCAATGGACGGATTGGCACCTGCGCCAGCTCGAGGCCTATACGGCCGCTTTCCCCGATAAGACGATACTCACCATCATCACCGGCGATTACGCCGAGGCCGAGCGCTGGCGGGTGGTGCAATGGGCTGTGGAGCGCGGGGTGGGGCTGATGGTCACCTCGCTGGTGGCCGACTATCACAGCAATCGGGGCAAAAGCGGCGATTTTTGCTTTTGGGGTGCCATCACGCGGCCGGGAGCGGCTCCCGGCGTCACCCTGGCCAACGCCTACCTCACCCAATGGGCGGCATTGGACCATGGGTGGGAACAGGTTCCTATCGGTTTTGAGTTCAATAACGCCTCCAGCCTGATCGGTCTGAGCGATGAGGCCCACACCTGGTGGTCGGCCCTCAATGCCCTGGACAAACATGCCGATGTCATCGAACCGTTCCGGGCCAACGTCCGCCAAACCGCCGTCTGGCGTTTTGTCAATCCCTACATCGGCCAGACGGCCGGTACCACGCCTGCGGTCTGGATTGTCTTCCGCAGCAGTGACCCCACTCTGCCCGGTGCGCAGTGCGGCGACCTGTTCGACTACTCCTTTTTCCTCACCCACGAACTGGAGACCCTGGGCTACGATACCCTTTGGCAGCAACAGGCCGTACGTCGGATCGATGCCTTGACGCGGCGTTTTCGGGTCGGCCCGGCCACCGATTGGCGGGGGGCTTATGCGCGCGGAACGGCCGATGGATGGCCGGTTTTCAACCTTGATGTCGATGACACCTTCGCCGGGCGTCTGCGCGGTGCCGTTGAGGTGGTCATCACCTACTTTGACCATGCCAACGGCGGGCGTTGGGCCCTCGATTACGATAGCCTCACCGGCCCCCGTCGGGCCGGCGAAGTCGTGCTGACGGGGACCAACACCTGGAAAGAGCAGGTTTTCCGGTTGAACGATGCCCGCTTCGGCAACGGTCTGCCCAAAACGCAGGTCGATAGCCGGCGGACGGGTTTTGATCTGCGCCTTGACCGGGTGGACGGAACGGACGATGTCTTCCATCGGGTCCTGGTGCGGCCGGTAGGAACGATTCCCCTGATGACACCCACACCGCGGCCGGGCAGGACATCGACGCCTTCGATCCCCACCCCTACGCCGCGCTCGAGTTTTTATTTTCGCTTCCAACAGGGGATGGACGAGTATCGCGGCGTGCGGGATACGTTTATCGAGGCATTTTCGCCTGATGTCCCGCGTGCAAGCGAGCCCCTGGTGGGCGTGCGCCCGCTCGACCGGGCTGCCGCCTTGCTGTATTTCGACCTCGACCGTATTCCTGCGGATGCCCTTGTCCATCGGGCCTATCTCTATCTGACGCGCATCGCGCCGGCCGATCAAAACGTCACCCTGACCCTCTATCGGTTGTTGCGGCCCTGGAGCGAGATGGCTACCTTCCGTCAGGCCGATACCGACCGACCCTGGGAGCAGCCGGGCGCCCTCGGTCTGAGCGATGCCGCTTCGAATCCCGTGGCCGGGCCGTTACCGGTGGCGCCCGGCGCCGTAGCCCGGTTCAATGTGACCGAGCTGGTCCAAAGTTGGATCGCCGATCCGCTGCGCAATCAGGGCCTGATCGTGCGGGGCGATAGCAGCGTTTTGCGACGATACGAGTTTGCCAGCAGTGAAAACGCCACACCGGTCTGGCGGCCGTATCTGGAAATCCTCCTGGAAACGCCGACGCCCACGCCCACCCTCACACCCACCCCAACGCCGACTCCGACCGCCACGCCGACCCCCACGCCCACGCGCACGCCGACACCCACCCGCACGCCCACGCCTACTCCAACATCCACACCCAGTCCTACTGCCACGCCGACACCGACACCGACACCCGCCGCACGCCTGCGGGAGGAAACGATCCTGCGCCGCGGGCCCGGGCTCAACTTCCCCGGCCTCATCACAGCGACCGCCGGCACCGTCTTTCCGCTTTTGGGGCGGAGCGCCGACGGCGATTGGTTGGCCGTCTGTTGCGTGGGCGCGGAGCCGGCCTGGGTGCCCAGGGCAGCTGCCGAAGTGTTGTACACCACGGCCGATGCCTTGCCTGTGGTCATCTCGCCACCAACGCCGACCCCCACGCTCACCCCCACACCGACCCCCACGCCCTCGCCGACGGCCACGGCCACGGCTACGCCTACCCTTACGCCCACGCCCACATCGACGCCGACGGCCACCCCCACAGTCACCCCCACCGCCACCCTGACCCCTACACCGACGGCTATGGTGCCGGCCTGTCTGCCGTTTCGTCTGGCCGTGCTGGACATCGGCACACAACCTAAAGGTGTGGCCGTGGGGACCCTGGCCGACGGCACCGTCATGGTCGGCGTCGGCCTGTACGAAAGCGCCGCGCTGGCCCTGGTCGTCGGGGAGGAGGTTCGCATGGTACCTACCGACGGCCGGGGGGCCAACGGTGTGGCCTTTGCCGGAGGACGGTTTTACATGGTCCATCGCGATAGCCGCAGCGTCAGCATCATCGACCCGGTGGCCGGTCGCCAGGTGGGCCGCCTGACGACGGGTCGCGAACCCTGGGGCGCGGCCGCCACGGCCGACAGGCTTTATGTGGCCGATTTTACCGATGACACGGTCAGCGTCTTCGACTTGAGCAGCGAACAACTTGTGATCAGGGTACCGGTAGACCCACGACCGGCCTTTGTGACCGCAGGGGCCGACCGGGCGTTCGTAGCCCATCTCGGCGGCCGGATCAGTGTCATCGGCCGCGACGGCGAGGTGCTTGCCGTCTTCGGTCCTGTGAGCGGCGGCGATGCGTTCGGTCTGGCCTATGATGCCGTCCACGATCGGCTGTGGGTGGGGAGCCGTCAGGCGCGCAGCCTGTTGGCTCTCGACGCGACCACGGGTGCCGTTCAGGCCCGTTATCTCCTGCCGGCCGTCCCCTATGCCGTGGCCTACAATCCGGCTACCGATCAGGTGTTGGCCGTGGATGCCGTTCAGGATCGGCTGATGGTCGTGCAGGCGACCGATGGCGAGCTGTTGGGCCTGTTGCCGCTGAGCACCCAGGGTAGCGATCACGGCGGCCAGGGGCTGGCCGTCGCTGCCAACCGGATTTTCGTCCCTGCCTTCGCGGCAGGGGCGCTGGACGGTTTCGACGGCGGGCCGTGTGTCACGCCACCGCCCACGCCAACACCCACCCTCACCCCAACTCGCACGCCGACCCCCACGCGTACCCCGCGCGTGCGCACACCGACGCCGACGGTCACACCCACACCGACGCCGACGCCCACTTCGACATCCACCTCGACGCCGACGGCTACGCCGACATCCACCTCGACGCCGACGGCCAC
>Ga0197142_1000513_pt1 | contig 35638 bp, 42 predicted proteins | sample GBS60_MetaG_FD_148614 | JGI IMG/M metagenome (GOLD analysis project Ga0197142, IMG submission 148614) | Sediment microbial communities from Great Boiling Springs, Gerlach, Nevada, United States - GBS 60_MetaG | ecosystem: Environmental > Aquatic > Thermal springs > Hot (42-90C) > Sediment...
AACACACCCTCTCCAAACCCATGCCCGTGTCTATGTTGGGGTTTTTAAGGGGTGTTAGTGTGCCATCTTCTGCCCTGTCAAACTGCGTAAATACTAAGTTCCATACCTCTAAATATCTGTCACAATCACATCCAGGAGCGCAGTCTGGTCTATTGCAGCCCATCTCAGGTCCCAGATCTTGATATATCTCAGAACAAGGACCACAGGGCCCTGTATCACCCATGGTCCAAAAATTACTTTCCTTCCCAAGCCTTACAATCTTATGGCTGGGTAGTCCTATTTCCTTTTCCCATATCTTGTATGCCTCATCGTCTTCGTAGTAAACAGATACGTAAAGATCCTTGGGGTTCAATTTGTATACCTCTGTCAATAATTCCCATGCCCACAGGATTGCCTCTTTTTTGAAATAATCCCCAAAGCTAAAGTTACCAAGCATTTCAAAGAAGGTGTGGTGCCGATGGGTAAAGCCCACGTTATCCAAATCATTGTGTTTTCCACCGGCTCGCATGCACTTTTGGGCAGTTGCTGCCCTTTTGTAAGGCCTTTTTTCTTCTCCCAAAAATAGCTTCTTAAATTGCACCATGCCGGCATTTGTAAACAAAAGGCTTGGGTCATCCTTTGGTACAAGGGAAGAACTTTCCACTATCTCATGTCCTCTCTCTTTAAAGAACTCTAAAAAGGCCCTACGAATCTCTCTAAAATGCATTTTATCTCAACCCCCTTTTAATCTCTCAACTGCTCTTGCCCCATGTCCTCTGAACTTATACGTCTTACACCCATCTTCTCATAAAGCAAGGATATCAACTGCTCTTTTATATCGGGATTTTCTTGTAAAAACCGCCTGGCATTCTCCCTACCCTGACCAAGTCTGGTTTCTTTAAAGGAGTACCAAGCTCCACTCTTTTCAATGAGCTCCAAGTTGGTGGCCATATCCAAGATCTCTCCCTCGGAAGAAATACCTTCGCCAAAGATGATATCGAATTCGGCCTCTTTAAAAGGGGGAGCAAGTTTATTTTTGACCACCTTCACCTTCACCCTTGCTCCTATCTCAGAGGCACCCTCTTTTATGGTGCCTATTTTTTTGATGTTTAGTCTTACACTTGAATAAAACTTTAGGGCCTTACCACCTGTTGTGGTTTCGGGATTTCCAAACATCACACCTATATTGGTCCTGGTCTGGTTTATGAATATCACGCATGTCTTGGACTTGCTTATGGTACCTGTGAGTTTTCTCATGGCTTGGCTCATGAGCCTTGCCTGAAGGCCCACATGCTGATCTCCCATATCACCATCCAATTCTGCCTTTGGGACCAGTGCAGCCACAGAATCAACTATAACCAAATCCACAGCGCCACTACGAATAAGTATCTCTGCTATGTCCAGGGCCTGTTCTCCTGTATCCGGCTGAGACACCAAAAGATCGTCCACATTTACGCCTATCTTCTTGGCGTAGTTGATGTTCAAGGCATGCTCTGCATCAATAAATGCAACCATGCCTCCTCCCTTCTGGGCTGAGGCAGCCACATGCAATGCCAAGGTTGTCTTTCCCGATGCCTCATCGCCATATATCTCCACAATCCTGCCCCTGGGGACACCTCCTATCCCAAGGGCCAGGTCAAGGCCAATAGAGCCGGTGGGGATTACTGGCACATCCAATAACTTCTGGATCCCCATCCTCATTATGGATCCCTTACCAAACTGCCTTTCAATCTGGCTTACTGCCTGCTCTAAAGCCCTCTCTCTGTCCATGTCTCCCTCCTATTTTGATCCCAAAAGCCTCCAAGTATGGAGCTTTTCATAAATAGAACCAGTTGGGGTAAGTTGACTCTTAAAAAGACAAAGCTCGTCAAAGACCTCTTCCATACCATTTATCTCTTTGTACTGTTCCAATAACCTTTCAAGTTCCACACCGTCTTTAAAACCCTCTTTAAACCTTCCCAAGGTGAGATGGGGTTTAAATGGTCTATTTTCTCTCTTAATTCCAAAGGGTTCTAAAACTTTTTCTATATAACTTTTAAGATATTCCATGAGTTTTGTATCGCCTTCCATACCCACCCACAAAACCCTGGGATTATGACGGGATCCAAATATGCCCAATTTATTGATCCTCATCTTAAATGGCCCATACTTATGGGTTATGCCTTCCAAAGAAACCTTTATAGGATTTAAATTCTCCTCCCTTATCTCACCTAAAAAAACCACGGTAAGATGTATGTTGTGAAGGGATACCCATCTAACCCCACTTAACCTTTCTTTTGAATGGTTGTAAATGGTGCTAAGTTCTGATAAGAGGCCTTCAGTTAGTTCAAAGGCCAGGAAGGAACGGATACCCACAAATATACCTCCTAATCCAATCCAAGGCCATGGCAGCAGAATTCTGCTTAACCTGAATGCGGGAACCAAAAAACCTGTATACCCGGGCATCTGTAAGATCCCCAGAAGAAAATCCAAGGCATACTGTTCCAACAGGCTTTTCTTTTGTGCCTCCAGAGGGTCCTGCTATACCGCTTATGGCAACTGCCAAGTCAGAACCCGTAATCTTTCTGATGCCCTCTGCCATCTCTTTAACTGTCTCTAAACTTACCGCACCAAATGTTCTTAGGGTTTGGGATCTCACGCCCAAAAGTTTTTCCTTCAGGTAATTGGAATAGGCTACCACACCACCCAAGTAATATTCTGAGCTGCCGGCCACATTTGTAAGCTTATGGGAGACCAAACCTCCAGTACAAGACTCGGCTGTGGAGAGGGTAAGACCTTTTTCTTTTAAGAGCTTGCCAACTACTTGCTCCATTTCCTCATTATCAACGGAGAACACGTATTTTCCTAAGGTTTCCAAAACCTCTTTTTGTGCCTCTTCCACAATTTCCTGGACCTTTCTTGAATCCTCTCCAGTGGCAGTAATGGTAATATGATTCTCTGGGAATTGGGGGTAAAAACCAAAAATAACAGCTCCTTCCCATGATTTCTTCTTTCTAAAAGCCTCTGCAATCTCAGGTTCGCTTAGTCCGTAAGTGCGTATGAGTTTATATACCCTCACATCCTTTACTTGGAATCTATTTACGATATCTGTTACAACGAAATTATCCAATAGATAACGCATCTGCTCGGGTATACCCGGCAAAAAATAAAAGGGAACCCCATCTTCTATGAGATAAAAGCCACAGACTATCCCTTTTTCTGACATGAGCTGTGCCCCCAATGGCATGTAGGCCATCTTCAAAAGGGAGTCAGTGAGGGGGATATTTCTCTTTTGGGCTATTTTTTTAATCTTTTCCAGCATGGCTTCGTGGATGCAAAGTGGCCTTTCAAGTGCTAAGGCCACAATTTCATTGGTTATATCGTCATCGGTACTCCCAAGGCCACCTGTTACTATGACAAAGTTTGAACTCCCTTTTGCCTGCCGTAAAACAAATGCCACCATTTCAGGTTCATCACCCACAAAGGTCATGCGTTTTATCCTCAGACCTGCCTTGGTAAGCCTTCCAGCCGCATACCAGGCATTTAGGTCTTGTGTTTCACCCGAAATAATTTCGTTTCCTATGGTAATAATTTCGCCAATCATTCTATCTTGTTATCAATTCAAGGATTTTCATGGATAAATTGCCATAAAATCCTGCTAAAAGATCGTCCCAAATAACACCGCCCCACACCCTTTCCAATCTCTTTATGGGAAATGGTTTGAGTATATCAAAAAACCTAAAGATTAAAAAGCCCAAGAACATCCAAAGAATACCAGATGAAACACCTGCCATGGTAACCAAATAGCCTAAGACCTCGTCCACAACTATCCATTGGGGGTCAGGGTGTTTATATCTGGCCACCATCTCATTGGATACCTTCAATCCCAATATGGTTAACAAAATTAGGAACAATAAATACCATGGTGTGCTGGTTAGGGAAAGCAACATATACAAAGGCATTGCTGCCAAAGTTCCCATGGTTCCCGGTGCAAAGGGTATATATCCAACAAAAAACCAGCTTGAAAAGAACTTCATAAACAGAATAGAAGAACTAATATCCTTTAGGCCCATTTAAAGATCCATCAGCTTCCCCGCTACCCATTCCTTTATCTTCCATAAGGGCATACCAAATTTTTTAGAAATTATCCTAAGATCCTCATACTCTGGCCTGGCCATGGTTTTTCCCTTTGGGTCTTTGTTGAACTTTACCCGTATATCCCCCCAAGGAGAGGATATCGTTTTTTCCCATCTTTCCATAATTATCCTTGGAAGCACAGAATACCTCACTCCCAAAGAGATCCCGTGCTGAAATAACAGGGATGTAATCTTTTCCAAATCAGAAGGAGCCAATAAAACTTGCAGTTGAAATGCAGGCCTATTCTTTTTCATGTAACACGGCAGAAAACACACATCCAAAGCACCTGCTTCCATCAATAGCTCCATTATAAAGCCCAGCTCATAGGGAGCTCTATCGTCCACATTGGCAGAAAGTTCTATTACAACATCCCTTGGTTGATCGCTCAATTTATTCCCAATGCACAATCTTAAGATATTTGGCCATCCAGGTATATCCCTATGCCCAGCACCCACGCCTACTCTTTCAAGCATGATCGGTGGCATGTTTCCAAAATCCTTTGAAAGGGTTTTGAGAATGGCAGCTCCAGTTGGTGTTACCGTTTCTCCTTCCAATGAAACCCCATAAACAGGGCAACCTTCCAATAAAAGCATTGTAGCAGGAGCAGGCACTGGTAGAGGACCATGCATGGTGTTGACAACTCCTCTGTTTAAGGGGATGAAAGAAGAATAGATTTCATCAATACCCAATTCTTCCAAACCAATGGCTGTGGATAACACATCCACAATTGAATCAACTGCTCCCACCTCATGAAAATGCACTTCTGCTGGGTCAATCCCGTGGATTCTGCCTTCTGCCTCAGCCAAGGCCATAAAGATTTTATGTGCCCTTTCTTTAACAGATGGCTTTAGGTTGCTCTTTTCTATTATGGAAAAGATTTCCTCTGCCTTTCTACTGGGCTGGGGCTTTGATACCTCTACATTAAATAATATTGCAGATATCCCGCCCCTTTTAACCCTTTTTGAAGAGATCTCATATCCCTCCACAGGGATTTGGGATAAAAAGATCTTTAAGGTCTCCAGGTCCAACCCTAAGTCCAGGAGACCAGCCACCATCATGTCGCCACTTATGCCAGAAAAACAGTCTATATAAAGGCAGGCCATGAAATTGAAAAAGGGGCCTTTTAGGCCCCAAGTGTTAAATAGCCTCGTTAATTAGTTCAGAGATATCCTTTATTAGGATCTTATCTTCGTTATTGGTGGTCTTTCTGCTGTCTTCAAGCATTGAAATACAGTATGGGCATGCAGTTGCCAAGATCTCTGCACCCAACTCCACTGCCTCTTTTACCCTCAGATCACTAAACCTCCATTCTGGTTTAGTCTCCATCCAAAGTCTGCCACCCCCTCCACCGCAACAAAGGCTTTCTTTCTTGCTCCTTTTCATCTCCACTATACCGTTTTTTGTTACAAAAGAAAGCAACTGTCGTGGAGGTTGATATATCTCAGTGTGTCTTCCAAGGTAACAAGGATCGTGATAGGTTACCTTTTTATTTAAGGCAGACTTCAACTCAACCTTTTGGGATGTGATTAAGTCTGCCAAAAGCTGAGTGTAGTGATATACCTCAAAATCTGCACCCAATTCTGGATATTCCTTTGTGAATGTGTAATAGCAGTGGGGAGAAGTGGTTATTATCTTTTTAACACCTTTACTTTTGTAAAGATTGATATTCTTTTCGGCATTTTTGGAAAATAGCTCTTCATCTCCCATTTTTCTTATGGATTCACCACAACAACTTTCTTCATTGCCGATAATACCAAAGCTAACATTAAGCTTTTTTAGAACAGATGCTAATGATTTAGCGATATTTTGACTTCTAACATCATAAAGTGAAGTACAGCAGACAAACAAAAAGTATTCCTGAGAACCGTCAAATAGGGGTATATCCAAACCTTGAGTCCACTGAGTCCTATTCTCCCTTGCTCCTGACCAAGGGTTACCCTGGCTGTGTACGCTACCTATTGCGGTCCTTAATGCAGCAGGCATTGCACCTGTCTCTGCAATCATGGACCTCATGGCCCTTACCACATCAATGATGGTAACTCCCCTTGGGCACTTGAGCACACATTTGTTGCAAGTGGTACACCCGTATAAGATGTCGTCGGATTCATAGCCTTCAACCCCAAGTTGGGCCATTCTAATAAGCCTTCTCACATTGAACGGACCATCTACCAATCTCCACGGGCAAGATCCTGCACACATGCCACATTGCATGCACAAATTAAGTTTCTCTGCTCCCATGGCTACTAAGGCCTGATTTACCTCATAGAGAGGAGACAAATATTCATCCATATCTTTTCTCCTTTCAAATGTCTCATTTCAAAAACACCTTTGGTTTGTTTACAAAAGGAGCGTTTCTGTGTCAACCAAAATGGCCAAAGTAGTTTTCTTACTACTCATATACCTTTTCCTCCTCTGCCTGAGCCTCTTGTGCATCCAATTCGTGTAACCTGGCCCTTGTGTTTTTTATCTGTTCGAGCTCTTGGTACCATTCGTGGGCAATTACTGATGCCATGATCTCATTGGTGCCGGTCCATATACTTGCAAGGCGTAAATCCCGCATGATCCTTTCTATTGGAAATATGTTTGTGTAACCAATTCCTCCCATTACTTGCATAGAGTTGTGCACAACCTTTTGACATGCCTCTGTCACAAATTTTTTAGTTTCGGATATAAGCCTCCTTGTGTAACCTTCTGGTGCATTTTGATCCACTGCCCTTGCTGTGGTATAGACCAAGGCCCTTGAGGCATCCAGTAACATGGCAGATTCTGCCACCTGAAAGCTCACTCCCTGGAATTCCATTATACGCCTACCGAAGGCTTTTCTCCTTGTGGTGTAGGCACTTGATATCTCAAAGGCAGGCCTTGCTGCACCAATGGTCATGGCTGCTGTGCCCAATCTTTCAGGTATCATCATGGTTTTAAAGACCTCATAACCACCGTTTAACCTGCCCAAGAGGTTTTCTTTTGGGACCTTCACATTGTCAAACAAAAGCCTGCTGGTGCCTCCGCCCCTACAACCCATAAGGCCATAGTGGTATTTTGTTTCAACACCAGGCCAGCGCTCCACTATGAAACAAGAGATGGCCTTCTTTGGGTTTGGATCATCACTTGTCTTTGCATATACCAGAAAGAAATCAGCCCCTTCTCCTCCCACAATGAACCTCTTTTGCCCCCGCAAGATAAAATAATCTCCCCTTTCCTCTGCAATGGTGGTGGTGCCAAAAAAATCAGAACCTCCCCTGGGTTCAGTAAGGCATTCTGCCGCACAGAGGTCTCCTTTAAGCAGAGGCAGCACATATTTTTCCTTTTGTTGGTCTGTTCCGTGTAAAACTATGGCATCGGCCACCAACTCACCGCTTACCCCAAAGATACAGGCAAATATGTATCCCAAGGTACCTATTTCTTCCATCACCATACATGTGGTGACCCAGTCCATATCCCTTCCGCCCCATCTGGAAGGGTATCTTACTCCCATCAGTCTTCTGCGTCCGGCCTCTTTTAAAAACTCCTTTGGAAATTTCACCTCATCCCTATCCATCTTTAATATCAGTTCCCTTGGGATGCTTCGGACAAAATCTTTCACCTCTTCTTTAAGTGCCTTTTGCTCTTCTGTAAGCAAATGTTCAAACATAACCCACTCCTTAGTTTATTTGTGTTAAAAATTCTAATAGTCTTTTGGCATTCTCAATTGCGTGTCCGCCAATATCATTGTTAAAATAGATGTAAATAGATCCTTTTATTTGGCATTCTTGGATGGATTTGATCAGTTCTTTTAAAGCATCATCTGTATAAGAACCAGCATATCTTCCCGATGGCCCATGCATACGGATATATAAGGAATTTGCTGTTACTATAGGAGGTACCTTTACACTACCATAGTCATGCCAACAAAAAATTACATTTTTGCTTCTAAGTAAATCAAATATTCTATCCTCAAACCATGTTTTGTTTCTAAATTCTATCGCCAGTGTATAAGCCTTGGGAATAAATTCAAGAAAATCATTTAGCAATGAAAAGTCCATTTTTAAACCAGGTGGTAATTGGACGAGAATAGGACCAAGGTTTGCTCTAAACATATCACACAGGGTGAAAAAATTTTTTAATATTTCCTCTACACTTTTTAATCTTTTTATGTGGGTTATCTTGCGGTTCATTTTTACTGAAAACAAAAACCCTTCTGGCACATTTGCTTGCCAAAAAATAACGGTCTTCTCCCTTGGCATTCGATAAAATGTGCTGTTTATCTCAACAGTGTTAAAATGTTGTGAATAGAAGGTAAGCCACTTGGTTGATGGGATATCCAATGGGTAAAATTTGCCTTTCCAGTGAATGTAACTCCACCCGGATGTGCCAATTTTTAGACGACTGCCATACATCTCTAATAAATTTCCTGTTGGGGCCGATATATACATTGAAAGGCATTGCTATTGCAAGTTAATGCCGATAAAAACTCAAGGAGTTTGCCATGGAAAACCAAATCCACTGGATGGAAGAGCGTTACAGAGACCATTTAAAGGAATTAGCCAAGGTCATCAACACCCTATCGGAAATTGAACAAAAAAGGCCCACACCTCACAATTGCTCCACCAGGGTTTCTGGAAATCTATACGGTTCATCCACTAAAAGTATCTACTACTCTTGGGCTCTCCTGCCTTGCTCCTAAGGAACAAAAGGGCCTGATTCCTGTCTTCCATTTGAAGTGCATGCTCCAAGGAAGGTGCATCCAGGTTCATATTAATCGCCTCTTTAGTTAGGGCTAATCCCAAGGGATTTTTGGAGTTGAGCAACCTTGCCATCTGGACACCACTCTCCCAAAGCCTCTCCCGCTCAACCACCTTGCTTAACATGCCAAGGCCGTATGCCTCCTCGGATGAGATAAATTCACCTGTGAGTAATAACTCTGAAGCCCTACCAGCTCCTATCATTCTGGGCAAAAGATATGAACAGGCCATGTCTGCACCCCCTAAGCCTATGTTTATGAATGCAGCACAAAACCTTGCATCAAGGCTTGCTATTTTTATGTCAGAGGCCAATACAAAACTAAAACCAAGACCCACAGCAGCACCGTGTACGAGGCATACCACAGGTTGGGGAATAAGTCTTAATCTAAGCACTGATCTTGCAAGCCTCTTTTGGAACATATAAAAAGACCTGGCATCCCAAGACTCTGAAAGCTTTGCCGCCTCTTTAATGTCCAAACCAGCACAAAATCCCTTGTCTCCGTTTCCCTTTAAGATAATCACATTTAGCTCAGATTTTCGCCACAAATCTTCCGTTAATTCCTCTAACTCCCCAAGCATTTGCAAGTTTACAGAGTTATAAACCCTTGGTCTGTTTAATGAAAGGACTCCAATACCAGGTTCCAAAACCTCAAACTGGATGGTTTCAAAGTTCATGTCTCATCTCCTCAATAGTTTTTATTGCTATCCCTAAGCCCTATCTAATATACTAGCTTATCCTTTAAGTCCATAAACGTCCCAAGAGGAGGATGAAAATGCCCTTTTCCTGGCCCAGCTTCAGGGGAATGAGAGGTGCTTGCTCCACAATGGGAGTCTTTGGGACACCTTTTCAAGGATTCCAAAAGATTACCCAACATTTGGATGTCTCAAAAAGGGATTGTGTCTCATTACTAAATGAAACAAGTAACTGTTGGATTTTTTTGGGGCTTTGAAGCTTGATGTCTCCACCGAAGGAGAAGATACATCTAAATAAGATGTAAAATTTAGCAAAATTTAGTCAAAGCAAGCCACAATAACTTGGCACAAATATTGGTACTGTAAAAAATAAAAAGTGGTTAGCATGAGGAAATGTGATCAACAAATTTTAAAGACAATATCCCTCGCGGATCGGATGATAGACATAGCGGACGAGGGAGATAGGGTAAGGGAAGATGATGGGTGTGGAATATTATATGCCACACTAAGGGATGTAGGGTATAAGATCAAGGCAATGGCCTTGAAAGAGAAAGAAAACCACATGAAAAAAGGATTGTGGAAACCTTAAAGGGAGGAAGATATGACAGAGACAGAAAAAAACTTAAAAGAAGCTTTTTTAGGAGAGTCCCAAGCCAACCGCAAGTACCTTGCCTTTGCAAAACAGGCGGAGATAGAAGGCTTGAAGCAGGTGGCAATGCTATTTAGGGCTGCAGCAGAGGCAGAGGCTGTGCATGCCCATGCCCACCTAAGGGCCTTGGGAGGAATTAAGAAGACTTTAGAAAATCTAAAAGAGGCCATATCAGGTGAGACCCATGAGTTTAAGAACATGTACCCAAAGATGATAGAGCAGGCCATCGCAGACGGAGACAAAGTGGCTGAAAGGTCCTTTAGGTATGCCAATGAAGTGGAAAAGGTTCATGCAGAGCTTTACACAAAGATGTTGAATTCTTTAGATAACCTTCCTGATATAGATTGCTATTACGTATGCCCAGTGTGTGGATATACAGTTGAGAATGAGGCACCAGAGACATGTCCTGTGTGTAATGCAAAGGGTAAGGTCTTCATGAAGATCCAATAGGGGGATAATATGAAAGAACTATGGCAGTGCCAAACCCCAGTTGCGGTTACATTTACGATCCTGAGAGGGGGGATAAAAAAGGTAAAATAACAAAGGGTACTCCTTTTGAAGAATTACCAGATGATTGGAAGTGCCTTGTGTGTGGAGCATCTAAAAAAAACTTTAAGAAGCTGGGATAGGCTCTTGAGCAAGGTGTATGAAGTGTTTATTTTAGTTAATAACGAAAAGGTTAAGGTTTTTGGTTAAAAATAAAACTCAAAGGACAACTAAACAAAGACAAATTATTCTTGAAACCATTAGAGAATTGGGAGGTCATCCAACTGCAGATGAACTTTATATTCATGTTAAACGAAAATTGCCGGATATTAGTTTGGGAACTGTGTATAGAAATTTAGATGTTCTTTCAGAATCTGGACTAATAAGAAAACTGGAACCTGAACATCACCAAATGAGATTTGATTGTAATGTGGAAGATCATTATCATTTGACATGTATAAATTGCGGAAAAATTGAAGATGTTGAGATTCCCAAATCGGATGACCCGATGGAAATTCTTTCTAAATCCTTAGGTAACTTAAGTAAATATGGAATCTTTGGACACAAACTTGAATTTTTCGGTTTATGTTCAAAATGTAAGGAAGAAGGGTATAGTCTTGATCAGTTCTTAGATGATGAATCTTTAAAAAAGGAGGTGTGAGATGTCACTAAAAGGTACAAAAACTGAGAAAAACCTATTAACCGCTTTTGCAGGAGAATCACAGGCAAGGAATAGATACACTTTTTTTGCAAGTCAGGCAAAGAAAGAGGGTTATGAACAAATTGCAGCCATATTTGAAGAGACAGCAAACCAGGAAAAAGAGCATGCAAAAAGATTGTTTAAATTCTTAGAAGGGGGAGAGGTGGAGATTACTGCTGCCTTTCCAAGTGGTGTTATAGGAAGTACAGCCGAAAACTTAAAGGCAGCAGCTGAAGGCGAGCACTATGAGCAGACCCAGATGTATCCTGAATTTGCCAGGATAGCCAGGGAAGAGGGTTTTCACCAGATAGCAGGTGTTTTGGAGGCCATAGCAAATGCCGAAAGGTTCCATGAGAAGAGATATTTAGCCCTTTTGGAGAATCTGAAAAAGGGAAAGGTGTTTAAAAAGGATGAAGAGGTGACCTGGAGGTGCAGAAATTGCGGGTATACCCATAAAGGTAAAGAGGCCCCTTTAGAGTGCCCGGCCTGTGCACATCCCCAGGCCTACTATGAACTCTTGGCTGAAAATTATTAGGGGTTGGCCATGGAAACCGTAACCATTCAAGGCAATCCACTTAGCTTGGTGGGGCAACTCCCCAAAGTGGGAGATCTGGCCCCAGACTTTACAGTAACAAACCAGGATATGAAGCCCGTCACCCTTTCTGACCTCAAGTCTAAGGTGCTTGTCCTGCTTTCCGTACCTTCCTTGGACACCCCTGTTTGTGACTTAGAGGCAAGGAGGTTTAACAATGAAGCAAAGAATTTGGGATATGATGTGGGGATCGTGGTCATCAGTATGGACCTTCCATTTGCACAAAAGAGGTGGTGTGGAGCAAATGGTATAGAGAATGTACAGGTGTTTTCGGATTATAAAGATAGGGATTTTGGGTTAAAATATGGTGTCTTGATAAAGGAAATAGGCCTATTGGCCAGATGTGTATTCGTCTTGGACGAAAAAAGGAATATAAGGTATTTGGAACTGGTAAAAGAGATCACCAATGAACCCAATTACGAGGAAGTGTTAACTAACATAAAGAAACTTTTATAAAAAGGAGGGATAAAAATGGCTGAAAGGTTACAAGTTTATAAGTGTGAATTATGTGGTAACATAGTTGAGGTCTTACAAGGTGGAAAAGGAGAATTGGTGTGCTGTGGCCAGCCGATGAAATTATTGGTTGAAAACACAGTGGATGCTGCTAAAGAAAAACATGTGCCGGTAGTGGAAAAACTTAGTGATGGTTACAAGGTAAAGGTGGGAAGTGTTGCCCATCCAATGGAAGAGAAACACTACATCCAGTGGATTGAGCTTGTGGCAGATGGGAGATCATACATCCAGTTTCTAAAACCAGGTGAGGCCCCTGAGGCAATATTTAAAGTGGAAGCTAAAGAGGTATATGCCAGGGAATATTGTAACCTCCATGGATTATGGAAAGGGGCGATTTGATGCCTTCCCCAAAAATGATAGAAGAGCTGAATCTGCAGCTGAACAGAGAGTTGTATAGTTCTTACCTATACCTCTCTATGAGTGTCTATTTCAGCGGAAAGGGACTGGCTGGTTTTGCCAATTGGATGAGGGTCCAGGCACAGGAGGAGCTAACACATGCCATGAAATTCTTCGATTATATTCTCAAAACAGGAGCCAGTGTAAGGTTATTGCCCATAGAGGCTCCTCCCTCTGAATGGACCAATCCTTTGGCGGTCTTTCAAGAGACATTAAGGCATGAGCAGAAGGTAACCTCATACATCAACAATTTGATGGACTTGGCAATAGGTGAAAAGGATTACGCAACGGTAAACTTCCTCCAATGGTTTGTTTCAGAGCAAGTGGAAGAGGAAGAAAATGCAAGAAACATATTAGATAGGCTTTCACTTGCAGGGGAAGATAGGGGATTATTGTTTATACTTGACCAAGAGTTGGGGAAAAGGGTTTTTGTAGCCCAAAATCAAGATAACAAGGAGGGATAATATGGCTGATTGGAGATGTAAGGAATGTGGATATACTTTAAAGGCTGAAAAGCCTCCTGAAGAATGCCCCAGTTGCAAAAAGAAGTGTGAGTTTGTGGACGTAAGTTGTTATATACCTGAATGCGGGTTCCAGGGCCAGGACACCAGATTAAAATAGGAGGTACTTATATGTCCCAAAGAAAATATAAAGTTAGAGCAGAGTGTCCCCAGTGTGCCTGTGGCGACGTAAGTTTCCTTGGACCTGAAAAGCTCAGGGAGAAATTCATAGGTGATGAGAAAGAGATTGAGATTCTATGTCCCCACTGTGGAACTAAGATAAAAGGAAAGGCTGAAGAATCAGAGGAGTAGGGAGTTAATAAATGGGTAAAGCACTAATTGTGTACGCCACAAGGACAGGAGAAACAAAGGAGATTGCAGAGTTAATTGCAGAAGGCATCAGAATGACAGGCCATGAGGCAGTTGTGGCAAACGTCTCTTCAATAAAATCGGAAAAGGACCTGCAAGGGTATGATGCCTATGCATTCGGTTCACCCACCTACCACGGACAGATGATGCAGGCCATGCAGACCATGCTCTTTTTGGCAGAAAAGGCAGGCCTTCAAGGTAAGGTGGGTGGCTCTTTTGGTGCCTATGGATGGAGTGGAGAGGCATCAGATCGAATCTTTGACACCATGAAAAATATCTTTAAAATGGATATGGTACGTAGCCCTTTGAGGCTTAAATCCGCCTCTTTGGGCGGAGGTATCACAATGGCCCAGGATTATGGAAAAGAGATAGGGAACAAAATCAAAAATTGAAAGGAGTAGACCATGACAACACCAATGCATTGCCCTGGTTTTGAAGCCCACAAGCATCTAAAATCCTTTATATGTAAATGTCCAAACTGTGGGGAAGAAAAGGAGATCTTCTCAGATGAATTCGACAAAAAACATATCTGCAAAAAGTGCAAGCAAGAAATAGACTTTACAAAATGTACCATTGAAGCCTCTGCTTAATAATTAGGGAGGGAAGTTCCCTCCCTTGACATCTCCATGTTTTTCAAATAAACAAGCCCTTCAAACACAATAAGAACATGCTTACAGAGACGGAAAAAAAGATCATTTCTTTGATACAAGATGACCTGCCAGTGCATCCCAGGCCCTATCTCCTCCTTGCGGAGAAAATAGGTATTGGAGAAGAAGAACTCATAAACACAATAAAATCAATGATCCAGAGAGGTCTTATAAGAAGGTTTGGAGCCACATTAAGGCATCAAAATGCAGGCTTTAAGTTCAATGCTATGGTGGTGTGGGATGTGCCTGTGGAAAGAGTGGATGAAGTGGGAAGGCTCTTTTCAACTCTAAGGGAAGTGACCCACTGTTATCAAAGGATAAAGGTAAGCATGTGGCCCTATAACCTTTATACCATGGTTCATTGTCCCACAAGGGAAAGGTGTATTGAGGTTGTGGAGAAGATGGCCCAATTAAGTGGTATAAAGGATTACCTAATCCTTTTTAGCAAAAGGGAGTTCAAAAAAATCAGCATGAGTTACTATTAGGAGGAGCATGGAAAAAAGTCATAGGTTGTTTTTGGAGGCCCAAAGGCTGATTCCAGGTGGGGTTAATAGTCCTGTGAGGGCTTGTAAGGCAGTTGGAGCTGAGCCTTTATTCCTTGAGTCAGGTCAAGGTGCTTATGTTTGGGATGTGGATGGGAATAGGTACATTGACTACGTATGCTCATGGGGACCTATTATAGTGGGACACTCACACCCAAAGGTGGTCAATGCCATTAAAGAGCAGGTGGAGAAGGCAACCACCTTTGGTGCACCCACTGCCTTGGAAGTGGAAATGGCAAGGCTTATTACAACACTTATACCTTCTATAGAAAAGGTAAGGCTTGTAAATTCCGGTACAGAGGCCACCATGAGTGCCCTTAGGCTTGCACGGGCCTATACAGGTAGAAACAACATTATAAAATTCAACGGCTCCTATCACGGCCACGTGGATTCTCTCTTGGTTCAGGCAGGTTCAGGCCTCCTAACCCTTGGCATACCCGATAGCTTGGGAGTTCCCCAATCCTTTGCCCAGACCACCATCTCTTTACCCTATAATAATCTGGAGGAACTGGATAAGACCTTAAAACTTTTCGGCAAAGACATAGCAGCCATTATAGTGGAACCTGTGTGTGGAAATATGGGAGTTGTACTCCCCAAACCTGGTTTTTTGGAGGGCCTAAGGGAGAGATGCAACCATTACAAAATTCTACTCATTTTCGATGAGGTAATCACAGGATTTAGGCTTGGGCTTGGCGGAGCCCAGGGATTATTTAATGTGACGCCTGATATAACATGCCTTGGAAAGATCATAGGTGGTGGCCTTCCCGTGGGTGCATATGGAGGAAGGTCAGAGATCATGGAGTTAGTTGCTCCCCAAGGGGGCGTGTACCAAGCCGGAACACTGTCGGGTAATCCAATTGCTATGGCAGCGGGTATCCAGACCTTGAGGATATTGATGGAAGAAAATCCATATCCAAGCTTAGCCCAAAAGGCCCAGACCCTTTTTGGGGGTATTGTGGAAATAGGCGCTTCATTAAATTTAGAGATCACTGTTAACTATATGGGAAGCCTTGGTACTTTATTTTTTGCTCCTCCGCCCATTTGTTGTTATGAAGATGCCAAGAAAAGCAATTTGAATTTATTTAAAATCTTCTATCGGGAGATGTTAAAGCAAGGTATCTATCTACCTCCATCACAATTCGAAGCATGGTTCATTTCAATGGCCCATAGTGATAAAGAGATTAATATGACACTTGAAGCAGTTACTAAAGCTTTAAAAGCCATTAAGGAGAAATGATGTTTAAAAGACTCTTTAAATCTATTAACAAGAAACCCCATTATTTAACATTAAAAGAGGCTATTAACAAATTCAAAGGCTTGCCTATCCTGGTGATAGGAGACATTATGTTGGATGAATACGTATGGGGTGAGGTAAACAGGATCTCACCAGAGGCACCTGTTCCAGTGGTTGTGGTGAAGGATGAATCATTAAGGCTCGGAGGTGCTGCAAATGTGGCACATAACTTAAAGGCATTGGGTGCTGAACCAATCTTGTGCGGAGTGGTGGGAGAGGATTATAACGGTCACAAACTCATCTCCATCTTAAGGGATATGGATATATCCACAGAATTCATATTAACATCAAGGGAAAGACCAACAACTGTTAAAACCCGTATCATTGCAAGGAGTCAACAGGTTGTGAGGTTGGATAGGGAGGTGGTTAGGCCACTTTCTTCTGAATTGCAAGAAAACCTATTATCACACATAAAAAATGCAGTTGATAACGTCAAAGGAGCCATCATATCTGACTATAAAAAAGGTGTTGTGGTAAAGCCTTTTATGAAGAAATTAATTCATCTAATGAAGGAAACAAAAGGTGAATTACCCTTTATTTCAGCAGATCCAAAGACGGGAAATTTTGAATCCTATTATGGGGTTGACATATTGACCCCAAATTTACAAGAAGCCGAATCTTTTTGTCACTTTCCTTTGGAAACCCAAGATGACCTGAAAAGGGCCTATTACCTTTTTAAAGATAGTTTGGGGCTAAGGTACTTACTCATCACTCAGGGAGCCGAGGGTATGACCCTTTTTGAAGGGGATAGGATGCACCACATACCAACCGCAGCCAAAAAGGTATTCGATGTGACAGGAGCAGGAGATACGGTAATTAGCACCCTCACCTTGGCCCATGTATCAGGTCTTTCCCTATTGGAATCGGCAGTGTTGGCCAATATAGCAGCTGGTATAGTGGTGGGAGAAGTGGGTACCACTGCGGTGAAGGCAGAGAACCTAATGGAAGCTCTGGAATCAATAAGACCTCAAATCCCCAAAGACCATGAGTCAACCGAAGGCACCTCCTAAGGTAAAGCTTATTGCCAGTATATTTGCTTTAGATGAGGAGTATATAACAGGAGCTATTCAAGACCTTTCAGATCTCTTTGGCCCTATTGATTGGATAAGTGAATTGATCCCTTTCAATAGAACTAAATACTATGAAAGGGAGATGGGTTGGCCACTAATAAGAAGATTTATCTCCTTTGAAATGTTGGTTGATCCAGGTGATATTGCCGATATTAAACTCAAGACCAACCGGTTGGAAACCAAGTATAGCATAGATAACAAAAGATGTGTAAACATAGACCCTGGTTATGTTGCATTAGAAAGGCTGGTCTTGGCAACGGGGAAGAATTATACCCATAGGATCTATCTGAAAGATGGAATTTACGCAGACCTAACTCTTATATTTCAGAAAGGTTCCTTCTCTCCCCTCCCTTGGACCTATCCCGATTACAAAGAAGAAAAAATCATCCAATGGTTCAATAAAGTTAGAGAAAAGTATAAAGACCAGTTAAGGGGGATAATGTGCCAAGGAGCATGACCGCTTACGGAAAGGCTGAGGCAGACTGTGGGATTCACAAAATTCAGGTGGAGGTAAAATCACAAAATCATCGATTCAAGGATATAATCTTACGCCTTCCAAAGGGGCTTCAAACCCTGGAAAATGAGATCAAGCAAGCCATATCACAGACAATACAAAGGGGAAGGGTAGAGCTAACGGTTTTTCTAAATAAAGGTCAAAATGTAAATGCAACAAGTTTGGAGGCAAACAAGGCCTTTATAACCGATTACCTTAAGCTGGCTAAAGAAATAAAAGAGGAGTTTTTGCTCCAAGGAGAAGTCACCTTAGAACAGATTTTAAGGGAACCAGAAGCAATTCATAGAATCCCTGACGTATTAAACTTAGAAGAAATTAGGCCTATATTAATTAGCTGTGTCATAGAATCATTAAAACATGCTGATCTGATGCGACTAAAGGAAGGTGAATTTATTGTCAAAGACTTCAAAGAAAGGCTTGATTTTATAAACCAAAGGCTTGATGAGATCAAAGAAAGGTCAAAACTGCTTTCAATAGAGCAAAAAAAGAAATTACAAGAGAGATTGAAAGTATTGTTAGACGATATCCCATTGGATGAGACCAGAATCGCAATGGAAATTGCAATATATGCAGACAAATGCGACATAACAGAAGAGATCGTCAGGGCCATGAGCCATATATCGCAATTTAGAGAGCTTTTATCCTCAGAGGAGGCAATCGGCAGGAAATTAGACTTTCTATTGCAAGAAATCCACAGAGAGATTACAACCTTGGCCAACAAGGCCCAAGATGCTTATATATCACAAAAAAGTGTGGAAATAAAAGCGGAGCTGGAAAAGCTTAGGGAACAAGTACAGAATCTGGAGTAAAAGTTTAAATGGCTTATAAACTGTTAAACGTGGGGTTTGGAAACTCTGTGGTGGCAAGTCGGGTGATAGCCATTGTATCTCCCAACACCTCACCCAGCCGCAGATTAAGGGAAAAGGCAAAGGAGGAAAACCGTCTCATTGACGCAACGCAAGGTAGAAAAACAAGATCCATCGTAATTTTGGATAGTAACCATGTGGTCTTGTCATCAATTCAATTGGATACCTTGCTCCAAAGGTATCAGGCACTTGCAGCCCACCCTGAAAATATTTAGGTGGCATTAGTCTCATTCTTTCTCAATTTTGAGGCAGGAACAGATGCAAGGGTCACCATTGCCTTTGCCACCTCTTTTTCTGTTGATCCTTGTACATCCAAAACCAATGACTCACCCACCAAGATCTGGCTCCCAGACCTTATGATCTTGGATTTGCAAATAAGCCTTTCACCTATTGCAGGCCTTAAAAAATTTATCTTGAACTCTATTGTGAGTATCTGGTGATCCTCTGGTACTAAGGTAAAGGCAGCATATCCTGCGGTGTGATCGGCCATTGTGGCAATCACTCCCGCATGGATAAAACCATCCTGTTGCCTGTGGTGGGGCTCTATTGCTGTATAAGATTCAAAATAACCTTCTTCTATCTTCCAGGCCTTAATGCCGCAAAACTTGACAAATCCCCTTTCAAAATCCTTTTTCAGGAATCGAATCCTTTCCTCTGAAAGGGCCATTGGGATTCCCTTAAATCAGGTAGGGGCATATCCCCTACCAAAAGACCATCAGGCCAAACCAAGCTTTTGAAGAAGCTCTTGGGTAACTTCATTCACCCCTGGCAGGCCGTTTAGTTCAATAATCTTGGGCTTTCCTCCCTGCCTTTTACTCAGTTCTTTGAAATAATTTATAGCAGCCATGGTTCCGGAGTTGGTGTCGTAGTATATATTATGCCTTTGGTCTATGGCCTTTTCGTCCTGGTCATCGGACCTTGTCTTGAGCTCTCCTCCGCATATCCTGCATCTGTCACCATTGGGCTTTATTGCATCTATAAACACATTGTTTGGATGGTTGTTGTCATTAACACAAAGTCTCCTACCCATAATCCGGTTTTTGGCTGTCTGCCTATCCAGTACGATCTCGATTATGTAATCCAATTCTATACCTTCTTGCTTTAAGGCCTTATCCAATTCCTCTGCCTGGGTAAGGTTCCTGGGAAAACCATCCAAAAGCCATCCTTTAGCACAGTCAGGCTGCTTGAGCCTTTCTAATATCATAGGGATAGTTATACTATCGGGGACCAACTCTCCCCTATCAATAAACACCTTTGCCTGCTTTCCAAGCTCTGTGCCCTTGGAGATGTTTTCCCTAAATATGACACCTGTTTCTATATGAGGGATCTGGAATTTTTCTTTCACGATTGCACCTTGGGTGCCCTTGCCACTACCGTTTGGTCCAAATAATAAGATCTTCATATTTCTTCTCCTAAGATGGTGATATAAGTTGGGTATGGGATAATTAGTGAACAATTAGGTGTCTTGTCAAGGAAGACTTTCTCCTTCATTAAAGGTTTTTGGGCACTCTACATGCCCAATTTTTTTAAGTATGTTTAAGCATAGACTCTTTTAATCTTTCAATTGCCTCTCCTATGAGCCTCTCTGCAATTTCCAGCATTGCCTCTTTGGTGGCCTTCTCAACTGCCCTGTTAACCACCTCGGAGATAAGTGATTCTAACCTTTCCATATCCAGGGGTGCTTGAACTCCTGTGGAGATTTCACTTGTGGCAGAAGTTCTCAACACATCTTCTTTCAGCTCTTCTTTCACAAATGGCTCCGTTACTTCTTTGGGCACCTCAATTGTGGCTACGGGTATCACGATCTCTTCTTCAGGGCCTTGTTGCTCTGGCGATTCCTTCTCTTCCGAGACCTCAAATACCTTTAGTTCCTCTTGTTCCAGAGATAATTCTTCTTCTAACTTCTCAATATCCGTTGGTTTAGTATCCCCTTCCCTTTCGAACTCCAGAGTCTTTTCTTCCTTTGGAACTTCATAGCCAGGACCAACTTCAATGAGATCTGTAAGCTCAAGCACATAGGGAGTTTCATCCTTTTCCAAATCAAGGTTTTCTAATCCTTCAACATTTTTTGCCATTTGAGCCCTCCATCCTTCCATTGGCAGTTAGATACGCATCCAAAAGGTTCTTATTCTATTGGATGAATTAGTAATGCCACTTTTCCCCACTATAAAATGACATAGAAGGTATTTTCAAACAAAAAATTAACCGTGATGGTTCAGGGTGGAGTAGAGTTTTCAAATTTGAAAATAAGCTATTAATCTTCATTTTCTAAGAGCCTTTCAAAATATTTATGAGGTGTGTAAGGTCTTTGAGACATAACATTTAGTGGCCTCATTGCCAATTTATTTTATCCCATAGTGTCTCTTGCCCAAAGCTCATGAAGTTGGGCTAACCTAACTCCAAAAAGGCAAAATTAAGCCAATTCCAAACACGATGGCTACAAACACAGAAGAACACAAGATGAGTGTGATTCCTTCAAAGACCTTTTCCACACCAAACACATTTGGGCCATCGCCTATCCAGGGCCTTTGCCTTTGAGTTCCTCCATAGGATACAGGCCCTCCCAAGGCTATGTGTAGTGCTCCTGCAACAAAGCTTTCTGCATGGGCAGAGTTGGGAGACTGGTGCTTTAATCTGTCTCTTTTAAATATTCTAATGCCCTCCATAAGGTTTATGGAACATGCAATCGCTCCCATACACAAAAATATAAAGGAAAGCCTTGCGGGTAAAAAGTTTAATACATCATCCAATCGTGCTGAGGCTTTACCAAATTTTTCGTATCTGATACTTTTATAACCAACCATTGAATCAAGGGTATTGGTTACTTTGTAAAAAAGCGTAAAATTCAGGGATGTTATGACAGGATCCAAATTAAATAATCTGGCGGTCAAATATCCAATGAAGTACCATAAAATGGGAGCAAAAAAACCATCCACAAAATTCTCAGCCAATGTCTCTATTGTAGCCCTCAGGATTGCAGGTTTATCTAAACTTTGTGTATCTCTTCCCACAATCATTGAGAGTTTTTTTTGTGCCTTTAAAACATTGTTATCCTGAATTTCATCAAGCACTGTTTTAACATGTTTTATAAGATCCTTTATTGCTATGGAGCTGACTACTAAAAATATTGACCATAAAATAGTAAGCTTTGGAATAAAAGCCAAAAAAAGTTTATAGATCACCGTATTTAAAAAAATTACAACACTTATTGTTAACACTAAAAGTAAAAAGCCCATTAAGAGCAAATTTCTATTTTCTTTATAAAGTAATCTTTCAAGAAATGATACCATTCTTCCGATAAGCCTTACTGGATGTAAATTGTATTTTGGGTCGCCTATTAAAAGATCAATTATATAAGCTATGAGCAATATGAGTCCATTCATTCTCTCGGTCTCCCTCAGATACGAGATTTAATGCCTCTATCAACTTGTTATTTTCATCTTTTATCCTTAGTCCAATTCTTACATAGTTGTCTTCAAGTCCTATAAAATTCCTTGCGTCCCTAACAAATATACCAAGTTCATAAAGGTGTTTTAAAACATAATCCAAGTGTTTTTGCCCTTTCCATCTAATTAGAATAAAATTTGAGTTTGAATTGGCAATTTTCCAGTTTTTCATTGATTTAATGGCATCCCTAATCCTTTTACTTTCTTTAAAAACAAACTCCCTTGTTTCTTCTTCATATGATTCTTCAGATGCAAGGATTGGAGCAATTTTGTTACTTATGGCATTTACTGTCCATGGTTCTTTGTAAAAATTTAAGGTTTCAGCGATATTTTTGTGGGCAATTGCCGCTCCCAATCTTAGGCCTGCTAAGGCATAAAATTTTGTAAGGCTGTGAATGACGATGATGTTTTGGGGAAGATCTTTGGTTAATAAGGTTTCTACAAACCATGACTTTGTAAATTGCAGAAAAGACTCATCCAGAATAAATAGTTTGTCCGGATACTTCTTTGAAAGGTAAACTATTTCAGACTTTGAAATCATGGATCCTGTTGGGTTGTTTGGTCTACATAGCCAAACTGAATCAACATTTTTTAGGAGTTGTTCCATCAGACCCACCCCAGGATAGCTAAGGCCATTTTCAGGATCCATTTTGTAAGTGAATATTTTTAGCCCTGCGTGTAAAGATGCCCTTTTATAATCAGAATAGGTGGGTTCAAAGATTAAGGTGGAATTAGGCTTTAAAACCCTTGGAATAAGATATATGAGTTCAGTGGCTCCATTTCCTGCTACTACCATATCCTTTGGTATTCCCAATCTGATGCTATAATAAGTCTTAATCCCTTCTCCTTCTATGGAGGGGTAGGGGATCAGCTCCTGGAGAAGTTCATTCCAAAGCTTTGTTATTGATTTGGGTGGCCCCAAGGGATTTAGGTTTACGCTAAAATCCAGCACTGGCTTATTGGTCAGCCCCATTGCCTTTGCAAAGGCCTCAGGGTCTCCTCCGTGTATCATGTTGGCTCCTTTCATGATAAGAGATTCAGGCTTAATAAGCCCAGCATCTCAGTTAGTTCATTTGTGGCTCCCAACAGATCACCTGTGATTCCACCGTATCGGTATATAAAATATCGTCTCAGTAATACAGAAAGAACAAAGCCTAAAATTGAAACAATTAATCCTGAAACCCCAAAGTAAAGGGAAATGATTGTAGAGTATCCAAATGCCAACCAGCCATAAACTGGTCTTGAGCTGTCAACAAAGGGCTTTCCTGTTCCTTCTTCCCTTGCATAGGGCATGTTGCTTGAAAGATATGCAAGTGAAGCCCTGGATGTGAGGAAAGGCAGTATAAGCATGTTAGAATTACTCAAAAGCAACCCCTTTATTCCCAGATACTTTAAAAGAAGGCAAAGACATATGCCAATTGTTCCAAAGGCACCCATGTATTTGTCTTTCATGATCTCAAGGCGCCTTTTTTTGTCTCTGCCGGCCAAGGAATCTAAGAAGTCTCCCAATCCATCAAGGTGGAGGCCTCCTGTGATTAGAGAGGAGATAACAACCAGCAGTCCTGCCAATAGATCTAAGCTTTTATGGGAGAAAAAAAGATTCCATGTGTGTAAAAAAGCAAGGAGGAGGAGGCCTATTCCCAAACCCACCAAGGGAAAGTAAAGGAGTGCCTTGCCAAAATTTGGGGTTTTTGACTGGGGGACAGGGATTATTGTGAGTGTTCCTATGGCAGTTAAAAGTCCCATTTAGGCCCCTGGGGTGATGCCCATCTCTTCAAAGGTTGCCATTTCCCTGTATATTTTTACCGCACCTTCCACTATGCCCATGGCCAAGGCAGACCCTGTTCCTTCTCCAAGCCTCATGTCCATGTCCAGGATGGGTTTAATACCTTCTCTATTGAGAAATACCCTGTGGCCCTTTTCAGAAGAACAATGGCTGAAAAGGAGATAGTCCTTTATAAGAGGATTTAACCTCATGGCAACTAAAGCGCCTGCGGAAGAGATAAAACCATCCACCAAGGTGATTAGTCTGTTAAAGGCCCCACCTATACAGAGTCCACATATACCAGCAATTTCAAGGCCTCCCAGTTTGTGTAGCACAGTTAAAGGATCAGATGGCCATCCATGAAACTCCATTGCTTTTCTTATTACCCCGATTTTATGAGCTATGCCTTCCTCTGTTAAACCTGTTCCTTTGCCTGTTACCTCTGCTGGATCACAAGGTAGTAAGCTTGCCATTATTGCAGATGCAGGAGTGGTGTTCCCTATGCCCATTTCACCTGTAGCAATGACCTGAAACCCCCTTTCCTTTGCCTCACAGGCCAGCTCAAAGCCCACTTGGATGGCTTTGCTGGCCTCCTCTTCTGTCATGGCAGGGCCTTTTAAAAAGTTTTGTGTACCTTTTTTTATTTTCTTGTGTCTTAGGCCAGGGAGTCCTTCAAGGTCTCCCTTTACTCCTATGTCCACAATTTCTACCTGTGCTCCTGCATGCCTTGCAAGTACATTGATGGCTGCTCCACCTGTGAGGAAGTTTTTTACCATTAACATGGTAACCTCCTGGGGATAGGCACTCACCCCCTCTTCCACAATTCCATGGTCTCCTGCAAATACACACACCAGCTTAGCTTTTAAGGAAGGAGATGGGTCTTCCAATATGGCCACTACCTTTGCAGCTATCTCTTCAAGCATTCCAAGGCTTTTACGGGGTTTGGTTAGATTATCCAGTCTCTCCCAAGCCTTATCCAACCATTCTTTGGCCAAGGGTCTTATCTCTCTCTGTGCCTCTTTCCAGTACATGGCTCCTCCTTTTTTCAAAATAAAAATCCCAGATCGAAATACGATCTGGGATTGCCCGTTTAATCCATTAGATCCACAGCTGACTTACTCCCTTAAGACAGCCAAACCACCAGGCAGGTCTTCTGGCTTCCCTGCTCTATTGGCTGCCTTCCCACCTTAATGGCAGTGGCATACTGGCCAAAGAGCACCTTTTTAAAAAGGATAGGGTTACAGCGGCGGGCCCGCCCCCGATTTGCACGGGGTTCCCTGTTAGGCCTTATGGCACCTGGCAGTTATTAAAAATTTATTTAAAGAGCTTGGGTGTAAGTAAGTCACCCTTAACCTAAACAAGGTTTTAAAAGTTTGCCCAACTCAGTGCACATCATAAACAAGCGATTCTATAATTCCAAAAGTTGGGCGTACTTTATATAATCATAGTACATTTTGGGTTCTTCCAACAAGAGGTAAAAGACACAAGTTGGCAGTTATTTAGGACCACATAAAAGAAAAATTGAAAAGGGTTAATATGGTTGATATAAGTAAAGCATGTCAAACCCATTTGAGGAATACAAAGGATTTATCCCTGATTTTCCCGATTTCATAGAGTCCTTAAAAAGACCTTGGAGGCCTCAGTTTCGCATAAACACACTTTTGTGCGAGCCAACTAAGGTTATAAAGTCATTAGAGGATATGGGATTTGTTGTAACTCAAGAGATAGAAGGCGTTGCTTATAGTATGCCTAATGAAGTAAAACTTGGTAACCTTATTCAATATAAGCTTGGGCATATCTATCCACAGGCAATTACCTCAATTGTAGCAAGTTTAGTTTTAAACCCAAGAAAGGATTCATTTGTACTGGATTTATGTGCAGCTCCTGGTAGCAAGACAACTCACATGGCCCAGTTGATGAATAACACAGGACTTATTGTGGCAAATGAATTATATCATGATAGGTTGCCAGCATTGGGACAAAACATTTATAGATTTGGAGTTTGTAATACAATTGTAACTTCTTATCAGGCACAGGAATTTCCTTTGGCAAACAAATTTGATTTTATTATGGCAGATGTTCCCTGTAGCAGTGAGGGGAAATTCAAGATAACTGAAACAAAAAATTTTCATTCTTCATGGGGTCTAAAAAAGCTACAAGATGTTCAAAAAAGGATAATAAAAAGGGCATATGAGCTTTTAAAGCCAGGGGGTGCGATGCTTTATTCCACATGCACATATAATCCCATGGAAAATGAAGAAGTTGTTGATTATCTTCTAAAGATAAGTAATGCGGAGCTATTGGAGATTTATCCACCCATAGTTTGTGAGCCAGGGATTATAAAGTGGAAAGATGCATCCTTTGATCATAGGGTAATGAATTGCCGCAGATTCTATCCCCACCAAACAGGTTCTGTGGGGTTTTTTATGGCAAAGATCTTGAAGCCTCTTTGATAAAAACCTCCAATGCCTTTCTCCCTTTTTTTCCCATCTGTTTTGTAAAATCGTTAACGTAAAGTTTTATGTGGTTTTCCATTACCTCCAAGTCCATTTCCTGGGCATAGAATCTTGAAAAGGCAAGGGCATGGTTTTTGTTTCTTTGGGAGAAGAATAAGCTTTCTTTGAGGGCGGTCTCCCAATACTCTTTGGTGTCTTGTCCCAATCTTTTATGGATCACAAAACCTCCCAAGGGAATGGGCAGATTATATGTCTTTTCCCACCACTCACCCAGATCAAGCAAGGGTTTTAAGTGGTATTGCTGTAGTGTGAACCTTGCCTCATGGATCAATAAGCCTATCTCAAAATCACCTTCCAAAATCCCTGGGATTATTTGGTCATAGGTGGTGTCCACAAGTTGTAAGGGCTTTTTGGCGTAAAGTTCCAGTACCCGTCTTGCAGTGGTGTATCTACCAGGTGTTCCAATTTTGCATGAATTTAAAATTGAAAGCTCCACATCTTGCCTTCCCACCAACAACGGGCCACATCCAAAACCCATTGCAGCACCCACCTCCAATACACGGTAGTTTTCCTGAATATAAGGCAAGACACCGAAGCTTACCTTGGTAATGTCCAACAAACCTCTTATTGCCATTTGGTTTAATTCTTCAACATCCTTTATGACAAATTCAGGCTTAAAAGATAACTTAATGTGACCTTCCACAATTCCGTACATCAAAAAAGTGTCGTTTGGGCAGGGAGAAAAACCCAACTTAAGCATAGGCTCCCTCCCCCAAAATGTATAACACCATGTGTTTAATTGCCCGGCATGCCTTGGGCATTTCCCACTTGGCCTTATCCCTTTCTCCTGCAATGTTACTTATTGCCCTAATTTCAACCCCGCATAAGCCCATTTGTTTCAAGCAAAGATAAAAGGCATAACCTTCCATGTTCTCACACTCTGCCTCTGATTTTATCTTCCTGTGTTCTGCCTCTTCCATGTCCTTTGAAGGGTTCAATACGGTGAGCATTGGGACAAAAGGTATGGCCTGATGTTTCAAAAAGCTTTCAAGCCCCTCCCAATATCTCGGCCTTTGGGGTTGCATATGAATAGAAGAAAGAAGGTGTGGAATTAGGTCTTGACCCTTTGCCTCCCAAAGGGATTCAGTGTCTGCCACTGCCACATCGCCTATCTTTAACTTGGAGTGGGGAAACACACCTGCTGTTCCCACAAGAATAGCCTTCTTAAGATCAAATGCACCCAATACAATTCCCAACTTAATGGAAAAACTTAAGATCCCTATGCCAAGACTGGCAAACAAAATCTCCTTCCCCTGCACCTTTGCCCTAAACATCCTAAGCCCCTCAGGCAGATCTCTGCCCAAAAAGATCTCAATTGCCTTTAGCTCATCCAAGATCCCTTGGATCTCCATGGGCACTGCAGAAAAGATTGCCAGACTAAACACCCCCCAAACCCTCCCTTAGTAGCCCGATCACCGATCTGATAAAGGCCTTGGCCCCATCCTTAGCCTTATACACTCCGAAAGGTAGTCCCATATGCCATGTGGAATATGCTTGGAGGAACCTCTCAAACACAGAATCCAAGATAAATGCAGTTGCCTTTGTGTCCAAAGAATCGGGGAGTTCGGATTTTTTCTTTGCATCCTCAATGAGCTCTGTAAAAAATCTAATGCTATACTCTCTGATCAGTGCCATCAGTTGTGTGGTAAGTTTTGAATCGGCCTCGTTATGAAGCCTTAAATACAACCTGTAAATGTTTGAATTTTTCCTTATAAAGCTGATTCCTTCTTCTGCAAAAATCATCAATCGTTCATAGATACCCTTGTTAACCGTCTGATCTCTTACATTTTTTATATGAGTCTTTACCCGTTCCAAGGAATATTCAAAGGTGTATGCAAACAATCCCTGCTTATCACCAAAGTAATTAAATATCGAGCCCTTTGATATACCGGCTTTTTTTGTAATCCTGTCAACGGAGGCACCTTTAAAGCCTCTCCTTGAAAATTCTTCAAGGGAGGCTTTTATAATCTTTTCTTGTTTTTGTTTTTCAAGTTGCAAAAACTGCGGTGACGGTAACAACTTTGAGACTCTGATGACCGAGCAAGGTTTAGGTTACATCACCTCTCTTATTTCCTTTGGTACCTGGCTTTCAAATTGTTTAAAGTTTTCCTTGAACTTATGAAGGAGCATATTTGCACGTTCCTCATAGTCTTGTTTTTCTGCTCCCTCCAACCTTAGGTTCAAAATTTCATCGGGTACATCCGGTATATGTTCGGGGACTAAGAGTTTAAAGTAAGGGTCTTGCCTAAAAGGCCCTTGGGAGAGTTTCCCTTCCAGTATTGCCCTCACCATTGCCCTGGAATATTGGATCTTGATCCTTTCTCCTTTTCCGTAAGGTTTGCCCAAAAAGCCTGTGTTGAGAAGATAGCATTCCACGTTGTGTTCTTTCACCTTTTTCATTAAAAGTTCCGCATACACAGAAGGAGGAAGGGCCATGAACGGTGCGCCAAAGCATGCGCTGAATGTGGCCTGAGGTTCTTTAATACCTGCCTCTGTGCCTGCAACCTTTGCGGTGTATCCGCTTATGAAGTGATAAACTGCCTGTTCAACGGAAAGCTTTGCAACAGGGGGAAGCACACCAAAGGCATCATAGGTGAGCATGATTATGTGGCTTGGATGCCCTGCCATGCCATCCCTGCTTGCACTTGGTATGTGGGATATGGGGTATGCTGCCCTGGTGTTTTCCGTTAGACTGTCGTCGTCCAGGTCCAATCTCCTTGTTTGCTGATCAAAGGCCACGTTTTCCAAGATTGTTCCGAATTTTCTCGTGCATTCGTATATTTCAGGTTCTGCTTCTTTGCTGAGTCGGATCACCTTTGCATAGCACCCGCCTTCAAAGTTAAAAATACCTCTGTCCGACCAACCGTGCTCGTCATCACCTATCAAGACCCTGTCAGGGGAGGCACTCAGTGTTGTCTTGCCTGTGCCCGAAAGGCCGAAGAACAAGGCAGTCTTACCATCCTTTCCCACATTTGCGGAGCAGTGCATGGAAAGCACAGATTCTTGGGGATAGAAGTAGTTCAACATGGTGAATACGGATTTCTTTATCTCTCCTGCATAGCTTGTGCCTCCGATCAGAACAAGTTTCTTACCCAGGTGGATCAAGATAAAGGCCTCTGAGTTGGTGTGGTCCACTTCCGGCACTGCATGGAACCTGGGTACGTTAATAATGGTAAATCGGGGCTGATGTGTTTGAATCTCCTCCCTGCTATGCATCTGTATGAACATGTTCCTGGCAAAAAGGTTGTGCCAAGCCGTCTCGGTTAAGACCCTTATGGGTACTCTGTAGCGGGGATCTGCACCTGCGTAGCAATCCTGAATGAATACGTCCTTGTTTTGCAAGTATGCCTGTAGTCTAAGGAGGATCCCGTTGAACACAGATTCTTCAAAGGGTAGATTTGTTGCACCCCACCAGATCTTATCCTCAGAGGAAGGTTCCTTTACTATGAACCTGTCCTTGGGAGACCTTCCCACATGGTGTCCTGTCCTCACCACAATAGGTCCCAGATGGACCAAAAACCCTTCCCTCCTCCTTACCACTTCCTCGTAGAGGACTGGTGTGGATGGGTTCCAGTAGATATCCCCCAAGTTTCTAAACCCAATCCGTTCCAGTTCCGGTCTTACATCCTTGGCATTAAGCATGTTGGCCCTCCTCATGGCGTGATTGACAAGAATGTTAGCGATTTGCCCTTGAACTTTCAAATCTTTTCGTTTAAAAGACAATGAAATTATGAACCCTCAGGCCGGGTAACCGGCACAGATGAGGCTGAAAATCCCAACGAGACTCTGAGCTTGAAATTATACCTTTAGGCGGTGACCGGTATCCCCCCTTGAAGTAAGATGGGGAGAGGGATTAAGAAGGACGGATCAGGGTCCTGGGAAATTTTAAGGAAATTTGAGGCAAGGCAAAAAACCCAAATCGGGGTGTGAGCATGGAAAAGGTCCTTTTGCTAAACCTCACATACGAACCTCTCAAGATCATAAACTGGAAGAAGGCCATCACCCTGTTGCTCCTGGGCAAGGTGGAGGTTTTGGAGGAGTACAACAAAGAGGTGCATGCGGTGAGCTTCAAGATCAGGTTGCCTTCTGTGGTGAGGTTGTTGAAGCTTGTGAAATGGAAAAAGGCACCTGTTAAATTTTCCAGGCAGAACATCTATGAGAGGGATAATTATTCATGCCAATATTGCGGAAGGTGTATGCCACCTGAGGATCTCACCTATGACCATGTGATACCCAAATCCAGGGGTGGCAAGACCGTCTGGACCAATATCGTCACCTGTTGTGTGGATTGTAACAGGAAAAAAGGCGGAAGAACCCCTGAGGAGGCAGGCATGCGCCTAATTAGGCCGCCTATAGAACCCAAGTGGACCCCAAGTGTTAAGATCACCGTGGGCTTTAGAGAAGTCCCCACGTCCTGGAAGGACTATTTATATTGGCATGTGGAGTTGGTGGAGGATTGAGGGTGTGAGATTTTGGCTGATGCCAAATTTAGCATCCAGCCCACAAAACTGAGAAGATCATTAGATCTTAGCCATTAAGGGAGCGCCAAGAAATTTTAGACCCACATCTCAAAGGGTAGCTCCCAACCATCCATTTTTTAAAAGACACAATAAAAGCTCTCCCACACCAGAAGGAAGTTTTAAGGCATTGGGAGGCACTTTGGCCTTAAGAAGGGCTTGAGTGCTTAGAAACAAACTGTATTCTGAAATATCTTTGGTGAGGTATTCATCTATTGACTGTAGATTATTTAGTATAACTAACCCTTTAAATAGATTTTCCTCTTCAAAGGTCAATTGATAACCATTTTCAAGTTTTATTAAACATATTCCTATTTGCTCATGCTTATAAGTTAAGTAAAGTAATTTGGCAAGAATGTTATATTCAATTTTTGCTTTGTCCGGTAAAATCCAGATATAGTCGGCTCTATCATTCAGGGCATAGTCTATGGCATTAGAAATGTCAAAGTTTTTAACATCTTTGCCGTTGGACATTGTTATAATATGGTCCAACAAAGATGGTTCAAATTGTTCATGATTAGGATGCCGATAAAGTAAATTTTTCAACTTAATAAAGTTTTGTTCTAAAGTTAGAGTTAATGTCTTTCGATTTTTATAGGTTATATTTTCTTTGATAGCCTTAAGACAAATGCGCAAATCATTTAAAGTGCCAGAATTTACTATTAGAATGTGTACCAATGGAGTTACAACTTCAGGGTCTGATGTTATTTTTTTGTGCCACTTGTTGTATAAAACCCTGCCATTTTGTATATCGTGTAAAAACCTTCCTTCTGTCTTTGATTCCAAGTGATATAACTCACTTTTAGGGTTGTACACAACACGTAGGCCAGCCTCTCGCACACGAAGACAGAAATCCACATCTTCAAATCCGTTTATAAAAGACTCATCAAACCCGCCAAGATCGTGAAAGATTTTTCGCCTAACAAGCATGCATGCTCCTGTTACAATCTGGTAGTCCTTTTTTACATTGGCAGGTGGAAAATCAGAAGGTAAGCCTTTAAAGATGTGAGCCACTGAAACAGGGCTTGGGTATTGGGCGATTACAACCCCTGCGTGTTGGATTGTATTATCTGGGTATAAAAGCTTACTTCCCACTACACCTATGGTCTTATCCTCTTCTACTGTAGATATAAGCTCTTCAAGCCATCCTTTGAGGGGAATGGTGTCGTTGTTTAAAAAAACCAGGTACTTTGTCTTTGCAAGCCTTGCTCCTTGGTTACAGGCCTTGGCAAAGCCAAGATTTTCCTCATTGTTTATAACAAAGGTATTTGTAAACTTATTTGCAATTTCATGCAAAAACTCTTTTGTACCATCACTGGAGCCGTTATTTATGATAATCAGGTCAAATAAATCCATTGAGGTTACTGAAAATAACGCCTTTATGCAGTTCTTAGTAAGTTTTAAGTTGTTAAATACAGGTATGATAATTGTAACAGGTTTAATGAATTGATGTGCCAAAGCCATTAATTAACCTCTTTTTAGGATCTGTGCTGGACATTCTTATTTCATGATTCAAAAATTTTCTATGAGTAATATCATGCATTCGTAGGTATAAGACATAACATTTGACCCCTGTTTTTAATCGAGACACACTTATAAGGTGTGAAAATTTATTCAATAAACTTTAAACCCAACAAACCCAATAAACTCAAAAAACCCTAAAAACTCAAAAATGAAGTTCATCCTTCACATCCTCTCGCACTTGATGATGGAATGCCTCATCCGCCTCAATAACATTTAGGTTCATTGCTTCCAGCTCTTCACCTGTGAATTTACTTTCCATCTTCATATGATTTCCCCAAACGTGTCCCCACGAGGACCGGGAATTGGGTGCAGCCTTGCCTGCATCTTGAAGGTGCACAACACCTACCCTGCCGTCGTAAATCACTTGGCCGCCTCCTTTCCAAATCTGCAAATCATGCTCCAGATCATCCACCTGGGAGGGTGAAAAACGGATATCAAAATCAGGCAGATTCAAAGCCTCCCAGCGCCTGCGATTAAAAAGATGGCAGCAACCCATGACCGAAAGGCATGGCCTACGATAGGAAAACTGGCCTAAGTCGTGAAACATTGGATTTGGTGGGGTGAATATGATCTTGTGGTGCCCCACCTGCTGAAAAAAACGATACACATATTGTATTGTGGGAAGGGTTCCTGGATTGAGGACCCTTGGGCCCACCACAACCGCATCTGGAAAGAGCTCAAGGCTTTCCATATAAAGATTAAGCCAGTTGGTCGGCACCAGCACGTCATCGTCCAAGAAGGCCACATAATCGCATCTTTTTACCTCAGGAAGGTGCCATAGCCAGTTTCTGGCTGCAGGGGCTCCTATATTCACCGGCAAGTGGATTATTTTTATTTCTCTTCCTTGAGCCACAGCCTGGACTGCCCGATCCAGCTCTTCAGAAGAGAAACTCGTTGATCCGTTGTTTAAGACAGTGACAGGAGAGGAACCTATATCAGATGCCAAAAGGCTTTTGAGCGTAGTTAGAGTGGTTTCCAGTTTGTTGTAAGTGTATAGGACAATATGCACATTTTTATGGTTATTTCCATTTTGGATGCCCCTTGGCCTTTGTGATTCCCAATAACGATGAAACAAATGGGGCTGGTTGGGATCCCATAGGAGGGATTGTTGCCAGTGTTGCCGAGCCTCTTTTATGTTACCGCACTGTAAGGCCATTTCTGCCTTCAGATTATAAGTCAAAAACGATGGGGGTTCTGAAAGCCTGAGCCAGGCCTCTGCCAGATCCTTTTCTCCTGCGCTCCAAGCGCTCCATGCCACCAAAGGAGCAATGAATGGGGCCTCCGGAAGGGTCAAAAGTTTTATAGAGATCTCGCGAACAATCTCCCAATTGCCGGTGGCCCAAAACACATGCAGGGCTGCACATAGAGCACCTATTTTCCCTTTTGAGATAAATTGCTCCAAAATCTCTTCTGATTTTTGATCGCCAATCTCAGAGGAAATGAGCATTGAATCCACAAAATGGTTGGGGTTGGTACGGTAAAATCGTTCCAGGGCTCTAAGCCAGGTGCTGAAACCAGGGGTACTGGGCACTAAAACACGAAGATGCAGGGCGTATTTTAAGAGGTTTTGATCCAATGGGTAAAACACCAAGGCTTGGCGCAAAAAAGAAGTTGCCAAATGCAGATTATCCATCGAAGGTGCATTGCCAATTGGATCAGATCCAGGTGGAGAAATCAGACCTTCTGCAGCTATAAAAACTTGGGGTGGTAGTATATAACCTGCCAACCTATGCCACCGCTCCCAAATAGCTTGGGACTGTGTGGCCCAGTGAGATGTATCTCTATTAAGAGTAGACATAAACCGTTTCCTTTTTGCCCAAAAGCATTTTCTCGGCCCATTCCACTCCTTGCATCACGCTGTGATCCATGTTTCCCACCTCATATTTCCAGCCGCCAAAACGGCCCCTGGAAAAAATACAATGGCTTTCAAGCCAAGGATGTATGATTCCAAGGGCAGTATCACGCTCCTTATTGGGAATTGGGTAGGCATAATCCAATGTGGCGTGCCAATGGGAGACGATAAAACTGGTGTCTCCATTTCTTATGAGACCTGTATTGATAAGTCCTCTAATAGTTTCTTCTACAGCAGTCTTTTCGTAATAGGGTTTATGGGGAGAAAAGGAGATTTCTCCCATGAGGGCTTTTTGTCTTCCTTCTTTTGGAGTGTTCTTGGGCGAGTAGTTGTGAAAGTTGGTAACGCGGTAAAAGGGGCAATTGGATTCGGGGAAATACATCCAGCACTTGTCGTTGTCTCCAGGCTGATCAATGCCTATTCCCACCACATGCACGCCATTGTGTTCCAGTTTTTCAGCAGCTTGCCGGATACCATCTGGGCAGTCCTTTAAGGCCTCCAGGACGAAACGGTCCAGTGGAGTGGTATTGAGCAAATAATCGTAGGAGAGGGCCCTGCCGGTAGTGGTATAAAGCAACTTTTCCCCGGCGTGAACAAACAGCAACCCACAAGAGTAGGTGATAAACTCATGAATGCGGGCTGCAAGGCGCCGAAAGATCTCTCCTGTCCCCCCTGAGAGAGGAAAACGAAAGGTGTTGTTGGGCCCCCAGGAAACATCATCCTGCTCAAGAATCACGTTCTTCAACACCCGCTCAAGATCCACCACACTCACTCGCTCACCTATCCAGCGCCAGTCCATTGTATCTGGCGGAAAAGCCCACACTTTGAAATTATAGGGAAGCATAAAATATCGGGCAATGCCTTCACCAAAGACCCTTAGGATCCACTCTCGAAAATTCTTTGGCTCCCCATTTTGTGTAGGCAGGTGGAGAAGCCCTTGAATACATTCCCACCGTTGGGCAGGTGGTAGGTAGCGGATGTTGTTTTGGAAAGGATAGGGAACCCAGGTATCTCCGATGCGAATGAATGCCTTGCGCTGATGGGTGAGGTATTGGCCTTGTAAAAGATCTTCCAAAAGTTTGTCAAAATAGGGATAGTGCGAAAAGATCACATGCCCACCCAAATCCCAGGTAAACCCCTTTTTGTCCTGAAAGCTTGCGGATAAGCCACCTGGGTACGGATTCTTTTCCAGCACTATGAGATCGCGTTCACCCAGTTCCACCAGGCGGTATGCTGCTCCAAGGCCTGTGGGACCAGCCCCTACAATGATATATTTGTAGTGTTCTTTATCTGGTCTATGCTGGCCCATAGCCAACAACCTCTTCTAACTTTTGAAAAAGATCCTGTTCAATCAAGGCCATGTTCCGGCGG
>Ga0197142_1000516_pt1 | contig 35506 bp, 24 predicted proteins | sample GBS60_MetaG_FD_148614 | JGI IMG/M metagenome (GOLD analysis project Ga0197142, IMG submission 148614) | Sediment microbial communities from Great Boiling Springs, Gerlach, Nevada, United States - GBS 60_MetaG | ecosystem: Environmental > Aquatic > Thermal springs > Hot (42-90C) > Sediment...
CGCCTCGATGGCATAGCCGGCGCCGGCGCGAAAGTCCGAGATGCCGGCTTCGAGCACCAGCCGATCGGCGAAGACCCGCGCCTTGGTTCGCTCGCCCAGATCGATCTCGGCCCCGCGGCGAAGCCGGAGCGCCGACGGCGCGCCGATGGTCTCAACGAGCATTCCCTCCCGGAGCGTCGCATTGCCGGAGACGCGGGCCTGATCGATGAGGAAGTCGCCGCTCGAGGTGACAAGGCCGATCGGCGCGTCGCCGGCGGAGGCTGCGGCGAGGGCGACGGCCAGCAGGACGGCGCTCAAACCCAGACGCGCACAACCACGGGACATAGGCATCAGCTTCGACAGGCGGATGTCCGATAATACCATAGAACTATGCGTGGCCCGGAGCCGCTGGGCAAGGCCCGGTGGAGGGTCGCCGGCCCCGGCGCGCGATGGCCGGCCGCGGCAGCCGCCATGGCGCTGCTCGTTTGGGGGGGCGGTACGTCGCTGCGCCAGGCGTGGGCGGAGCATCTGGTCGCCTCGGGCCGGCGGGAGGAGATGCGCCGGGCGCTCGAGCTCGTGCCCGGGCGGGCGGAGTTTTACCTCGCAATGGCGGATATCGCCGAGCGGGCCGGCGAGGATCCCGTCCCATGGCTTCGCCAGGCCGCCTTGGTGAGCCCGGCCGACGCCTCCATCCGCATCCATCTCGGGCTTCGCCAGGAGCTCGCCGGGAGAGTTGCCGAGGCCGAGGGAGAGCTGATCGAGGCGGCGCGCCTCAGCCGCAAGTATCTGCCGCGGTGGACGCTGGCGAACTTTTACTACCGCCAGGGCCGATCTGAGGCCTTCTGGCGTTGGGCGCAAGAGGCGCTGGCAGTCTCCTACGGCGACCGTAGACCCCTGTTTGAGCTCTGCTGGCGTCTCCGCCCGGAGGCGGACTTTCTGCTCGAGCGAGTGCTGCCGCCGCGGCCCGCCGTCCTGAGCGATTTCTCCTGGTTCCTGCTCGATCAAGGTGAACTGGAGGCGGCCGGGCGCCTGCTGGCGGAGCTCGTGGACACCGCCCCAGCGGCCGATCGCGAGCGGTTGCTCGACGCCGCGGAGCGCCTGCTCGAGGCCGGCGCCGAGCAAGCCGCCGCCCGGCTCTGGAACGGGCTCGCGCGCCGCGGGCTGCTACCGTATCCGCCGCTCGCTGTTGCGGGGGGCCCGCTTGTCACCAACGGGGACTTTTCCGTTTGGACGACCGGCCGGGGTTTCGACTGGAAGATTCCGCGCGTTGAGGGGGTTTTCGTTGCTCCTGGACCGCGGCCCGGATGGCGAATCAGCTTGAACGGCCGGCAACCGGAGCGGTGTGAGCTCCTGCGGCAGACGCTCGTGGTCGAATCCGGAAGGCTTTACCGCATCGAGTGCCGTTATCGGGCTGAGTTCAAGGGCTTCGCCGGGGGAGAGCCGACCGGACTGCGCTGGCGGCTCAGATTGCCCGACGGGCGCCTGCTCGGCGAGTCCTCGCCGCTTGCCGCCGGCGGGGGCCGCGAGATACTTGAATTTAAAACCGACCGCTCCGGCGCAACCGTGCTGGCGCTCGTCTATGAAAGGGCGCCGGGACGGGTGAGGCCCGAAGGATTTGTCGAGTTGGAGGCGGTGCAGGCCGCCTCCGCGATTCCGTGATGAAGAGGGGTCCCAGCGCCCGGCTGTGGGAGAATGCGGGAGAATCGATGGCGCAAGTCAAGCTGGTCTTGATGGGCCTGGTCGCAGCGGCGCTGAGCCTCCCGCTGTGGGGCGGCGTCAAGGAGGGCATGATTGCCTACGCCAACGGCGATTTCCAGACAGCGCTCAAAGAGTTCCGCTCCGCGGCGGCGGGGGGAGACGCCTATGCCCAGTTCATGCTCGGATTGATGCATGCCACCGGCAAAGGGGTCCCGCAGAGCGAGGAACAGGCGGTCCACTGGTATCGGCTGGCGGCGCAGAACGGAAACAAGGATGCCCAATACGCGCTCGGCTACATGCTCCTGAGCGCCAAGGGTGCGCCGCGGGATGTGGCCGAGGCGGCCCGATGGTTCCGGCTCGCCGCCCAACAAGGTCACTCCACGGCGCAATATCTGCTCGGAACGATGTACCAGATGGGCTCCGGAGTTGAGCGCAGCGAGGCGGAGGCCGCCGCCTGGTTCGCCAAGGCTGCCGTGCAGGAGCATCCGGCTGCGCAATATCAGTTGGCGCTGGCATACGCCGAGGGCGCGGGTGTGGCAAAAGACGCCTCTCAGGCGGCCCAGTGGCTACTCCGCGCGGCGCGCCAGGGCCATCTCGAGGCGCAGTACCGGCTCGGTCTGGCCTATGCCGGCGGGGCGGGAATCCCGCGCGATGATTTCCAAGCAGCGAAATGGTTTCGGGCGGCGGCCGAGCGCGGCCATGCCGACGCGCAGTACGAGCTGGGGCGGGCCTATTGGGAGGGGCGTGGCGTTCCTCAAGACGACGCCGAGGGGGTGAAGTGGCACCGCCTGGCGGCCGAGCACGGCAACGCGGAGGCGCAGCACGCCATGGGGCTGGCTTACGCCAACGGCAAGGGAGTGCGCAAAGACATCGACGCGGCCGCCTGGTGGTATCGCACGGCGGCCGAGAACGGCCACGCCGGCGCGCTGCTTGCTTTGGGCGCGCTGATCGAAAGCGGCGCGCTCCTGCTGCGGGACGATGCCCAGGCCGCGGCGATCTATCGGCTCGTGGCCGCCTCGGGCCCGGCTCCGGCGCAGTACCGGCTGGCGCGGGCCTACGCCGAGGGCAAAGGGGTGAACCGGGACGATGCCGAGGCCGCCAAATGGTATCGCGCCGCGGCCGAGCAGGGGCATCCGCAGGCGCAGTATGAGCTTGGCCGGGCGTTCGCCGAAGGCCGGGGCGTCGCGGCGAATCCGGCGGAGGCGGCGAAATGGTTCGAAAAGGCGGCCGCCCAGGGGCATCTGGAATCGCAACTGGCGCTGGCTTACGCCTACGCCAAGGGCGAAGGGGTCACGGCAAGCGACGCTGAGGCGGTGCGCTGGTGGCGCCGCGCGGCCGAGCAGGGCTCCGCTTTGGCCCAGTACAACCTCGGTTTCGCCTATGCCAACGGCAAGGGCGTCGCCCAGGACGATCGGCAGGCCGTGCTCTGGTATCAGCGGGCTGCCGAGCAGGGACAGGCCGATGCGCAAAGCAATCTCGGCTACATGTACTTTCACGGGCGCGGCGTGCCTCAGGACTTTCTCCGCGCTCACATGTGGACGAACCTGGCGGCTTCGCAGGGCGACCAGGTGGCGATCAAAAACCGCGATGCGCTCGCCCGGGTGATGACGCCGGAGCAGATCGCCCGGGCGCAGGAGATGGCCCGCCAGTGGCTGGAGCAGCGGGCCGCCGGGAGCGCGGCGGCACCGGCGCCGGCGGCAGCTCCCGTGGCCGCGGCAGCCCCCAAACCGGCCGGGGCGGGCACGGGAGTCGTCGTGAGCCCCGAGGGGCACGTGCTGGCAATGAGCCATGTGGTGGCCGGCTGCGGAAGCTTGACGGTGGCGATCGGAGGGGAGCGCAGGCAGGCGAAGCCTTCGGCCTTCGACCCGAGCGGCGTGTTCGCGTTGCTGGGGCCGGTGGGTCCCGGGCTCGAGCCGGTGCGCTTGGCCGAGTCGGAAACCTACAGCCTCGGACAAGACGTGGTTGCCGCGGCCTACCGGGTCCTGGGAGCAACGGCGCCGGCGCTTGCGGTCAGCGCCGGCCGCATTCGCGGCACGGTGGGACCGCGCAGCGATGTCAGGATGCTCCAGATCACTGCGCCCGTTCCCCCGGGGGGCGACGGCGGGCCGCTGCTCGACCGCGCCGGAAACCTGATCGGCGTCGTGTTGAGCGAGCTCGGTCCCTTGCATCCCGAAAGTGCGCCGCGCGACATCGGGTTCGCCTTGAAGAGCTCGGTGGTGAGGGCCTTTTTGGACGCGGCCGGCGCGCGCTATCTCACGGCCGCTCCCGCCGTTGGGGCCGAGCCCGCCGGCCTGGCCGAGGCTGCGGCGCGGCGCTCCACGGTGCTCATCGAATGCCGGCGCTGAGGGCGGGCAACCACTCCGCCAGGTTCCGGTAAACGAGGTAGCCTGTGGCCGCCACGATGGCCAGCATGGCGGCGTTGCCCGCGTGGGAACTCCTGTAGCGCCCCATGAGGTCGCGCCGGTTGGTAAGCCACAGCAGCACGGCGACCATGACCGGCAGCAGCACCGCCAGCAGAACCGCCTCGAGCAGCACGATCCAAAACGGCTTCCATTCGGTGAACAGGCCGTAAAGGGGCGCAAAGCAGAACCAGACGAGGAACCAGCGGTAGGCGGGCGACTGGCCGGCGCTGGCCGGTGCGCCGGCGCGCGGGGGGCGAAGCACGCCGTGCCAGAGGTCGGCCGCCAGCAAGCTGTAGCCGGTGTTGGCGCCGGTGTAGGTGGTGAAAACGGCCGCCCACAGACCTAATCCCAGCACGATGCGGCCGGAGTCGCCCAAGACGCGGGCGAACATCGGCGCCAAGTCCTCAACGTCGCGCAGGGGTTGCGTGGAGGGGTAGAGGTTGGCGGCGGCGGCGATTTGAACCAGCGCCAGCATCGCGTACAGTCCCAAGCCGCTCAGCAGCAGGTCGATGCGCTGCACGCGGAGAAAGGAAGGGTCTCGCCAGCCCTTCTCGTGCACGAAAGCGGCGTACTTAAGGTTGCTGAGGGCTCCGGTGCCGGCCCCGACCAGCGCCAGCAGCAGAAAGGCGAGACCGTAACCGCTTTCGCCCGCGGGCGCCGAAGGGATGAAGGCGCCGCGCGCCGCTTCAGCCAGATCGGGACGCGAGAGGGCGGCCGCCAGCGCGAGCGTGCCGCCGAGCAGGACCAGCAGCGGCTTGCTGGCACGCTCGACCCACTCATAACGTCCCCAGAACATCAACGCGAAACCGAGCGCCCAGCAGGCGAGGGCGCCGGCGAGGCGGAACCACTCCGGCGAGGTCGGAAACAACAGGCCGATCGAGCCGGCAAGCAGAAGCAGGTGCGCCAGACCCGACAAGTGGCGCCGGGCCAGGATCGCCCCGAGCAGCATCCAGGGCATCCACCGCCCGGCCCGGGCATAGCCGGCCATCAGGGTCTCTCCGGTGACGACCACATAGCGCGCGGTCGCCTCAAGGAGCACATAACGGGCCAGCACCACCAAGGCGACGGCCCACAGCAGGGCGTAGCCGTAAGCGGCGCCGGCGGCCGAATTGGTGACCAGATCCTGCGGCCCGAGCGCCGCCAGAGCAAAGACCAGCCCCGGACCGAAGGCCCAAGCCGGGCGACGCTTGGAGGCGCGGGGCTGGACTTGCGGCGCGGCTTCAACTCTCACGCGCGTTTCCTGCCATCGCCTGCCGTCTTGATGACGCGCAAGGGCGGCGTTTTCGACGCCGGCGTCACGTAGGGCTCCCGACGCTCGATGCGGAGAGTGCGGCCCTGCTTCCAAAAGTCGGCCATGAGCCGGTTGCCGGGACCGCGCGAGGCCAGGTGGTCGAGGACGAGTTGGACGACTCGGCTTTCCTCTTGAAGGCGCACGCGTGGGCTGACCACCAGGCTCACCTCGCTCAGCTCGCCTGCCTGGTATTCGACGAGCTGATAATCGGTGGCATGGCCGCCGAAAGCTTTCGGCAGCACCTCTTCGACCAGTTCCATGATCTCGCTGCCCAAAAACTGGATGCCGCCGGCGGTCAGCTTTCCGTAGTTCCGGATCGTGTGCAGGTGGTCGGGGAAGCCGATCTGCTCGAGCAGGCAGCCGCAGCGGCGCCGGCTGAGCACGCCGTAATCACCGCTGTCGAGGTTGAGCATAATTTTCGGCGTGGAGGGGAGCAACGTCGTCAGATAGAGGACGTCGAGCACGGTTTCGCCGTCGGCCAGGCGCTTCGGGCGCTGGAGCACGGCGATCTTGCCGCGAAACAGGTGCACCTCGTCGATCACCTCGCGCCTGCCGCAGGCGCCGGCGAGCGGCCCGGTCTCCGACATCGACCAGCCGCTGAATGTGCGGACGCCCAGCTCGGCCATCAGGCGGGCTTTGGCGGCAGTGAACGGCTCGCCGCTGACGCGGAAGACGGTGCCCGCGATATCGAGTCCCGCCTCTTTGGCGGCAAGGGCGGCCCGGACGGCGTTGTTGGCCGCCGCCGACAGGACCCCGGGCGTCCCGGCGCGGACCTTCTCGGCCAGCCAGCGGGCCACCGGGAGCCCGTCGCCGAGCGGGACGTGCTCGGGCGGCGGGATCGGATTGCCGTAGAGGCGGCTGGCCCGGACAGCGTAGGTCGTCAGAGCGGCGAACGGCAGACCGGTGAGGTCCCAGCGCACGGGCACCGGCGAGAACCAGCGCTCCATGGGGCGGCCGAGTTTGGCGGCGATGAGCCCGTGTTTGAGCCCGGAGGAGTCCGGCGGCACGCCGCGCCAGATCCCCAGGGGGCGGTCGGCAACCTCGGCGGCGGCGAAGTGAAAGTGGCGGCAGGCGGCGTCGTAGGCCAGTAGATCGAAGTCGATCTTCATCCGGCGCCGCGGGCCGGTCGATCCGCCGCTTTCGACCTCGAAGTCGCGGCTGAGCACGGGATTGTCGAAGCTCTCCGGGCGGACTTTGACGAACAGGCCGGGGCGCTCGATGGGGCGCTGGCCCTTGAACTGATCCAGTTCGACCCACACCCCCGCATCATAGAGGCGAGCCAGAGCGCCCTCGACGCCGTCGGCCAGCACCATCCGCTCCAGATCGCCGTATTCCACCCCCGCCCAACGCAGGAGGCGGAGGTAGGGGCTGCCGGCGTAGCCGTAGACGGCCCGCCGCATCAGGCGCAGGAAGTTGTGTTCGCGGTGTTCTAAACTCGCGGCGATCAGCGACCGACAGTCCTGCTCGTTGAGCGGGGAACGCAGGAACCGGCCCAAGCCCGCGGCAAAGCGAAAGAACATGCCGGCGTCTGAGAGCAGGCGCAGCGCCATTGCCGTCATTCTCGCTCAGAATCGCAGCTTCAAACCGAACTGAATCTCCCGGGCGTGTCCGGCGCTGGTGATTCGCCCGATGTCTTCGCGCGAGGACGCAGCGCCGAAGATCTCCGTGCGCTCCGGCGCCGGGAGGTCGAAATTCGCGCGGTTCAGCAGATTGAAGGCCTCCAGGCGGAGCTCGAGGGCCCCCTGTTCGCCGAGCGCAGCGGGCCGGAAGCGGCGAACCAGCGAGAAGTCGACCGTGGCCAGATCCGGTCCGATGATCGTGTTCCGCCCGAGATTGCCGAGGAAGCCGGCTTGGGGACGGCGGAAAGCGGAAGGATCGATCCAGCGGTTGGGATCGCCGGTGACGGGATTGGGGCTGGCGCCGAGGGCGAGATCGGGGCGCTGGCCGGAGCGGAAGTCGGGCCGCGTGGTGAGCGTCCGGGCGGCGTCGTAGCCCAGGCGCGCCGAAAACGGCACGCCCGAGGAGTAGACGGCGATGAGGCCTGCCTGCCAGCCGCCGAAAATGAGGCGCGCGGCGCCTTGGGCGGGTGCCGGAAGCACCCACGTTCCGCTCGCCGAGAGCTGGTGGCGCACATCGTGCCCCGACAAGCCCCGGTTGAAGCGCGGGTGGCCGTTGAGGGGCAGCGCAATGGCGTTGTCTGCCTCGGTGACGCTGAAGAAAATCGAACTGTCGTCGATGCTTTTTGAAAACGTGTAGGCCAGCTGGCCAAAGAGGCCCCGGCTGAGCCGCCGGCGCAACTGGGCTTGTAGGGCGTGATAGAAGGAATGGGCCTCGAAGCGCCGGTCGCGGATCTGGCTGAAGTTGGGGTTGAGCTTGCGAGCGCCTGCGGGGAAGAACAGCCTTCCGTCCTCGAGCCGGACCGGCTCGGCGAGGTTGGCGTCCTCGACCAAGGAGGAGAGGTGCAGCCCGTGAGAGCCGACATAGGCCACTCGCAAGGCAAGAGCGGCGGCAAGCGCCTGCTCGACGTTCAAGTTCCAGTGCTGGACGTAGGGCTGGCGCGGGTGCGGCTCCAGCCGCTCGATGCGGTATTCCGGCGTGCCCGTTCCCACCAGCGCCGCGTAGCCGCCCTTCGGAAAATCACCCTGGCGCAGCGAACGCACCGACCCGCGGAGAAAGAAGGGGGGATTGCGCACCCCGGCCAGCAGCAGGAACTGCGACAGCAACAGGTCGGCAAAGATGCCGTAGCCGCTTCGCACCACGGTCTTGCCGTTGCCCCAGACGTCCCAGGCCAGGCCCGCGCGCGGCATGAAGTTTTTGTAGGAGGGATTGGCGAATAAGGGCGCGCCTACGCGCAGACTGGGGCTGGTGAGTTCGTCCAGGTTGGCGATCTTGCCGTTGACTTCGACCGGCACCGTGGCCCATTCGTGCCGCAGCCCGATATCAAACGTCAGCCTCGAGCTGGCGCGGAGGCTGGCCTGGAGGTAGGCGGCGGGCACCCACTGGCGGTGCCCGCGCACCGTGTCCGAGCCGGGCAATTGCGCCTGGAAGCGCTCGGGGAGGTTCCGCAGAAGATCGGAGATGTTGCGGAAGCGGAATTCGCCGCTCGCGGTGCTCCGGCTGTCGGTGTTAAAGCGGATGCGCTCGAGCCGACCGCCCAAATGTAGCGTCGTGCGGCCGCGGATCCAAGTCAACTCATCGTGGAACTGGAAGGAGTTGAAGGCGTGGCGGTCCCGGTCGGCGGCCCCGGTGCCGCCGGGGAACGCGGTCAGGCCGCCGACGACGACGATTCCAGCGACCCGGGCGCCGGGCAGGAATCCGAGAGCCGGGTCGTCGGCGCCGGGGACGAGCGCGGCGGTGCTGCCGCTGTCCGTAAGCGAGCGCATGAATCCGAGGCGCGCCGTGTTCAGAAGCGCCGGCGAGAAGATGCGCGTGTGTTCGAGCGCCGAAGACTGCCAGCGGGTGGAGGCGCGGCGGCGGCCGAGGGCAAACGCGGTGAGGTCGCTGCGCACGCCGTCATCGAGCGTGTAGCGGAAAAACAACCGGTCGCGGTCCCCGGCGTTGTGGTCGATGCGGGCCACGGCCAGGTCCTGCCGGCCGATCTGGTCATCGGCGTAGATCAACAGGCCGGTATCGCCAAGGACCGGGCCGTTGGGCAGAGGATATAGAGCGGCGAACTTCGCCGCTGCGGGGTCGACCGCCACGCGCCCTCCGACCAGCTCGCCCCGCCGCGCCGCCTCGCTCAGCGTCGTGTCGATGGTGGTGTTGCCTCGAAGCTCGCGCAGCCCCTCGTAGCTGGCGAAGAAGAACGTCCGGTTGCGCACGAGCGGGCCGCCGAGGGAGCCGCCGAACTGGTGGCGCCGGAACTCGGGCTTGTCGTGCGGATCGAAGAAGTTGCGCGCATCCAGGTTGTCGTTGCGGTGGAAGGAAAAGGCGCCGCCGTGAATCCGGTTGCCGCCGGAGCGGGTCACGGCGTGGATGACGCCTCCGCCGGCGCGGCCGTAGCGAGCGCTGTAAGTCGAGGTGAGCACGCTGAACTCACGGATGGCGTCGATGCCGAGGTTGATGCCGTTGATGCTTGCCGGCGTCGAGCCGCTGTAGGCGGTCAGGCTCACGCCGTCGAGCTGGAAGTTGTTCTGATAGGGGCGCGAGCCGGAGAGGCTGAGCGGAAGGCCGTAGCCGTTGTTGACGTTGCGAAGCTGGGCCCGAGCCGCGACCGTGCCGGCTTCAAGCGTCGCCAACTGGACCCAGTCGCGCCCGTTGAGCGGCAACTCCTCGATGGATTTGCTATCGATATGCCCGGAGAGGGCCGAGGCCGCCGCCTCGATGGTGCGAGCTTCGCCGGTCACCTCCAGGCTTTCCTGGTGCGGGCCGACCTCGAGCGTGAGGTCGACGACGGCCTCGCGTTCGAGCGCGAGCAAGATGCCGCGGGCGAGGGCCGTGCGAAACCCGGGCTTTTCGGCACTGACCTCGTACGAGCCCAACTCCAGGGCGACGATGCGGTACAGGCCGGCTTCGCCCGTCCGGGCCTCGCGCACCGTTCCTGTTTCGAGGTGGCGGGCGAAGATCCGAGCGCCGGGAACCAGTCGGCCGCTCTGGTCGCGGACTGTGCCCGATATCGTACTGGTGCGCTGCTGGGCGATGACGACCTGGCTGATCCCGTGCCCCAGCAGCGCCAGCATCAACCAGCTTGCGCGCATGCAGAGTATGGCTTTCCTCGGCCGCTTGCGGTTGAGAGCAAGTTACCTCGCAAGTTTACCACAGGGCCGGGGCGGCGGGCGAGGGCGGCCGATCGGTGGATAAAGCAGTATAGGATCTGAGACTCTGATACAATGGTGCCTTTACAGGCCCGGACGTAACGATTTCCGGCGGTGAGGTGAGCCTTGATGCCATCGGAGGCCGAACTGGGCGCCCGAGACACGAAGCCCCAAATCCGACGCAACCCCAAAGCGGCGCGACAGGAGCCGCACCGGCTGGATCCGGATCGCCGCATCCGCACGCCGGAAGAGGTCTCGCTCGGTCTCAGCCTCGCGCAGGCACAGGCCGAGGCGCTGCGCTGCGTCAACTGCAAGGACCCCAAGTGCCAGGAGGCCTGCCCGATTCATACCGACATCAGGGGGTTCATCAACAGGCTGGTCGAAGGCGACTACGAAGGCGCCTACCGGCTGCTTCTGGCGACCAATCCGTTCCCCGGCATCTGCGGCAGGGTGTGCCAGTATGAGCTGTTCTGCGAGAAGGAGTGCGTGCTCGCGAGAAAGCTCGAGGCGGTGGCCATCGCCTCGCTCGAGCGTTTTGTGGCCGATTTTCACCGGATGAGCGGAGCCGCGGATCCGCTGGAGGAGATCACGCCGAACGGCTTGAAGGTGGCTTTGGTCGGCAGCGGCCCGGCCTCGCTGATGTGCGCCCATGATCTGGCGCGGAAGGGCTATCGCATCACGATCTTCGAGGCGCTGCACGAGCTGGGCGGCGTGCTCGCCTACGGCATCCCGCCGTTCCGGCTGCCGCGCCACATCCTCGCCGAGGAGATCGATCGGCTGAAGAGGTTGGGCGTCGAGTTCCGGACCGACGTCCTGGTAGGCAAGACGGTGACGCTCGATGAGCTGTTCGAGCAGGGTTATGCGGCGGTCTTTCTCGGCACGGGGGCGGGGCTGCCCTACCTGATGGGGATTCCGGGCGAGAACCTGATCGGCGTCTACACCGCCAACGAGTTCCTCACCCGCATCAATCTGATGCACGCCTGGGAATTCCCGCGCTCGGATACGCCGGTCCTGGTGGGCGAGCGGACCGTGGTGGTGGGCGGCGGCAACTCGGCGATGGACGCCGCACGCTGGGCGCGGCGGCTTGGCAGCGAGGTGACGATCCTCTACCGGCGGGGCCGAGCGGAGCTCAAGGCGCGCGCCGCCGAGATCGAGCATGCCGAGGAGGAGGGCGTGCGCTTCGAGTTTCTGGCGGCGCCCGTGGCCTTGCACGGCGATGAGAAGGGCTTCGTCCGCGAGATGGAGTGCATCCGCATGGAGCTGGGCGAGCCGGATGAGTCGGGGCGGCGCAGTCCGGTCCCGGTTCCGGGATCGAACTTCCGCATTCCTGCGGACACGGTGGTGGCCGCCATCGGGCAGGGCCCTAACCCGACGCTTCAGCGGGAGACGCCGGCGCTCGTCACCAAGCACGGCAAGATCGCCATCGATGCCCGCCAGAAGACCAGTCTTGACGGGGTCTGGGCGGGCGGCGACGTCGTCCGCGGCGGCTCGACCGTCATCCTGGCCATGCAGGACGGCCGGGCGGCGGCCCAGGCCATCGACGAGGCGCTCCGCGAGCGCTTCCCGGAGGCTCGCCGAGCAGCCGCTCCCCTTTCCTCGCCTGCCGGAGAGGCGGCGCCGCGGTATCGCATCCTGGCGCGGCGGCAGCTATCGCCCGACATTGTCCTGCTCGAGGTGCATGCGCCCCAGATTGAGGCGCACTGGAAGCCCGGCCAGTTCGTGATTCTGCGGCCGACGCCGTCGAGCGAGCGGATCCCTCTGACGCTTGTCGATTCCAGCCGCGAGCGCTCAAGCATTACCCTCATCGTGCAGGCGATCGGCAAGACGACGCGCCAGACGGCGGCGCTCGAGGCGGGCGATGCGCTCGCCGACCTGTTGGGCCCGCTCGGCAAGCCCGCGCACATCGCCAAGGTCGGCACGGTGATGTGTGTCGGCGGGGGCGTCGGCGTGGCCGAGCTGCTGCCGGTGGCGCGGGCCTTCCGCCAGGCGGGCAACTACGTGATCGCTCTGTGCGGGGCGCGCAGCAAGGATCACATTATTCTCAACGAGGAGCTGCGCAGCACGCTCGACGAGGTGCACTGGTCCACCGACGACGGCTCGTTCGGCTTCCACGGCAACGTGGTCGAGATGATGCGCGCCTGGCGCGAGCGCGACGGGCGGCCGGTGGACGCCGTGCATGTGATCGGTCCGACTCCGATGATGCGGTTCGCCGCCGAGTTGACGCGCCAGTGGGGCGTGCCTACCGTCGCCAGCCTGAATCCGATCATGGTGGACGGCACGGGCATGTGCGGCGGCTGCCGGGTGACGGTGGGCGGCCGGGTGCGGTTTGCCTGCGTCGACGGGCCGGAGTTCAACGCCCACGAGGTGGATTTCGACGAGCTCGCCCGGCGCACCCGCGCCTACGTCGAATACGAGCGGCTGGCCGATCAGATCCATCAGTGCCGGATCGGGCTGGGCGACTGAGGGCCGGCGCGTCCTTTACACTGAAAAGCAAGCGATCTCTCCCTCACGGAAAGGTCCGGCCATGTCAAAGATTGCCGCACGGCTCTGCGCTGTCATCCTGTTGAGTGTGATCCTCGCGCCGGCGCTTCGCGCCGACGAGGGCATGTGGCTGTTTACGCACCCGCCCCGGTCGCTGCTGAAGGAGCGCTATGGCTTTGAACCGGAGACGCCGTGGTTGGAGCGGTTGCAGCGGGCCTCGGTGCGCTTCAACAACGGCGGCTCAGGCTCGTTCGTCTCCCCGCGCGGGCTGGTGATGACCAACCACCACGTGGGCCTGGACTGCATCCAGCATCTGTCGACGCCCGAGAACGATTACGTGCGCGACGGCTTCCTGGCCCGCACGCTCGAGGAAGAAAAGCGCTGCCCGGAGCTCGAGCTCAATGTGCTCCTCAGCATCGAAGACGTCACCGCCCGCGTCCAGGGCGCCGTGAGACCGGCGATGAGCCCGGAGGAGGCGGCGAAGGCGCGCCGTGCGGCCATGAACGAGATCGAGAAGGAGTCGCTTGAGAAGACGGGCCTGCGCAGCGACGTGGTGACGCTCTACGGCGGCGCCTGGTATCACCTGTATCGCTCCAAGAAATACACCGACGTGCGGCTGGTGTTTGCGCCGGAGAAAGCTATCGCCTTCTTCGGCGGCGATCCGGACAATTTCGAATACCCGCGCTACAACCTGGACGTAGCCTTCTTCCGGGTCTATGAGAACGGCAAGCCGGTCGAGCCGCCCGCCTGGCTGCGCTTCAGCCCCCGGGGCGCCTCCGAGGGCGAGCTGGTCTTCGTCAGCGGACATCCGGGCCGGACCGAACGCCTGCGGACGCTGGCGCATCTGGAGTTTTACCGCGACTTTGTCTATTCGTCCCATCTGGACTTGCTGCGGCGGCGTGAGGTGATGTTGCGGACCTACAGTGAAGAGAGCGCCGAGAATGCGCGCCGCGCGCTCGAGGAGCTTTTCGGGTATCAGAACAGCCGCAAGGCGCGGCTGGGAATTCTCGCCGGTTTGCAGGATCCGGCGCTCATGGAGCGCAAAGCCGAGCGGGAGCAGCGGCTGCGGGAGCAGGTGCGGCGGAGCCCCGAGCTCGAGAGTCGATACGGCGACGCCTGGCGCCAGGTGGAGGCCAGTCTGGAGGCGCACCGGAAGATCTACCATGAACACCTGCTGCTCGAGCGAGGCCAGGCGTTCAATTCCCGCCTGTTCACGATTGCCCGGCATCTGGTGCGGCTGGCCGAGGAGCGGCGCAAACCGAACGCGGAACGGCTGCGGGAATACGGCGAGGCGCAACTGGAGAGCCTCAAGCAGGAGCTGTTCTCCGAAGCGCCCGTGTACGCCGACCTCGAGACGGCGAAGCTTGCCGATTCGCTCAGCCTGCTGGCCGAGAGGCTGGGCTTCGGGCATGAGGCGGTGCGCCTGGCGCTCGCCGGCAAGTCCCCGGCGGCGCGCGCCGCGGAACTGGTAGGCGGAACCGGGCTGGCCGAGGTGCGCGTTCGCCGGGAGCTTGAAGCGGGAGGGCTGGGGGCGATCGAGAGTTCCCGCGATCCGATGATCGAGCTGGCCCGGGCCGTCGACCCCCTGGCGCGCCGCCTGCGGGCGGCCTACGAACGCGAGGTCGAGGAGCCGCAGCGGCAGGCTTACGCCAAGATTGCGGAGGCAAGCTTTGCCGCCTTCGGCGCCGACACCTACCCCGACGCGACCTTCACACTGCGACTGGCCTTCGGCGTGGTAAAGGGATACCAGGAACAGGGGCGGCAGATCCCCTGGCGCACCCAACTGGGCGGCGTCTTCGAGCGGGCGGAGGCGCAGGGGCATCGGGAGCCGTGGGCCCTGCCCGAAAGCTGGAAGCGCGCGCGCAGCCGCCTGGATCTCGGCGTGCCGTTCAACTTCGTGAGCACGCCGGACATCATCGGAGGCAACTCAGGCAGCCCGGTGGTGAACCGCGCCGGCGAGGTGGTCGGCCTCATCTTCGACGGAAACATTCACTCGCTGGTGCTCGATCTGATGTACACCGACGAGCTGGCGCGCGCGGTGTCGGTGCATACGGCGGGGATTCTGGAGGCGCTCCGGAAGGTGTACGACGCCAAGGGGCTGGTAGCCGAGCTGGTGGGCGCCGGGGCGCGCTGAGCGTTCCCGGCAGGTTCAGGCGGGCCGCCGGCGGACGAATTGCGGGCCGATCGCCGCGAGCGACGCCGCGCCGGCCAGCTTCATGACCCCGGTCAACTCGGCCTGCATCAGCTCGAGGACGCGCTCGACGCCTTCCTGGCCGAAGGCGCCCAGTCCCCAGAGGTAGGGCCGGCCGATGCCCACCGCTTTGGCGCCGAGCGCCAGCGCCTTGAAGACGTCCGTGCCGCGGCGGACGCCGCCGTCCATGAACACCGGGATTTTGCCGCCCACCGCCTCGACGACCTCCGCGAGCGCTTCGACGGCGCCAAGCAGGCTTTCGAGCTCCCGGCCGCCGTGATTGGAGACGATGACGGCGTCGGCGCCGTGGGCGACGCACTCGCGCGCGGCCTCGGCCGTCATGACGCCCTTGATGACGAACCTCATGCGCGTGGTCTCGTGCACCCGGTCGAGAAAATCCCAGGTGTAGGAGCGCACGCCGCTGGTGACCTTGGCGACGTCGATGTCGCGATAGATCGGGTGGCGCTTTAAAAACGCGTGAAGTCCCGGCTCGTGACACGCGCGGCACTCCGGGCTGCGCTGGTTGCCCGCGCGGCGCAGGGTTTCGCGGTTGGAGCCGCCGGGCGTATCCACGGTCACCACGAGCACCTCGGAGCCGGCCGCCTCTGCGCGCCGGATGAGCTGGACGGTGACGTCCCAGTTGTCGGTGGGGTAGAGCTGGAACCACAGGGGGCCGCCGAAGGCTTTGGCGATCTCCTGCGGATGGCGCGACGAATAGACGGAAACGATGAACTGGTGGCCGCAGGCGGCGGCAGCCCGGGCGCAAGCCACGTCAGCCTCCTCGTGGAACGCCCCCATGTTGCCCACCGGCGCGAGCAGAATCGGGGAGCGCAGCTTGCGGCCGAACAGCTCGAGCGTCGTGTCGATCCGGCTGACATCGGCGAACGGGTAAGGTCGGATCTGGTACCGCCGGAAGCCCTCGACGTTGGCTTTCACCGTCAGGTCGTCGTCGACGCCGGTCTCCAGATACGCCCAGTGGGCGGCGAGCATGTTCTGCTGCGCCACCGGGATGAAGTCGAAAATGTTGACGGCCTCTTTCGGAGAGCTGATCCGGCGCTCATCCTCGGCGCCAAGGTCAACGCAGTGCGCCATAAGCGGCGAGGCCAGAACGTGGCGGAGGAAGCGCCGCCGGCTTTGCTCGGTGGGAATGCGCCCCGGCATACTTTCCGGTAGCCTACCTGAGGCGGGGAAGAAAATCCAGAGGGGACATGGCCGCTAGAATGAAGGCAGTGGAGAGGTTCCTGATCCAGAATTTCGGCTGTCGCGCCGCCCAAGCCGACGGCGCCGCGCTCGCCGAGCGGCTCCTCGAGCAAGGCATGGCGCCGGCGGCGTCGACTCGCGAGGCCGACCTGGTGATTCTCAACACCTGCACGGTGACGGCTGCCGCCGATCAGGATGTGCGCCAGGCCGTGCGCCGCGCTCACCTGGAGAACCCGGGCGCGCGGATTCTCGTCACGGGCTGCTATGCGCAGCGGGCGCCCGAGGAGCTGGTGCGGCTGGAGGGCGTCACCTGGGTGGTCGGCAATACGCACAAGCACCGAATTGCCGAGATCGTCCGAGAGCCCGCGGGCCTCCCCTATCACGGCCAGATCTTCGTGGGCGACATTTTCGCGGAAACGGAGTTTCTCACGGCGCCCATCGAGGAGGCGGCCGGCGACCGCACGCGGCCGAACCTGAAGGTGCAAGACGGCTGCAACAACCGCTGCTCGTTCTGCATCATTCCGTTCGTGCGCGGCCGCAGCCGGAGCGCCCCGCCGGAGCTCGTGGTCGAGCAGGTGCGCCGGCTGGCCGGCCGGTATCGGGAGATCGTGCTCAGCGGGATCAATCTCGGCCGCTGGGGCCGGGATCTCGACCGGCGCTTGCGCCTGGTTGATCTTCTGCGGCGGCTGCTCGAGGAGACACCGGTCGAACGGATCCGGTTGAGCTCGGTCGAACCGATGGATCTGTCAAGCGAGCTGCTCGAGCTCATGGCCGGCTCCGATCGCATCGCCAAGCACGTGCACGCCCCGCTTCAGACCGGCTCGGCGCGCCTGCTGCGCCACATGCGCCGCCGCTACCGACCGCATCATTATGCGTCGCGGATCCTCGAGGCTCGGCGGCTGATGCCGCTGGCGTCGATCGGCGCCGACGTCATGGTCGGTTTCCCGGGCGAGACCGAGGAGGACTTTGAAGAGAACCGGCGGTTCATCGCGAGCCTTCCGTTCACTTACCTGCACGTCTTCACCTACTCGGCGCGCCCCGGCACGCCGGCGGCCACGATGCCCGATCAGGTCCCGATGCCGGTCCGCAAGCAGCGCAACCGCGTGTTGCGGGAGCTGGCGGCGGAAAAGAATTTGGCTTTCCGGCGCGCGATGGTGGGCCGGACGCTGTCGGCGGTGACGCTGGGAGACGGCCGCCTGGCTCTGACCGACAACTACCTGAAAGTGGAGCTGGCCCGGCCGCGGCCGCCCAATGAGCTGATTGAAGTCCTCATAGGAGGCCTGACGCCGGACGGGCTGCGTGAGGCGGCGCCCTCGAGCGCCTCCTGACTCACCGGATCGAACGGCCGCCGTCGACCGGCAGGGCCACGCCGGTCAGAAACGAAGACTCCTCGGAGGCCAGAAACAGGATGGCCCGGGCGACCTCCTCGCTGCGGCCGAGGCGGCCGAGCGGGTGCTTCTCGAGCAGATAGCGTCGCCAGGCCTGCTTGTCTTCGGCGAGCTCCCAGGCGAGCGCCGCCTGGCCGGTGTCCTCGATGGTGGCCGGGCAGACGCAATTGACGCGGATGCCCTCCGCGGCGTGATCGATCGCCATGGCGTAGGTGAGCGCGACGACGCCGCCCTTGGTGGCCGCGTAGGCTGCCAGGCGGTGGTTGCCTCGGATTCCGTTGATCGAGCTGACGTTGACGATGGCGCCTCCGCCGCGACGGCGCAGTTCGGGCACGGCGTACTTCGAGCAGAGGAAAACGCCCCTCAGGTTCACGTCCACCAGGCGCTGCCAGTCCTCCAGGCTCGTCTCCGTCACCGTGCCGAAGCTGACGATGCCGGCGTTGTTAACAAGAATGTCCAGGCCGCCGAAGCGCTCGGCGGCCGTCCGGACCAGACGCGCGACCTGCTCTTCGGAGGTGACATCCGCCTCGATGACGACGAGCGGCCCGGCCAGAGCCGCGGCCTCGCGCTCGAGCGCCGCCAGCTCCTCCGGCCGGTTGCTCGAGGCGACCACGGTCGCGCCCTCGCGGGCAAACAACAGGGACGTCGCCCGGCCGATGCCGCTCGAGGCGCCGGTGATGATGGCAACCTTTCCCTTCAAGCGCAGCGACTGATCCATGGCCCGATTCCGTCCCTGTCGTCTCAGCGCGGCATCTCGTTGCGGATGCGGGCTGCACGCGCGTTCAGACTTTGGAGCTGGCGCAGGTCCTCCTCGGCCAGGCTGACGATGTTGTCGATGCGCGACAGATCAAGGCCGCCGGCCGGCTCCCGCTCCTCGAGGTTGCTGCGGCGGAGCGCGCTCGAGCGGAGCTGGTCGTTGACCTCGCGGTAGCGCTGGAGCAGGCCGGCCAGCAGCGCCTCCTGCCGCTGATGGATCCCTTCCAGGTCGCGCAGGAGCTCGCCGGCCCGGGCGAGTTTCTTTTGCGCCTCGCGGTAGTTCTCGTTGAGCGAGCGATTCTGGGTTTCCAGACGCACCAGGCGGGCGGCGTTGCTTTTGAGCTCTTCCCGCATGGACTCGATGATGCGGTTGGAGCTCGCCAGCCGCTCGGTAAGGTCGGCTTCGGAGGCCGCCAGCCGTTTGTTCTCCTCGGTGATCCGGGCCACGGCCTGTTCGAGCTCATGCACTCGCTCCTCGAGCGAAACGATCGTGGAGGCGGCCTGGGCAAGCTTTTCCTGGGCTGCGGCGAGCAGGCGAACCTGCTCGAGCCGCCGGGCCCGCTCCTCCTCGGTCGAGGCGGCGACCGTCCCGGCGGCCGATTCGGTCCCAGGGAGCTCGGGCGCCGCGGCGGCGCGGAGCCTCTCCAAGTCCCGGCTGAGTTCCTCCACCCGGGCGGCCAGCTCGGTGCGTTCGCTCGCCAGACGTTCCAGTTGGCGACGCTGTTCGCTCGTCCAGCGCAGGCGGGGCACCAGCCACACCGGCACCAGGACGGCCAACGCCGCCAGAAGCGCGATTAGCCAGATCAGCGATGCACGCCGTCCAGTCATCGTTTTCCCCTTACTTCCTCTTGATCCGCATCCGCGTCCGGTGCGTCACACTCCCATTCTGACTTTCGATCTTGATCGCCACGTTGTCGGCGGCCTTCGCCGGCACCTTCAAATCCAGGCCGTGATGGGAAAGGATGGTTCGCATCATGGAGGCGATGGCGGGCTGGATCTCGGCGTTGGACCGACAGAAAGTCGCCTGACCGCCGGTGAGAGAGGCGATCTGCATCAGGCCGTTCTGATAGGCCTCGTTGAGGCGGTCCGACCGGTACTCGACATGGGTGATGAACAGCGGCGTCTGGGTCGCGCTCAACTTGGCGGCCAGTTTCGAGATGCGGTCCCGCACCAGGCCTTCGGGAAAGCGCCGGCTCAGGTCGCCCGAGTCGCTCCAGTTGATGACGGGGTTGGTGAAGTCCTCCCGATAGCTGTAAATGTTGGAGTCGGTGATGTAGTAGACGGCGATGCGCACGCCGGACTTTTCGAGGATGGCGTCCGCCAGTCGGCTCATCGTTTCCAGGGTCTCGAGCAGGCCCGGCCGGCCGCTCACCGGGAACGAGAGAACCGCCTGGGCGATGGCGTCGCGATCGTTGGTGGGGTCCAGCAGCACCTGCAAGCCGTCCTGAGCCCGGAGCACGCCGACGAAGACGTTCGGGCCCGCCTCGCGCAGGGCGGCGAGCAGGCCGTCCCGCGCCAGATCCGCCTCATTAAGATCCGCCACCAGATCGAACACAACGAGCAGCAGCAGGGGATCCTCCGGCCCGTGCAGCGCGAGGATCGGCGCCGGCCGCCCGTCCACTTGGACCTCCAAGTGAGCGGCCTCGATCGGAGCCGGGCCGTCGGTCCACAGCGGCACACGGACCCGGCTGTCGGCTTCGCGTGTCGCGCCGCCGGCGGCGAGCGCGATGACCAGATAAAAGGATGCCAGCAGCCGGAACACCTAAAACGTCAATCGCAAACCCAGCTGGATCACCCGGCCGCCGTGTGAGCCGATGATGCGGCCGGCGTTGACGTTCGGCGCCTCCACCGTGCCGATCTCGGCGTCGGGATGGTTCCAGTTGGCGTGGTTGAGGAAGTTAAACGCCGTGCCGATGAATTCGATGGCGCGATCGGACGCCAGGCTGAAGCGCTTGGTCACCGACAGGTCATGGTTCTGGCTGCCGGGGTTGCGCAAGCTGGGGTGGGTGCGCGAGAGGCGGCCGAGGGCGAAGTCGGGCGGGTTGACGAAGGCCTCGGGGTTGAACCAGCGCTCGGGGCCGGGTTTAGGCAGGTGCGGGTTGACGCCGGGCACCGGATCGACGTAGAGCGCGCGGACGACGCCGCCGGTGTTGTTGTAGAGGGGCACGAGGACGATCGGGCCGCCGCCGGCGTAGCTGGTTTCCCCGCTCAGCATCCAGCCGGAGGTGAGATGGCGCCTCCAGTCGGTGGCAGTCAGCCACTGCTTGTTTGGGCCGAAAGGCAGCTCATACATGTAGCTGAGTGAGAGCGTCTTCGGGCTGGCCCAGGGATTGAGAGCCCATTCGTTTTTGCGGTTGAAGTAATCCTGCAAGCCCTCCCGGCCGGAGTAGTCGTCAAACTGTTTGGCCAGGGTGTAGGTGGCGCGCAGCGACAGGCCGGCGGCGGTTCGCTTCTCGAGCCGAAGGTACACTTCGTCGCGCGCATAGCGGCCCGCCGGGTACGTGCCATAGACGTCGAAGCGCTGATATTGCGGGTAGGGCCGCAGGGAGCGGTTGAACTGCTCGTCGTTGAGCCGGTCGCGGAAGGCGAGCGCCTCCAGGCGGATGGCGTTCAAGTTGACTCCGTTGTTGCCCACCAACACCTCGCGCGCCCGGGCCTGCGAGTAACCGGCGGAGGCGACAATGGCGCCCGGCAGCTCGCGCTCGACGGAGAAGCTGGCATAGGTGTAGCGCGGCGCACGGCCGGAGCGGTCCATGAGGTCGGCGATGGTATCGTTGGCCACTTCCGGCCGCAGGTCGGGGAGGGGATGGGAGGGCGGGGGGAAGCCGTCACGCAAAACGATGGCAGGCTCAAGCTGTGCGTTCTGGGTGATGAAGGTCGGCGTTCCGTTGAAGCCCTGCGTGCCCCACTGGCCCGAGTACATCGGGATCTGGGCGAGCAGCCGCCGCCAGCTCGCCCGGAGCACCGTCTTGCTCTTCTCAAACGGGCTCCAGGAGATCGACACCCACAGGTCGGGCAGCCACAGGGTAGGCTGGAAGGCGCGACCCTGACCGCCGCGTGCGGCGAACACCACGGCCCCGGGCCGGCCGTTGGCGGGGTTGACGGCGGTGAGATCCACTGTCGACTGGCGGTCGTACTTTTCCACTCGCGGCGTGCTCACCGTCAGGCCCACGCCGGTGGTGAGCGTCACGCCTTGGCGCAGCTCCCACTCGTCGCGCACCTGGAACTCGCCCCGCATGCGGCGGAAATAGGAAGGATGCTCCACCAGGCTGCTTTCGGCAAAGCGGGCAAGGCCGAGCAGAAAGCTCGCAAATGCGTGGCCGGTGTTGACGATGCCGGGCAGACTGGTGAGGCCTTCGGAAAACTCGAACCGACCTGACGGATACTGGGGCCAGTAAGAGTTGACCTGATCCCAGGACCACTCGCCGGAGAAGCGAAGGCTGTGTTTGCCGCGCCGCACCGACAGCCCGTCGGAGATCTCATAGCCGGCGTTAGCCGTGCGCGAAACCGGGTAGACCCGGCCCATCGACAGGTAGGGTGAAAAGCGGTAGACGGGGAAAGGCCGGCCGTACTCGTCAAGCCCGGCCAGGTTTTCCGACCCCCAGGTGCGCGCCTGGAAGCGCAGGGTGTGGATCGTGTTGCGCGAGATCGTGAAGACGTGACCGAGCGTTGCGCTGCGGCTGCGGAACTTGCGGTCCGGAGGGCCGGGATCGGCCAGGGTCGGGAAGAATTTCGCCGGCGCGGCAAAGCCGTTAGAGAAGGCCAGATCGAGCGTGAGCCGGTGCCGCTCTCGAAAACTGTTTTCCACCTTCGCGCGCATGCCGTCGGCGCGGTTGATCTCGGGCGCGTAGACGGCGTAGTTGTTCTGGAAAAACGGGCCGATGGCGGCGTTGGGTTCGGGGTAGAAGCGAAGAGCGGCGCGGGCGACCGGATCCAGCCGGCCGGCCGGGATGCGGTTGCCCGGGAAGGGATCGCGCCGATACTCGAGGTTGGCCAGCGAGACCGGCCGCGCGGGGTTGAAGTCGGGATTCGACCGCGTGCTGGCGGGGTCGAAGATCGGCAACAGATCGCCGGCCCTGTCCACTACTGCGCTGAAATCGCCGGAGCGCTCCGCGAGCGTCGGGATGGTTCTCAAATAGGATCGGCCGACGGTTTCGCGCACGCCCTCATAGGAGACCGAGACGAAGGAGCTGCGGCCCCCGTCATAGAGTTTGGGGATGAGGATCGGTCCGGAAACGTTGAAGCCGAACTGGTTGCGCCGGAGGATGCCCTTATTGCCTCCGGTTTGCGTGACTTCGTGCGGCACGGCGTCGAACAGGTCGTTGCGGACGTTCCAGAACAGCCGGCCGTGGTAGGCCGACAGGCCGCCGTTGGTGCGGCGCGCCGGCCGCGGACTGTCGGGCCTGAGGCCCAGATTCCGCGTCTGAATCTTGAACTCCTCGACGGCCTTCTCGATCGCAGAGGTGCCCTGCTCGGCGGCGGCGACGCTCAGATTCAAAGCCAGCACGGCCGCGACGCCGGCGCACCTCATGTTTCCAGTGTACCCTGAAGGGTGAGCGGCTCTGACGTCCGCCCAGGCCCTGTAACGTCGCATGAAACTCCGAGAAATCGCCGACAGGCTCGGCTGCCGGCTCGTCGGCGACGGCGAGGTCGACATCACCGGCGTGGCCGGCATCGAGCAGGCCGGCCCGAGCGAGCTTACCTTCCTGGCCAACCCCAAGTACGCGCCGAAGTTGAAGCAGTGCCGCGCCGCGGCAGTTCTGGTCAGTGAACCCGTCGCCAAGATCCCGCTACGCTTCCTGATTTCCGAGAACCCGTATCTGGACTTCGCCCGAGCCCTCGAGCTGTTCTATCAGCCGCCGCGGCCCGCACCGGGCATCCATCCCACCGCGGTGATTTCTTCTTCGGCGCGTCTGGGAGAGAACGCCTCGATCGGGGCCTACACCGTCATCGGCGACGACGTCGTCATCGGGCGCAACGCGGTGCTTTATCCCCATGTCGTCATCTACCAGGGCGCACAGATCGGCGACGATTTCTGCGCTCATTCCTTCGCTGTGGTGCGCGAGTTCTGCCGGATCGGCCATCGCGTCACGCTCCAGAACGGCGCGGTGGTGGGCGGCGACGGCTTCGGCTTCGCCAAGCGCGCCGACGGCACGCATCATAAGATCGTGCAGTCCGGCATCACCGTCATCGAGGACGACGTCGAGATCCAGTGTCTGAGCGCGGTGGACCGGGCGACGGTCGGCGAGACACGCGTCAAGCGCGGGGCCAAGATCGACAACCTGGTTCAGATCGGCCACGCCTGCGTGGTGGGCGAAAACAATATTCTGTGTGCCCAGGTAGGGCTGGCCGGCAGCTCCGTGCTCGAAAGCAATGTCTTGCTGGCCGGGCAGGCGGGCGTCTCCGGCCATCTGACGATCCACCGCGACGCGGTGGTCTACGCCCAGGCGGGCATCGGCGGCGACGTCGAGGCGGGTGCGGTGGTGGCCGGCAGTCCGGCGTTCGACGCCCGCCAGTGGCGGCGCGCGGTGACCGCCTTCCCCTCGCTGCCGGAGATGCTCAAGCGGATGCGAGAGCTCGAACGGCGCATCGAACTACTGGAGAAGAACCGGATCCGTTCGCAAGGGAGTTCTCATGAGTGAGCTGAACCGACCGAAAGTCGCAACGCCGCCCGTGCCGTACAAGAACCTCGCGTTTCTCGAGCGCCGGGAGGGGCGGCCCATTCGCATCCTGGCGGAGTTCCTCCACCCGCACGCTGAGTTCGAGCGCGAGCGTGTTCACGACACCATCGTCTTTTTCGGCTCGGCCCGCATTACCGAGGACGGGCCGCTCGCCCGCTACTATCAGGAGGCGCGGCAACTGGCGCGGATGCTGGCGGAGTGGTCCGATTCGCTGGTGAACGCAAAGCGGCGCTTCGTCATCTGCACGGGCGGCGGGCCGGGGATCATGGAGGCGGCCAACCGCGGCGCCGCCGAGGCCGGCTGCAAGACCATCGGGCTGAATATCGGCTTGCCGCTTGAGCAAGCCCCGAACCCCTACGTCACGCCGGAGCTGTGCTTCAACTTCCGCTACTTTTTCATGCGCAAGTTCTGGTTCGCCTATCTGGCCAAGGCGCTGGTGGTCTTTCCCGGCGGCTTCGGCACCATGGACGAGCTGTTCGAACTGCTTACGCTCGTGCAGACGCACAAGATCGAAAAAAAGATGGTGCTGCTGCTCTACGGCAGCGCCTTCTGGAAGGAGATCATCAACTTCGACGCGCTGGTGCGCTACGGCATGATCAGCCCGGAGGACACGCAACTGTTTGAATGGGCCGACGACCCCGAGACCGCCTTCTTGATCCTCAAGGACGGGCTGACGCGATACTATCTCGAGGCGAAGGGCGCCCCCGGGGCTCCGGAGGAGGAAACGCCCGCGATTGCGCGTTCGCGGGTCTGAACCACACATGGGCCGAAGGCCGCGTTTGCCGGCCCTAGCCGGACGGTTGGGCCACGCTGAGAAGGCCCTCCTGTTCGCGCTGGCGGCCTGGGCGATCTCGGGGCTGCTTGAGGTGGCCGCCGCCGTCCGCCTGGCGCTCGCCGTCGCCTTGGTGGGGACGGGCGCCTGGGTGGGCCTGAAGTGGCTGCGGCGCGGGATTCGAAAGGCGATCTGGCGCCTGCGCAACCGACTGCTGGTCGCCTATGTGTTCATCGCCGTCGTCCCCACGCTTTTGATCGCCGTGTTTGCCTACCTGGGAGGCATCTTCCTGACAGCCCAAATTGCCGTCTACCTGGTGAGCGCCGGCTATGAACGGCGGCTCGACGAGCTCGAGTCCGCTGCGGCCGGTCTGGCGCGGGTGCCGGCCCGGGAGCGTCCGCACGCCTGGGAGCGGACGCGGACGCTGTTCGGCGAGGGGGCCCCGGAGCTTGGGGTGTTGGTGCGGGAGGGCGGCGTGGCCGTTTTCCGCCGGCCCGAAGACTTGGAGCCGCCTCCGGAGGGTCACGCCTTGCGGCGCGGAGCGATGGTTCGGAAAGGGTATCTGTATCTGTGGGCGCGCACGGCGGCCGGCGGGAGGGAGGTCACGCTGCTGGCGCCGCTGACCCGCGGGTTTCTCTCCTCACTGGCGCCGGGCATCGGCGAGGTGGTGATCGTGGATCTCGGCGAGCACGCGGCGCCGATGCGACTGCATAGCGCCGGAGGGCCGTCCCCGGCTCGTCGGGCCGCGCTCGCACCGCCGCGCCACCGCCTTGACATGGCCTTCACCTGGGGTGTGCCGATTCCGGTCGCCGCCTGGGAGTCGCCGCACCAGACCGCCAGCGGGTTGCTCGCCGTGCGCTTCCGGCCCTCCACCGTGCTCGACGTCGTCGCCCGACCCCAAGCTCAGGGCGCGAACCTGCTGTACTGGCTCTACCTGATTGCCGGCGCCTTCCTGACGATCGAAGTCATCTCGTTGTATGTCGGCGTCTCGATCACGCGGACCATCACCAGCGCCTTCGAGGCGCTCTACGAAGGCACCGAGCGCATCCGCCGGGGCGACTTCTCGCACCGCATCGAGGTGCGCGGCCAGGACCAGATGGCGACCGTCAGCGAGTCCTTCAACCGGATGGCGGAGTATCTGGAGCGGCTGCTCGAGGTGGCCAAAGAGAAGGAGCGCATGCAGGCGGAACTCGAGATCGCGCGCGAGGTGCAACGCCAACTCTATCCGCGCAGCGTGCCGCGGTTGCGCACGCTCGAGCTGTTCGCCCAGTGCCGGCCGGCCCGGATGGTTTCCGGCGACTACTACGACTATCAGGCGCTCGGGGACTCCGCGGTCGTGCTGGCTCTGGGCGACGTAGCCGGCAAGGGCATCTCCGCGGCGCTGTTGATGGCGACCTTGCAGGCGGCGCTGCGAACGCACGTGCGGGCGTGCCTGGAGCGCGCCGCGGTCAGCCCGCAGGCGCTGTCGACCTCCCGGGTGGTCACCGAGCTCAACCGGCAACTGTTTGCCGACACGGCCCCGGAGAAGTACGCTACATTCTATTTCGGCCTGTATGAGGAGGCCGGCGGCGTGCTGACCTACACCAACGCGGGCCACCTGCCGCCGCTTGTGGTGCGCCGGGGCGAGGTGCTCCCGCTCGAGGTCAACGGCATGGTGGTGGGCGCGTTTCCGGCGGCCAGCTACGGCGAAAGCCGCCTGCGGCTCGAGCCGGGCGACCTGCTGGTCTGCTACACCGACGGGGTCACCGAGACGGAAAACGAGTACGGCGAGCTGTTCGGCGAGCGGCGGTTGATCGAGGTTCTGCTGCGCCACGCCCACCGCCCGACGGACCGCGTCCTGGCCGCCGTCGTGGAGGCGGTTGAGGAGTGGACGCGCACGCCCGAGCTCCAGGACGATCTGACCCTGCTGGTGGCCCGGCGGATTTAAGCGGCGGCCGTGGATAATGGGGAACTGGCGGAGCTCGAATCCCGGCCGCCCGAGTTGACGCTATGAAAGTGCTTACCGCCGCTCAGATGCGCGCCGTCGACGAGCGCACGATCGAGCTCGGCATCCCCGGGCTCATCCTCATGGAGAACGCCGGCCATCGCGTGGTCGAGCTGCTGGCGGAGAAGTTCTCGCCTCTGGCGGCGCAGCGGATCCTTGTGCTCTGCGGCAAGGGCAATAACGGCGGCGACGGCTTCGTGGTGGCGCGCCAGCTCTACACGCGGCTGCGGCCGAAGGCCTTGTGGGTGGTGCTGGCCGGCCGGCCGGAGGAGCTTCGGGGCGACGCGGAGGCGAACTTCCGCATGCTGAGGGCCGCCGGCTGTCCCGTCTTCGACGCCATCACGGCCGAGATGCGGGCGGCCACCATCGTCGTCGACGCTCTGCTCGGCACGGGACTCACCGGGCCGGCGCGCGGCCCGATGCTCGAGCTGATCCGGGAGATCAACACCGGCTTCCCGCAAGCGAAGGTCGTGGCGGTGGACATCCCTTCGGGGCTGGGTAGCGATACGGGCGAGGTGTTGGGTGAGGCGGTTCGCGCCGACTACACCGTCACCTTCACCGCGCCGAAGGTAGGCCAGGTGCTGCCGCCGGCCTGCGATTACGTCGGCGAGCTGCGCGTCGGCGCCATCGGCTCGCCTGCCGAGCTCTTCGAGAACGATCCGGGGATCTTTTTGGCGCTGAGCGGGCCGGAGCGCTTTCGGCATCTGTTTGCCCCGCGGCCCCGAGGGGCACATAAGGGGAGCTTCGGCCACGTCCTGGTGATCGGCGGCTCGCGCTCAAAGCCGGGCGCGGCGGCCATGGCGGGCCTGGCCGCGCTGAGGGCCGGGGCGGGCCTGGTCACCGTGGCTTCGGCGGCGTCGGCTGTGGCTTCGATTGCGGCGCACGCCGCCGAGCTGATGCATGAGCCGCTGACGGAAACCGATACGGGCGAGATCTCCCAGCGCGCCTTCGATTACGGGCGCTTTGAAGCCGCCGCCGGGCGCAAGACGGTCTTCGCGCTCGGGCCGGGCATCGGCACGCACTTTGAGACGGCGGCCTTTGTGCGCAAGGTGGTGGCCGACTTCGACCTTCCCATGGTGATCGACGCCGACGGGCTGAACTGCCTGGCCGGGACGGAGTTTCGCGGGCGGCCGGCCCTGGTGTTGACGCCCCATCCGGGCGAAATGGCGCGGCTGGCGGGCTTGACCAACGAAGCCGTACTCAAGGACCGGGTGGGCGTGGCGCGGAGCTTCGCCATCGCGCGCGGCCTCTGGGTTGTGCTCAAAGGGCAGCGGACGCTGGTGGCCGCCCCCGACGGCCGCGTCTGGATCAATCCGACGGGTACGCCGGCGCTCGCCAGCGGAGGCACGGGCGACATTCTGACCGGCCTGATGGCGGGGCTGATCGCCCAGTTCCCGGGCGAGATCGAGGCGGCGGTACTGGCCGCGGTCTACGTGCACGGCCTGGCCGGCGAGATCGGCGCGGCTCGCTTGGGCGAGCAGTATCTCGTCGCCACCGACCTGCTCCGGTTCCTTCCTGAGGCCGTCGAGGCCTGCCGGCATGATCCGCACCGGCTCTGAGGAGGAAACCATCGCGGCGGGCGTGGCGCTCGGCCGGCGTCTGCGGCCCGGGACGCTCGTGTTGCTCATGGGCGAGCTTGGCGCCGGCAAGACGACCTTGGCGAAAGGGATCGTCAAGGGGCTAGGCGCGGCCGAGCCCGAGGAAGTCTCCAGCCCCACCTTCACGCTGATCCATGAGTACGGCGAACCGGTGCGCGTCTACCACGTCGACCTCTACCGATTGGAGACGGCGGCCGAAGCCTTCGCGCTCGGACTCGAGGAGCTGCTCGAGCGGGAGGCGGTGGTGTTGGTGGAATGGGGCGAGAAATTCCCCGAGCTGTGGCCGCGGGAGCGGCTGGAGGTGCGCCTGCATCGGCTGCCGGACGAGGCGCGTCTGATCGAGCTCCGCGGCGGGCCGGGGCCGGAAGGCGGCGAAATGGGGGATTGAGTATACTGTCCCCAGTTGCGTATGCGGAAGGTGCCTCTGGCCGAATCGTTGCGGATCATCGGGCGCGGCTCGCTCAACTGGCTGCTCGAGCGGCCCATCGTCGTCTCCTTCGAGGTCACCGACTCCTGCTCCTGCTACTGCAAGCACTGTGACCACGGCGGGCCGCGCGAGGAGTCGCACAATCTCAAGCCGGCCGATTATCGCCGCTACGTCCGCGCGCTCAAGCCGTGCGTCGTGCAGGTCTCGGGCGGCGAGCCGCTGCTGCGGCCCGACATCGTCGACATCGTCCGCAACATCAAGGAGCCCTCGGGTCTGCCCTACACCATTCTGGTGTCGAACTGGACCGAGATGACCGAGCAGAAGTACGTCGAGCTCGCCGAGGCGGGCATCGATCAGTTCTCCGTCAGCCTCGACTTTCCCGACCGGCGGCACGACGACTTCCGCGGCTACCCGGGCCTGTTCGACCATTTGAGCGAGCTCATTCCGCGGCTGGCCGCCTTGGGCCGGGACGATATTGTGCTGAACTCCTGCATCACCAGCGCCAACGTGGCCGAGATCAATCGCATGGCCGATCTGGCCCGCGCCTGGGGCGTCAACATCTGCTACAGCGCCTACACGCCGCGGCGCACCGGCTGCCGGGACCTCTTCCTGAACTGGCCGGACGAGATCGAGCTGCTCAACCGCGAGCTCGACCGGATCGAGGCCCGGCGCGACGAGACCAACTGGATCGTCAACTCCACCTCGACGCTTAACGAGACGCGCAGGTACTTCACCAACCGGGGTGCGCCCGGATGCAGCGCCGGCCTGCGCTTCCTGGTGGTCACCGCCGACGGCCGGCTTCAGCCTTGCTCGATGCAGTTCAAGCGCTATCCGTTAGGCGAGCGGCGGCGCCTGATCGAGGAATTCAGCCGCACCAACACGTGCGGAGACTGCTACGTCTCGATTCGCTCCTATCTGGATAAGAGCTTTCCGCGCCTGCTGTGGGAGAACGTGGCGGGCTATTTCTCGTTCAAGCGGCGCCCGGAAGCCCGCGCCTGACGTAACGGGCGGCGCCGCCGGCTCATCCATAATTGAAGAGAGGGAGACCCCCATGCGGTTGCTGTCTACGGCCCTGTTGTTTCTGGCGCCATTGGCGCCGGCGGCCGACCGAATCGAGCCGACCGAGGCGCGGATCGAGGAGATCATCCAGGCGTTTGCGGCCAAGGAGGCCGAATTCGCCCGGGCACGCGAGAACTACACCTACCGGCAGACGGTGCGGATCCAGGAGCTCGATGAATCCAAACGCGTGCGCGGCCGCTTCGAGGTGGTCTCCGACATCATCTTCAGCCCCGAGGGCAAGCGGACCGAGCGGGTCGTGCACGCGCCGGTGTCGACCCTCCAACGTATCCAGCTCACGCCTGAAGACGAGCAGGATCTGCGCAACGTCCAGCCCTTTGTGCTGACGACGAAGGATCTGCCCAAGTATCACGTCCGCTACCTGGGCCGCCAGACCGTCGACGAGATCTCCTGCTACGTCTTTGCCGTCAAGCCGAAGCAGATGCTCAAGGGGGAGCGGTACTTCGCCGGCATCGTCTGGGTGGATGACCAGGACCTGCAAATCGTCAAGACCTACGGACGCGGCGTCGGCCTGTTGCGCAAGAACTACGACAATCAGTTTCCGAAGTTTGAGACCTACCGGCAGCAGATCGACGGCAAGTACTGGTTCCCCGTCTACACCGTGGCCGACGACGTGCTGATGTTTCAGACCGGGCCGCAGCCGATCAAGATGGTCGTCAGGTACCAGGACTACAAGCAGTTCAAGAGCGACGTGAAGATCATCTACGGCGACGCCGTGGGCGAACAGCCCGCCGGAGCCTCGGCCCCGAAACCCAAATAGCCGCCGGCGGCGCCGGGCCCGACAGGACCGGTTTGTTGCCGCTCAAGTCCGATTTCGCGCCTCTCGACGGCAAATCCTCGATCGAGCGGGCGGGTCCGTGATCCAATGAAAACAATCAGATGCTGGGAACCCGGAAACGACTGCGTCGCAATTGGCTTGCCGTCCGGCGCCGCCTCCGCGAACTGCGGATGATCGCCTGGGGCCTGCTCGATACCGATCACCCGATCCTGGCCCACCTGATCCCGATCCGGCGCTGCAACCTGGCTTGCAAATACTGCAACGAGTACGACGCGGTTTCCAAGCCCGTGCCGCTAGAGACGATGCTCCGCCGCGTGGACCGGCTCGCCGAGCTGGGCACCTCCGTCATTACGATCAGCGGAGGCGAGCCGCTCTTGCACCCGGAGCTGGACGAAATCATCCGCCGGATTCGCCGGCGGGGCATGATCGCGGGCCTGATCACCAACGGCTTCCTGCTGAACGCCGAGCGGATCGAGCGCCTCAACCGGGCGGGTCTGGACCATCTGCAAATCTCCATCGACAACGTCGAGCCGGACGACGTCTCCAAAAAGAGTTTGAAGACGCTGGACTACCGGCTCCGGCTGCTGGCCGAGCATGCCGAGTTTCACGTCAACATCAACTCGGTGGTGGGCGGCGGCATCCGCAATCCCGACGATGCGCTGGTGATCGGCCGGCGGGCGGTGGAACTGGGCTTCACCTCGACGGTGGGGATTATCCACGACGGCGGCGGGCAACTTCGGCCGTTGAGCGAGCGCGAGCGGGCGGTCTATCTGGCCATGAAAGCCCTGGAAAAATCCTCCTACGCCCAGATCAACTATTTCCAGGACGCGATCGCCAACGGGCGGCCGTATCAATGGCGCTGCCGCGCCGGCGCCCGCTACCTCTACGTGTGCGAGGACGGGCTGGTGCACTACTGCTCGCAGCAACGCGGCTATCCGGGCGTGCGCCTGGAGGAGTACACGCTCGAGGACATCCGGCGCGAGTTTCTCACCGAGAAGACCTGCGCGCCGCGCTGTACCGTCTCCTGCGTGCACCAGGTGGCCTACATCGACTTCTGGCGGGCGCCGCAGACGGCGCGGCCTGCGCCGGTACCCGGGGGTCTGGTTCAGATCGAGTAGCCTGCTTTACCAGTACCAGCGCACGCGAACGCCGAAGGTGCGCGGTTGCACCAGGCGCGTTCCGCTGAAGATCGATTGGAAGTTGTAAAGCGCCGTGCGGTTGGTGACGTTTGAGACCTGGAGGGCGACCTCCCACTGGCGCACGCCGTCCCGGCGCCGCTCGTAGCCGCCGGCCAGGTCGAGGATCGTGCGCGGCTTGACCCGAGGGGGGTCGGAGGCCAGATTGACGTAGGGAAGCAGGTCAGCGTAATCCGGGTCTTGCGCCACCTCTTCGGGGTCGGACGGATTGCACACCAGTCCGCTGTCGTAGCGGACCGAGCCGCTCGTCCACAGGCCGGCGCGGCTCCGATAGGTCGCCACCGTATGTACGGCGAGTCTCTGGTCGTGGTCGATGACAAACGGCCCCGAGGCCAACAGCTCGATCGCCGTGCTGCCCAGAAACAGGCCGCCGGTGAACGGCGGATCCACGATCACGCTGTAGTGGGTGAAGCTGGCCGAGGCCGACAGGCCGCGGCGCTCGGGCACGCTGATGCGTCCTTCGGCGCCCCGCACGCGCGCCCGCGCCAACGCCGTGGGGAAGATGATGCCGGTGTTGAAGAAGTTGTCGTTGTCGTGCAGGTTGGTGATGTCCTTGCGGAAGAACATCGCGTTGAGGCTGGCGGCGCCTCGAAGCGCCTGCTGGAGGCCGACTTCGTAGACGTTCTGCCGCTCCGGCCGGATGCGGATGAGCGCGCCGCCGGCGGCTGCTCGCACTTCCGGCAGCACGAGCACCGCGGACTCTTCGGAGTTGGAAAGCAGAAGATTTTCGTTCACCGGCGTCTGGAAGACGCGGTTGTAGGAGGCGCGGAACACCGTTCCGGTCCTCTGGACGTGGTAGGCCAGGCCCAGGCGCGGCTGCCACTGATCGTCCCGCACGAGAAAGCGGTAGTTGTCATAGCGCAGCCCCAACTGCAAAACCCAGGGCCCGAGCCGCAGCTTGTCCTGGAGGAAGCCGGAGAACTGATTGCCCGCTCCTTTGCCGCTGAACTCGAACAGGCGGCCGCCCCGGCTCAGATCGAAAGCCAGAAGCGTCGGAATGAAGCCCTCGGAGCCAGGGTCGTTGAACGCCGGCGAGGTGATGCCGAAAGTGAAGTTCTCGCTCAGCGGAAAGTGCTGGTAGTCGAAGCCGGCCCGCCATTCATGCCGACCCTGGAGCCAGCTCAGCCGGTTGGCGAGCGTAAGGTTGGACAGGTGTCGCGCCTGCGCCGCCGTCACCGGGGTGTCGCCCGCGCTGGGGAACAACTGGGCGATCGAGGTCCGGTAGGAGGAGGTCGAGTCGAACGTCGCCGTCGGCCCGATCACGTGGATGTACCCGATCGACACGGCGGCGTCGCGGAGCAGTTGCCGCTGGTCCTGACCCGCGGCATGCTGCGAGCGCAGGTTGGCAAGCTGGAACGAGGACCGGCCGGCCATCAGGTTGACGCGGAGGAAATCGGCGGCGCCGAGCTGATAATCCAGGCGCACGAAACCTCGCTCCGCGTTGCCGCCGTTGTGCAGGTTGTCGATGGAGACCTGATCGAGGAACCGGTTGCTCTTCTGAAGCGAGACCGAGGCGAAGTAGCCGAACCGGCCGGTCTCGCCGCCGGCCTGCGTGACGTTGGAAAGCTGGTCGAACTGCGCCGCAGCGACCTCGGTGCTGCCAAACAGCTTTCGGCCGGAGTTCAGGCCCGAGCGCGAGGTGATATGGGCCACGCCGGAGATCTTCGAGCCGTATTCGGCCGGGATGTTCCCCGTGAACAGTTCAATGGTCTGGACGATGTTGGCGTCGATGCCGTTGCCGAAGGCTCCGGTGAGCTGGTCGGAGATCGGCATGCCGTCGATGACGTAGGTCATCTGATTGTGGGCGCCGCGCGGGTGGATGGCGCCGTTGGCGCTGGCGGCGAAGCCGGGAAAGCTCATCAGCACCGCTTCGAGCGCGCGCGAGCCCACCGGAACGGGCATGCGCTCGATCTGCGCCAGGTTGAGCTGGGTGCGCGTGCCGGTGGCTTCGGCGTCCACCAGCTCACGGGTAGCGAAGGCGTCCACCGATACCTGTTCGAAGACTTCGGTGATGGAGAGCGTGATGGTGAGGTTGACGGGGATGTTCGTGCGCAAGGCGACCGGCCGGCGCTCCTCGGTGAAGCCGGGCTTGCTGACGATGAGGGTGTAGTCCTGGAACGGGATGTTGACGATGTGGAAGGCGCCGGTCGCGTCGGTGGTGACCTCCACCCGATAGCCGGTCAGCGCGTTTTCCAGGCGGACGGAAGCGCCGGCGACGGCAAGCCCGGCCGGATCCTCGACGCGCCCGTTCAGCGTCGCCGTGCTCTGTCCCCAGAGAATGCCCAGCGCCGATGACACCAGCAACGCCCAGCGCCCCATATGCCCATGATAACCAGTTTCGTTCGGTGGCCAACAGCAGTGCCGGGCTGCTGTGCCCGAGTGTCGATGGGTGGCCGACTCCGGCTGGAGGACGCGGAAGAGCCGGCCCGCTCGTGTCACAATCGAAGGGTGGGCGCCTCGCCGCCGGAGGAGAGACCCTACGGGGCATCCCGAGTTGGCACATGGCTTGCTGGGTTCAAGCAAGCTACGGCGACCTCAGGAAAGATCATGTGGAAGAGACGAAAAGAAGATATGCCAATCGAGCAACCCCCCGAACCGGCCGGGCGCACCGGCACGACCCCCGCACCCTCCTCCGAGCCGGCGCCGCCGCCGCGTGTGACGCCGCCCGCGCCGAAACTCGAGGCCCGCATCGGGCCGTCGGTGGCCATCAAGGGCCAGATCTTCTCGCAGGAGGATCTGTGGCTGGACGGCGAGATCGAAGGCAGCGTCGAGCTGCCGGAGAACAAGTTCGTCATCGGCAAGACGGGCAAGGTAAATGCCGACATCAAGGCACGGGAGGTCGACGTGCTGGGTTCCGTTCGCGGCGACATTCAGGCGCGGGAGAAAATTACCATCCGAAAGGACGCTAATCTCGTGGGGAATTTGAAGAGCGCGACGATCTCCATCGAGGACGGCGCCTTTTTCAAAGGCAGCATCGACATCGTCCGGCCGGCGCCCGCTGTCAAGCCCGCCGCGGCGCCGGCAGCCGCTGCCGCCGGCGCGCCGCCCGTACAAGGGACGCCGCCCCGGCCCGCGCCGCCTCAGCCGCAGGCCCAAGGAGGGGCAGCGTCGGGAAAGAACTCGGGCTGAAGCCGGCCGGAGGAGCGTTCCCGCCAGGTTACCTCCCGCTCAAGCTCGCCTTAAGCTTGGCGGCGACTCGCGCCGCCGCGCGGTCGAGTTCGCGAGGCGTAAAATCCTTCGGGCGCTGGTGAACCGACCAAAGGATTTGGCGCGAGGAGCGCCCCACCAGGAAGACGTTGCCGCGCCCGCGGCCGAAAGAGCTGACGGTGGGCACGGCGGCGCGCTGGCGGTCGGACTCGGCCCGTGCCTCGGCGGCTGCCGCGCTTTCCTTTTCCTCCTTTTCTTCCCTCTTTTCCTCTCCCTCGGCCGCCGGCGCCGGCTTGGGGGACGGGAACAGCTCCTGGAGCCGTCGTTCGAAGGCCGGCCCGATCTGATCGGTGAGTACGGCGTCAGCGAGCTCGGGATCGGTGACCACCGTCAAGACGCCCTGCGCGGTGAGTTGATGAGCCAGATACTGATCGAAGCCGTTGGCCATGGGCAGCAGGTAGACGGCACGGATTGGGCCGGGCTCGGAGGCTTGAAGCATGGCGGCCAGCAGCGCGGCGCCGGCAAGGAAGGGCTTCCGGATGGCTCGGTGCATCGTCTTACCTAGACTATATACAGACGTCCGGGCGGCGAAGAAAGACGGTCTACAATAGCGTCTTGTACAAGGGCCTGAGCATCACCGTCATCATTCCCTGCTTGAACGAGGAGCAGGGTATCGAGCAGGTGCTGCGCCGCATGCCGGCCTTCG
>Ga0197142_1000517_pt1 | contig 35493 bp, 22 predicted proteins | sample GBS60_MetaG_FD_148614 | JGI IMG/M metagenome (GOLD analysis project Ga0197142, IMG submission 148614) | Sediment microbial communities from Great Boiling Springs, Gerlach, Nevada, United States - GBS 60_MetaG | ecosystem: Environmental > Aquatic > Thermal springs > Hot (42-90C) > Sediment...
CAGCCTGCTTGTACTGCCGAAATCCCCCTTCCCCGGCTTGGCTTGGCTGCAGCCAGCCTTCTCGCGCCGGGGGAGAGGGGGGTGCTTCATTCGGCTAAAAGGTTACATTTTTGGGAACCGGCCGGATCCCCTGGAATCCCAAACCCGGCCAGGACCGATTCTCGGTATGCTGACCGGTGCTTGGAAGGTTGATTTCGGGAAAAGGGTAGGAAAGGGGCGGTTGGAGCATTGGGTAAAATACACAAAATAAGCAATTTGTTTCCCCCGGCTCCGGGTTGCTCTCGGAACAGGGTATAATTAAAAACCTTATGGAGACCGGATTGGTATGGGAACCACTCTGGCCGAGGCCGGCGGATGCTGAAGGGTCGGGAACCTACCGGCCCAGCCCCGCCGCTGGCTACCCGATGCTCCATCATAGGAGGAATTGGTTTCCTAGTTTCACTGTATCCACCCGGCCAGCTCCTACGAGGTGTGGGGGCTAAAAATCGGCTCAAATACCCCCGAGTGTGGTAATCCGTCCCGGGGGATACAGTCCACCTAGGGAACGATTCCGGACGGAAAAGGACCAGTATCCATGAGCCAGCCGCAACTATTGGTCACTAGCGCCCTACCGTATGCCAACGGGCATATTCATTTGGGGCATTTGGTCGAGTATATCCAGACGGATATCTGGGTGCGATTTCAGAAATTGCGGGGGCGGCGGTGCATATACATATGTGCCGATGACACCCACGGCACCGCCATCATGATTCGCGCCCGCCAAGAAGGCATCCGGGAAGAAGAGCTCCTGGCCTACATGCATCAGGCCCATACCCGTGACTTTGCCGGCTTCCAAATTGCCTTCGATCACTACGGCAGCACCCATAGCGAAGAAAACCGCCACCTGTGCTGGGAAATCTGGCAGTCGCTGCGAAAGGCCGGCATGATCTACCAACAAGAGGTCCGGCAACTGTATGACCCCCAGGCGGGCACCTTTCTAGCCGACCGATTCGTCAAAGGCACTTGCCCCAATTGCCACGCCCCGAATCAGTACGGCGACAGTTGCGATCGCTGCGGCCATCATTATGATCCGATCGACCTGATCGATCCTGTCAGCACCCTTTCCGGTGCCCGGCCGGAGGTTCGTACCGCAGTGCATTTGTTTGTGGACATCGAAAAACAACATGCGTTTCTGGAAGAGTGGACGCAAAGCGGCGATCACCTCCAACCGGAAATTGCCAATTATCTCCGGGGGCATTTTCTGGCCCAGCCGTTGCGCCCCTGGGACGTATCCCGGCCGGCGCCGTATTTTGGGTTTGAGATTCCCGATGCGCCGGGCAACTATTGGTATGTGTGGTTTGATGCGCCGATCGGCTACATGGCTTCCACCTGGCAATGGTGTAAGAAGGTCGGGGAAGATTTCGACGCCTGGTGGGCCAATCCGGAGACGCATATCTGGCATTTCATTGGCAAAGACATCACCTATTTCCACACGCTGTTTTGGCCGGCGATGCTGCGGGTGTCGCGGTATCAACTGCCCCGGCGGATTCAGATTCACGGGTTTTTGACGGTGAATGGTGAAAAGATGTCGAAGTCCAAGGGAACCTTCATCCTGGCTTCGACGTACCTGAAATATCTCGACCCGGCCTATCTGCGTTATTACTACGCCTCGAAGCTGACGCCGCGGGTGGACGATCTGGACCTAAACTTCGACGATATGGCCGAGAAGGTGGATGCCGACCTGGTGGGAAAGATCGTCAATTTGGCCAGCCGGACGGCCCGGTTTGTACAGTCCACCGGTCTGGCCTCCTCGTGGCCGGACGACGGGGGGCTTTTTGCGCAGGCGGCCGCCGAAGGCCAGCAGATTGCCGACGCCTACCAGGCCTGCGATTTCAACCGGGCGATACGTCTGATCCTGGCCGCCGCCGACCGCGCCAACCAATACGTGGAACGCCAGGAACCCTGGAAACTGGCCAAAGATCCGGCCCAGGCAGAACAATTACAAAACGCATGTACAGTAGCATTGAATCTGTTTCGGCAAATTGCCGTGTATTTGGCCCCGGTCTTGCCTCGGTTGGCCGAGCAGACAGGCCAGTTGCTCCATGTGCCGATCCGGCATTGGGACGATTCGCAGAAACCGCTTTTGGGAACGCCGGTTCGACCATTTGAACACATGATCAAACGGGTGGATCGCCGCGCCATCTCGGCCATGATCGAAGAGAGCCGACAACCGGAAGAACCGGCGCCGGCGTCCGCCCAGCGGAATGTGGCCGTGGCGGTCCAACCTGCTCCGGCCCAAACCGCAGTGGCGTCCGGCTCGGTGTCGGCCGGATCGGTTCCTCCCGACCGGGGTGCTTCGGGGGTGGTTTCTTTTGGATCGGCTTCTTTGGGAACTGCTTCTTCCGGAACGACGGCTCCCGGCCCGGCGGCTTCCGGGCAGAGTTGGCAGGATGACGATGGGCCGCTGCAAGCCGAACCGCTTGCCCCTCCGTGCACCATGGAGGATTTCCAGAAGATCGATCTTCGGGTGGCCCGGATCGTAGCTGCTGAGGATGTGCCAAAAGCCAAGAAGCTGCTTCGACTTACGTTGAGCTTGGGCGGCCAGCATCGGCGCACCGTTTTTGCCGGCATCAAAGGCGTCTATAAGCCGGAAGATTTGGTGGGGCGATTGGTCATCCTGGTGGCCAACCTGGCTCCTCGGAAGATGTCCTTTGGTACAAGTGAAGGAATGATCCTTGCGGCCGGATCGGGCGACGGGGAAATTTATCTGCTGGCTCCGGACCCCGGCGCCAAACCTGGCCAACGGGTCCACTGAAGCGGCCGGAAGCATTAGAGTGAACATTTATTTCAGTTGCAAGGGGCGGAAATATTTTAGCCAAGGGCAACGGCCCGGTTGTTGTGCCTCAGCAGGGGAGGGTGCCACCTGTATGTCAGTCCCACGAAAGCGGCAGTCCAAGGCATGCTTGCCATTGACCTTCGCAAATTTTATTGATAGACAAAATGCCTGGTTTTCAGTTACCTAGTGTGCCTCTCGGTTTTGCGAAGATCAATAAGTCCTGGATTCCTGCTTTCGCAGGAATGACAGAAAGGCCCCCTCACCCGGCTTGGCTTACGCCAAGCCGGCCACTCCCACAAAGGGGAGAGGCGTAAGGAAAGGAGCAGGTCAGAGGCCAGTTGCTTCCTTCAGCTAACCTGTTAGCTTCGGAATATCGGAACACGAACGTTTCGTACATTGCAGAGACCGGCTCACGGCGAAAGGGAAGGCATGGTGAAAAAAATTTTATTATGGGTATTTGCGGTGCCGGTATTGGGCATGCAGGGAATTTTCCTTCTGTCCCTGATGGAGACCCCAGAGGTGAAGGTGGAATTGCCGAAGCCCCATTATCAGCCCAAACCGACGGACCCAGCCTGGTTGGCCCAGGCTGCGCAGTTTCACGGGCATTTGGGGCCTTGGGCGACGGCGGGGGTACGCTTTGGTGTGGCGGGCCGTCAGGCGGTAGGCGCTCAGGGATATTTCGACGTGGAGGTCCGGTGCCAAGGGCCGTTGGCGCGGCCGCCCCGGGCCTGCTTCCTGGACGGCCTCCAGGTGGGCACCGGCGCCACCCTGGGCAAACGCAATATCCACTGGGAACCGGGGGAAGAACTGATCGTCTGGGTGAAAAACACCCGTACCGGCCAAACCGCCGAACTGCGCCCCACCGCATCTTTCTGGCAGTTGCTCACCGCAGCGAGGACCAAATCCCAACCCACCGGCGCCGCCGGGCAGGAGGAAGCAGAGGAGCATGACCACGACCATGAACATGGCCCTGCTGCATCCGCCGAGGCATCCCAATCTCAGGCGCCCGATGCCGGTGGCGTGCAACCTGCCGAGGCTGCAAAACCTCAGCCACCGGCCGACGGTTCCGGTGGCGAGAAAGCGGTAGGTTCTCCCTTGGCCAAGCGGTCGGCTTCGGAGGCGGGCAAACCGGCCGGGGCGGCAGAACCCGCTCCTGCTGAACCGCCGCAGGCCGCCGAGGACCCGGTGGAAGCCGTAGCTCGGCAAATTGCCACGTTGCCAGAGGCGAAGATTCTGACCGTTAAAATTCTCCCCACCCCCTAGCTCGACTTTTGCCAATTTCCGTAACTCTTTGTGTTATTGAAAGTTACAAACCATACCACATTTGTTCATGTGTTTTCCTAAATCCAAGATTCACAAAGAGTTAGGCCATTGCCCCGATGCCGGGTACTCCAAAATGGCAAAAGTCGAGCCTAGAGGCTGTCCCGAAAATCTGTTTTACCCTGTCCGAGCGGTTCCAGTCTGGAGCCAGAGGTTATCGGAAAACCCCTGTTTTTGTAGGGTTTTAGCAACTGGATGGGGAACGTCGGTTGGTTGCCAACACCCAGATTTGGTAATTTCGGGACAACCCCTTAGGAAGCGATGGAAAACCGGATGAACCGGATGAACTTGTCGTCCGACAGCGGAGGGGTTTTGTCTGTTTCCTAGCCGATAGGCCGCTGTGGCCAGGAGAACGTGGGGGGAAGGTTGGCGGAGTGGAGGTGGTCATGAATTCATGGAAGCCGGATTGGCCCGGCTTTGTCTATGTTACCTGTCAGGTGGGGGCGGAGGGGGCATTAGTGGAGGAGGTGGCCCGGTGTTGTGCGGGCTGGAAGCCGGCCTTTCGCCGACCCGGGTTTGTTACCTTCAAAGCGCCGCCGGATTGGCGCCCGGAGCCAGGTCAGATGTGGGATTTTACCCCGGTCTTTGGCCTGGCCAGTGGGCTGTCTTACGGCGGCCTCCAAGGGAAAAGTCCGGAGGAAGTGGCCCAGAAATGGTGGGCGTTGGCCGGGGGGCTTCCGTTCCATCGGGTGCACGTATGGCAACGGGAGACCGAGCACCGGGATGCCCGTCCGGACGACGCCCCTTTGCCCACGCAAACGCCGCTGGCCCAGCAAGCCCGGCAAGCGTTGCAACAGGCCTGCCCACGGCTGCCGCCGTCGGGCCTGGCTGCTTTTGATCCTACGGAACCAGCCGCCTTTGGCGATCTGGTGCTGGATTGCATCGTCATCGAAGAAGACCAATGGTATTTGGGCTATCACCGAGTGCGGGGATCGGCCAGCCGGTATCCGGGCGGCATCTTTCCGTTGCAACTGCCCGAACATGCCGTCTCCCGAGCCTGGCTGAAGATGGAAGAAGCGATACGGTGGTCGTCGCTGCCGATCCCGCCGGGCGCCCGATGTGCGGAACTAGGCAGTGCACCGGGCGGCAGCAGCCAGGCCTTGCTGGATCGGGGCATGTATGTGCTAGGGATCGACCCGGCGGAGATGCACCCGGCCGTGCTCAGCCATCCCCAATTTACCCACCTGCGCCGCCGAAGCACCCAAACGCCCCGGCGAGCGTTCCGAAAAGTGCGCTGGCTGTTCTCGGATATGAATGTGGCCCCGAATTACACGCTCACAGCCGTGGAAAACATCGTTACCCATCCAGAAGTCAATATCCGGGGCATGATCCTGACACTGAAACTGACCCGGTGGGAATTGGCCGAGCGAATCCCCCAGTGGCTCCGCCGCATCCGCTCCTGGGGGTACAACGAGATTCAAGCCAGGCAATTGTATTACCACCGGCAGGAAATTGCCGTGGCCGCCCTCCAGCGCCCCTTCCGCCGAAAACCGCCCAGGTAACTATTTTGACTGTATCGACCGGGTGCAATACCCACAATCTGTGATGTTCGAGCGGATTCCTAACCCCGTAACATTCTAAATAAGTCCACAAAAAACCGGAGGTGGTTGGCCTACTGGCACCTCCGAAACCGAAGGTATTTCGCACCCTTGAACACTTTCGCGCAATTATGTGGACCTATTTAGCCGAATGTAAGGGGTGTTGTGTCATTCCTGCGTCAGTAGGAATCCAGGTACCTTCTGCCACCCAAATCCCCCTTGTATGTTGAAAAAGGAGACTTTTTGGTAAGGTAATTACACCAGTGAGTGGGGTGCGGGAGCTAGCTCCCGCACCCCACTCACACCGGCCCCCGCGAGATCGTGTCCCCCTCACCCGGCCTGCCCTTCGGCCAGGCCGGCCTCTCGACGGCCAGGGGAGAAGCGAGTTGTTTCATTCGGCTAAAATGTTACCTAACCTCTACAACTGGTAGTGGCCGGTTCCAGTAGAGACAGTCAAATTAGCCGATTGGAGTAAACCTGCCATAACTCTTTATAAATAAACAAGTTATGCTTTAGGCTCTACATGGGGTACTAGCAGTGCTGCAAAAGTCCTAACTCAGGAGATTCCATAAGTTATGGCAAAAAGTTCCCGGGATTACTTCATACGGCTAAATAGTTACTAGTATGGTATGACAGTATCTTACCGGCACTGGCCCCTACCAGTTGTAGGGGCTAAAAACGGCTCGAACACCATAGCTGGTGGTAATTGGCCCCGGTAGATACAGTCAAATTAGCCGAATGAAGATGCCCTTGGAGGGACCTGCTTGTCAGGTCCGATCCTTTGGAGGTATCTGCCTTGGAGTACCGCTAGACGGGCCTGCCAAGCACGCCCCCCCATTCGGCAAAATGATACCCAAACCCCAAAACCATTCTTCAAAATTTAAAAACTTCCCTTGACTGGGTTTGGGGGCTTTTTATAATCCGCCTTCGGTCCCTCCTGGCCCTGACTCTTCCAATACCTGCTCTTTAGGCTGTTTTCATGGCGGGGAGAGCTTGAAGCTGGATTTCATCCGGAAGCCACAGGGAGGGAGCTACCGGACTATTCTTTTTCGTACAAGGAATGGATTCCATGCGGCAAAAACACTGGACCATTTGGCTGATGTTGGCCGTCGGGTTTACTGGCTGCAAGTCAGGAGGGCTGACCCCCAGTTGGTCGAATCCCCTGGCCTTTTTGATGCCCAAAAAGAGTCCCGAACCGGAAAAGCCCAGCTCCGCAGCTACACCAACCCCTCCCAAAGCGGGGTACAGCTCTGCGGATGATCGTTCTGTAGCCCAAGCCAATTCGGCTCCAAGCCGATCCGGCCAATCCGGAACCTCCTCCCCGGCCACCGGGTATTCGTCCGATGTAGGGGCCTCCTCTTCAGGGGTACCAGGGTCCTCTAGCAGGATTCGCTATGGAGGTAACATGGCCTATGGCACCTCCGGGCTAGAGAGTTCTGCTTCCGGCAGTCTAGCCAATACCCCCTATGGTTCCCCACCTTTGGGGAGAAATGATGCGGCTTCTTCAGGGGGAAGTCGGTCCGGTATCTCCCCCCAAGTGGGCCGGTATGACCCTGGCCCATCTTATCCCGATAGCCCTCCCTTGTCCGCCTCTCGAACCAATGCCGCCGGATATACCGGATATGGCTATCCGGGATCGACCGGACGGGATGATGGTTCGGCTGTGGCCTCTCCGGAGAGGTACGGTGCCTACTCTAGTGCTTCTTCCAGTGCTCCCAACTGGAGGAGTTGGGGCAGTTCGAGTCCACCAACCACCTCTGCTGCAGACCCCCTGGCCAGGTCCGATGGGTATGAAAGGACCTCTTCCTGGGCTGGCCGGGCCGACCATCAAAGCCCCTCTTCCCGTTCTGGCTTGTATGGCGGGGCTTGGGACGATCGTCCTAGCAGTACTGGGACCTCTTCTGGCTCCTGGGCCACCAGGCCCGGGGATTCCACCTCGAGCTCATCGGTGGGCTCCAGACCCAGCTATAGTGGTCCTAGCGGCTATGGAGCCTATAACAGCAGCCGATCCGCAGAACCGAATACCGGATCCTCCTCCCCCACCGGTTCCAATAATCCGTACTTTTCCGAGCCAAGCCGAGCTTCCTGGCAAGACGGCCCGGCAGACTCCCGAACGACTTCACCGACCGGTTCTGACAATTGGCCTACGGCGGCAACCGGGACTCGGTCCGGAGGTGGTTCTTTAGGAGGGTCTGGAACCAACAATTTGGGGGGTGTTGCCTCTAGGGCAAGCTCCACCGGGGACACCGGTTACCGCCCCGGCGATACAGGATACCGCCCTGGGGAGACCGGCTATCGGCCCGGTGATACCGGCTATCAGCCCGGCCAGACCGGCTATAATCCCCCCAATACCCCTCCGTATCAGATGCCGGGCGGCTCCCAGGGGACTTCCTCTCCCCCTTCTGGTGGGGAATATCGGCCTGGTAGCACCCGCTCTTACACCCCCGGCCAACCTCTGTAACTGAAAGCCGGTGATTGGCGAAGACGGCCTGGCCGATAGAGTGCCATCTTACCCCCCGGTGAACCCTCCTCTAGCCTGAAACCGGGCTGGATTCATTCTTCGCTGCAAAATGGCAGATCCCCTCCTGTTACCTAGGCTGTCCCCCTTTCTGATGGGATACCGGAAGGGAAGATGCCTGGGCCTGCCTTCCAGAACCGACACAACCGGCTTTTTCTCTGGAGTTTTAGAGAGCCTCCTCAATCCCTGAGGAGGTAAAAGATCGTGGGAATACAGAATCGGCCCAACCTCAGATCGGACGTGCTCCGGAGCCTTTGCCAATGGGTCCGCCTCCCCCATTCCGCCCCGAATCCCACCTTATTGGGGCATAGATGCCATAGATTAGGCGGGGTGTCTAGTGGCAACCGAAGCCTCCCCATTTGGCCTCGGGAACGCTATCATAGGGAATGGCCCTTCGGTTAACCGGGCTTGAGCGGACCGGTGCGACTCAGAGGGGTACAGATCGGTTTAAGAGGTTGGCCTGGATCGGCTGGGAGGAAGCATGTTGATCGGTCCGGTGTTAACGCGGGAAATGGCCGTGGCGCCCAGACGGTGGAGAACCTATGGGCTGCGGGTGGCGTATGTGGGCGGGCTGTTTGGGGTGGCGGCAACGGCCTGGCTGGTCCTGGCCGGTACTCAGATCATCCGTAATCTGGGCGACATGGCCCGGTTCGGGGCCATCGTCTTTCAACTGCTGGCTCTGGTCCAGTTGGTATTGGTCGTGTTTTTTTCCGGGTTACTGTCGGCCATCGCTGTTTCGCAGGAGAAGGATCGGCGGACCATGGAACTGTTGCTGCTAACGCGGCTGGCCAACCACGAATTGGTCCTAGGCAAACTGTTGGCTTCGGTGTTGCACGTGGGGGTGGTTTTGGCCGCAGCAGTACCGTTGTTTTTACTGTTGGGGTTATGGGGCGGCGTTTCGTTAGCGCAGGTAACGGGGTGTTTTTTGGTATGCGTGGCAAGTGCTCTATTGTGCGGCAGTTTTGGTACCACGGTGGCCTTTTGGCGGGACAAAACCATGCAAAGCCTGGCCATCACGGTTTTAGGCCTGGTGCTGTGGTTGGGCTTTTGGGAACTGGTCCATGCCGGGGCCTTGGGAAGTCACTGGGCCGGGATTGCCGTCCAACAGTGGGCCGCCGTGATGAGCCCATGGCGGGCCATTTTGGCGGCCATTCAGCCCGTACCTCCGCAGGAAGCCTGGCTGGGGGTGGTGGCGCCGTGGGTCGGCAGGTTTTTGCTGATTTCGGTACTGTTGGCTGGGCTGTTGAACACCTTGGCGATTGCCCGCGTACGGGTGTGGAACCCGTCGCAACCTTTTTCCCCGCCGACGGAAGAGGAACCGCCGAGCGGAATTCGTTCGGCAACGCTGCCGTCAGGGGTCCAGGGGACCGACGCTGCACCTGCCTTTCCTGTGCAGGCTGCCCAAACGGCCCAGGCCGCTGTCCTGCCCACCGCCAAGCGGGCTGCCGCACGCCCAGGCCGCACCGTCTGGGATAATCCGATCCTGTGGCGGGAAATCTGCACCTGGGCGTATGGGCGGAAGATATTGTTGGTCAAGCTGGCTTATTGGGTTGTGGTGGCTGGGGCCGCCATAGCTCTGCTGAGCACCATGCAAGCCGGCCAGCCGGTAAGCCGATCGGTGATTGCCGCTCCGTTGATACCTGTTTTTTTGATCAGTTTGCTGTTGCTCAATGCCCAGGCAGTACTTTCGATGACGATCGAACGGGACAACGGCGCCATGGACCTGCTACTGGTGAGCGATCTGACGGCTGGGGAGATTTTGTTCGGCAAACTGGGTGGAGTATGGTACAACGCCAAAGATTGGGTACTGACACCGTTGCTATGGTGTGCGGCGATGTGGCTTGGGGGGCTGGTCCGTTTGGAGAACTTCCTGTATTTGGCCGGTGGGATGTTGGTGCTGTTTGGGTTTGTGTCGGTTTTGGGGATACATACGGGGATGACGTTTCCGAGCAGTCGGCTAGCGATTGCGACCAGTCTGGCCACGGTGTTTTTCCTGTGTGCGGGGGTGGCCGTGTGCATGATGATCATGGTGGCTTTTAGCGGATCATTTCAGGCGCAGTTGCAGCCGTTTTTGGCGATGATGGTGGGAGGGGGATTGGGGTTATATGTGGTGATGGCATTTCGTACACCATCCTCAGCGAAGGCCCTGGCCGCCTTCGGCTGTCCGTTGGCCACCTTCTACGCCATCACTAGCTTCCTGCTCGACTACACATTGGGCGTGTTTTTGGTGGTGGTCGGGGCCTATGGGTTTGCCACGGCGGCCTTGCTGGTGCCCGCCTTGGCCGAGTTTGACGTGGCTACCGGTCGAACCACCGCCGAATAATCCTCCAACGCTCAGTTACCATTTCCCTGCCAGCAGGGAAGTGGGCTCGTGGTGATCACCTCGACGTATTGTGGTTTTTGAGGTAACTTATTGATGTTCGCAAAACCAAGAGCCCCCCAGGGTACCTGAAAACAAGGGATTTTGGCTGTCTTGACGATTTGCGAAGATCAATAGCGAGGTAGTCATCATCCACCAAGCTGCCGTTCGGGACTTGTCGGGCGCCCGGCGGCCCGATACCGCCCAAACCACGACCGAATCCTCTCCAACGATGCTATGGACATTTGGATAGCACATACCCCCTGGTGGATCGCCATGGGGTGTTTGTTGGCCATGTCGGCGTTTTTTTCCGGTTCGGAGGCAGCGCTATTTTCCTTAACGCCAGCAGATCGGCGTCGGATGGCCGTCGGCAGCCGACGTGAACAATTGGCCGCTCGACTAGTCCAGGATTCGGATCGGCTGTTGACCGCTGTGCTGTTTTGGAACCTGCTGGTCAACGTGTTGTATTTTACGACGGCCTCTATCGTGGGGCTTCAGCTCCAGAGGCAGTGGGGTCCAGGTGGCTCGGCCCTGTTTGCCCTGGGCGCCTTGGTAACGCTGATCTTGCTGAGCGAGGTGTTGCCCAAAAGTCTGGCGGTCGTGCAGCCGGGGTGGGTGGCTCGGTGCGTGGCTGTGCCGTTGGAGGGGGCGATTCGGCTTGTGGAGCCGCTGTTGCCGGTGCTTCGGCAGATGGCCTGCATTTCGCAGCGGGTGCTATGCCCCCGGTTTGAGCCGGAACCTTATCTGCACGTGGAGGATTTAGAGCGGGCAGTGGATCTGGCCGCCGCCGGGCCGGCCCCCCAGGGCCCAGAAACCGGCGTCCTTTTGCGCCAGCAGCACGAGGTGTTGCAACGTCTGGTGAGCCTTTCGGAAATGCGGGTGGATGAACTGATGCGTCCGCGCCGAGAGCTGGCGGCCTGGAAGGTGCCGGTGGATTGGAAAGATGTTCATCTAAACCCACCCCCCACTCCTTATCTCTTCCTGGCCGATCCGCAGACCGAAGAAATCATCGCTGTGGTCAACCTTCGCCAGGTAAAGTGGCAACCCGGCTTGCTGCTTTCCGACCAGGCAGAACCGGCCCTTTATGTGCCCTGGTCGATCAGCATAGCGGACGCCTTCCAACAGATGCTCCAGCAGAACCGCTGTGCCGCCGTGGTGGTGAACGAATATGGGGAAACCACCGGGGCGATCACGTTCGAGGAGGTGATGGATACATTATTTCATCCTATGGCTAGCCGAAGCCAACGGCTGCTCCATCGGCCGCCGTTTCGTCCGGTGCGCCCGGGCGTGTGGGAGGTAACCGGTATTACCAGCCTGCGCCGCTTGGCTCGGCATTTCCGTCTCCGGCGACCTGCCAGCCGGGCCACTACCGTAGCCGGCCTGCTGCTGGAACTTCTGGGCCGACTGCCCGCCGAAGGGGACCATTGCCAATGGGGACCGCTAGAGTTCCGAGTGCTTCGCATTTGGCCCCCTATGCAAATGCTGGTGGAAGTCCGAAAAATTGCCGAGGAGGATGCCCCATGAGCTATTGGCTGTTGGCCCTGCTGGTCGGCGGCGTGGGCCTTGGCCTGAGCGCGCTGTTCAGCGGTTCGGAGACAGGCCTGTATCGGGCCTCCCGGATTCGACTTCGCCTGCAAGCCCTCGAAGGGGACCGCATCGCTGGGCTACTTCTCTGGCTCGTCCAGCGGCCGGGCCTTTTCGTCTCGACTGCCCTGGTGGGCAATAACTTGGCCAATAATATGGTTTCGTTGGCGTTGGTACTGCTGAGCCAAACGTTCTTCCCCCAACCGGGCCATCTAGCCGAACTGCTGCTTACCGCCCTTCTAGCGCCGGTGATTTTTGTTTATGGGGAACTTTTACCCAAATATCTTTTCCTTCGGGCGCCGAATCGACTTTTACGCCGAGGGGGTGGGGTGTTTTTTGTGTTTACGGTGCTCTTTTTACCAGTGAGCATTTTTATCTGGGCGGTAAACTTTTTGGCCGACCGACTCCTGGGCGGTTCGCCGCAGCCAGTGCATTGGCGCCTGGCCCGCCGAGAATTACACCGTATCCTCCAAGAGGCCCACGAAGTCGGCGTGTTCCAACCGTTCCAACGCCGTTTGGCCGACGCCATCTTCAGCCTGGCGGAGGTACCGGTAGCCCGTTTGGCTTTGCCGCTGGAAAGTTTCCCACGCATCCGTTCCGACATGCAGAAAGAGGCCCTGCTGGAGTCCGATTCGATGGGGCCGGGCGGCCCCTTGCTGGTCGAAGAGGCCGGCCAACCCGGACGCTGGCTCGGCTATGTGGAACCCTGGGAACTGGCCCTGCACAAAGAAAATGCCCTGGCACCCCTCCATCCCCTGGCCTGGTTTCCTGAAAACCAAAGCGTACTTTCGGCCCTGGCCGAAATGGAACGTGCAAAAGCTCGCTTGGCTCTGCTAAAAAACGCCCACGATCAGATCGTCGGACTGATAACCCTAGACCGGCTCCGAGAACAACTCTTCGTCCCTTCGCCCACGGTACCCTCATCCTGGAGCCGATCCGCTTCCTAGCCGATCCATTTCCGGGGAGCGTATTGGGGTAACTTCTGAAAGGAACAGGGCGGCAAACAGTTTCGGCACGGCGACCTGCCGATTCCGGCGGCTTATTGGGCTACCTTCTGATAGCCCAGGCTTTTGAGCACAAAGAGCATTTCCTCGTAGGTGATAAATCGCCGGCGATGGGTCAGCTTATATTGGTCAATCGCCTGGGCCAGTTCACGAGCTTCCGGAGAAAGCCCTTCATGGCTATTGCCGAATTGGCGCCGTTCCACCCCCGGCGGAATCGCCGGCACGTCATAATTCCGGCGTTCAACAAAAGTGGTGGCAAAGGTCTCTAACAGTTGGCTCATCCTTCCGGTCCTTTCTGGCAGCGAAATTGTCTGGAGATACCCCCCTTTGGGTCATAGACAGACCACCATCTTATTTAAGTTTAGCCCATAAATCTTGCTCAAGTTTTCCAAAGAGGAAAACTCTTCGAATATCCCTTCTTTTAGGGGGCTCTAGGTGCCACTAAAAAGGTTATCCTTTCTTTAGTTTGACTGGATCCACCCGGCTAGGCCCCTACGACTTGTAGGGGGGAAACATCGGCTTGAATACGACAGCTTGTGGTAATTGGTTCTGGTGGAGACAGTCTAGTTAGAGGTATGCGGATTTGCAAGGTTGCCCCAACCTCTGAGGGTACCCTAATATCCCAGGCTGCTCTAACAGCTCAGTATCCTCAAACATCCCAAGTTGCCCCAACATTCTAGGTTGTCCGGCCTCTTCCCTTCCTACAGGAGTTCCCGGAAGGGGAAGTACCTGGATTTCCTGGCGGGATTTCAGGCCTTAGCGAGACAGGGGATTTTGGGCGGCTCGAAGGGATTCCAACCGGTTCAGAAGTTCCCAGATGCCCCGATGGGTGGGGTCCAACTCCAGGGCTTGCCGAAGGCTCTGTTCCGCCTGGGTCCATTGCCCGGCAGCGGCCTGGGCCTGGGCCAGTTGATACAGCCAATCCGCCGAGGCCCCAGCCCGCTGGATGGCCAGGGCCAATTGCTCCGCTGCCTCTTGATACCGCTCCAATTCGCTGTATGTAAGGCCTTGTAAATAAAGTATTTGTGGCGGTTCTTCCCCAGGGGCATAGGTGTCGGCCAATCGCTGCAAGGCGGCCAAGGCCCGATCCGGCTGCCCGGCAACCCGATATATCTCAGCCACCTCCAGCAACACCTCCCGGTCATTGGGGGCGTAGGCCAGGGCCCGCTGATAGTCGGCCAAAGCGGCCCGAAAATCCCCCAGGTGTCGGGCTACTCTGGCCCGCACTACCCACGCCTCGGGCATCTGGGGGTTCCGTTCGATGGCCTGATTGGCATACTGCCGAGCCAGCACAACCCGCCCCAATTCCAACTGCATCTGGGCGATCCGGGCCTGCACCGTGGCATCTTCCGGCGCCAACTGGACCAGTTCCTCCATCTGGGCAATCGCCTCTTGCCGAAGTCCTTTTGCCCAAAGCGCTTCGGCATACACTTGCCGGGCATCTACATCTGCCGAACAGGTCTGCACGGCCTGCCCGGCTAGGTCCACCGCTTCGTCCCATTGTTGCTGGGCCAAAGCGGCCATGGCCTGCCGTGTCAGTTGCCGGGATGTCAGCAGACTCCGTTCGACCGGCAAGGCCGGCTGGTGCCACCGACACCCCCCTGCCCAAACCAGCCCCAGAAGCACCCAACCTGTGTACCGAGAATATCCCCAGTCCAACGGCAATTCCTTCGCTCCTGCCCAACGATTGGGGGCGCAAAAGCCACTCCGCCGTGCAATACACGATACCCGGAGGGCCAAATATTCCCTCAAATAGGGAATATCATATACCACAAAAATAGGGGCCTCCCATCCCTATCCTATCAAAATTTTTTGGTCTCTTACTATACCAACTTTCGTGTGAGCATCGCGGTTGTGGGTGGGAAAATGTTGGTACCAAGAGGCTTGGAGGAGACGGTTTACCCATTTTCCCAAGTTCATCCATTTTCCAGTGGAAAGAAGCTTCCTGCAGGGAGTCGGTCTGGTACCCCCCCACCCAATTAGCCCGCTACCCACAAACTTGACGCTCACACCCAACTTTCTGTCTGATTGGCAAGGTTCACATATTGGGGAGGGACTCCCGGGAGTCCTATGCCCCGGCTTCTATAGCCGCTTTTTAACCGAAGGGTTGATTGTGTCCCAACCACTTCTGAGGTAAAACCTACTCGTTGGCAGGATGATCTGAAATGTTTTGGCCGGGAGGGCCGGGACCCTTGCTGGTATATTTCAAGCTCGATAAATTAGCAAAAATGAGAAATATAAATAAATTTAGAAGGATCAGAACTCTATTCCCTTGGTATTCTTTCCCGCAAAGCATTTTCCCATGCGGCTGGAAGTGGAGCTGAAGTTTCCGGTTCTGGATTTCGGGCCGGTGGTGGCCCAGTTGGCCGGTTTAGGTGCAGAGATTTCCCCCCCGCAAGAGGAGGTGGATCGGTACTATGCGCATCCGGCTCGCAATTTTGCCCAAACGGATGAGGCACTGCGAATCCGCCAAAAAGGGGGGAAATGTTTCCTCACCTATAAAGGGCCCAAGCTGGACCCAAACACCAAAACCCGGCAGGAGATCGATTTGCCGCTCCCGCCGGGGCCAGACACTTTGGCTGCTTGGGACACACTGCTGCAAGCCCTGGGCTTTCAGCCGGTAGCCGAGGTCCAAAAGCTGCGTCAAAAAGCCTTTCTGACTTGGCAAGAGGATCGGGTAGAAATTTCCTTAGACGAGGTGGCCAATTTGGGCTACTTTGTTGAGTTGGAATTAGTAACCGACCAGGCCGGTTTGGAATTGGCCCGATCTGCCCTGTTCGCCCTGGCCAACCAGCTTGGCCTCAGCCAATCCGAACGCCGCAGCTACCTCGAACTGCTGCTGGAAAAACGCTTGGCTCAAGAAAAGCACACAAGACCATAGTGTACGACGGACGGATCTTCTTTCGGCGTACCATGTTAGATTGACTGTATCTACCGGACCTAATTGCCACAATCTGTGGTGTTCAGGCCGACTCATAGCCCCTACATCTGGTAGGGGCCGGTTCCGGTAGATACAGTCAAAATAGTCACGGATTGCTTTATTCGGTTAAAATCTTACAAAATCCAAATCAGGTTCATCAGCCTGGAAAAGCGTTCCGGCTCCCAAACGAAATCGACCATCGCATTCTCAAACCCCCGCAGAAGCATGTAGGTCGTAAAGCCGGACAGGTCTAGACTGGCCAGGTCTAGACTGGCCATCCGGTACCGATCTTCACAAGCGGCAAAGGACTCCGGCAATCCAGCCATCCGTTCTTTTTGGCGCAGCAGCGGCGGCTAGTACTGCTCCGCCGAGGGGCAATCCGGCAGATACGGTTCCGTCGGGTGTCCCATGGTCCCATCGTTGAGATAGTCCAGCGATACCCCCACTCTTTCACCTGCGGATCATCTATCCCCACCGACCCAGCAGCAGGTGATAGACCATCACATCGCCCTCCGCTTGGTCGGCGTTGACAAACCAAAGGGGAATCCGCTCAGGCCGTTGCAAGCGGATGGCTTGCTGGACCAGCTCTCGTCGGCGTGGCAGAGGGCACATTGCTTGGAAGGCAAGGGTACCTTCCCAACCGACCGGGACGGGTTAGTGGACCGAAGGCCGAAAAAGTTTGGTTGGCCGACGAATGAACAGACCCGGGAGTCGCCGGCTACCCTATTCTCGGAGCACAAAAGTATATTGAGGGAGTTCCACCGCACGCCAGCCGGTTTGGAGGCGATGACGGGTGGCTAAATGCCGAAGCTCCAACGTCTCCTTATCGACCACCAGAAGCAACTTTTTCCATAGGCCGAAAGCCAGCAGTACATAGACGGACTGTGTTTCGGCCAACTGCCAATGATGCCAACGGTCCAGGGTGGGATATTCGGCCAATAGACGGGCCATGCGGGGATCGGCTTTATTGGTCGGCTGAAGCGACCGGCAGGCCAAGCAGACCCCTTCCTGAAGGACCTTTGGGCTCACTTTTTGTTGGCAGACAGAACAGGCCTGGAGTTCAGGCCGGAGGAGAGGCTGACCGGAGAGGGAACAAAAATCCATCAGATCCTTGGCCGCCCACTTGCCCGTCCAGGAACATTGAACCAGTTCCTCGGACGGCAGCCGACGTCCGGTAACTTGGCAGACACCAATGGCCGATGCGTCCAAAATGCGCCCATCGTCCGTGGCAGCCAGATGGAAAGTGGCCCGGCCCGTATGCGGACAAATATACGGTGGCGCCTGCAGCGTGCGCACCCAGCCGGAAAACGGTAAATCCGCGCATGCCGAGCCAATGGTAAATCGAAGCTTTCCAGATACAAATTTACACCAAACAGCGGCAATCTCTTCTTGCTCTGGCTGGCCATTGGAACTCAGACGGGCGTCTGCCCACTGACAAGCCGCCAAAGCCCTTTGGAACTTGCCCGCCGCCTGCGGCGGTGGAACCGCTAGGGGACGAAGTTGCCGAAGCCCCAACTGCTGGATTTGTTCGGAAGAGACCGGCTGTCCATGATCATCTGCCCATACCTCCTCCACTCGTCCGTTCTGTGCCACCCGGCAGCGCAAAAAGAATCGATCCTCCCACTGGCACCCGGCCAAATACACCCGGCCCCCCTCCACCCGATAGGCCGGAAAAAGCCGCTCCGTCAGCTCCAGAAGACTGCCCGGCTGCTCCGGCACATAATGAACCACCCGAATGCCCCCATCCACGGCCTTCTCCTTTCCCGAAACCCCCCAAGGTCCTACAGGTCTTCGCAAATTGTAGAGATACTGTAGCAGTTTAGTTTGAGTTTAGTTTGATTGTGCCCCCCAGGCCAGACCACCACCACATGTAGGGGGTAAAACTGGCGGGAACTCCATAGATTGGGGCAATCACTCCCGGTGGGTACAGTCAAGTTAGCGGGATGAAGCACGATGGGAGGGACCGGCTTGTCAGGTCCGCCCACTGGGCTCTCCCCTGGCGGGAGAGACTGGCCTGGCCGAGGCCAGGCCGGGTGAGGGGTGTCATTCCCGCGAAAGCGGCAGTCCTGAAAGTAAAACTCTATATTGCCTGGGTTCCCGACATTGCCTGGGTTCCCGCTTGCGCGGTAATACGGCTGGATTCCCGCTTACGCGGGAACAAGCCTGGATTCCTGCTTACGCAGCAGGGACACATGGTACCCTTCCGTTCGGCTAAAATGTTACAAGACACTCAACTCCCTGGTTTTCAGTCAGGTTTGTGCCTTTTGGTTTTGCGAAGATGCATACCCTGCCTCCGAAAGCCGATGTTGGTTTGCCCCACCTTTTCGACTCAGCGACACTCCCAGCCCAAGGCCCGTCGTCTATCCCGACAAATCAGTAGATTCTCTCCCCCCCGGAAAAAACACACATTCGGAAAAGCCCCTCGGTATTGCCCTCTGAACTACCTATATTATTCTAGTGAGAATCGGTTCGAATTTGCATCCCACCCCCTATGACTCCCCAGGCCCCTCTTAAATCGTAACAATATCTCAAGTAGGTAATGCGAACCGAATAAAGCAACTCGCCGCTGCCCTGGCGGGAGAGGCTGGGTGAGAAGGGTCATTCCCGCAAAAGCAGGTATCCAGAAAACAGCAGCAGGCCATGTTACCTGGTCCCGCTTGCCCCACAGGAACCCGGGAGCAGGCACAAAGCAGCTTGGTAACAATTTAGCCGAATGAAGCAACTTGCCGATGGCCAGGCCATGGAGACACTTTGGTTGTCATTCCCCCGAAAGCAGGAATCCATCATTTCCACCTCAGCCCGGGCTGTCGAGAGGCCGGTTTCAGCGAAACCGGGTGAAGGTGTCATTCCCGCGGAAGCGGGAATCCGGAAAGTAGGAGAAGGGTATTGCCTGGATTCCCGCTTGTGCGGGAACAAGCCTGGATTCCCGCTTGCGCAGGAATGACACATTGGCCTTCTTCATTCGGCGAAAATGTTAAGGAAACTCTGAAAAATCCTGAAAATATAGTGAACTAGGTGGTCTTTTGATTATGTTGTCGGTCTCTGAGGTTGCCCAAGCTACCCCCAGTGGATTGTATGCTAGCATTGACAGCAGCTCGATATATGGGGTTTTCGGAAAAATCTCCTGAAATACTTCCCTTTTGTCCACGTTGAATTCTTCAGAGGTTCCTTAACATGTTACTGTTACAGAGATGGCTAAAACGTCCTACTATCCGGCATTTGCCGGGCTGACGGGTTACCGAACATTCTTGAACCGACAGTCGCGTTGGAAAGGGCCTATGGCGTATGCCAAAAAAACAGAGTTCGAAACCGGCCGGTACCGTTCGATGTCGGGTGTTGACGCCGGAAGGGATCGTTTGCGATCAGGAGACGGATTTTGTGGTCGTTTGGCTGGAAGATGGCCAATTGGGGATTGCTCCGGGCCGAAAACCGATGGTGGCCCGTCTAGGTATTGGACCGCTTCGGATTGGCCGAGCTGGGAAAGAACCGAAATATTACTACATCGAAGGCGGTTTGGTGGAAGTGGCGGACAATGTGGTCAGCGTGCTTACCGAACGGGCTGTTCCTGCAGAACAGTTGGATGCGGCAGTGGTGGCCGAGCGGCTTCAAGCAGCCCAGGCCATGCCGACTACTACTCCGGAGCTTCGTCGGCGTCAGCAAGAGGCCCTTCGGATCGCCCAGGGTCAGTGGCGGGTCGTGCACGCAGCGGGCCGCTAACCATGCCGTAACCGGTAAGCTGAGACCGTTAACTAATGGAAACCATGCGCCTGGTCCCGGGGTGCGGACCCCATCGCCGCTCTGTTCGGCTAAAGAGGTTCTGTTTGGCTACTTGCTGACGGCCGCTTCCTGCTACTGGATGAAGCGTTCTTCTTCTTCCTCGGCGTGGGTGGTGATTTCGCCGGCGTCTTCCAGACGGCGGACCACATCGACGATCTGTTGCTGGGCTTGTTCGACCACCGAGAGCCGGACCGGCCCCAGATATTCCATTTCCTCCCGTAAAAGTTCGGCAGCCCGTTTGGACATGTTTTTGAGGATTTTTTGTTTGAGTTCTTCGCTGGCGCCTTTGAGGGCCACGGCCCACTGAGAACTTTCCACATTTTTGAGCAGGGTTTGGATATCCCGGTCGCTGAGTTTGATCAGGTCCTCGAAAACAAACATCAGACGACGGATTTCTTCGGCCAGTTCCGGGTCTTCCTGGGCCAGGTTTTCCAGGATGCAGCGTTCGGTGGCCCGGTCAATGACGTTCAGGATTTCGGCCACCGCAGGGATGCCGCCGGCATTTTCTAACTGTTGGCTCATCACACTGGCCATCCGGTTCTCCAGCCCCCTTTCCACCTCCCGGATAATTTCAGGGCTGGTCTGGGACATGGTGGCAATCCGCCTGATGACCGACAGTTGCCGTTCCGGCGGCAGACCGCTTAAAATAGCAGCCGCCTGGGCCGGCGGCACATGACACAAAATCAAGGCAATCGTCTGCGGATGCTCGTCGATGATAAACGTCAAGAGGTTTTGGCTATCAACCTTCTGAAGAAATCCGAAGGGAATGGCTTCGATGGATTGGCGGACGGTTTCCAGGGTGGTGGTGGCCTCTTTGCCGAGGGCTTGTTCCAACAGAGTTTTGGCCACTTCCAGACCGCCCCGTTTACCGGTCAATGCTGTCGGATTGGCCTTGGCAAACTCCTGGATGACCGATTCCTGTTCTTCGCCCGAAAAGACGCCGGTTTTGGCGATTTCGATCGTGACGGCTTCGATCTGTTTAGGATCGAGCTTGCTTAGAAGCATGGCCGCCAAATCCTGCGGCAGGCTCATAAGCAATACAGCGGCTTTTCGGATATTATTGGTATTGCTGGACATCGTATCCAATCCCCCCCTAAAGAGGGGTTCGCCATCTGGGCAGAGGCCCCAACCATATAGAGGCGCCCCCTTATCGGCAGAAAAGAGGCGGGTTCTTTAAAGATTACCTTTTAGAAAGTTTACTTTATTTAGAGAAAATAGGTAAATTAACATAATTCAGAAAAGGTTGGTGGCCTTATGTGCCTACTTTTAGGACACAACGGGGGAATCGGGATAGGGGAAGAGGCGATTTATTGTCTATTATTTTTATAAACTTGAGTATATTTACAGGCCTTTTCCACACCGGTAAAATGATACACCCGGCCTGCCACTTTATTTTGAGTGTATCCCCGGCCAACATCCTACGACTTGGAAGAGCGAAAAGCACTGGACGACACCGATTTTGGTAATTGGTCCGGGATATAGGATCCTCTTCCGGTACTTTCCCAAAAGTCCCCAGTTTTTCACCAGCGGGCAGTTAGGAAAGGCAGGTTTTCGGGCCTTCTTCAAATCGTAACCTCTTGAATATAAACGGGTGAGAACGGTGTGCGCGGGCGGTTTTTTGGGAAACTGCCCCACTTTACAAACCGTCCAGGAAACACTACGTTATTTTTACTCTTATATCTGGTAAATAAGTTGACTGTATCCACCAGAAGTAATTACCACAATCGGGAGGGTACGAGCGATTTTTACCCCTACAAGTTGTAGTGGCCCGGCCGGGTGGATACAGTCCCAAACAGTCCGAAGAAGGTCTTCTTTTCGAGGAGTCCCCGATGCTTCTGCAGACCATCCTCCAACGTAAAGGCAGCATGGTCTATACGATTCGGCCCGACGCCACCCTGCAGGATGTCTTGTACCGGTTGGTCCACCATGGGATCGGGGCCTTGGTGGTTACCAGCACCGGAGAACAAGATGGCGAAGTGCAGGGGATCATTACCGAACGAGACATTTTGCGAACCTGCGCCGGCGGGCGTTGGCCGCTGTCGGCTCTGCGGGTGGCCGACTTCATGACCAGACAGCTTATCACGGGCTCGCCGGAAGATCCCATCGAAGAGGCCATGCGTCTGATGACCGAAAAACGGATACGCCATTTGCCGGTCCTTTTCGAGGGCCGGTTGGTGGGCTTGGTTTCCATCGGCGACGTGGTCAAAGCCCAGCATGATCTGTTGGCCGTGGAAAATCGGTTCATGAAAGACTACATCCGGGGTTAACCGGAAGAGATCGCAGAAAGTGTAATATGCTGGGTGAATGCATGGGTGTGTGTATCCCTCCTGCGCAAGCGGCAAGTGCAGCCTTGTTTCCGCCGGGAATCTTTCTGGTAACACTTGAACTTGACTGTATCTACAGGGAACTATGACCACAACCTGTGGTGTTCGATGTGGTTTTTAACCCCTACATCTGGTAGGGGCCCGGCCGGTAGATACAGTCAAATTAGCCTATTGAAGGAGGCGATGTGTCCCTGCTGCGTAAGCAGGAATCCAGGCTTGTTCCCGCGAAAGCGGGAATTCAGCCGTATTCCCGCGCAAGCGGGACCCAGGCAATGTCGGGAACCCAGGCAATATGGAGTTTTACTTTCAGGACTGCCGCTTTCGCGGGAATGACACCCTTCACCCGGCCTGGCCTTCGGCCAGTCCGGCCTCTCGACGGCCAGGGGAGAAGGGGGTTATTTCATCCGGCGTAATATTTTAGCCGAATGGAGGGGGTATATTCGGAGGGCGGACGTCTCGTCCGCCTCCTTCTGCGGACCGAAGGCCCGCACTTCCAGCGGCCCCCTCACCCGGCGGTACCTTCGGTCCCGCCGGCCTCTCCCACGAGGGGAGAGGCGAATTGCTTCATTCGGCTAAAATGTTACTCTGTCTGATTGTTGCGCAGGCGGAACCCCTAAAGATGGAGTTCTTCTACTTTTGGATTCCCGGTTCTGCTGAGCGTGGCGATGTCGCAGTCGGTTTCTGTGCCCTAAAGAGGGACTTCTCCTGCTTTTGGATTCCCGGTTGTGGGTGAATGGCGGGGGAAATTCCTAGGCCTGTGGTTTTGCTGGGGGATAAGCGAGGAATTCCATGGGTTGCGGCATGGATGCCGGATGAGTGGGTGGATTAGGAATCGGCGTTTTGGTACAGTTCTGGGAAGAGGTCTTCGGGGAGGGATTGTTTTCGGAGGGCGGCACGGAGTTTGGAAAGGAATTCGAACTTGTAGTTGGCCACCGTCTGTTCGGAAAGATTCATGACCTGGGCGACTTTTTTATTGGGCCAGCCTCGGAGGATCAGCAGTTCCAGGCAGGTGATTTTTTCCCAGTGGCCTTGGTGTTGCCAGTGATGGACGATTTGGCGGATGGCAGGGACGAGGGCGTTTTCTTCCCATTGGCGGCGTTCGGCGCTTCGGACCAGGGAGCTCGGGGGGCGGGTCGGTGAGATGGGTTCCCCGCCGACGGCGGCTGTCGCACTTCTTCTGAGGACGTTCCCGGTAGGCCAATGCCCCTGCCGACGCAGATGATCGGTCAACTTATGGGCGGCAATGGAGAAAAGCCAATTTTCTAGAGAGCGTTTCGCATCGTAGTTGGGCAAACTCATCAAAAAGCCGAGCAGAGTCTCTTGCACAATATCTTCGGCCGCCTGCCGGTCTTGGACCCGACGCAGCACGTAGGCGAGCAATCGGCCTTCGTAGCGGGCAATCAGTTCCTGCCAGGCTTCCGGCTGGCCCGCTCGAATCCGTTGGATCAAAAGGCTTTCGGAGGATAAAGGCGGTTGCATTGCCAGCGGAGCACTCCGTAGCTGATGCCCAGCAGCACTAAAAGCCCGGCGCCGAAGACGGCCAGGGTGTGCAGTCGGCTTTGGATGAGCGCCTCCCGATATTGCCGAGCAATTTCCTGCTGCACCGGAGGCGTGAACTGGAGCCGGGCATAAAGCCAAATCATCGGTTTCCGTCCGATGGTGGGGCCGAAGTCAATCAGACGGGTCTGCTGCCATTGGTCGGCAAGGATTTCCGGCAAAAGCGGCTTGATCTTCCAGGGTATCTGGTGAGCGAAGGGATTGTCAAAGCGTTTCTCCGCATAGGAAGCGACCGCTTTTTGGATTTCCGAGTGGAGTTCTGCCTGGCAATCTTCCAGGCTGTGGGCGGGGCCGGCTTGGACGGTTTGCCCATACTGGCCGTCGATCACCCCAGGCGGTGCATCCACCCAGGCAGGCCGATTGGGATCCTCAGCCGGCAGCTGGGACTGCGTCCCCCGCAGAGTCAACCATTGGCCAAACTCCGCCTGGAGTTGGTTAAACAGGGCTTCCGACCGGCTGGTCAACCACCGTCGGAACTCCTGCCGCAAAAGATCGGTCAGCCACTGCGATTCGGCCTCAGAGGAATTGGCCGGGGCCTCCGAAACGCTGCCGCTTGGCACGCTACCCGAATGATCCTGAAGCCTACGTTCAGAGGAATGGGCCGTCGTATCCGACACGGTACTGTCCCTTTCCGAACCAGAAGAAGAGGATGCCCGGAGCAGAGAACCACCTGTTTTTGGCAGCGCTTCGGATGGAGAGGCCTGTGCCAGGACCGATTCGGCCCCCAACACCTCAGCCACCCTCCGAGAAAGAATATCCGCTCCCTGCAGGCCGATCCCGCAAAAAACGCAAAAGATGCCGAACATCCCCCAACTGCCGCCCCTTCCCCAACGTGCAAGCCTGAATCGCAGGAAAGGAAACGAAGAACAATCTGGAGCTGACGGGAGCTGCCCCCATGCTCTCCGGCCGGGAGTGTGGCTACCCAGAGAGAGACTCCATTTCAACCCAATCCGGCTCATTGCTCTGGTTTCCTCCCTGGAAGCAGGAATAGGTTCTCACCGAGGTTGTCCCGAAACTCCATTTGTAGCCGAAAGAGACGGCCATCCGAACGCCCTCCCCTTCTCGAACAACCCCAACAAAATGGCGTCTTAGAGGCTGTCCCGAAATTCCGTTTTTAGCCGGATGTACCCCCCACCGGCAGCACCCAGACTGCCAAAAACCCTAATAAAAACGGGTACTTTGGTAAACCGAAAGGGTTTGGAAACGGTTCGGGCCCCCGCCGGCTACCAATTTCGAAACAGCCTCTTAGTTTGAGTGTATCCACCCGGTCAGGTCCCTACCATTTGTAGGGGCTGAAAATCGGCTCAAACGCCACAGATTGTGGTAATTGATTCCGGTGGATACAGTCAAATTAGTAGGGCAGCCTGTTTGGAAGCAACTCGTGGGACCTCTCTGACAGTCGATTTCGGGGTAACTTCGTAGCCGGTTATCGGAGATGTCGGCGTCGGGGATGGGTCCAAGGGGCGGCCAATTGGACACAGAGGCTCGTCAGGCCCGCCCACATCGGCAGCCAAGGTTGAGGAAACCGGAACATCCAGGCCACCAGAGCCGCCGCCAACACACTGACCAGTACACTCCAGAGATTCAGTCGGGCAAATCGAAGCGGATCCGCCTGCCGCCACCATCGGATCAGGGCCATCAGCACGCCGAAATTGGCCAAAAAGGCCATCAGCAGCGGCTGGCCGGTCGGTCCGTAAAAGTTCGCAGGCAGCGGATGCTGCGGCGGCCGGGGAAAGTTTTCCAAACTCTCCCACTCCACCCAAAGCCACTCCGAAAGCCCGTAACCCAAAGCCCCCAAAGCCAAGCCGACCACCAACAGGACGAACCGTCGGACGATGGCCTCCCCATGGGAACCTTCCCAGAACTTGCAAGTGATAAGCAGCGCCCAGCAGCCGGCCAAACTCATCACCGCCAGCCAGGCCGCGCGCTCCCAGGTAAAGATTTGCCCTCCGTGACGAACACTATAGAGAACCACCATCAACAGACACATGATCAGGCTAACCATCGTTCCCACGAGCATGGACCCGATCAGTTCGCTCACCCGTTGCAATAGGGGCTTTGTCCTTAGGGCAGCGGCTGCTTGTTCATAGGGACTGGCCGGCGGCTGAGGGTCGGCGGCGGCCCACCGGCCTTCCGTTCCCGGTTGAATCGACATCGACATGGGATGTTCTCCTGTACTGAATCCCATGGAATGCCTCACTCCCGCTAGTTCGAAAAACCTCCCGCCCAGCCCATACAACCCGTATCCTATCATCCCCAATACAGCCAAAGGCAGAAGCAGCGGCCCGGTATCCCAGAAAAGAGCCATTCCCAATCCCACCATTCCGAGTTGCCAGAGGATCTGACGGGTCTGCGGATTCCAGACGGCCGACAGGGCCTCGGACACCCGCCAAACTATTTGGCCCAGCGCATGCGCCCTTTGGGTGCCTGTCGTTTCACCAAAACCCACCGCCATCTCTTTGCCGGCAGATGCCCACGCTGCCCTGGCAGGGTCCTGGGCGTTCTGACCCACCTGGGAAACCATGTGCCGGAGGTCCGCTCCAGCAGGCAACGTCTGTGCCCCTGTTGGTGTGGGCCATAGGCTCCTCAGGGTCTCCCCCATCTGCCGAGCACTGGCAAACCGTTTGGCTGGTTCCTTTTCCAATGCTCGAACCACCATCGGCCGAAACACTTCAGGCACCGGCGCCAGATCGGGCGGAGCGGTCAGATGTTTCATCAGGACTTCGGCTGCCGTTTGGCCTGCAAACGGAGGACGGCCTGTTAGCATTTCATACAAAATCACTCCTAATGCATAAATATCTATTTCTTTGCCGTACCGCCCATTCGCTAACTCCGGCGCCATGTAATGAACCGTACCCACATTCTCCGTCTGCCCGCTTCGTTGGCCCGTACCCATCCACTTCGATAATCCATAGTCGCCAATTTTAACTATTCCCTCCTCGCAAAAGATATTGGCCGGTTTCAGGTCCCGATGCACAATCCCATGCTCATGTAAATATTCTACCCCTGCACAAATTCCTTCCATCCATCGAAGGATTTCTGCCGAGGGTAAGCCATCCGGACATGCGGCAATCCGCTCTTGAAGCGAAACGCCAGCCACATACTCCATGATCACCCAATAGTTTTGCTGGTCGTCCTGCCGAAGATCATACAGGATCACTAAATTTGGATGCTTCAGATTCAGACACTGGCGCAGGCCCCGGAGCTCGATTTCCTGGTGGCGTCGGATGAGTTTTAACGCCACTTCCTTGCCCGCTTCGCTCCAGGCATAATAGACCTCGCCAAAACCGCCTTGGCCGATCCCCCGCTTGATCGTAAAACCTGCCAACGGCTGAGCACCAGGTGCATAACTAAACTGGGGCGTGGAAGACCGGTCCGAGAAGGCGCACCGGTTGGCCGTCTCGATGTCGGAGCCACGGCACCGGCCGGCCGCCTGCTGGCTTTCTTGATATTCTCTGCTCAGCCCCTCGGACATCCCCGCTCAGCTCCCCTGGAGATTGAGCATACTTTAGCCGAATGCAAGGGTATCCTCCAGCACGAACGTCCCGTCCGCACTCCCAAGATACCCCCCCTTGGCTAACATGTGACAAATCCAAAGTTTACTTCATACGGTTAAATAGCTTGCTTGACTGTATCCACCGGGAGCGATTGCCCCAATCTGTGGAGTTCCAGCCAGTTTTAACCCCTACATGTGGTGGTGGCCTGGCCGGGTAGATACAGTCAAAATAGTTAACGGAACCTCTGAAAAATCCTGAAAATATAGGGAACTAGGTGGCCTTTTGGTTATGTTGTCGGCCTCTGAGGTTGCCCAAGGTACCTCCAATGGATTGTATGCTAGCATGGACAGCAGCTCAATATATGGGGTTTTCTGAAAAATCTCCCGAAATACTTCCCTTTTGTCCACGTTGAATTATTCAGAGGTTCCTGAACCATTGATTGTATTATTGTAGCATCCGAGGGACCTGCCTCCCAGCAACGGAGGTCCCGATTCGGTGTTATCGCTCACGCATGAGGTTCTCCTTGGTGTCAGATACATATATTCATGTATCTCAAGGGGGTATCTATCCTTTGGGGTCCAGATCGTTTTCTCCGCCGAAGAAATAGTTTCGGCTTGTCTGGAGAGGGAGACCGGGAGGAGGTCTGAGTGGGGTAATCCTTTCTTGGGGGCATTCCACTATTAAATGGGGCCAGGACCCCCCTATAATGGGATATTGCGCTCCCTTTTAGGAATGTTTTTTGTTTACTGGTGGCAAACGAGTTTTTTTGGATACATAATAGAAAGGACATGTTGTAGATAAAGTACATAAGATAGGAAGAGTTTTAGGAAGCAACCGTGGTCCCGGACTCCTTGACATCGCCTCCGAGTCTGTTGAAGCGGGTTCGTCCGCCCGATCCTCCTGCGGATTTACCTACCCTTGGTTCGGTGCTTCGTTGGCGGGCACAGACGACGCCGGAGGCCCCTGCGTTTACCTTTCTTACCGATGGCGAAACTCCAAAAATCACTTGGACTTATGCCGATCTGGACCTCCGGGCTCGGAGTATTGCTGCTTTTTTACAAACCCAGGGAACTGCCGGTCAACGGGTGCTCCTGCTTTTCGAGGGCGGCATGGAATTTACGGCCAGTTTTTACGGCTGTTTGTATACGGGGGCGATTCCCGTCCCGGTCAATCCGCCGGATCTATTTCGGCTTTCCCGGACGTTGCCTCGGCTGGAAGCGGTGGTCGAGGATGCGCAGGCCCGGCTGATTCTTGGTCCCCAGATGGTGGTCCAGGCGGTGGCCGAGACCTTTTGTCGGAAGGCAGCCGGGATGCACCTGGTACCCTGGGAGTCGCTGCCTTCCTCGGATGGGCAGTTATGGAATCCCCCGAAAGATGTAGAAAAGGAGATCGCCTTTTTACAATACACCTCCGGCTCAACCGGCACTCCCCGGGGAATCATGGTCTCCCACCAAAATCTGCTAGCCAGCCTGGCGGCCATGCACCGGGAAGATTTGGATTCGGTGGTGGGGGTCACCTGGCTTCCGCCGTATCATGACATGGGGCTTATTGGGGGGGTGTTACTCCCCGTCTATAGTGGTAGATGGACGGTGGTCATTCCCACCCAAGCATTTGTGGAACGTCCGATCCGTTGGCTCAACGCTATATCCCACTATCGGGGTACCACCAGTGGGGGCCCTAACTTCGGCTATGAACTCTGCATCCGGAAATTCCGGGCCGAAGATTGCCAAGGTCTGGACTTAAGTTGTTGGAAAATCGCTGTGGTAGGGGCCGAACCGGTTTGGCCGGAAACCATCGAACGGTTCATCGAAACCTTTCGTCCGTATGGGTTCCGGCCCGAGGCGTTCTTGCCAGCCTACGGATTGGCCGAAGCCGTCTTAAATGTGACCTCCGGCCGATGGTTTGAGCCGGTGGTTATTCGCAGTTTTCTCCGGGATGGTCTGGAAGAAGGGCGGGTGGTACCGTGTGAACCGTCCCATCCCCGTGCGCGGCGTCTGGTAGGCTGTGGCCGGCCTTGGACCGGTCATCGAGTGGCTATTGTCGATCCGAAAACCTGCCGGGAATTGCCGCCGGATCGGGTCGGGGAAATCTGGGTCCAAAGTCCGAATGTGGCCCAGGGGTATTGGAATCGTCCGGAAGAGACCCAGCAGGTGTTTCATGCCCGCCTGGCCGACACCCTGGAAGGCCCCTTCCTGCGCACCGGAGATTTAGGCTTTTTCTACGAAGGACAACTGTTTTTTGTGGGGCGGCTGAAAGAGTTGATTGTCCTTCGGGGCCGAAATTATTATCCCCAAGATATCGAAGCCGCGGTGGCCAAAGCCCATCCGGCCCTAAGCGGTTGCCAAGGGGCAGCGTTTTCCATCCCTGGGCCGCTGGAGGAACGCCTGGTGATTGTGCATGAAGTCCGGGGGAGCAAACGCCGGGATTGGCAGGCCATTTTGGAAGCCATTCGCCGGGAATTGGCCGCCGAGTACTGCTTTTTGCCGTATGCGGTGGTGTTGATACCTGCTGGCCGATTGCCTCGTACATCCAGCGGCAAGCCCCGTCGGCGCCGGTGTCGGGAGATGTTTTTGGCGGGCAGTTTGGAGGCGGTGGCCCAATGGCAAGCGGGCCGCGACACCCTGGGCGCAGAAGTCCCCTATGTGCCCCCTCGGACTCCGCTGGAGCAGGCCATAGCCAACGCTTGGGCGGAAGTCCTCAGCCTGCCCCAGGTCGGTATTCATGACAATTTCTTTGCCTTAGGCGGCAATTCCCTGTTAGCGATGGGTTTGTATGTGCGGTTAAAGGAATTGGTCCCGGTGGATTTACCGTTGGAACGATTTTTCGAGCAGCCCACGGTAGCCGGTTTGGCCGAACTGATCACCGAATCCTTGGCCGCCCAACTTTCCGAAGAAAATATCGAACAACTTTTAACCCAAATCGAAGGTCTGCCAGAAGCACCCTCGGACAGCTCCGCTTGATCCCTTGGCAGCCGAAAGGTCCTTTTCCTGCTAGGCAGGAGGCCCGCAGTGGATTTCAAACAACGATTGGAGAAACTTTCGCCTGCCAAGCGAGCCTGGCTGGAACGGGAGTTGCTAGCTCGGGTTTCACGAAGGGAGCTGTCGGAGCCGATCCGACCACGAAAAAACCCTGACCAGCCGACGCTCCTGTCTTTTGGCGAAAGGCGCCTGTGGTTTTTAGACCAGCTCCAGCCGGGCAATCCCGCACTGCATATTACCGTGGCCGCTCGTCTTCTGGGGCCTCTGGAAGAAAAGGTGCTTCAACAGGCTGTTGGCGCCCTCGTGCGGCGGCATGAAGCTTTGCGCACCGAATATCCTGTTCTGCATGGGGAACCGATCCGCCGTCTGCGCCCGGTGGAAGAACTGCTTGGGCCGGAAGGTTTTCGGAAGCCAGAGCTTTGGCAGCAGGAGGACTGGAGGGAACCGGCTTGGCAGTTGGCTCCGGAGAGCTTTAGAGAAGATTCCCCAAGCCGCCGAACCGGCCCGCCAAGCATCCGGACTTCCGTTGGTGCATGGTCCGGTTCCGATTTTGGCCGGAGGAGTTCCGATTTTGGCCGGGGCAGAATCGCTCTGCCTGGCATCTGGACGCCGTCGGCCGGTCTGGAAGCAGAGTTACGCCGACAGGCACGTCGGCCGTTTGATTTGGCCCAGGGACCGTTGTGGCGTGTTCGGCTCTACCGGCTTGGTTCTCAGGAATGGGTATTCCTGTGGGTACTACACCATATCATTGCCGACGGGTGGTCGGTAGGCCTTTTGCTTCGGGAACTAGCGATTCTATACGAGGCAGGTCTTCGGGGCCAGCCGGCACCACTTTCCAACCTGGACATCCAATACGCCGACTATGCCGTCTGGCAAAGGGAACATCTGACCGGCGATCGGCTGCAAGGGCTTTTGTCCTATTGGAGAAGCCAATTGGAGCCGTGGCCCGAACCGGTGCAACTGCCCACAGATCGTCCCCGCTCAGCCGGGCCAACCCAGCACGGAGCCCTCTATCCGTTTGTCTGGTCGGAGGGACTGTCGGATCGAATCCGTCGGTTGGCCCACCAGCTTGGGGTAACCAGCTTTTCAGTTCTGATGGCCGCCTTTCAGGGGCTGTTGGCCCGGATTTGCCGACAGGAGGACATCGTGGTCGGCACGGCCGTGGCCGGTCGGGTGTATAAACAGTTGGAAAACCTGGTTGGCTTTTTTGTCAATACGCTGCCGATCCGTTCTGTGGGGGCAGAAACGAACACTTTTGAACAATTGGCCCGACATATCCATGCTCAGATGCTGGGGGCACAACAGCATCAGGAGTTGCCGCTGGATCAGATAGTTGAACATTTAATGCCTTCCTATCTACGAACCGGCCAGGCACCGTTCCAGACAGCCCTGGTGCTACAAAACGCTCCCCTGCGAATCCCCACCGCCTCCGGATTGAGCATCGAACCGATCCTGCTGGATACGGGAGCAGCCCAACATGACCTGACCCTTTATTTATGGGAGCACGATGGCCGTTGGCTCGGGTATGCGGAGTATCGACGGGAACTGTTTGAGTCGGCTACGATCGGACGCTGGCTCCGGATGATGGAAACCTTGCTTCAGGGGGCCGTTAGGCATCCGGACCGGTTCGTCTGGCAGTTGCCGCTTATGCCCCCGTCGGTCCGCCAACGCCTGCTGAACCGGTTTTCCGATGGCGGGCCGCCTTTGGGACCACCCAGTTGCCTGCACGAACTGATGGAGATTCAGGCAGCGGCGCATCCGCATCGGCCGGCCCTATGGTCGGCAGGGCAGCAGATTTCTTACGACTGCCTGAATCGGCGGGCGAATCGGCTTGCGCGTTGGCTCCGCTGCCACGGCATCGGCGTCGAAGACATTGTGGCCGGTTGTCTGCCCCGGTCGGCCGACCTGGTGGTATTGCTTTTGGCGGTGATGAAAGCAGGAGGGGTTTGGCTTCCGTTGGACCCCCGGCAGCCGCCCGCCCGACAAGCAGAAATCCTAGCCGACGCCCAACCAAAACTGGTGGTTACCCCCGACCTGTTCCAGCAGATGGAAGCCGAAGCCCAGACCCTCAGCGATGCACCACGCGATTGGCCGGTCCATCCCCGACAATTGGCCTATCTGATTTTTACCTCCGGTTCGACCGGCAGGCCCAAAGGGGTGCTGGTCGAACATGAAGGCGCTTCGGCGTTTATCCGTGCTCAGGGCCGGCGACTGGCGGTTGGACCGAAAGATCGCTATTTGCAGTTTTTTGCTCCCACGTTTGACGGAGCCCTGGCCGAAATCTTCGGCGCCCTGGGCCATGGCGCCTGCCTGGTGATCGGCCCGCCGGAAATCTACCAGGATGCCCGAATACTGGAAATATTTATCAAAGATCAAAAGATTAGTATCTGTCAATTTACCCCATCCATGCTGGCCCTTCTCCGACCGGAGGCGGTGCCCGATTTGCGAACCATTGTCTCTGCTGGCGAGGCCATCAGCCCGGAACTAGTAGCCCGATGGGCGCCCGGACGACGGCTCTGGAACGCCTACGGCCCCACGGAAACCTCCATCGGAGCATGCATGGCCCGCTTGAAACCCGAAGATGCGCAGCATGTTCGACCGCCTATGGGCCGCCCCCTGGAAGGTGTTCGCATCTATGTGGTGGACAGCCGGGGGCAACCGGTGCCCGTCGGAGTGCCGGGCGAAATCCTGATTGCCGGTCCTGGCGTTGCCCGGGGGTATCTCCATCAGCCAGAACTGACCGCAGAAAAATTCTTTCCCGATCCATTTGCCCGCTCTTCGGACGTCGGCAGAACAAAGCGGCGATCTTCAGATGCTAAACTTCCCAGTCTGGCTCCTTCGGCGGAAACAGGGCGGAACGAGTGTTCCTGCTCCGATCCTCCGCTCTGGCAAAGCCCTTCAGGTTGCCCGGACGTTCTGTCGGTACCCCGAATCTATCGCACCGGCGACCTGGGCCGATGGCGGCCGGACGGCCAACTGGAGTTCCTGGGCCGCACCGACCAACAGGTCAAAATCCGAGGGTTCCGAGTGGAACCCGGCGAACTATCCGCAGTACTGGAAAAGCACCCATGGGTTCAGGAAGCGGCTGTTTTGGCTCAGCCCGATGCGGCCGGGACCATGCAATTGGTAGCCTTTGTGGTTCCGGAGACGGCGCCGGTTCCTCCCCAGCAGCTTGCTCAGTGGGAGGCCGAACACTGGCAGCATTGGCAGAACCTATTTGATCAGACATTTCGGCACACCCCGCCGCCGGCCGATCCGGGTTTGCACTTGGCCGGTTGGATCAGCAGTCGTACTGGTCGCCCGTTTCCTGCCCAACAGGTGCGCCTATGGGCCGATGCGCTGGCCCAGCGAATCCTGCGGTTTCGACCCCGCCGGGTATGGGAGATCGGGTGCAAAGCGGGTTGGCTTTTGTGGCGGGTGGCGCCACAGTGTCGGCAGTATCTGGCCACCGAGCTTTCCGGGGAAGCGCTGCGCTGGCTGGGCGAGGTAGTGGCCAAGCAGCCGGGCCTCCGGAGAAAGGTACATTTGCATCCCGGCATCCTGGGGCCCTACGCCACACCGGGAACCGAACCCTGGACGGAAAACCCCCCGGCACGGGCCGATTCCCCTTCGGCCGAGGCTACCCGTTTGCCCCAGGATGCATCTTCGACCGAGCTGTCATCTTCGACCAGCCTGGCATCTTCGGCCAGGGTTATTCCCTCGTCCCAGGCTGCTCGTTCGGAGAAACTTACCGGTTTATCTCCGTTTGCTCCTTCGGATCAGATTACCGATTCAGCTCGGTGTGCCCGTTCGGAGAAGCTTACAAGTTTGCCCCAGTTTGCTCCTTCGGACGAGCTTACCAGTTCCCCCCGGTGTGCCCCTTTGGACGAGCCAGTCCCTTCGGATCGGGTCCGCCGTCGTCGCCAGCGCCGCCTTCCCGATCAATTCGACTTGGTCGTCTTCACCTCGATGGTCCAGTATTTTCCCAGTTTGGAGGCATTTCTGCGGGTGCTGGAAAAGGTGATCCCCCATGTGGCCCACGGCGGATGGATTCTACTCACCGATGTTCGCCATTTGCGGCTCCAGCGTGCCCAGGCCATCGGGGTCGAATGTTTGCTGGCCGATCCAGGTTCCAGCCTGCAGCAGCTTTGCCGCCGGGTGCAGGCCCGCATCCAGCGGGATCCGGAACTTTGGGTCGATCCGGAATTCTTTTATCAATTGGTAGGCCGGTTGCCACGGTTGGCCGGGGTGGAAATCCTCTGCAAACGGGGCGACCTCCAGAACGAAGTGGCTCAGTATCGGTATGATGTGGTCTTGTGGTTGGATCGGCCCCCGCCGGTTCTGCCGGAAAAACAGGTGGAGTGGAATCCCGCCCGATACGATCCCGCCCAGCCGGATTGGATGCACCGGGCGGCTCAGGAAGGCTTGGTCCTTCGAGGCGTGCCGAATGCCCGGCTCCAAGAGGACCTCCGTCTGGAGGCCTGGTTGGATCAACCGGCGGGGTTAGCTACGGTGGGCGATCTCCGGCTGGCCGCTGCCGGTAACATAAACACTGCTACAGGTCCGACAGGCCACTGCCGATTGCCAAATGGTTCGGCCGCTTCGCCGTCGGAAGTAGCCCCCGGATTCTTCGACGGCGTGGACCCGGAAATATTCTGGGCCTTGGCCGAGAAGTTCGGCTGCCATGTAGAAGTGTACTGGCATCGGCCTGGCCAGGGAACGGAAAACACCGGCGACAGCGGAAAAGGCGGGGATCCGAGGGGGCAACTGGATGTGGTCATTTGGCCGATTTACAAATATTTACATCTGCCCAGGCCGCTGCATCAGTTCCGACGGGCGGAACGGGCCTTCCGCCGGGCCCAGCGAAAAGCCCGACGTCTCGGCCTGAGTCCCTCTGGGCCGGGCTCTGGCCAGCAGCCTGCTGGGCCAGCCGGCGGTGGGCCTTTCCCCAAGGCGGAAGCAAATCCGCAGTTCCATTCCCTTAGTGCCGACCCTTGCCGCCAGGAGGCCTTCCGAGCTTTTGCCAACCATCCGTTGCAGACGGCGGCCGCTCGGCAGACCGTGCAACGGCTCCGACAATATTTGGAAGAACGATTACCTGAATATATGATTCCTGCCCGGCTCATGGTGGTTCCGGCGATTCCCCGCACCGCCCACGGCAAACTGGACAGCCAGACGCTTTTGGAACAAATCAGCAGTCTGCCGACCGAATGGGCCCGACAGTACCAGCCGCCCCAAAACGCCGAGGAACTCCTGGTGGCCGAGGTCTGGGAACAACTGCTGGGGCTGAGTCCCATTGGTCGGCAGGACAATTTCTTTGAAC
>Ga0197142_1000518_pt1 | contig 35471 bp, 42 predicted proteins | sample GBS60_MetaG_FD_148614 | JGI IMG/M metagenome (GOLD analysis project Ga0197142, IMG submission 148614) | Sediment microbial communities from Great Boiling Springs, Gerlach, Nevada, United States - GBS 60_MetaG | ecosystem: Environmental > Aquatic > Thermal springs > Hot (42-90C) > Sediment...
AGCCGTCGCCAATGCAGCTATTGGGGCGGATATGGGCATAGGGCCCTATCCAGACATGGTTGCCGATCTGGCTGTGGCTGACCACCGAGTAGAGGATGTGGCAATCGGAGCCGATGGTGCTGGAGTCGATCCAACTGCCCGGCCCCAAGCGAGTGCGCGGCCCGACGCGGCAGACGCCCCGCAGGTGGGTCTGGGCTTCGATCACCACATCGGGGGCCAATTCCACCGTCTCTTCCAGGCTGACGCTGTCCGGATCTACAAAAGTGACCCCAGCTTCCATCCAAGCTTCTTTGAGGCGATCCTGCAGAATCTGGTAGGCTTGGGCCAGTTGGCGGCGGTCGTTGATGCCGACGATCTCCCGCGGATCCTCGGCGTCTAGGGCGATGGCTGTGTCCAGGAGTTTAACAGCGTCGGTGAGGTAGTACTCTTGCTGGGCGTTGTTCCGGCCCAGACGGGGCAGCACCTGTGCCAGAGCTGGCCAGCGAAAACAATACACCCCGCTGTTGATGCGGCGATTTTGCCGTTGGGCCGGGGTGCAGTCCCGCTCTTCCACCAACTCCAGGATCCGCTGCTGGGCATCGCAAAACACCCGCCCATAGCCATAGGGATCCGCCACCTGAGCCGAGAGCAACGTCACATCCGGCTGGACTTGGCGGTGGCGCTCCACCAGCGCCTGCAGGGTTTCCACCCGCAACAGGGGCACATCCCCGTTGACCACCAGCAGATCCCCCTGAAAGTCGCCGAGGACGGGCAGAAGCTGCTGCACCGCATGTCCGGTGCCCAATTGCTCGGTCTGCTCCACAAATTCGACCGGGTACTCCCTCAGGGTCTGGCGCACCTGCTCCTGTTGGTAGCCCACGATCACCAGACAGCGCTGGGGCGCCAGGGCCAGCACCGTTCGCAGCAGCCGCTCGATCAAAGATAGGGATCCCAGCTTGTGCAGCACCTTGGGCAATTGCGACCGCATGCGGGTGCCCTTGCCCGCTGCCAGGATCGCCACCGCCAGCTCCCGCTTCGCCATTCTTCGCCCTCCGATCTGCCCCCATCAAGTATACGCGGCAGGCGCTTGCCCAACCTGGAGCTTGTGTTCCCTCCCCCTCTGCTAAGCCCTTGGAAACTGCGCTAGCCTGGTGGCACGTGTAGGTGGGGCAGAGTATGGTCGAGAGCCGAGAGGTGCCCTCGCAACGACGCCAGCGGTTGGTTCGCGAGGCAGCCGGCTGGCTGGCAGTGCTGGGGGTGTTGCTCCCGGGGCTGCAGCGCTTCTACATGGGCCACAAGCGCTGGGGGTGGGTGTACTTGCTGGTGGGGCTGATGGTGTTGGTTCCCTCCATTCCCCTGCAGATCCTCAGCTATGGGCTACGAGCTCTCTGCCTGCTGGAAGGGCTGTGGTTGCTCACCATGACCAATGAGGACTTCGATTTTCGCTTCAACCGGGATCTCATCGAGCTGGAATGGACCAGTGCGAAAGGTCGAGAAGTCCGGGATCCCGAGCAGCAGTTGGAGCTCCAATTGAAGCAGGGCTTGATTACCCGCGACGAGTACGAGGAGCGCCGCCGACACCTTCGCAAGATCTCTTGAGTTAGACTGCGATTGCTCCAAGATATTTCCAACCCTATCCCCCCTCCGACAGCAAGCCCGTTGACACCCTCCCCACTCTCAGACGCAAGAAACTGGCGATGCCTTTGGGCAGAGGGGGTGGGCGGTTCTTCCCGGTAATCTGGGGACAGCGCCGACCAGCCTTTGCCGGGATCCCGTAAAAGTGCGGTTTCGCGCTGGCTGAAGCCATCTCAGTGTAACAAAATATTAAGAGGAGCCGACGGGCTGGCGTCCTTTTTGGGAAGCCAGGCTGGTTCCTAGCCGACACCTTGCATCCATCTCAGGACACATGGCCATGTACAACAATCGTCGCGGTTTTCTTCGTTGGCTGGCGCTTGGTTTTGGCTCGCTGGTGGGCCTGTTGCCTGCTTTGGCTCAGCGCCGTTTTAGCCGTGCCATTGCCCAGGGTGCCGCTTCGGGCCCCAAACCCGCTGAGCCGGAGTTCGTTAAAGTGGCAACGCTAGAAGATCTCAAAGAAGGCCCCTTCAAGGTAGAAGACGCCTTTGGGAAAAACACGGCCACCCTTTGGTTGGTCGGGGATCCTCAAAAGGAAGACTCGCTGCTGGCTCTGGATGCAGCCTGTCCCCATGCCGGCTGCGACGTGGACTGGCGGGGGAAGAACTTCGTCTGCCCCTGTCATGGCTCGGCTTTTGCCGCCGATGGCAGCCGTACCCGTGGCCCGGCCAATGCCGACCTGACCGCCTACAAGGTTAAGGTGGAGAAGGGGGAAATTTTCGTGGCCAGAACCAAATCCCCCTCCCCCAAGGACAGGCAAAATTAGCCAGCAAGGGGTTGAGCCTGCAAGGCCGCCCATGACTCGTCCCTACCGCTTCCTGTTTGTCTCCACCCCCGTTGGGCCTCTCGGATCCGGGGCTGGCGGCGGGGTGGAGCTCAACCTTGTCAATTTGGCGCGTAGCCTGCTCGAGAAGGGATCCCAGGTGCGCGTGCTAGCGCCTGAGGGATCCCGCAGTGCCGACTTGCCGGAAGGAGCGATCGAGCCGGTGGCCGGCTTTCCCCCTGCCTATGCCCAAAGCCAGCGCCGCGACCAGCCGGTTTGCTTCTCCATCCCCTCTCTGCTGGCCAACCTCTGGCAGCGGGCCGCCCAACAGCAAGACCAGTTCGATCTCGTCGTCAACTGGAGCTACGACTGGCTCTCGTTCTATCTGACGGATTTTTTTCGCACGCCGGTGGCCCACATCGTCAGCATGGGATCCCTCAGCGATGCCGTGGATCAGGCGCTGGAGCACATCGCCCATCGCTACCCTGGCCGGCTGGCAGTGCATTCGCGGGCCCAAGCTCAGACTTTTGCCTTTGCCCGCGCCCAGATGGCGGCAGGCCGGGATCCCTTTGTCTATCTGCCCTGCGGCGTCGATCTCAGCCGCTACGACTTTGTGCCGGAGGGGAACGGATCCCTGTGTTGGGTTGGCCGCATTGCCCCAGAAAAAGGTTTGGAAGACTGCGCTGCCCTGGCCGAGAAGACGGGGAGGCCGGTGCTGATCCTGGGCCACCTGCAAGACCCGGCCTACTGGCAGCAGATTCGAGAACAGTACCCGCGGGCCCAATTGGATTACCGGGGGTTTTTGCCCACCTCCCAGATGCAGCGGCTCTTAGGCCAATGCTCGGCCTTGATCATGACCCCCAAGTGGGTGGAAGCCTTTGGCCTGGTGGCGGTGGAAGCCTTGGCCTGTGGCGTGCCAGTGATCACCTACCGTCGCGGCGGGCCGGCAGAAATCGTCCGCGATGGCGAGACCGGCTGGGTGGTGGAGCCAGACAATGTGGCGGCCTTGGCGAGGGCTGTAGAACACTTGGATTGCATCGACCGTAGCCACTGCCGACAGCACGCAGAAGAGCACTATTCTCTGCAGGCCATGACAGAGCGGTTTTTGGCCTGGAGCGAGCAAATTGTCCGGGATCCGATCCCAGCCGCTCGCGAGGGAGGAGACAGGCAGTGGTACTATTAACTTGACTTTGGCGCCTTGGGCCGGACGCGCAGCCCACTGACGCGAACACTTCGACTCACGACGGGGAAACCACCATGACGACTGGGAAAGAATCTGTTGCGCTGGTGCGATCAGAGGTTCGTCGGCGGTCACAGGTTCTGGGAACGCAGGTGATCAGCCAGGTCAATGCCGCCCGGCTCGGAGTAGTTAGCGAAGTTTGGGCAGATCTGGAAGCCAGGCAAGTCATGGTGCTAGGAGTGCTGGAAAAGGCCTTTGCCGGATCCCCCCGTTTTCTGGAGCTGCGGCAGGTCACGGCCCTGGGGCAAGACGCCATCCTCGTCCCCAGCGATGAAGTCTTCGAGGACTTGGATTTGGAGGGTCTCAGCCGGGTAGTCGGCAGCGAGGTGGTTACTGAAGAAGGGATCCGCCTCGGCAAGGTTAAAGATTTTCAATTTAACTCCGTCTCCGGCCTGATCACGGGTTTGATCCTCTCCAACCTCGGCCTTACCTTTTTGCCCGGCTTTATCCTCAGCACTTATCTGCTTCCTGCTGATGAGATCGTCTCGGTCGGCGGCGATCGCCTTATTGTTGCCGATGGCGCCGAAACCCGACTGACCCAATTGGCGAAGGGAATTTTGGAAACCCTGGGACTGGGCAAGCCACCCTGGCTGGCCGAAACTGGCCTCGCCCCCGCCCTGCCCAGGGCCGTCGAGGGCTCCGCCGTTGAGGAAAACTACGAAGAGGAATACGACGAGGAATACGAGGGCGAAGAAGAAGACGTTTACGCCGAAGAAGAGCCTGAACCCCAGGCCGAAGCGGTGTCTCCCCGTCGGCCCGAGCCTGCTCCTGCTCCCGAACAACCAGAGTGGGAGCAAGAGTACCTCAAAGCAGAGGCCCCCCCTTCCGAGCCAGCTCCTGACTCTGCCCCGGCCCCTCCTAACCCCCCTCCTCCCGCTCCTAGCTCCCCTCTGGATATCGACCCCTGGGAGGAGAATACCGGGGAGCCAACCTGAGCTGCTGGGCCCGGCTTCACTCCTCTCTCCCAGAGAGACGGGCTAGGGGTGAGGGCGACAACATGTCAGCCGGAGCGCCTGGGCCTGAGAACTCCCCCTGGGTTGGAAGAACGCTGGCCAACCAGATCCCAGGCCGATAGCGCGATCCTCGCAACCGGCGGTAAGCCTGGTTGCTGCAGCGATCTCGGAATTTTCTTTCCAAGGCGAAGGGATCCCCTATGCAGAGAGGGCAGCTTCGGCCTCGCCCAAAAAGCGCAAAGCTACTGACAAGAAGGCCTGCGGCGCTTCGATGTGGGGAAAAGCAGCCCCTGGCAGTCGATAGATCGGCACCTCCGGGCGCAAAGCGCGATACCGCTCCGCCTGTGCTGAGTCGGTGAGGCGGTTGTTTTCTCCCCAGACCAGAGCCATCGGCTTGTCCACCACGCGAAAGTCCTCCTGAATGGGCAAGTTAAGCTTGCCAGTCAAAAAAGAACGGGGGGCAAATTGGGCCCCCGCCTGGTGAGCTGCCTGATAGTAGTAATCCACCACCGCCTCATCCAGAGCGTACCCAGGGGAGAACAGGCTCTGCTCCGTAAATAGACGTACACTCCAGGGGGTAGTGATGGCGTTGTAAAAGGCCAGCCCCAAAACCGGCAAGCTGAGAAGCCCATAGACCGCCTCAGCCAAAGGGATCCCTAGCGCCTCGGGGATGAGGCTATTGTCTCCTAGAGGGGCGATGAGCAGCAGCTTCTGCCAGTGGTGAGGTTGCAGCCGAGCCGAGCGCAGCACAAACCCTGCCGAGAGGGAGTTGGCAATGGCGTGGCAGGGGCGCCCGATCACCTGCTGGACAAAATCCCCGATCATCTGGGCATACAGATGGCCGGTGTACTCCAGATCGGGGCGCTCCGAGTTGCCCCAACCCAACAAATCCAAAGCGTAAACCTGATAGTGCTGGCCCAACTCCGCCATCACGGCGCGAAACTCGTAGCTGGAGGAGCCGGCCCCAATGCCGTGCAACAACAACAAAGGCTGGCCGGATCCCGCGACCTTGTAAAACAGACGATGGCCGCGCCAAAAATGGTGTCTCTCCTCCCCCGGCAAGAGGCTGGGCAGAGGCTGGGTTCGAGAAGCGATCCAGGCGTTGAGAACGGCCAAGGCGCCCACCCCGCCGGCTGCAACCCAGAGACCGGTTTTGAGAACTTGGCTCAGCTCCTTCATGCTCAGCGGCCCCAGCTAAGGCCAGGGATCTACTTTTTCTTGAGGCGGTAGGTGATGCGCCCTTTGTTTAGATCATAGGGGCTGAGCTCGACCTTGACCCGGTCGCCGGGCAAGATCTTGATGTAGTTGCGGCGGATCTTGCCGGAGATGTGGGCGAGGACGTTAAAGCCGTTGTCCAGATCCACCCGGAACATGGCGTTGGGCAAGGACTCTGTAACCACCCCTTCTACTTCAATGGCGTCTTCTTTAGACAAGGAACCCTCCTTCAAACAACACAACAGAAATAAGCGATGCTAAACCCGCCCTGTTAAGAGCGAGTTAAGAGCCGAAACAATACTCCACCTCTTCTATCCTAGCCGTTGCCGTCCTTCAGCAGGGGATCCCTAGGACTGAAAAGGGGTGCGATCTGTCAGAATCTCAGCCCCAGAGTCCGTGATCAAGACAGTGTGTTCAAACTGGGCCGACCAAGAGCCATCCACCGTAACCACCGTCCAGCCATCCGACAGCACCCGCGTGGCCTCTCCCCCCGCATTCACCATCGGCTCGATCGCCACCGTCATGCCGGATCGCAGCTTAGGATTGGGAAGGTCGCGGGTGCGGTAGTGGGGAAACTGCGGCTCCTCGTGCAAGTTGCGCCCCACGCCGTGGCCGACGTACTGCTTCACCACGGAGTAGCCCCGCCCCTGGATGTAGTCCTCGATGGCGCCTGAGACATCCTGCAGCCAGACGCCGTGGCGCACGTGGTCAATGCCCGTCTGCAGCGCTTTGGCCGCTGTGTCGATCAGGTCGCGGGCGGCATCGCTGAGGGGTTCTAGGCCAATGGTGATGCAAGAGTCGGCATGCCAGCCTTCGACGATGGCGCCAAAGTCCACCTTGACAATGTCCCCCGGCTGCACCACTTTGCGGGGGCTGGGGATCCCATGTACCACCTCATGGTTGACGCTGACACAGACACAGGCGGGAAAGCCGTAGTAGCCCTTGAAGCTGGGCAGGGCGTTCAATTCGGCCACCCGTCGCTCGGCATAGGCATCGATGTCTGCCGTTGTCCAGCCCGGCTGCAGGCACTCCGCGATCTCCTGTAGCACCTGGGCTACCACCCGCCCGGCCCGCCGCATCTTCTCCACCTCCCGGCGGGATTTGATCTCGATGAGCTGCATGCCCCGCCGCAGGGATCCCGGCTGGGAAGGATTTCCGGCCCCCGTCTTGATCACGCTGTCCTCCTGGAGCCTTCCAAGAGAGCCTGCAGATGCTCTTGTACCGATTCCATCGGCTGGTTGCCGTCGATCCGTCGCAGACGACCCCTGGCCTCGTAAAAGTCGATCAGGGGAGCCGTTTGCTCCCGATACACCTGCAAGCGTTTGAGGATCACCGCCTCGTCCGCATCGTCGCTGCGCCCCTGCTCTTTGCCGCGGGCCAACAGCCGTGCCACCACCACCTCGTCAGGCACTTCCAGGTTGAGGACGTGGTCGTAGTCTTGCCCCAACTCCCGCAACAGCTCTTCCAAAGCCTCCGCCTGCGCCAGGGTGCGGGGGAAGCCGTCTAGGATCCAGCCCTGCGCTGGCGAGTGTTGCAACTGGCCCTTCACCATCCCGATCAACACCTCGTCAGGCACCAGCTCTCCCGCATCCATATACACCTTAGCCTGGCACCCCAGCGGCGTTTGGGCTTTCACCTCTGCCCGCAGCAGGTCGCCTGTAGAAATTTTGGGCGTGTGGTAGATCGCCGCCAGCCGCTCTGCCTGGGTGCCCTTGCCCGCTCCCGGCGGCCCCAAAAAGATTAACCTCGGCACTATTGCTTGACCATCCCTTCGTAACGCTGCGAAATGACGTAGGTCTGGATCTGTTTGGAGGTCTCGATCGCCACCCCTACCAGGATCAGCAGCGAAGTCGCCCCCAAGCCCTGAAAAGTGGTGATGCCGGTCGCCCGCTCCACCGTCGTCGGGATGATGGCCACCGCACACAAGAACAAGGCCCCCAGCAGGGTCAGCCGGTTGAGGATCCCTTCGATGTACTCGGCAGTGGCCTTGCCCGGGCGCACTCCCGGAATGCTGGCTCCCATCTTCTTCAAGTTTTGCGCCAGATCCACCGGGTTAATGATCAAAGAGGCGTAGAAATAGCTGAAAAGGAGGATCAGCACGAAGTAGAAGGGAATGTAAAACCAAGAAGTAGGGGCCAAGAGGTTGGCCACCTGCACCAAAGTCAGGTTCTGGGTGTACTGGGCCAAGGCAAAGGGCAGGGACATCACCGAGTAGGCGAAGATGATCGGCATCACGCCCCCCTGGTTTAGCCGCAGGGGCAGGTAGCTCTTCTGCTCGCGGAACAGCTTGTTGCCCACCTGGCGCTTGGCGTAGACGATGGGGATTTTGCGGCTGCCCTCCTGGACGAAGACAATGCCGACAATGGTGGCCAGGAAGACGGCCATCAACAGCAAGATGCCGCCAATGGTAGTGCTATCGGCGCGGGCCAGGCTGATGGTCTGGCCCAGGGCGCGGGGCAGGGTGGCCACAATGTTGACGAAGATCAACAGCGACGGACCGCTGCCCACCCCCTTCTCCGTGATCATCTCCCCTAACCACATGACAAACATGGAGCCTGCCGTCAGGGCCAGGGTGGTGGAGGCCATAAAGGCCAACTCGTTGCTGGTGTTGGCAAACTCCCGCACCCAGAAGGAGATGCCGATGCCCTGGATGATGGCCCAAATCAAGGTAACGTAGCGGGTGTACTGGGAAATCTGTCGCCGCCCCTGCTCCCCCTCGTTTTTCTGCAGGTTCTCCAGGGCCGGAATGGCCGAGACCAGCAGTTGCATGATGATGGAGGCGTTGATGAAGGGCAGGATGCCGAGGGCGAAGATCCCCAAAGCAGAGATACCGCCGCCCGAGAAGACATCCAGAAAGCCAAACACGGGGCTGTTGGCAGCTTCGGCGGCAAAGCGAGCCCGGTCAATGCTGGGGATGGGAATGTAAATGCCCAGCCGCACCAACAGCAACAGGCCTAGGGTAAGAAACAGACGGCTGCGCAGGCCGGAGGCCATCGCCATCTGCATGAAGGTCTCTTGGGCGGAGGGAGCGGAGCCTCGTGTGTCAGCCATAAATGTAGAAAACCTCGCGGAAGGGAAAGGCAAGGTGAGCTATTTACCACTCTACGCTGCCGGTGGGAAAGTCGGCAAAATAGAGAAGCTGCAAACTGCGGCCCGATCTTAGGATCCGGCGGAAGCTGCCCGGGATCCCCCAATCTCCACCCGACCCCCGGCTGCCTCGACCTTAGCTCGGGCTGAGGGGGTGATGGCAGCCGCTCTGATCGTCAGGGGCACGCCCACTTCCCCATCTCCCAAGATCTTCAGCGGGCCATCGTTGGTGGTCACGATCCCCAACTCCATCAAGCTTTCCAGGCTGACCTCGCTGCCAGCGGGCAACTTGGCCAAAGCGCGCAGGTTGATCAGGGTGTACCGAGGGCGCCGCACGTAGCGGGGGAAGTGCTTGAGTTTGGGCAACCGCCGATAGAGGGGGGTCTGGCCTCCCTCAAAACCGGGCCGGGGACCGCCCCCTTTGCGCGCCTTCTGTCCCCGCATTCCCTTGCCACAGGAGGCTCCCTGTCCAGCAGCAATGCCACGGCCCAGCCGTCGCCGCCGCCGCGTCGAACCTGCTTGCGGACGAATGTCTTCTAGTCGCATACTGACCTCCGGCTGACTTGCTGTTACTTACTAAACAGGCGGCGCACGTCGATCCCTCTATCTTCAGCTACCTGCTCAAAGGTGCGCATCCGCCGCAGCGCGTCAATGGTGGCGCGGGCGTTGTTGAGGGGGTTGCTGGATCCCAGTTGCTTAGCCAGGCTGTTGCGCACGCCCGCCAGCTCCAGAACAGTGCGCACCGCTCCCCCGGCGATGACCCCTGTGCCGGGAGCTGCCGGCATCACCAGGACGGTTGCTCCACCGCCTGATCCCCGCATGGGATGGGGCACAGACAAGCCCTTGGTGAGGGGCACTTCGATTAGGTGCTTTTTGCCATCCACAACTCCTTTGCGCACAGCCCCGATGACGTCGTTGGCTTTGCCCACGCCAACCCCCACCTGGCCGCGCTCGTTGCCCACCACCACCACGGCCCGGAAGCTCAGCTTTTTGCCGCCCTTAACCACTTTGGTGACGCGCCGGATCTGGATGACCCGCTCCTGCCACTCGCTAGTCTGCTCTTCGCGGCTCTTTTTGCTTCTGCGACGTTCTCTTTGCTCAGCCATATGCCATCTCCTCAGGGCCTAGAACTGTAAGCCTGCTTCGCGGGCGGCTTCCGCCAGGGCCTGGACACGCCCGTGGTAGAGCTTGCCGCCGCGGTCGAAAACCACTTGAGAAATGCCTGCCTGTAAGGCCCGTTGGGCGACGGAGCGCCCCACCACGGCGGCAGCCTCTCGGGTGGCTGTGCCAATGTCTTTGAAGGCTTCCCGCAGCTCCCTGTCCAGAGTGGAGGCGGAGGCTAAAGTGTGCTGGGCTACATCGTCGATCACCTGGGCGTAGATGTGCCGATTGGAGCGAAACACAGCCAAACGGGGCCGCTCGGGCGTCCCGAAGACCTTGCGGCGAATGCGGCGATGGCGACGTTGGGTGGCAGCTTTGCGAGTGATTTTCATAGCTACTTCTTGGCCTTCCCGGATTTACCTGCTTTGCGACGAACCTGTTCCCCTACATAGCGAATCCCTTTGCCCTTGTAGGGCTCTGGCGGACGGACGGCCCGAATCCGCGCCGCCGTGTTGCCCACCAGCTCTTTGTCGATACCTGAGACGACGATGACGTTGTTGCCCTCAACCGCAATTTGGATCCCTGGCGGGAAAGGGATCTCCACTGGGTGGCTGTAGCCAACGTTCAAGATTAACTTGTTGCCCTGGGTGGAAGCCCGGTAGCCCACACCCACCAATTCCAGCCTGCGCTCAAATCCCCTAGATACGCCGTCCACCATGTTGGCGACCAAGGTGCGGCAGAGGCCGTGCAGTTGGCGGGCCGGGCGAGACTCGTTGACCCGGCTGACCTTGAGCGTCTGGGCTTCTTGATGCACCGCAATCAAGGGGGGCAAACTGCGAGACAGTTGTCCCTTCGGGCCTTTCACCGAGATCTGCTGACCCTCGATCTGAACCTCTACCTTGGCAGGAAGGGTGATGGGCCGCTTGCCGATACGAGACATGGGGCAACTCCTGACAAGAGAACAACTCATCAATAGACATAGCAGAGCACTTCGCCGCCGATGCCCTGTTTGCGAGCCTCCCGATCGGTCATGATGCCGTTGGAAGTAGAGATGATGGCAATCCCAATTCCGCCCAATACGCGGGGCAGCTCTTTGTGGCTGCGGTAAACCCGCAGGCCCGGTCGACTCACCCGCTTCAGGCCGTTGATGATGGGCCTGCAGTTGCGCCCTTTGCCTTTATACTTCAACCGCAACACAAGCTGAGCGTGGATCCCTTCTCCCTCTTCCTTCCAGTCGCTCACGAAACCTTCCTCATGAAGAACGCGAGCGATGCTGCGGGTCATGCGTGTGGCCGGAACCGCCACCGATTCGTGCCGAGCCATGGTGGCATTGCGAATGCGGGTGAGCATGTCGGCGATCGTGTCGTTGGTGTGGGCCATGGGTGGGTCGGTGCTCCTCGGAAGATCGATCAAGTCGAAACAATTGGAGATGGGCAAACCTTAAGAGGCAAAGGGCATGCCAAACTCTTTGAGCAGGGCACGGCCCTCTTCGTCGGTTTCGGCGGTGGTCACAATGGAGATGTCCATACCTCTGATCTGGTCTACAGAGTCGTAGTTGATTTCGGGGAAGATCAGTTGCTCGCGAATACCAAGGGTGTAGTTGCCCCGCCCATCAAAAGATTTGGGGCTGACGCCGCGGAAGTCGCGGATACGAGGGAGGGCAATATTGATCAGCCGATCCAAAAACGCGTACATACGCTCCCGCCGCAGGGTCACCATCAGGCCAACTGGCATGCCCTTGCGAATTTTGAAACTGGCAATCGCCTTTTTGGCGCGGGTGATCACCGGGCGCTGGCCTGTGATGGCGCTGATCTCGGCGATGGAAGATTCCAGGGCCTTGGCATTTTGGGAGGCATCTCCCAGGCCGCGGTTGACCACGATTTTTTCCAGACGCGGCACCTGATGGATGTTGGTGTAGCCCAACTCCTTTTGCAGCTTGGGAACGATAACGGTGTTGTAGAGGATTTGCAGACGTTGGGGCATGGCGGGTTCTCCTTGCGGCTCTGGGCTGGGTCAGAGCCAGGCCAGTATTGAAAAGGGAGTCTTAGTCGAGGATCTCGCCGGTTTTCTTGAGGACACGGACTTTGCGGCCATCGGCGGTGATTTGATAGCCGATGCGGCTGGCCACTTCCTGCTTCTTGGAATAGAGCATCACCTTGCAGGCGTGGATCGGGGCTTCTTTGGTCTCGATCCGACCACTTTCGCCTTCCCGTTGCGGCTTGCGGTGGTAGGTCACTATGTTTACCCCTTCCACCAAGACCATGTTGCGTTCGGGAAAAACCTGCAGCACCTCGCCGATTTTGCCTTTGTCGTCGCCGGAGATCACCTGGACGGTATCTCCCTTTTTGATGCGCATTTTGTAGCGTAGGCTGTTGCGGTGCTTGCGAACGCCGGTCTGCCGAATCAGCCGTCGAATTTGGCTGGGCTTGAGGGGACGAACCATTACAGAACCTCCGGGGCAAGGGAGATGATCTTGGTGAAGTTTTTCTCCCGCAGCTCGCGGGCTACAGGACCGAAAACGCGGGTTCCGCGGGGGTTGCCGTCGTTGTTGATGATGACGGCAGCGTTGTCGTCGAAGCGGATACACATGCCGTCGGGGCGGCGTACCGTATCGACGGTGCGGATGACCACGGCCTTGACGACGTCGGATTTTTTGACGGGCATATTGGGCAGGGCGTCTTTGACGACGCCGACGATCACATCCCCCAGGCTGGCGTAGCGACGGCCACTGCTGCCCAGGACGCGGATGCACATCATCTTGCGGGCGCCAGTGTTGTCGGCTACCGTTAACATGGTTTGCTGCTGAATCATAGTTTCTTGACCTCCCGTATGATTTCGGTCACTCGCCAACGCTTGGTGCGGCTGAGAGGACGGGTTTCCGTGATGCGCACCAGATCCCCTTCTTGACAGCGGTTCTCCTCGTCGTGGGCCTTAAACTTTTTGGTTTTGACGACAATTTTGCCGTATTTGGGGTGGGCGACCCGGTTTTCCACGGCAACGACCACTGTCTTTTGCATCTTGTTGCTGACGACAACGCCGATCTTTTCGCGAGCAGGCATTACTCCTCCTTCTTGACCTGAGTTGAGGGCAAGGATTTGCCGCGTTTGCGCTCTGCTTCTACGGTAAGCAGTTGGGCCAGCTTGTGTTTGCGCAAGCGAATGAGATGGGGCTGGTTTAACTGCCGCGTAGCCTGCTGCAAACGCAGCTCGAACAGCTCTTTCTTGACGGCGTAGATCTCCTGGCTCAATTCTTCGTCGGATAGGGCGCGAGCGTCGGCAATTTTAGGCATGGGCATGGCTCAACTCTCCTCCCTTAAATAGGGCTAGCTGCTACTTCTGTTGTTTCTGTAGCTGCTTTCTGAGCAGATTCCGGCTCCTCAAAGTTAGCCTTGGTTACAAACTTGACTTTGATCGGCAGCTTTTGGGCGGCCAGGCGCATCGCCTCTCGGGCCGTGGCTTCAGGAACTCCTCCCATCTCGAAGAGGATGCGGCCCGGCTTGACGACGCAAACCCAGTATTCGGGGTTGCCTTTGCCGGATCCCATGCGGGTTTCGGCAGGCCGTTGGGTAACGGGCTTGTCGGGAAAGATGCGGATCCAGATCTGGCCGCCCCGCCGGACGTAGCGGGTCATGGCCCGACGGCTGGCCTCGATCTGCCGCGCAGTGATCCAGGCGGGTTCTAGGGCCACAAGGCCGTATTCCCCAAAGTTGATGCGGTTGCCGCGGGTCGCTTTGCCTTTCATGCGCCCGCGCTGTTGCTTGCGGTATTTGGTTCGTTTGGGGCTTAACATGGCCGTTCCTTAAATCAACTGCGATAGGGATCCCTGGACTCTCGGGTGCTGGCCCTCAGGCTTCCACTGCTGAGCGGTCTTCAAAGGTGGGCCGCCGCCGCTGCTGCCGACGCTTGGGCTGTTGCAGGGGGACTTTTTGTTCGGGACGTTCCTGCCCGGGGAGAACTTCCCCTTTGAAAACCCAGACCTTGACCCCAATGACACCAAAGGTGGTCTGGGCGATGTGGTCGGCATAGTCGATATCTGCCCGCAGGGTGTGCAAAGGGATCCGCCCTTCCCGTGTCCATTCGGTGCGGGCAATCTCGGCTCCGTTCAGCCGCCCGGCAATTTGAATTTTGATCCCTTGCACCCCCGCCCGCTGGGCCCGCTGGATGACCTGGCGCACGATGCGGCGAAAGGCAATCCGCCGCTCCAACTGCTGGGCGATGTTTTCTGCCAGCAAAACCGCCTCGGCATCGGCACGGGTAACCTCTACTACATTGATGCGAATGGTTCGCTCGGGGCTGCCGTGCGAGCTCAGCTCTTTCTGCAGGCCCTGGCGCAGGGCGTCGAGGCCGGATCCCCCGCGACCGACCACCACTCCAGGACGAGCGGCTCGGACCTCGAGGTCGATCTGATCCGCCTTGCGTTCAATTTGAATGTCGGCCAGGCCGGCGCTGCTCAACTGCTTGGTCAGGTAGGCGCGGATGAGATCGTCCTCCCGCAGCAGGGCTGGGTAGCGAGCTGGATCGGCAAACCAGCGGCTGCGATGTTCCTTGATGACGCCGAGGCGGAAACCGGTGGGGTGAATCTTCTGTCCCATGGTGGTGTCGGTTGAGGGGTAAAGTCTGGGAATACAGGCGTTTAGGAGGCCGTCGCCGCTTCAGCTTCTATGGGCCGGACGGCGATGGTGATGTGGCAGGTGCGCTTGCGAATTGGGTAGGCCCGACCTTGGGCGCGGGGGCGAAATCGCTTCAGCGTCGGCCCCTGGTCAGCGTAGGCTTTGCTGATGACCAGATCCCGAGGATCCAGGCCGTTGTTGTGTTCGGCATTGGCCACCGCCGAGCGCAGCACCTTGCGAACCGGCTCACAGGCGGCGTAGGGCATGAACTCCAACAGGATCAGGGCATCGGCATAGGTGCGCCCTCGGATCTGGTTCAGCACGCGCCGCACCTTATAGGGGGACATGCGGATGTAGCGAGCTACCGCTTTGATTTCAGGGGATGGATCGGCCATGGCGCTCTCCTCGCTTATTCCCTCTTCTGTTTGTGGCTGAACTTAACGGCGGGCGGCTTTTTTGTCGCTGCCCGCGTGGCCGCGAAAGGTACGGGTGGGGACAAACTCCCCCAGCTTGTGGCCTACCATCTGATCGGTGATGTAGATGGGCACGTGCTGCTTGCCGTTGTGCACGGCGATGGTGTGGCCGATCATGACAGGCAGGATGGTGCTGGCCCGCGACCAGGTTTTGATCATTTGCTTCTCATTGCGCTCGTTCATCTTCTCGATTTTGAGAAGCAGCTTGGCATCGACAAAAGGGCCTTTTTTGAGTGAACGTCCCATAGCAACCTCAACAGTCTGACAAGCTGGTAAGGGTCGAACGAAAAAGAAGATTCAGAGGGGCAGACGATGGCCGGACTCTTATTGAGCAGCCCTCCCGCCCTTGTCCCGGCGGCCGCCACGACGGCGACCGCGCACGATGAACTTGTTGCTGGGTTTGTTGCGTTTGCGGGTTTTGTATCCCAGGGTGGGCTTGCCCCAGGGGGTGACAGGGGTGCTGCGGCCGATAGGGGCTTTTCCTTCCCCACCGCCATGGGGGTGATCTACAGGGTTCATCACCGAGCCGCGCACGTGGGGACGGCGACCTAACCAGCGGCTGCGACCCGCTTTGCCGAGGCTGAGGTTGCTGTGGTCAACATTTCCCACTTGGCCGATGGTGGCGTAGCACTCGCCTCGGATCATGCGGACTTCGCCAGAGGGCAGCTTGAGGGAGACATACTTGCCCTCTTTGGCCACCACTTGGGCGCCAGCCCCGGCGGCGCGAACAATTTGCCCACCGCGGCCGGGATACAGCTCCACGTTATGAACCACCGTCCCCAGGGGGATCCGCTCCAGGGGCATGGCGTTGCCGAGCTCAAAGGGGGCATCGGGCCCCGCCATAATGGTGGCCCCCACCTCGAGGTTGCGGGGAGCGAGGATGTATCGCTTCTCGCCATCTTCGTATTCCACCAAGCAGATGCGGGCGCTGCGGTTGGGATCGTACTCGATGGTCTTGACGGTGGCCGGGATCCCGCGCTTGTCGCGGCGGAAGTCGATGATGCGGTAGAGCCGCTTGTGGCCGCCGCCCCGGTGGCGGCAGGTGATGACGCCGCGGTTGTTGCGCCCTTTTTTGCGGTGGATGAATTGCAGCAGCGACTTCTCCGGTCTGGGCCGCTTGCCGTTTTCGTCCCGCGACAGCTCCTCGAAGTCGGAGACTGTCATGTGACGGGTGCTGGGGGTGTAGGGTCGGAAGGTACGAATGCCCATGGCTCAAGGGGGGGTGAAGGACGGGTGGCAATAACTCAAATCGGGAGGGGGAGGGGGTTTGGTTAGGTGTCGGGGAAGAGGGTGATGGAGTCGCCTTCGGCCAGAGTTACCACAGCTCGCTTGGGACGGCTGCGATAGCCGACAGAACGGCCTACCCGCCGCTGCTTGCGGGGCAGCTTTAGGGTGTTGACGGAGGTGACCCGCACCCCAAACATCTCCTCGACGGCAGCTCGGATGAGCGGCTTGGTGGCAGTGGGCACCACTTCAAAGACGTATTTGCGCTGTTCCATCAGGGCAGTTGCCTTTTCGGTGATGACGGGACGCAACAGGACATCGGCCAGGATCCGCTTGCTCTCAGTCATCGTCTTCCTCCTCTGCTGCGGCTGTTTCGGCCTCTTCAACGGCTGGCGGCTGGGCAATGGGCTCTGCTTCTCGGGCTAGTTCCGCTTGTCCTTGAGCTTCTCGCTCTTCTTCTGGGGCCAGCTCTTCTTCCTGAGTTTCCTGAACTTGTGGATTTGCCAGAGCTACTTGATGCGCCTGCGGATCTTCTGGCTGGGCTTGAGCTTCCGCTTGCTCTTCTTGCTCCTGGCTTTGACCTTCTACTTGTTCGACCTGCCAAGCCTCTCGCTCTGCGGCCTGAGCCTGATCTTCAAGGTGATCGGCTTGGGTTGGAGCTGCTGTTGCCGCGCCGGATCCCCAGCGGGCCTTGAGCTTCTCCAGGGCAGAGGTGGTGATCAGCACCCAATCGACGTTGAGCAGATCGAAGACATTGAGCTGATCCAGGCCGATCAGCTTGACGCGGGCAATGTTGCGCACGGCCCGCTCGACGACTTCCGAGCGCTCGGCGACGATAAGCAGTGCCGACTGATCCTCCATCACCCCCCAGCGCAGCAGAGCTTGGGCCACGGCGCGAGTCTTGGGAGGGTTGAGCTGCTCCTGGAAATCTTCCACCACGATCAGGTCTTCCACCCGGCTTTGCAGGGCAGTGCGCAGGGCCAGCTGCCGCTCTTTGCGGTTCATGGCCAGGTTGTACTCCCGCTTGCGGGGGCCGAAGATCACCCCACCCTTGCGCCAAAGGGGGGAGCGAATGGAGCCGGCGCGGGCCCGGCCGGTGCCTTTTTGCCTCCAAGGCTTGCGACCGCCCCCGCGCACCTCAGCCCGGGTCTTGGTGTGGGCGTTGCCTTGGCGGGCGTTGGTCATCTGCCGGCGAAGAGCCAGATAGAGAATGTGGGAGGCCGTCTCGGGACGGGCGACTTTGAGGCTTAGCTCCGCGCTGCCCACCGTTTCCCCTTGCCAATTTTTCACCACACAACTTGCCATGGTTTCCTCGTCTTTGCGGATGCTGGTCAGCCTTTGCCAGGGAGGGATCCCTTTTCTAGCGTTTGTTGCCCACCTGCTTGGCAGGGGTAATCTCCAGCAGCCCCCCTTCCACGCCGGGCACACAGCCCTTGATGATCAGCAAGTTCCGCTCCGGATCCACCTGCACCAACTGCAGTTTGCGAATGGTGACGCGGCAACCTCCCATCCGACCCGCCATGCGTAGCCCCGGAAACACGCGGCCAGGCGTTGTGCCGGCGCCGATGGAACCCGGTCGGCGGTGGTTCTTGGAACCGTGGGACATGGGGCCGCGACCAAAGTGGTGCCGCTTCTGGTAGCCGGCAAATCCCCGCCCGATGGAAGTGCCGGCCACATCCAGCAGCTGGCCCGGAGAGAAGATCTCGACGGTGATCTTCTGCCCCAACTGGTAAGCTTCTGGCTGGTCGACCCGGAACTCGCGCAGGTGGCGCAGCAGCTCCGTCACCCCCGCTTTGCTCAGGTGGCCCCGCTGGGCTCGCGTGAGGTGCTTTTCGGTGGTGGGCCAGTAGCCCAACTGCACGGCGTTGTAGCCGTCTGTGGCTTGGGTCTTGATCTGGGTCACCGTGCAAGGCCCCGCCTGCACGACGGTGACCGGAATGGCCAACCCTTCCGGAGAGAAGATCTGGGTCATGCCGACTTTTCTTCCAAGGATGCCAAGCGCCACGAGAACCTCCCCTCGAGCCTCTACGACTCGCTTTTGTCAGCTTGCAACTGGCTCAATGAGCCAGATCCAGGCAGCAACGGCGCGGCAGCAGGAAGCCCAGGACTCACTGAGGCTGCCCGCTCAGGCGAAAAAGCAATGAAAAGGAATCTCTGGATCCCTGGAGGCCAAACAGCGGCAGCAGCGCTGTTTCCTTTGCTTAATTCACCCTCAAATCACACGCCAAACTGCTTTTAAAGACTGCTCAGACTTACCTGCAAAGAGGCAGTATCTGGTTTAGCAGTACGCTAGGTTGCCGAGAACCGTCGTCAGAGCGGGCGGACTTGATTGGCAACAGTAGTACATCATAATGAGGTGAAGACCTGTTTGTCCAGATTTTGCCGAGAAAATGGCTCGGTCGGGGGGCAGCGACTGTGAAAGCCGCTCTGGTGGGCGAAAAGGGCTATCGGCAGCAAGAGCCATCTCCTTTTAGGAGTGTGATGGGGTGGGCGGGCGGCGGGCTGACCCAGGCTTGTGTAGATCGCTACCTGGATTTGTTGCGGGCGGGATCCGATCCGGGCCGGATCTTGTTTTTGGTGCGCAGCCGGCGGCAGGCGGAGGAGGTGTTGCGGCGCTTGCAGCAGCTCAGCCCGAGCTGGGTGGGGCCGTGGCGGATCGAGACGTTTTTGCAGCGGGTGGGGCGCTCTTTGGCAGATCACTGGCCGCAGGTGTGTGAGCGGGTTCCCCAGTTGCCGCGCTCGTTTGAGCCGATTCCCTTGGCCAAGGATCTGGCCCAATTTCTCTGTGGGCGAGCCTGTGCTTTGTGTCCGCGGCATGGGGAGGTCTTTGCCAATCTTGGGCTGGAGGAGTTCCAGATTTGGGATCAGATCAGCAGCGCTGCCTATATTGCGGGGGCTTCTGGCTTAGCGGCGGAAGCGGTGGGATCCCGGCTGGCGGCGGCCTGGCCGGCGGAGGGGGATCCGAGGCGGGGAGAGGCCTTGCAGGCGATGGGCTGTTGTGTGGAGCGGCTGTGGGAGGTGGGGTTGCGGCTGGGATCCCTGGATTTTGGCCTGCAAATCCGGCTGTTTGGCGAGCACATCCTGCCGCTGGCGGAGTTTTGGCAGGAGTGGGATCACCTGATCGTGGATCAGGCGGAGGACAGTTGCGGGGTGGCGCTGGAGTTTTACCGGCAAGGGCAAGCCCATCTGCAAAGCCAGTTTTTCAGCTACACCATCGGCGGCGGGGTCTCTTTGACGGCGATCCCGGAGGCCGTGGCTCGCTTTCTGATGGAAAACACCCAGGTTCAGCTTTTGGAGGGGAGCTACCGCGGCTCAGCCGGCATGATCCGCCTGGGACTGCAGATTGCGCGGGTGTTGGATCCACGGTTTTCCCATCCCCTGCCGGAGACTCTGGCAGAGAAGCTGCCAAGGGTGCAGGTGCTGGAGGGCGAGACCCAATTCGCGGCGGTGGAGGCGATGGTTGCTCAGATCCGGCAGCTTTTGGCGGCAGGGATCCCGGCTTCTCGCATCGCCGTCCTGCTGCCTCGCATGGATGCGGCGGTGAGCCTGAGCTTGCAGGAGCAGTTGTCGGAGTTTCCCGTCTTGCCGATCGCTCCCTTCCCTGCCCTGATCCGCTACCCACTGGTGCGGGCTTTGCTGACGGCGGCGGAAGTGGCCCATCCCGAGTGGGGGGCTTTTCCCACCTTGCCGGCCTGGCGGCTGCTCCTGGGCAGGGTGTTGGATCTGGATCCCATCCGGGCGGCTTTGCTGGCCGAAGATACCCTTGACCCGGTAGGGCGTTCCCTGCGGCCCAAGACCGCCGTGCGACAGCCGGAGCGGGTGGGGTTTGCCAACCTGGAGCGCTACCAGAAGCTGCTGGATTGGCTGCGCAGCTACCGCGGCGGGCCTTCCTTGGCCGCTTTCTTCCAGCGGTTTTTCGCCGATCACCTGGCCCAGGGGATGGCTTTGCCCCAAGACCAAGAGCTGCTGCAAGCGTTGATCGACGCGGCGCAACGGTTTCGCCGGGCCTTTCCTGCCGAAGGGGATCCCGCCTTTTTGGCCATGATCCGCTCGGGACAAACCCCCAGCAACAGCCGCTTCGAGCCCGACTATTCCCGCTACCTCGTGGTGGCGACGCCGGTGGCCTATATCAACTGGGGTTTGCAGGCGGATTATCAGTTCTGGTTCGACATCACCAATCCGCTTTGGTCCCGTTCTCTCTGGCGTGTGCTTTACAACAGCCGTGTGCTGACGCCGGAATGGGATGGGGAGGTTTTCGATGCGGCCCAAGACCTGCAGGCGCGTCAACAAATTCTGGCTCGCACACTGTTGAACCTCTGCTGCCGTACGCGGCAAGGGCTGTGGCTGGTGCGCTCCACTTTTAATTACCGCGGCGAAGAGAACACCGGCATGTTAGATTACCTCATTTTGAAGGCCGCGAAGGCTATGGCAACAGCCTGAGAGAAGAAAGCTCCACTCCGGGTGATGACGAGCCCCAGGTGGCGCAACAGGGGCTTTCCAAACCGCCGTGAAACTGCTCGTCGCGTCGAACCTCAACTTCCCTTTCCCCTAGCCGGGGATGAGGGCGTCGGCGGCGCAGAGCGCTGAGGGATTGTCTCAAATCTGGAATAGCCCTATTGTGCAGATCGGGAGAGAAAGCTGGGCCCCCGAGGACTTGATGGATGTACGGAAGGGATGGTCAAGGGCAAAGGCTTTGGAAAACCAGCGAGAAAACAGCCGCCCCTCTCGGCCCAGATGCGACAGGCGGCAGACCACTTCCGGCAAGGGGACTGGGCTCGCTGTCGGCAGCTCTGTGAGCGGATCCTTGCCGCTGCCGACCTGTCTGATCTTGAAGAGGCCATTGCCTCGACACAAGCCCACGCTCTGTTGGGGCAAATCGAGGAAGAAGCTGGCCACTACCCCGCTGCCATGTTGCATTATCAGCAGGCTATTGTGACTTGTCCCCCTGCTGCTCCTGCCAGGTTGGCTGCTGAGGTACACGCGATGCTGGGGGGAGTGCTGCAGCGGATGGGGGAGAAAAAGCAGGCGCAATTGCTCTTTGAGCGAGCCCTGGCCCGGGATCCAGAGCTGCTGACGGCGCGAGTGGGGCTGGCCGACCTGCTGCAGATGCGGGGAGAATACGAGGCGGCGGTGGCTCACTACTTGCAGGCCTGGCAGGGATCCCAGCAGGAAGCGGATATCCCCTATCAGATCGGCATGTGCCTCTGGAAGCAAGGGCAACCGCAGGCGGCCAGCTCTTGGTTTCGGCAGGCGCTTGCCTTGCAGCCTCAACACAGTGATGCCCGCTACATGCTGGCCATCTTGGGGGAGCTGCCCCTGCCCAACAGGACTCCCCCTGAGTGGGTGCGGCGTCTATTTGACGAATATGCGCCTCGCTTTGAGCAGCATCTGTTGGAAAAACTGAACTACCAAGGGCCACAGGCTGTGCGGCAAGGGATCCTGGCGGTGGCGGCGGCGCGGGGATCGCCTCCTTGGTTTGAGCGGGCGTTGGATTTGGGCTGTGGCACTGGCCTGGCGGGATCCCAGGTGCGCCCCTATGTCCGGCAATTGTGGGGTGTGGATCTCTCCGCTCGCATGGTGGACATTGCCCGGCAAAAGGGCATCTACGATCACCTGATCCAAGGCGACTTACTGGAGCTGCTGCAGCAGACCTCGGAGTGCTACGACTTGCTCCTGGCGGCAGATGTATTTATCTATCTGGGGAACTTGGCCCAGGTCCTGCCGGCCTGTGCGCGGGTGTTGAATGCCGGTGGGCTTTTGGCCTTCACCGTCGAGCTGGGATCCGCACCCGGCTACGAATTGGGATCCACCACGGGGCGCTTTGCCCACTCCGCCTCCTATGTGCTGCAGCAGGCAGAACGGGCAGGGCTGGATCCCGTCTATCAGCAAGACTTCACCTTGCGACGGGAGGGAGAAACCGACGTGCCCGGAGTCGTGTGGTGTTTGCGCCGGTAGCGGCGAGCGAGAGCCGAGAACGGTTCAGCAATGATGGCCATTCCAAGTAGCAGCAAGATGGGGGCAACATGCCCCTCCTGCTGCGTCCTCAGTCTCGCCGCTTTCCGCTTCGTCCCGTGGCAACGCTAGCCCTCGCCGTCGGCCTTTTGGCAGTGCCGGGAGCTACGTCCTATTGCAGCGGCTGGGGCAGAATCCTGCTCAGTCTTTCCCCCAAGCAGCCTTGTTTGGGAGCTACGCCAACACCAGTGGATCCCAGCCTGGGCGCACCTGCAGGTGCAGGCGGCACGCTCTTTTCTCTCGAGATTTTCTCCAAACCCTCAACCCTAGTGCTCAGGTGTTGTTGCCCAGGGTGGTGGCCGACGACGCCGACCTGTAGGAGGAAAGCCCGTACCGGCAGGTGCCGATCCTCTACCGCCATGCCAGTACACCACCTCTCCTCTCGAGGAAACGGCAGCCCTCTATAAGAAAATGCCAGCTTGTTCGACACGCCGCTGCCCGATTACATGGATCCCGGTAGCCCTGAGGTTCACGACTTTCTGGAAGCCAAAGCCCTGGAAGATGGCTATACCCGACAGCGAGCGGGCCTCGAAGGCAATGCTTGAGCTAGGGCCTCCCGAATCTTCGCTTTACGGCAGCTTTATAGAAGCTTCACGGAGGCTGCATTGAGGGCAGATAAAGCTATTTTTGGACGAGAGCTGTCTTGCAGGATCCGGGGAGGAAAGCTTTATCTCCCCTTTATCTTGCCGGACTTGGGTTAGCCTTGGGTTGAGTTTCCTTGGGCCCTAATGGATCCCGCCACCTTTTTGGAGCGCTACGGGTTTGAGCTGGAGGGTCAAGCCGGCCAAGTGTGGGTGGAGCGCTGGAGCAAACAGTTCCCGACCTCTTGGATCCCGGCGGCCCTGCTGGAAGCCCTCTACCAGGGGCGGTACAAGGCCGCCTCTGTAGAACAGATCCTCCGCCTCTGGCAGCGCCGCGGCGCTCCTCATCTCACCTTCCCCCTAGAAATTAGCCAATCCCTGTGGCGGGAACAACAGGAGCAGATCCGCTCCTTGGTCTCGACTGCCGCCCGCTCTTTTGCCCGCCCTTCCTCACCGCTCCCAGCCCCGCCTAGAAGAGGATCCCTCTTCTCCGGAGAATCGGCCATTTCTCTCGACTTGTTGTTGGATGAGCTGCAGGATCTCCCTCCCAAGCTGCGCCACCTGCTCGTCGAGCCCCAGGCCTTCCAACCGGCTCGCGCCGGCGAGACGGAGCTCTTGGTGACTTTGGAGCTGCAGCAGACCGTCGCCGACCCTCCCGCTCCTGCCCAGCCCTCCCAGGGAGAGCCCTGATCTCGACTTCCTTGCGCTTTTCTCGCTAGGCCCACCTCAGCAGCGGTGCCGCCACCCTGCCAGAGCCAAAACCGCCTCTGTCGCCGCCTGGGGATCCCAACTCTTGCCTAGGCCAGGATGGCGGCCGCTCCCGCGAGAGCTTCTTCCCGCAGCAGGGCGGCTTTGTCGGTGCGCTCCCAGGGCAGATCCAGATGGGTTTGCCCGAAGTGCCCATAGACCGCCACGTTTTGATAGAAACGCCCCCCCCTTTGGCGGGGCAACTCTCGCAGTTGGAACTGCGCCAGGATGGCCGCTGGCCTCAGGTCGAAGTGGCGCTGCACCAGCCGCAGCAGAGCTTCATCGGGGATGCGGCCGGTGCCAAAAGTTTCCACCAAAATGTTGATGGGACGAGCCACCCCAATGGCGTAGCTGACCTGCACCTCGCATTTTTGCGCCAGGCCAGCGGCCACAATGTTCTTGGCCACATAGCGGGCGGCATAGGCGGCGCTGCGATCCACCTTGGTGGGATCCTTGCCGGAGAAGGCCCCGCCCCCGTGGCGGGAATAGCCGCCGTAGGTGTCGACGATGATCTTGCGGCCGGTCAGGCCGGCGTCCCCCTGAGGTCCGCCAATGACGAACTTGCCGGTGGGATTGGTGAGGAAGCGGGTGTTGCTGTCGGGTTTGATGGGCAGCTCGGCAAACACTGGCTTCACCACCGCCTCCCAGAGATCGGCGCGGATCCGCTCCTGCACCGCCGCCTCGTCTGTAATGGCACCGATGGTCGGCGTGTGCTGGGTAGAGATCAGCAGGGTGTGAATGCCTACCGGGCGCCCCTCCTCATAGGCCACGGTCACCTGCGTTTTGCCATCCGGGCGCAGGTAGGGCAGGATGCCGTTTTTGCGAACCGCGGCCAACTGGCGGCTGAGGCGGTGGGCCAAGCTGATGGGCAGTGGCATCAGCTCGGGGGTTTCGTCGCAGGCGAAGCCAAACATCAAGCCCTGATCCCCGGCCCCAATCAAGTCGAATTCATCTTCCTGGGATGCGCGACTTTCCAGAGCCAAGTTCACCCCCTGGGCGATGTCGGGAGATTGTTCATCGAAAGCCACCAACACCGCGCAGCTTTCTGCGGAGAAGCCGTTCTTGGCGTCGGTATAGCCAATTTCGGCCACCTTGTCCCGCACCAGCCGGGTGAAGTTGACATGCGCCTGCGAGGTGATCTCCCCCGTCAGGATCACCATGCCCGTATTCACCACCACCTCTGCCGCCACTCGACTTAAGGGATCCGCCGTCAAGAGGGCATCCACGATGGCGTCAGAGATCTGGTCGCAAATTTTGTCGGGGTGCCCTTCTGTCACCGACTCCGAGGAAAACAAAAACGACTTGGACAACGAACCTCTCCTTAAGACGAAACAGATACAACCAAGAACTGCCCAAAAAGCAGAGCCTGCTGCTGCCGTTCATCATCCGCTGGCCTGAGCAGGGATCCCTTCCACCTCAGCCGAGCAGAGGAGCAGACCTAGGCCGCGGCCGACGCAGGAGCAAGAGTGCTATATCGCACCGAGGACTTTGCCACCGACGCAATAGAGCCTTGCTCCGCTGCTGCAACCAGAGCTATTGGGAATCGCTAAAGGGCGAAGTCGCCAGAAAAGTCCCCTCAGCAAGAGGGCTGTCCTCTGGAGAAAGCTTTATTCCTTTATCTTTCGGTTACTGACTAACCGCAGGAGTTGGCACCGTAGCGGAGACTTCCGCCGGTTGCCGCAGCTTCGTTGGGCCTGATCCCTCAGTCTGCTCTGGATAAAGAACGGAACTTGTCCTTATCGTACCCCTAACCTCTCCGCATTTGTCAAAAAAATGCACCCCAGGCAGGTCTCAGCCAAACAGCTCCTGCCACCAGTCGGTGGTCTGGGCAGCCCTGAGAAAGGAGGCCCCGGCCAAGCCCAAGGGAAAAAGGACGCCGAGAAAGCCAACCGCCCCCAGCGCCCAAGCTAGGCGATGCAGGTGTCTTTTGCTGGCAGCGCCCGCGGTTGTTTCCGCCGAGACGGCCAACATCGATCCCAGAGCCGCCAGGAGGGATCCCCCTATGCCGGCCAGATAGGTGGGCCCCAGCCAGGGCTGCAGCTCGGCAGCAGAGGCAATTTCCATGCGGGGCAAAACTTGAAAACACCCTATCGCCAGCACGGCCCAGATAAAGCAGCAAACCAGCAAGCTATCGCGGAAGGCGGCAGCCGGCTCTTTCATGATCCCAGCCCAATTGCGGATTAGTTTGCAGCAAAACCCAACTTCTGGCTTGACAGGGATCCTAACCCATCTGCCCCAACTCTCCTGAAATCTGAAAAACTGGAAGCCAGATTAGGATGAAGGGCGGTCTGCTGAGCGAAAACTTCGGCCTGCCAGACCCCTCCTGCGGCTTCTCAACCCTCCATAGCCATGACTCCCTCCCCCCTGTCCGAAACGCCCGGATCCCTGCCCACCTCGGCCCCCGAGCCGGAAGCCGAACAAAACCGGCGACACCGCCAAAGGATGCAACGCCGCCAGCAGATCCAGCGGCAGCGCCTGGCGAGCATGCGCGACGACAAGGGCCTGGTGATCATCTACACGGGGCAGGGCAAGGGCAAGAGCACGGCGGCCTTCGGCACCCTCTTCCGCGCCCTTGGCCAGGGCTTGTCGGTGGGGGTGGTGCAATTCATCAAGGGGGCCTGGGATCCGGGCGAAGCCAAATTGTTGCGCCAGTTGGCCGCCCATCCGGAGCTGGGCCTGGGGAAAATCGCCTTTTACGCCATGGGGGAAGGTTTTACCTGGGAAACCCAGGATCGCGAGCGGGATATCGCCCATGCGCAGGCGGCCTGGGAAAAGGGGCGGGAGCTGCTCAGCAGCGGCGAGTACCACCTGGTACTTTTGGATGAGATCAACGTCGCCCTCAAGCTGGGGTACCTCTCCCTGGAGCAGGTATTGGCCGGCCTGGCCGAAAAACCGGAGCGGGTGCATGTGATCCTGACCGGGCGGGGCGCGCCGGCTGCCCTGATCGACCGGGCCGACTTGGTAACCGAGATGACCTTGGTCAAGCATCCTTTCCGCGACCAAGGGATCAAAGCACAAATCGGCATTGAGTTCTAGTCCTTGGGTGGGGCAAGATGGCCATTCTGCTGGCGGCAGCCACAAGCGGCAGCGGCAAGACCACTGTCACGCTGGCTCTGTTGGCCGCTCTCAGGCGGCGGGGCCTGCGCATTCAGCCCTTCAAGGTGGGGCCGGATTACATCGATCCCCTGTTCCACACAGCGGTGAGCGGCATCCCCTGTCGTAACCTGGATCCCTTTTTAACCGACGAGGGCTTTGTGCAGTGCTGTTTTCGCCACCACTGTCAGGGCAAAGATGGAGCCATCGTGGAGGGAGTGATGGGCCTCTTCGACGGGCGGGCGCCCGCATCCCTGCCGGATCCCACGAGCAGGACGGAGCCCTTTTTTGCCAGCAGTGCCCATGTGGCCCGCCTGCTGGGGATCCCCGTGGTGTTGGTCATCGACGGCAGCGGTATAGGGACAACGGTGGCCGCTCTTCTCTACGGCTTGAGCCGCTTTGATCCCCGCCTCACCATTGCCGGGGTGATTTTCAACCGCGTGGCCTCGGAGCGGCACGGCCAGATTTTACAGCAAGCAGCGGCAGCGGTAGGGATCCCAGTCTTGGGCCAATTTCCCCGCCGTGAGGATCTGCGCCTGCCCAGCCGCCACCTAGGGCTGGTGCCCGTCTCAGAGCTGGATCACTTCCCCGACTGGCAGGAGGTCTGGGCCGACCTGGCCGAGCAGCACCTGAATTGGGATGAGCTACTGCCCTTGATTCGCTCCTTGCCGCCGGCAGTGGGGGAGCTGTGGCCAGAGATTCCCCCACAACCGCGTCGGGTTCGGGTAGGGGTGGCCCGCGATGCCGCCTTTAACTTCTACTACGCCGACAACTTGGATCTCTTGCGAGCCTGTGGCGCCGAGCTGCTGGAGTACTCTCCCCTGCAGGTGGGGCTGTGGCCGCCGGATCCCTGCGATGGCCTGCTGCTGGGGGGCGGGTTCCCAGAACTGTTTGCCGCGACCCTCTCCGAAAAAATAAGCCGCCGCCCGCCGCCGCCCGCCCATCCACCCCTCTACGCCGAATGCGGCGGACTGATGGTGCTGGGACGATCCCTCACCGATTTGCAGGGAAAGACCTACCCCATGGCCGGGCTGCTGCCCATCCAGGTGGACATGGGCGACCGGCTGTGTCTGGGCTACCGCGAGGCCACTGTCCTGCGCCCCACCCTGCTGGCCCAGGCCGGGGATCGCCTACGAGGGCACGAATTTCACCGCTCCTGCAGCACCCCTCTCTCCCCCAACCCGATCTACGGCTGGGGATCCCCGCCTCACCAGGAAGGCTGGGCCGGCCAGCGCCTGCACGCTTCCTACCTGCATCTCCACTGGGGATCCCGTCCCGACCTGGCAGTGCGGCTACTCCAGAATTTCTTCAGGATTGCTCAAGGCGCTCCCGCTCTCGCTTAAAATAAAGCATCGATGTAGCCCAAGTCCCCTGTTGCCGCGTCCGCCTCAGCCGCTTTCCGGGCCTCGCCTCAACAGCGTGCCAGCAACTGTCCAAAAAAGCTGGCAGCCTGCTCTGGGAGCGGGGATCGGCAAGTTGGATGCCGATTCAAAGCAGGGAAGTGATAAAGATCGCCATTCAGGGGCCAAAATCCGCTCCGATAGCAGGTTTCAGCGATCCCCAGTTGCTTTGAGACTCTCTAAGCAATCGGTCTCCCTTCTTCTAAATCCGCAGGTCACAGCATCGAGTGTTTCCCTCTAGTTATCCGTGATATTCCTGAGTCTTTTCTCAGCACAATTCCTCGGGAACCTACCCTACCTCCATCCGTCTGTAAGACCTAGCCCACTTGATCTCGCAAACGGGCCAACCCCTCCTAGACGCGCCACAATCGTCCCGGCCAGGCAAAATCCCTACCGATAAAGCCCTTCAGGATCAGGGCCCAAGCCCCGCTGAAGGAAAACTAACCGGTTCTCGGCAGAGATCCGATCCCAGTCGGTAAGAGTTTTGAATTAGGGTAAACTTTAATGTCTGTTCTGAGAGGAGTGTTAAATACTACATCCTACTGCCTTAGACTTTGCCTAGCATGCTATTTGGCCTTCAGTGGTCTTGGTTGATCTCTAGAGAGATGCTAGATGGATCCCTTTCTTGAGGATTTGTCGATTGTTATGCTAGATGTGACTCTAAGCGACTAGGCATAAATTACTAGAGTGCGCCCCCGATGGGCCAACTCACGATGGGAGGAGTGTGATGTTCGCACGGTTGGCGGAACAATACCGCAGCTACGTTCAAGACCTGGTGATGAGTTTGCAGGCCCTGGCCATCGTTTTGGAGAAGCGGGGCTACCCGGCTTCTTGCTACACCTGCGGCACCTCATTTGAGAGCGCCTCCTTCATGGTCAGCTTACGGGAGGGGCACTTGATTCGCTTTTTGGTTTCCGAATGCTCCATCAGTTGGACGGAGATGCGGGATGACCGAGAGCTAATGAAGTTAGAAGGGGCAGAAGCCATTCGCCAACTCCAGGATCTGGCAGAGCTGATCAAAGACGATCTGGTTGCTGCTGCTGCGCCGGCAGAAGCTCTGGCCGCCAGCAATTGATTCCCATGCCACTGGGCAAAAAACCCTGCCTACGCTCCCTTGAACTTAACTTGGCTAGGCCTAACTCCAGGCGCCTCCCCAGAATCTTCCCAGCGCCCAAGAAAGCCTCCACTTCCAACACTCGTTACAGTCCTCTATACCCCCAAGGGGATTCGAACCCCTGTCGCATCCGTGAAAGGGATGTGTCCTAGGCCTCTAGACGATGGGGGCATTCTAGAAATGACGCGATCCTGATTGTAAAGAGGGAGGTTTAATTTTGTCAACTTAAATCTTTCTCATGTCCTCTCCTAGTCGGCGTCTCCCGAGCCCCGTTCTGCCAAGTTCAGGATCAAAATCCCCAGCAGAGCCAGGCCCAGCAAGCTGGCAATCACGAGGGGTTCATCCGGGATCACATCCATGCTGTGCCTCAATCTGTCAACGTTACAGGCTGCCGGCTACGAGCAACGCCGTACGGCCCGGCAAGCCGTCCTAGGCGGAGCAGCCGACCAGTGGCTTACACTACACTAAAAAGTAATAACCCATCGCTTGGACTGGCATGATTCCCACCGTTATCGAGCAATCTGCACGCGGCGAGCGCGCCTTTGATATCTACTCGCGTCTATTGCGGGATCGGATCATCTTCCTGGGCACCCAGGTGGACGACGACATTGCCAACCTGATCGTGGCCCAGATGCTCTACCTGGAATCCGAAGACCCAGAGAAAGATATTTACCTCTACATCAACTCTCCTGGCGGCTCCGTCTACGCCGGCATGGCCATCTACGACACCATGCAGCACATTCAGCCGGATGTCTCCACCATCTGCATTGGGTTGGCCGCCAGCATGGGAGCCTTTTTGCTGGCAGGGGGCACCAAAGGCAAACGCATTGCCCTTCCCCATGCCCGCATTATGATTCACCAACCCCTCGGTGGAGCCCAGGGGCCAGCCACCGACATCGAGATTCAGGCCAAAGAGATTCTCTTTATCAAAAACAGTCTCAACAGCCTGCTCGCCTACCACACTGGCCAGCCCCTGGAGCGCATCGAGCGCGATACCGACCGCGACAACTTTATGACTCCAGAGCAGGCCAAAGAATACGGCCTCATCGACCAGGTGATCACCAGGAGACCCCAGCCATCCTTGGCCGCCGTTTCTTAACCCCTCTGGCCGCTGCAGACAAACTCACCCAGCTCCCTTCTCAAGGGAGCTTTTGCCTTTTCCAGGGATCCCATCGGCGAGGATATTAAGAAAGCCAAAGAAACTTGTATTCTTGGCACCAAGTAAGGAGGCTCACTTTAACCAAACTAATCGAACTCATAAAGAAAGTAATGATCAGCCCATCATTGCGGATGATAACTTAGGATTAAACCAGTGTAGATCTGTGTCTGCCAAGATTCTAGCTTAGACACTATCTATGAAGTCTTCCCACTGGGTTTGCAAAATCCAGTGCGTCGAAGCTAGCAATTGGAGGCGCTCGAGGAGGAGGGTTCAGGACTTTCATCCGCTTGGATGAAGAGTGTCTCGAAGCCCAAGTATGGCCTCACAGTTGTGGGGCGGGCTCATTCACGAAAACCCGGTGGTCTGGGATTTTGGCCGCGGGTTTTTGCCTCTTGGTTGCATTTGTGAATGGCATTTTCTATTGTGATTCGTTCAAAGGGAGATCGACGTGGCCTACTCAGCAACCCAAACCAAAAAGGGCTATCAAGCCGGCGTAAAGGATTACCGACTCACGTATTACACGCCCGATTACACGCCCAAGGATACCGATGTCTTGGCCTGTTTCCGGGTTACCCCTCAGCCGGGCGTTCCCCCCGAAGAGGCCGGGGCGGCGGTGGCGGCTGAGTCTTCGACCGGCACCTGGACAACGGTATGGACAGATTTGCTCACCGACTTGGATCGGTACAAGGGCCGCTGCTACGACATCGAGCCGGTTCCGGGCGAAGAGAACCAATACTTCTGCTTCGTCGCCTATCCGCTGGATCTGTTCGAGGAAGGCTCGGTCACCAACATGCTCACCTCGATCGTGGGCAACGTCTTCGGCTTTAAGGCCCTGAAAGCGCTGCGGCTGGAGGATGTGCGGATCCCGGTGGCGTACCTGAAGACCTTCCAGGGCCCTCCCCACGGCATTCAGGTGGAGCGGGACAAATTGAATAAGTACGGCCGCCCGCTGCTGGGCTGCACCATCAAGCCCAAGCTGGGCCTTTCCGCTAAAAACTACGGGCGGGCTGTGTACGAGGCGCTGCGGGGCGGTCTGGACTTCACCAAAGACGACGAAAACATCAACTCCCAGCCCTTCCAGCGCTGGCGGGATCGCTACCTCTTTGTGATGGAGGCTGTCCACAAGGCGCAGGCAGAGACTGGCGAGATCAAGGGGCACTACCTGAACGTGACGGCGCCCACTTGTGAGGAGATGTTCAAACGGGCGGAGTTTGCCAAGGAGATTGGTGCCCCCATCATCATGCATGACTACCTGACTGCCGGATTTACCGCCAACACCAGCTTGGCTAAGTGGTGCCGCGACAACGGCATCCTGCTGCACATTCACCGCGCCATGCATGCCGTGATCGACCGGCAGAAAAACCATGGCATCCACTTCCGGGTGTTGGCCAAGTGCTTGCGCATGTCCGGCGGCGACCACCTGCATGCCGGTACGGTGGTGGGCAAGTTGGAGGGCGACCGCGCCATCACCATGGGCTTTGTGGACCTCATGCGGGAAAACTACGTGGAGGCCGACCGCTCTCGTGGCATTTTCTTCACCCAAGATTGGGCCTCCATGCCCGGGGTGATGCCGGTGGCCTCTGGTGGCATTCACGTCTGGCACATGCCGGCGCTGGTGGAGATCTTCGGCGACGACGCGGTGCTGCAGTTTGGCGGCGGAACCCTGGGACACCCCTGGGGGAACGCTCCAGGCGCGACGGCCAACCGGGTGGCCTTGGAAGCCTGCATCCAGGCCCGCAATGAAGGGCGGGATCTGGCTCGCGAGGGCAACGACATCATCCGCGAAGCGGCCAAGTGGTCGCCAGAGCTGGCGGCTGCCTGCGAGCTGTGGAAAGAGATCAAGTTCGAATTCAAGCCCGTCGATACGCTCTAAAGATCTGCCGGGGGCAAGGGATCCCCACAGTTCTCTTGCCCCGCTGCTTCGGCTTACCCCTGGACTGGCCATGGATCTGAAACAGATCGCCAAAGATACGGCCAAAACCTTGATCAGCTACCTGACCTATCAGGCGATGCGCACGGTGCTGGCCCAACTGAGCGAGACGGATCCTCCCAGGGCTCTTTGGCTGCAGCAGTTCTCGGCTCGGCAAAACCTTCAGGAGGGGGAAGCCTACCTGCGGGCTTTGCTGGCAGAGCGTCCTGACCTGGCCTATCGCATCATGACCGTTCGCGAGCACATCGCGGCGGAGGTGTTGGACTACCTGCCGGAAATGGCCAAGACCGGCATTCAACAGGCCAACATGGAACACCGCCGTAGCCACCTGGAACGGCTGACCTCCGCGCCGGGATCCCTGCCGGTCACGCACCCGGAAGCGGGATCCCCTCTACAGAACCCTACACCTGAAACGGAGTAACTTCAGTCATGCAAACTTTACCGAAAGAGCGCCGCTACGAAACCCTTTCTTACCTGCCGCCGCTAACGGATCTGCAGATCATCAAGCAGGTGCAGTACATCTTGGATCAGGGCTACATCCCTGCCATTGAATTCAACGAATCATCTGAACCGACGGTTCGCTACTGGACGCTGTGGAAGCTGCCCCTGTTCAGCGCCACTTCTCCCCAGGAGGTGCTGACCGAGGTACAGGCCTGCCGCAGCGCCTACCCCAATTGCTTCATCCGTGTGGTGGGTTTCGACAACATTAAGCAGTGCCAGGTGCTCAGCTTCTTGGTTTACAAGCCCAGCGGCTTGCGCTAGGAAAGAAGCAGAGCTATTGGCCTCACTGCCTTGCCAGTTCTTGCCAAGTTCTAATCATTGTGAGGGAGAGTTTCCAGAGAGCTCCTCCCTCATTTTTTCTTTGCTTTGTATAGCCACTCCAGATACCGCTGACCACTGAAGCAGAACCTATACCGTCACACGAGCTAAAACCCCTATCCGGTTGGGGCTGGGTTAGGGGCCAGCACCCAAAAGGGCTCCCAGACCCACCGCTAAAAGAGCTGCTAGGGTCGTTTGGATGCCGTTCACCACTTCGTTGCTCATCCAAGCCAGGCGAGGTTGCAGCACCACCCCCATCCAGCTTTCTGCTAGGGTGGCCAGGATCGCGGCCAGGCAGCAGACGCCCAACCATAGGAGATCCCCTCCCACCCATTCTCCACCAATGCCCCAGGCCAACGCGGCCATCCCTACCGCTGCTGCCACCCCTGCCAGGGATCCCTCCAGGCTCACAGCTCCCTCTGTGCCCGCTGGCACCGGCTGAAAGGTGGTGATCAAAAAGGTCTGGCGTCCGTAGGCTTTTCCCACCTCGCTGCTGACGGTATCGGCCAACTTGGCGGCGAAGCTGGCGCCATACCCCAACCACCAGAGGGGATGGGCAAAAAGCGCATATCCCACCGCACAGGCGGCCCCCGTCAGGGCAGATCCCCAGACATTTTCCGGCCCTCGCGCCCCCTCTCGCTTCTCGGCGATCCCCTGCGCCTGCTTACGGCGGATCCCCAGCCGGGTGACGGCTGTGCCGATTAAAAAATAGGCCGCCACCACCGCGTAGCCCCGCCACCCCAGGCCCCCCCACACCAACAGGCCAAGCAAGCCCGCATGGAGAACCCCAGCCCGCGTCAACGCTCTTTGCGGGCTCAGCAGAGCCAGCGCCACCAAGGCCAGATTGAGCCAGAGCGCCACTCCCCACTGACTCAGAAGCCACGCCTGACCCATGGGTGCCCTCCATCACCAGAAAGGGCGGCTAGGAACTAGCCACGACAACGGAGAGGGAGGGATTCGAACCCTCGACGGAGCTTTTGGGCCCCGTAACTTCTTAGCAGGAAGCCGCTTTCGACCACTCAGCCACCTCTCCAGAGCGGCAGAGACCTCAGCAAGCTGGGATCCAGCCGCCGGTTCACCCATTGTAGAAGATGGGATCCCACCCGGCAACTGTTCTCGAGCGGGATCCCTGCCGGAACTCAGCTCAACACCTGCACATAGATATCGAAGCTGCCGCTGTTGTCGCCGTAGCTGCCCTTGGCGTCATTAACGTTGAAGGCGATATCCAAATTGGGATCCAGATCCACCTCTTGGGGCTGCTCCGGCGCGGCCTCGAAAACCTGATGGGCCACCAGTTGGGCGTTGGGCTGAAACAGCACGATGCCGTAGCGGCAAAGACCTGGGTAGCGCCACTCTGGCGGGGTCGGGATCCCTTTGCCCAGAGGCGAGCGGATGCTGGTGGAGAAAGAAAAGCCGTAGCGCCAAGCCACATTTTTCGCAAAAAAGCGAATGCGGCTGGCCCGCAGCGGGCGTCCTTGCCAGTGCAAGATATTGCCCGGCTCGTGGTTGACCCGCAGGCCGTAAAAGGCGATCCAGCCCTGCAACTCCCCCTCTTGGGGCTGCGCGCCCTCAATCACCACGGCTTGGCTCCAGTCCAAGTCGCTGCCATCACAAGTAATCTGTGGCGGAACTTGGGCCAAATCTTGCCCTAGGTTCATTTGCGGCAGTTCTAAGGTATTGGGTGCAGCAGATTGAGCAGACATGCCTTCTCCTTTTCTCTTGCAATCTTTTTGGATGTGATGTCTCAAGACAAACTGAGAACAAAGCCGATCCTAGATTCTCCTTCTGGAGTTCTACTGAGAGACCACCCTCCGGCAAATCTAGGTCACTTGAGGAGCTTTATCAAACAGAAACTCAAGGAGCAGAGAGCTCTTTTCTAAGCCATTCCGTTAACTCCCCTTCCCTACATGAAAGCGACGACATGAACGACGGAGCACGAAGTCAACCTAGGCCCCATCAATCGTAGATCAACTTTACTTGATGGGTAAGAGCCATTCCAGAAGAAAAAAGTTACTTGCAATATCTTTTTAGATATCCTCAGCGTTCTGTTAATTCCTTGTAACTTCGTTATGAGCAAAAGCTGAATCCAAATCCCGATTGGTGTAAGTTTTCCTAGTTTGTGTTCCAGAACACATAAACTCCCCTCTTTGCTCAGCTTCCTGGAGTCAGTCTGTGGGGTTTGCAACGGTTGTCCAGAGGCCGAAGCGTGCTGTCCGGCGGTTTTGATAGAATCGCCATCACAGGTTTTAGGGCGCGCAGCGCCCACGGCATGCAAAACAACTCGACTTCTTCCGCCCCTACCGATCTGGAGATCATCTCTTTGTTGGATCCGCGGCAGGC
>Ga0197142_1000519_pt1 | contig 35456 bp, 30 predicted proteins | sample GBS60_MetaG_FD_148614 | JGI IMG/M metagenome (GOLD analysis project Ga0197142, IMG submission 148614) | Sediment microbial communities from Great Boiling Springs, Gerlach, Nevada, United States - GBS 60_MetaG | ecosystem: Environmental > Aquatic > Thermal springs > Hot (42-90C) > Sediment...
TAGATTTGCCACAAGAAGGGCATTTAGGATAAGGGAAAGAGAACTTTTTGTGCTTATGAGAATGAGAAAGTCTGAAAGAATGATTGCAGTCTTTACAAAGGAATTGTTGGTTACCGTATTTGTCGTGGCCGTTTTTGTAGAAGTTGGTAGAACCACACTTTGGGCAAGAAGGTGTTGAGTTATTCATATCGTGGAACCTGCTTTGGGTAAGAGTTGGTGGGCGGTGTCCCCTATTTAAAGAATAATGCGGTTTTTGGAAAATTTCAATACTTTTAGTTAACATTATCCCAAAAATGGTGGGAGGGGACTTTGTGAGAATATCCGAATTATCAGACAAAACAGGACTTAAAGAAATTTTATTCTGCGCAGACCATGATATTATTCACGGTTACGTCGGTGATTTATTAAGCATTGTTATGAGGTCTGCAAAAGCAGATTCCATTTGGTTTACCGTTCAAAGCCATGTTAACATCGTTGCTGTCGCTGCTATCACTGGCGTAAAAGCAATTGTGCTGTGTGAAGGACTTGAATTTGATAATGAAACAATTGAAAAAGCGAGAGAAGAAGGTATAAATCTTTACGTTTCCAGTGAGAGCTCATATATAGCAGCAGGAAAAGTATACGAACTTGGAATTAGATAAAATCAGTAATCTATCAACAATCTCATGAAGAAAGCTGATTTACATATCCACTCATGTTTATCACCTTGTGGTGACTTGACAATGATACCTTCTGTAGTGTGCAGTGCTGAGCTTGATATTATAGGAATTACGGATCATAACACCGCACGAAACATTGCGGCTTTTGCTTTGGTATGCAAAGATAAAATAATTGTTCCTGGAATAGAGATTCATACCATGGAAGATGTACATGTTTTAGGCTACTTTCCCAATTTAGATAACGCTTTGGAAGTTTCGGAAATTATCGAAAAACACACAACTAAGCTTCCGTATGACCCTGAAAAATACGGGTATCAACTTATCCTTGACAGTGAAGAGAATTTTGTAGAAACGATTGATTATTATCTTGGATTTCCAACTAATTTAACTATTGACGAGACTATCAAACTAATTAATGAGAATAATGGGATTGCTTTTTTGGCGCATGTTGACAGAAAATTCGGTGCAATAGAACAACTGGGCTTTATTCCACCCGTAACAAAACACGTTGAAGTAAGGAAAAAAGAGAACTGGATAAAATTGAAGAACGAAGGGTATATTGTACTGACTTCTTCCGATGCACACACACCAGAAGATGTAGGATCAAGAAAAATATATTTTGATGAAGAAGTTCAAAATGCGTCTGAAGTTCTTAAACTCTTAAGTGAAGGGAGGTTCAAAACAATTTGGGACTTATAACAATTTCGGATCACATCCATGATATAGCTGAAAACTCCATAAATGCTGGCGCTAAAAATGTTATACTTGAAATTAAAGAAACGGATGATAAATTCTTTTTTTCGGTTGAAGATGATGCAGGCGGAATAAGGCCGCATATCCTTGAACGAATCTTTGATCCATTTGTCACGACTCGTAAAAAAGAAATTAGAAAGGTAGGACTCGGTCTTCCATTTCTAAAACAAGCTGCTGAAGCAACTGGCGGTTATGTAAAAATTGATAGTGAACTTGGTAAAGGAACGAGAACAGAAGCACTTTTCTACAAGACACATATAGATTGTCAACCAATAGGAAAGTTAGCCGATACATTTTTAGTTCTTCTATTGAATCAAAGTATATCTTGGGAGATACACAGATGTTACAACGATAACTGTTACCAAATAACCTCTGAGACGATAGATAGATATCTTGGAAAGCTTGATACACCGGAAAAAATAGAAATGCTATCCCAATTCTTAATGGAACTTGAAAACGACATTCTAAATTAGATATTATGAGGAGGAAAGTGGTATGATGAAAAGAAGAACTCTTTTAGTTATTACTTTGCTTTTAGGAATTCTTTCAGCACTGTCGTTTGGTTTCATTTTAAGAGATGTACAGTTTGAGGGGTTGAAAACGGTTCAACAAGAAGAACTTAAACCTTTGTATGCACAATACATAGGTAAAGATGTAAACAATTACGCAGCAGAAGATATAGTATCATCTATCGATGATACCGGATACTTTGACAGTATTACTTATGATTTACAAGACATCGAAGGCAAGGAAAATGAAAAAATTCTTGTGATTAAAGTTCAAGAAAATGCCCCAGTTTCAAAGGTAAGATTTGAGATATCGGGTCCTGGTGCAATAGCAAAAGAGACCCTTGAAAGTTCTATAACACTCAAAGAAGGAAAACCATTCAGTTTCTACAAATTCTGGGAGAGCATTGATAACATAGCAAAGATATACACAGATGCAGGTTACACCGTTGCAACGCCAAGAATACAGGATAAAAGTTTTGCATTTGTCTACGTGCTTGGGAAAATTGAAAATTCAGAAGTAACTTTCAAGGTTATAGAACACGTACTGTCAGATGTTGAATTTGAAGTGGCAAGCGATGATCAAGAATTTCGAGCAGAATTTGAAAACTTAAAAAAACAAATTGCATTGCCGAAGTATTCTGACTACGAATCGAAAAATCCCATCTTAAAGATATTCGATAGTCCAAAGAACTACATACCAACACTCCAAAAACTTCAGGAATTCTTCCAAAATCTCTCTAAATATGTTTATTTAAAAATAATTGACATATCTGTAGTAGAACAAGATTCACAAATACCTTCAAAAAAGGTAATTATAACTCTTACAGATAACACTCTAATTACTCAACCTATCGAACTTAAAGGAATCAAAGTAAGTGGAAATACGCTCTTTAGTGAAAAGGAACTTGTCGGAGAAACGATAGAAGGAACATACACAAACTTTAGCATCCTTAAGAAGGTACAAGCCGTTAAAGACAAGTACGACAAAAACGGTTATTACATCAATCTTGGCTTAGAATTGGGAGAAGATGGTTATTTGTACATTAAAATCGCTGAAACTAAAGTACGTAATATCAAAATAGTTGGTAACGAAGTGACTAAAACATACGTTTTCGACGATTTAATAGCTGTAAAACCAGGTGATTACTTTAATAGAACACAACTACAAACAACATATATAGAACTCAAGAAACTCAACTTCTTCAAAGATGTTAACATAAACGTAGAACCAACGGACTCAGGTGATCTTGACGTTGTAGTGACCGTTATTGAAAAGGATAAGAAATTTGATTTCCAAGGTGGCGTGACCTGGGGACCAGTTAAAGATAGACCTTGGTACGAAGGATTTGCAGGACTACTTTCACTATCTTCTACAAACCCATTTGGTTATGGTGAAAGTTTTAGTATTTCATTGCAAAAAGCTCTTTCAACCACAAATCTTTCGCTGAACTTCGGCATCAGGAAACCTGCCGAATTACCAATTACTATTAACTCCTCAATTGCGTTTAACCAAGAAACTGAAGAAGGAACGACAACAACAAAATATACAGTATCTGGTGGTATAAGCACACTCAAAACCCCATTGGGGCAAGTGTCTTTGAGTGGTGGATACACCGATACTACAGTTTCTTCCGAAACAACTCTAAATACAAAGACAGCTAACGTAACTGGAACGTATATTTACGAAACCCTTGATAATCTTTTTGTTCCGATGAGTGGTTACTCTCTAACGCTAAGCGGAACCAAGTACATTCCACTCTCTGAGACGGGTTCTGATGCGATGAGTTACTTTGTTGAAGCAACCTATCATCTCCCACTTAGTCAAAATTCATCGATAGCAAATCGAATATACAACGCTCAAGTTTTCCAAAACTCTGGAGCTCCAGTTAATTTCAGTCTTGTAGGTCCATATCAAGTAAGAGGAGTAAAATCTGAAGAAAAAGGAACAGTCTTAGTACTGAACAATAACGAAATTCGCTTTAAAGAACCAGACCAAATGTTTTATTTATCCCTTTTCTATGACTTAGGATTCATTGGTAACGCATATTCTTTTGACAACCTTAAAAGTTCAGCAGGTCTTGAACTTGGCTTGGTAGTTCCAATGTTCGGATTAATAAGGGTAGGTTGGGGACTTCAAACGCTTCCGACATTCACAACTAATCCGAACTTCTATTTTATCTTTGGTCAGACATTCTAACATAAATATTGATAAATACTACGGAGGAAAGATGGAATGAATGAAGTCAGTAAGCTACTTGAAGAACTTGAAAAAATACGAGAAATCGCAAAACCTCTCGTTGAAGAAAGATGGAATGAATTTGAGAAACTAAGAAAAGAGGGAACCGAAGAAGACTTCTTCTCTGAACTTTCTTTTTGCGTACTTACAGCTAATTGGAGTGCGCAAGGGGGAATTAAAGCACAAAAAATTATAGGATATGGGTTTTCGCACCTTACCAAAGAAGAACTATCCCAAAAACTCAGGGAAGTTGGACATAGATATCCGGAAGCAAGGGCAGAATACATAATTGCAAACAGATGGATTATTGGAAGACTAAGAGAACTGTTGAAAGAAGATGATCCGAGGGAATTCATAGTGAAAAACGTAAAGGGACTCGGTTGGAAAGAAAGTTCCCACTTTCTAAGAAATGTTGGATTCACAAATTATGCCATTCTTGACAAGCACGTATTACGAATAATGCACCACTACAAACTAATCGATGAGATACCAAAAGGTTGGACGAAAAAGAGATACTTAGATTATGAAGAAAAGCTTAGAAACGTTGCTAACGACTTTGGAGAGCATTTAGGCAAGTTTGACCTTTACCTATGGTATATGATAAAAAAGACTGTAGATAAGTAACTCTACAATTGAAAGGGGGATTTAGATGAAGCTTATAGAGAGTGTGCCAAATTTTAGTGAAGGAAGAAGAGAAGAAATCGTAAGACAGATTATTGATGAAGTTGGGAAGTATCCAAAAGTTAGAGTTCTTGATTGGTCTATGGATAAAGACCACAATCGTTCAGTTGTGACTCTTGTTGGTGAACCAGAACAGGTACTCGAAGCACTCTTTGATATGACAAAAAAGGCTTCTCAATTAATAGACTTAAGATATCACAAAGGTGAACACCCAAGAATGGGAGCGACAGATGTTATTCCGCTTGTACCTTTAATAGGAACAACAATGCAAGAATGTGTTGAATGGTCAAAACAACTTGCAAAAAGAATAGGTGAAGAGTTGAATATTCCCGTGTACCTCTACGAACGTAGTGCGACGTATCCTGAAAGAGAAAACCTTTCAGAAATAAGAAAGGGCGAATTTGAAGGGTTCTTTGAAAAAATAAAAGACCCGAGATGGAAACCAGACTTTGGACCAGAAGTTGTCCATGAAACAGCTGGTGTTACAGCCGTTGGAGCAAGGGAATTTCTTATCGCTTTCAACGTAAATCTTGGGACAAATAACATAGAAATTGCAGACAAGATTGCAAAAGCAGTTAGACATATCAGTGGTGGGTACAGATATGTAAAAGCCATGGGCGTTGAACTAAAAGAGAAGGGTATTGTTCAAGTTTCAATGAATTTGACAAACTACAAAAAATCTCCAATATTCAGAGTTTTCGAAACGATAAAAAGGGAAGCTGAAAGATATGGGGTCCCTGTCGTTGGAAGCGAGATAATCGGCATGGTTCCACTTCAGGCAATTGTAGAAACATTCTCTTGGTATTTACAACTTGACGACTTTAGCACAAATAGAGTAATCGAAGAAAGGTTGATAAACGAATTAACAAAGGAAGAGTAACAAAGCTTCACAAGCTTTCAATAGTCGTAGAATTTTAATTTTATGGGAGATGCTGTTGCATCTCCTTTTGTTTTTGTGATATAATACAGATACAACGGTTCGTAGTACGAATTTTATCCACAAACTGAGGAGGTGGACATTATGGAATACAGAAAAGTTGGTAAGTGGGGCGTCAAAATTAGTGAGGTTTCGCTTGGTTCTTGGCTAACATTTGGAAACCAATTGGACTTAAAGGCAACAAAAGATGTTGTAAGATATGCAGTTGAAAATGGAATTAACTTTATCGATACCGCAGAAGCTTATGCAAACGGAATAGCAGAATCGATGCTTGGAGTTATACTAAAAGAATACAGAAGAGAGGATCTCGTTATTTCCACTAAGATATTCTGGGGCGGTGAAGGTCCAAATGACAAAGGACTCTCACGCAAACACTTACTTGAAGGTACTTGGAATTCTTTGAAGAGACTCCAACTGGATTATGTTGATATCCTTTACTGTCACAGACCAGACCCAGAAGTACCTATGGAAGAAGTTGTATGGACGATGGATCAAATTTTACGAAGTGGACTTGCATTCTATTGGGGAACGAGTGAGTGGAGTGCCGAAGAGATAGAAAAGGCTCATCAAGTTGCCAAGGAACTGAATTGTATACCCCCCGTTGTAGAGCAACCGCAATACAACTTGATTTTCAAGTCAAGAGTTGAGAAAGAATACGCTCCAATTTACGAAAAATACGGCATGGGACTAACAATTTGGAGTCCTCTTGCTTCAGGAGTGCTATCTGGTAAATACCTCGAAGGTATTCCACAAGGTTCCAGACTCGATAAATGGCCATGGCTAAGAGAAACACTGAAAGAGAGAGGTATCTTTGAAGAAGATACAATTAATAAATTGAAACGAATGAAGCAAATAGCTACAGATTTGGGTGTTACTATGTCACAGCTCGCTATTGCATGGTGTTTAAAAAATCAGCATGTCAGCAGTGTCATACTTGGAGTTAGCTCAGTTGAGCAATTGAAAGAAAACATAAAGTCTGTCGAGGTCAAAGAAAAAATAACGGAGGAAATCTACAACGAATTAAATTCACTATTTTGATATTTGTTATAACATAATATTCGAAAAGCCGCACAACAGTGCGGCTTTTTGAGTTTGTGAGTTATTCAAAAACTACAGTGTATATTTTGAATGGGGTATATTCAAAAGACATAGAACCGTCGATGTTCTGAACTTCTATATGTTCTTTCTCAAGAAGGTTTGTAATATAAGCTTTTTCAAAATCAAAATTCGTATTGATATTTACAATTCCGGAAGCTCCAACCTGCTCACAGATTCTCAAAATCTTTTTGCTTCCCAACTTCCTGTAAGATAATACTTTAAAATTACTGGGCATTATGTTTATCATCTGTTGGGCAGCAGCATATCCTTCAAAGACAACACATTCTCTATTAAACCTATCAGCCCTCTTTATTATATCAATCATATCGCACTTTCCATGCAAGTAGATGGAATACGATAGCTCTTGAATACCTTCATCATCATAGAAGTCTGGATATATACCAGCTTTTACAAGTGTCATATCTATGGTTGATTCTTCTACAGAATGTCCGTATTTTCCATCATTTATTATGGTTACACCAAAGTCGTACTGAGATATATCAACCCACCTGTGAGCCAAGACTTCAAAACGAGCTTTCTCAAAATTGGTATTTCTGTGCGTAGCTCTTTCGATATATCCATCATCAATATCAAACTTTGCATATCGTGCAAGGACGTTCGTCGGGAATTTTACCTTCAACACACTTCTTCTTAAGTGCCAATCTATCTTTGTTCTTACTTTAACTTCTTCAGAATTGTTCTCGATAATATACCACTGTTCGATAATTGAGTTTTCAATTCTATAAACAACCTTTAGCACTTTCCTCAAAAAATTGTCTTCTACTATTGATATACTTTCGGCGGAAATTAGTTTTTCGGAAAGCTTTGAACGATAATCTATATCCCAATTATCCCAATACGCAGGAATATCTTTATACAAAGCAATCAAATTGCCATTATCTTTAAATGCATACTTTTGTAATAACTTATTATATATTTGAATCGAACCATCACTAAAAACATCAACTTTTAAAAATTTGCTTTCTACAATATATCCATTATCCATTTTGTGAATGAAAAACTCTTTATCTACTAAATCTTCCGAGTTATTTTCATCACACACATTCCTTTCGACCTTCAAAATCTCCACCTGAAGAGGTTTAAGTGCAATGTTAGCCGAATAAAGGTAAGTGCCTGAATATGTACGTGCTTTATTTAAAACAATGTCATTAAATCTTATTTCAACATCTTTATCGTATTCAAACTCTATATTTCTCTCATATGATGAAGGATTAAATATTGTTAGATAATTATCCAAATTCTCTGAGGCAGCAGAAATGATTCTCGTTTGTATCTCCTTACACTGGCGGATAACAAACTCAAGTTCCTCATTAGTTTTTTCGTACACCTCATGAATTGAAGAACCTGGTAAAATATCGTGAAATTCGTTTCTTAGAAGAATTTTCCACAGAGAATCTATTGATGATTGATAATCGGTAGAGTACAATGCGTTCAATATCTCAGTTGTCCTAAGTTCGTCCTCGGCAACCTTGTGTAATCTCTTTGTACGACTTTGTGATGTAAGCGTTCCTCGGTGCAATTCGAGATATAGTTCTCCATCCCAAATCGGTAAATCTTCCTTAGAAAAATCCGTTAGAAGATTCTCGAAAAACCTTTCAGTTGTTGAATATTCGATATTTGGAATACCGGGAATCTCTCTTAACGCATAGTAATTTTCGCACATCTCTTCTGTCGGACCGCCGCCTCCATCTCCATATCCGAAAGTCAGAAATACCTTGTTAGTCAGTTCCTTTTGACGGAAGTTTTCCCAAGTATTCAATATAGATTTTGCACTGATTCTTCCATTGTATCCTTCTTCCATGTTCTTATAGTTGTAATAAACGACCTCGGTTCCATCAATTCCCCTCCATCTACAAATATCATATGGGAATTCATTTGATTCATTCCAGTTAAGTTTTGTAGTAACAAAAAAGTCTATTCCTGAACCTTTCAAAATTTGAGGTAATATCCACGAAAAACCAAAGACATCAGGCAACCAAGCAACTTTAGAAATTTTACCGAATTCCTCTTCAAAAAGCTTTTGTCCATAGTAAAACTGTCTAATAAGTGATTCAACGCTTGGAACATTGCAGTCAGATTCCACCCACATACCACCAACGGGTTCCCATTGTCCCTTTTTAACTAAATCCTTAATCTCTTCATAAAGCTCAGGAGAAATCTCTTTAAGGTCTTCATACATCTGGGCTGATGATTGAATATATATAAACTCGGGATACTTTTTGGCTAATTGTACCGCATTAGTAAACGTTCTTACGATTTTACGTTTTGTTTCTTCAACAGGCCATAGCCACGCATAATCAATGTGTGCGTGACCGGCTAAATAGACTGCTTCTATTTTTGGAAATCTCATACTCAGATTTTTCATTTCATTCCTAAAATTATTGTAAGAATTTAAAAGTAATTCTCGGATTTCGTACGTCCATAGCGCATGGCTTTGCGAAACATCTACAGGCTCCCAAACAGTTCCAACAACTCCTTTTTCTGCGATATTTTCAGCAAGACTTTTTATATAAATATCCGTACTTTTTGGAAGATCAACTTTGGGAAGAAACTTGAAGAGTAAATTTATCAAAGCCTTTGAAAGTGCTTCGTTTTTTGTTTCACGAATACTTTCCGCAACGTTTCTGAAAAAATTGATTGCCCTTCTCATGTCAACATCGTACCAAACTATTGAACCTTCAGAAAAAATAGGTTCAGATTTTGTTCCAAAGAGACCTCTTGGCATTGTTTCAACAGTTATTTTATGTACTTTTCCATCAGAAATTTCAGCGAGTGATATTTCTCTATGATATTCATTTATTTCGCCAAAATCTCTGTCATCAACCTTTATTAGAGATTCTCCACCAAACCATGCTCTAAGATAGGGGGCTTCAATTGGATTTGTGGTAGATAAACATACCTCTGTTTCAAAGACAGTAGGAATGTTCATTGGCATCCACCTAAATGGTAGATCTACTTTTTCACCATTTTGATTCCACTCAAGAGATTCTAGTCGAACTAAACAAAAAGGAATAAATTCAGATAACATTCTCATTATTACGTTAAGTTCTGAATCTTTACGTCTGTAATCCACTATAAAACCTCCTTCTGTTATTTACATCCACAAGAATTTCTTACAATAAGCTCTGTTTTGAGAAGTATTCTACTTTCGATTTTTTCACCTTTCAGAAGTTCAACTAATTGAGAAGCGGCAACTTCACCGACAAGGGCAAGATCCTGCCTTACTGTTGTTAATTTTGGTTCGCTCATCTTGGCAACAAAGTCATTATCGAAACCGGAGATCATAACGTCTTGAGGAATTAAAATATCATTTTTCAAAAGAAAAAAAGCACCTCTTATTGCTAACATATCATTACAAAAGAATATAGTATCATGTTTATCTTGTTTTATCTTTCTAACGAGTTCCGAAAAATCTCCGTCTATACTCTCGACATAGAATACTTCTACTTGCTTTTTAACCCCATCACAGATACCTCGATATCTTTCAGCTACACTGGAAATTTGTAAATCTTCACTTGTGACAAACAAGCTATTTTTACTTTTATGAACCTTTCGAAAATGCTCACCCAACATTCTTCCACCTTCATAATTATCACTGAGAACGGTTGGAACCTTCTTCACAGTATTTATCTCCCTGTCAACAAAAACCACAGGAAAGTTAGAAAGCAATAAGTCATTTAATTTTTGACACTTAGATGTTAATTCGGTTGGTTCTATAATTAAGCCATTAATTGAATATGACATCAAAGTATTTAATGCCTTTTCTTCACTTAAACTACCTCCATGTGTTTGATGTTCTCGCGGTACGGTAAAGATTCGCGCCCCAACGGAAGTGAGAAACTGGGAGGCTCCGTATAAAATATGGTGATTGTTAACCAGAATTCCTATCCGTTTTGTTGAAACAATATTGATTTCTCTAACAAAAGTTCCAACGCTAGGGACTCTTGTTATAATCCCCCTTTTCTCAAGATCATCTAATGCTCGTCGAACTGTAATTCTCGTTGTAGAAAAGAGTTTTGCTAAATCACTTTCTGATGGCAATTTTTCCCCGGCTAAAACCTTTCCGCTCAGAATCAAATCCTCTATATAACTAATAATCTTCATATAAGTTGGCGTCAAGGTGATCACCTCAAATCTAAATTTTCATACCTGAAAGTTTTATTCCTTCAATTAGATATTTCTGTACAAAAATGAAGAATATTATTGTTGGCAACAACGTCAGGGTTGCAGCAGCCATAGCTTGATTCCAGTATGTTCCGTAACGACTCATGAACATTGGCATTCCAAGAGCAAGAGGAAATTTTTCCTCACTTGTAATATAAATAAGAGGTCCCATATAATTATTCCAGCTACCTATGAAAGTAAATAAAGAAACAATAGATAAAACTGGTTTTGACAACGGTAGCATAATTTTCATGTAAATTGTAAAATCATTTGCTCCGTCTATCTTTGCTGCTTCTATAATATCATTTGGTATGCTCAAAAAGAATTGTCGTATTAAAAAGACATTCATTGTACCGCCACCAAGAATAGCAGGTACAATTAAAGGTAAATAAGAATCTAACCAATTTAGATGTTTGAATATCAAAAACGTTGGTACCATGGTAACTGCGCCTGGTATCATTGTAGTACTTAACATAAGTATAAAAAATACATTTTGCGCTTTCCACTTGATCTTTGAAAAACCGTATGCCACAAGAGGAGCACTAATCAATACACCTATAACATTACCTAAGGTAATTATCATTGAATTCACAAAGTATTTAAAAAATGGGAATCTATTTACCGCTTTTACATAATTATCTGGCGATGGACTTTTTGGAAAAAAGCTTGGTGGATAATCGAGAAGCTCAGAATCCGCCTTAAACGAAGTACTAACAGTCCAAATAAATGGTAATATATATATGAAAGAAATCATAATCAATAATACATAAACTATAGTTAAGTCAACATATTGTTTTTTGCTCTTCAATTTTACCACCTCTTATAAAAACTTATTCAGTTATTCAGCAATGTAAAAAACAAATCTCTTTGAGAAACCGAAATACAATATTGTAATAAGGAAGATAATACCAAATAAAATCCATGACATAGCAGAAGCATATCCCATGTTATTATATGTAAATGCATGTTTGTATATGTACATGCTTAGGGAAAGACTTGCATTGTTTGGTCCACCATTGGTTAAAAGCATTGGTAGGTCAAAAATTTGCATATTTCCTATAGTTGAAGTAACGAGGTAGTACAAAATAGTTGGTGTGAGAAGCGGTAATGTTATTTTACGAAACATCGTAAACCTTGAGGCTCCGTCTATCAGAGCATCTTCATAAAACTCCATTGGAATGTCCTTTATTGCAGCGGAAAATATCAGCATAGCACCTCCAACACCCCATTGTGCAGCTATAATTATTGTTGGTTTTACCCATATTTCACTACTTAACCATAGCGGTCCATCTATACCAAAAGATTCTATTATTCTATTTACAAAACCCATATAAGGATGAAAGAAGAGTGTTACTACAGCCGAGAAGCCAAAAGCAGGTACTATTGATGGCATATAAATAATTGACCTGAATAAGCGGACAAACTTTAATTTTCGAACACTTAGTAGCAGCGAAACACCAAGTGCAACAAAAAGTCCAAGTGGTACAAGCCCAGCTACATAGACCAAAGTATTCCTTAAACTTTTCCAAAATAGTTCATCAGAGAACAATTTGTTGAAATTGTATATCCCAATCCACTTTGGTGTCGTTGTTATATTAAAATCACAAAATGCGTAATATAAAGACATAACAATTGGATATACAGTGAAAATGAGAAATCCCACAAGCCAAGGAGATATATATAACAATCCTTTTATAGTAGAATTTTTCTTCAAAACTTCTCACCTCTCATCATTTAGTCCGAGGCGCCAAATGCGCGCCTCGGATCACTTCAACAAAACATTAAAAACCCTTTATACCGTAAACTTCTATTTCGTAAATTCTAGCAGCTTTGTCGCCAGTTTGTGTGGGCATATCAACAATCATTTTGATATATCTTGCATTAACTGGTGCAAAATTATGTTTTGTAATTCCCTTAGTGTTGTCAGTAACATTTACAACCTCTTTCCAGTTTTCACCATCTGTACTAACTTCAAATCTGAATTTTTTAGTATTCCAATCAGGAGATTCACGACCGGCTTCGGCATGTTTTACCACTATTGAATTTACATAGTATACGTCTTCAAGGTCGATTATTATCCAGTGTGGCAAAACATCTACAGCACACCACTTGCTATTATTTTCTACAGTACCATCTATAGCCATTTCTGGTTTCTCGTGAGCAACGTTACTACTTGCCCACGCTTTTTTGTTTAGTGCTACGTTTTGAATTTTATCAGCATTTTTCGAAACCACTATAAACTCTTCAATTTCTTTTGCAGTTTCTCCAGACGAATTTTTTCCAACAAGTTTAACTCCATATACTCCTTCGGTGTCATAGCGTACTTTCACGATATTTTGTGAACTTGAAGCTGGGATACCACCTGCAAAGAACCACTCAAGTTGTTCCGTCGTTTCAGAACATTTTGCTTCAAATATTACCGTGTCGCCGGGTAATACTAAGGTCTTATCGGCTTCAAAATCAACTTTTGGTTTTGGATATGCCGGCCATTTTAAAACCATTTTTGCTGATTGACCTCTTGTTCTATCCCATGAAACTGGAACAACTTCTATAATTAGATCAGGTTCCTTTCCCGTCCTTTTCACGCTGTTAATATACGTAAAGTTGTTGTATGAAATCCATATCAACTCTCTTGTTCCATTACTGTTCTTGTAGATCTCATAATATTCTGCATCCTTAGAAGCTTCCCAATGGAGCTTTAAAGTTGCATATAATCCTTCCTCAAATTGATATTCATCTATCTTTAATCCTTTCACTTTGGCTGGCTGCTGCCGTTTTATACTGGAAATCCTTATCCCGCCCAGATTAAACTTGAAACTTTCGTGTACATTTGAGGTTCCTTCAAATCGAAGTTTTATATATCTTATGGTATTGCCTATAACCGGTGTTAACGAATATCTTGTTTCTTTCCAATAATTTACATTACTCAACGGTAATTTGATTTCCTTTTTATCAGACGTTTCGAAAACAATGTATACCTTAGGGGTATTTTTTCCTGACATTTTCGAATAAATAGAAGTATAATAGCCACTCGGAATGTTTAAGTCTGTTAGATACAGCACATATTCAGAAAATTCTCCATCGGAGAGGAAACCTTCAAAACTTAGAGATGTTCCTCCATAATATGCATCCGTGTAGTCAACATAAGCGGACAAGGATCTTCCATTTACCATCCATCTGTATGTAGGCATGATGTCTTGCATACTTCTATTATACCAAGGTAAGTTTTTAATTCTTTTACCTTCCACAAAAAACGTTTCTCCATGACCAACATTGAAAAACGTTACGAATGGTAACTTAGTTACAGAACTTTTTTCGTTGACAAATTTTGCAAAACCTGACCATTTTTTTGCTTCGTCACTATTTTTATTGTTATATATGAGCTTTTCATGATTACCAATCCACAGTGTTTCTTCCTTTCTCCAAAACTCATCAAACGTCTTTGAAGAATAGTATGTCCAACACGGTCCATAAAGTCCGAGAGAGAGTTGAAGTTTTCCATCATTATCGATTATTTTGGGAAGGTTAAAGTAAGGGGTATTGTAACCATCACCCTGCAATAAAACCCCAGCAAATAAATCATACTTTGAAATTCCGAATTTTTCTGCGTTATTAACTGAATTGATAATACTGTTTGGTCTTTTGGATGAAATCCAACGGAAATCAACAAACATATAATCTGCAACTTTCTCATTTCCATCTTTTAGAAACACGACGTTTGTTTCGTTCAATTCACCTTTCCAATTTATTTCCCCTTTGGCATCCATTGCATCATACCAAAAAACTATCAATTCTGGAGCCTTTTTCTTAAAGTATTTTAAAAACTCTACAAATTCCTTTGCATGTTCTTCTTCACATCCTTCTGTTTCCTGATTAATAAACCATCCATCAAAGCCATAGTACCTTGCAACTTCTATAAGCTTATCAGCAATTATATAATCTCCATTTTCATCTTTTGAAAGCAATTGGTCGACCCAGTTCCTTCTTCCACCATACACATTTAGAGGGAAGAATATAGTTCCCAATACAGGGACACCATTCTTGTGCCCGGCATCTGTAACCTCGGCGCTTGGAGGAACTATTATTCCTTCACCAGCAGAACCAGCCCAAGCAACCAAATAGTCCACGTACTGCCAAAAAGTAAATGGATAAATCGTCATAGATGCATTACTTCCTTGTGACGGCATACCACTTGTCGATGGATTCATTATAGCAAGAGATACTATTTTAACTTTATCATGAGCAACGGTACTGATTGAAGGTCCTGCTATCCTTTTTGCTAAAGGAACATGCGAAACGTTATAAATAGCGTCAAGATCTTCCGATGGTGCCCAATCTAAAAGATCATTTGGATACCAATAAGAAGACTCAGGAATTTTAAAGTCGGCAAACGCTATTGAAATAGAAAATAGAAAGAAAAACAACACAGTACTCAAAAGCTTCTTTTTGTAATTCATCGATATCCCCCCAATTATTTTATGTTCTTCATTATCTTATCATATTCAGCCTGAACTTCGTTCTGAACATCCATAAGAGCTTTTTCTACAGTCTTTTTACCTGAGAGTACCATATCACGCGCCACAACTAACTTATCCCAGAGCAAAGCTCCTACAGGTAGAGGAGGTCTTGAATATGCATTATCGAGAAGGTCCACAAATACTTTTTGTGATGGGTCTCTCTTTAAAAATTCCGAAACAGCTGGTTTGTAAGTTGGAATATGAAGTGTATCTATAGCATACTGAATCTGTCCTTTGGTAGCAATATAGTAAGCAAGCTTTGCCGCTTCAAGTGGTCTTTTCGCACCCTTTGGAATAGCTAAACTCCAGCCACCTGCCCATGTCACTGACTTTCCGCTTTTAGTTGGAATCCCCGTAATTGCATATTTAAAATCTTTTGGTGCAAACATTCGCAGACCTGAAATTGTCCAGTTTCCGTCTACAATCATCGCAAGTTTACCAGCAGTAAACGGGTTTAAATCACCAATTTGCATTGAACCAAAAGCATTCAATGCATCATAGCCAAATCTATCTGCCCACTGTTTCATCCATTTGTAAGCTTCTATAACATTAGGATCAGTTGCGAAAACAAATTTTCCAGTTTTTTCATCGAACACTTTCCCCTCAAATGCAAAAATCCATGTATATGGCCACCCTTGAGCATACCATGGAATAAACCCTACAGTGTCATATCGTCCTTTCTTTCCTTCTTTTGTCAACTTTTCAGCTACTTTTATCAATTCATAAATAGTTTTTGGTGGCTCTTTTAATCCAACGGATTCAAGTAACTTAACATTATAGAAAAAGACTCTGACATCAGTATCGAACGGTAGCGCATAGAGCTTTTTGTTAAAATAACATTCTCCAAGTGCAAATGAATAGAAATTCTTCACAAGTTCACTATCATTAATCCCCAATCTTTTCAGATAAACGTCAAGTGGTTCTAACACGTTATACGCAGCTCTTTGAGGTACTGTGAATCGGTCAATATAAACTAAATCTGGTCCAGTACCAGCAGCAACAGCTGTAAGAAGTTTTGTCGAATCTGTTTCCGCTGCTGGGACTATAACAACCTAAACATCAATGTCTGGGTTTTCCTTCATAAAATCCGCCACTATCTTGTCGATACTGCTTTTATCAGGGTCTCTTGCTAAACCATGCCAAAATGTTATCTGTACCTTAGCAAAACTGAGTGAAGTTACAAAAATCAAAAAGACCAACAAAAACTTTAAACGTTTCACTCTAAACATAAAAACACCTCCATATTCTTAGGGGTATCTCTATTCTAAACTTTGGGCGGATTATTTAAAAATCCAGATTATCTTAAATAACATAGTTTAGACCGGTATATACTGGATTATACAACAGAATTACCATTAAGCTAATAATACCATATTTATCGGAAAAGCATGACTATGATTTTAGTTATAGATAAATTTAGCGTTGAAAACAACTTAAAACGCCAAAAGATTTTTATTACTATGTATTTCTTTTTGTTAGACAGTATTGTTCTTCTTTTTATAAATTTCCACTTTGAAATGTTTGTTTTTTCATTAACCTTTGTGCCGTGTAGAAATAGAATTTTATACAATATCTTAGAATTACGACAACTCAGCAATGTTATACTGTTATATTCAAATTCTGAGAACAGTGGATTTCTTATAGCGTTACTTAATTTAAATGATATAGTTAGCTTTTTCTAGAAAATAAGAGATTATTCATATCTAACAGAATAAACCACTTGACATTTAATCATAAAATCAATAAATCATGTTTATTTGCCTTTGTATAATATCTCTATAATATGATAATATGTTATAACAAATATCGTGTTGGTTTAATAAAACTTGCATTGCCATATCATTTTGAAAGGGGTGAAAGGTATGAAAAGACTGTCGTTGGTACTGGTATTACTGCTCGTACTGTCACTAAGCATATCATTCGGAGCAGAGCTTTCGATGATAATCTCTGTCACTGGTCCGTTCCAAAGGAACTTTAATCCGTACTTCTCAGGTGCAACAGGCTATATCGCTGCTGGTTTTATTTACGAAACACTTGTTTATGCGAACACCAAAACGGGTGAATTTGTTCCGTGGTTGGCATCGGAGTTTAAGTGGGGTGCGGGTTACAAGGAGATAACATTCAAGCTACGCAAAGGAGTAAAGTGGTCAGATGGAACACCGTTTACAGCAGATGATGTTGTTTTCACGTTTGAAATTCTTAAAAAATTTCCTGCTCTCGACGTTGTTGGAGTGTGGAAAGGTGGCGTAACCGAAATTTCTAAAGTCGATGAGAGTACAGTAAAAGTTAAACTCGGTAGTGTTAACACGTTGATGTTGTACACTATCGCAGGAGTGTATATATTGCCAAAACATATCTGGAGTAAAGTTGACGACCCCACAAAGTTCACAAACGAAAACCCGATAGGTACCGGTGCATATTTACTCGATAATTTCTCTACACAGGTTGTAACTTTGAAAAAGAATCCAGGATATTGGAATGCTTCGAGAATTAAAGTAGATTCCATTAGGATTCCTGCATTCAGTGGAAATGAAAGTGCACAACTTGCTGTCGCAAATGGTGAAATTGATTGGGCAGGAATTAATTACCCCCAGATTGAAAGACTTGTTCAGCAAAAAAAAGATTTGAATTATTGGTTTGCAGAGGGAAATCCCGTTTTTCTTTTCTTCAATTTGTCAAAAGACCCATTTAAAGATGTTTCTCTGAGAAAAGCATTCAATTACGCTATTGACAGAGATATGCTTATTAAAATCGGTATGACTGGTTACGCTGCACCTTTAAATCCAGTTGTTATTAAGTCAGGCTATGAATATTTGATTAGTAATGATCTTAAAAACCTCTGGTGGAAATATGACCCAAAAACGGCTGAAAAACTATTTGCACAGGCTGGGTTCAAGAGAGGAAAAGATGGGATACTTTCGAAGGGTAATATGAAATTATCATACGAGCTTCTTGTTCCCGCTGGATGGACCGATTGGATTGCCGTTTGCGAACTTCTGTCCCAGCAGATGATAAATTACGGAGTAGAATTGAAGGTTACGCCTATCGATTTCGGTGAATATCTACAGAGAATTCGTAACAAGAATTTTGATGTTGTTCTCAGCTGGTCAAATTACGGTCCTACTCCATACAATTTCTATGATAACCATCTGAACTCTGCTAACGCTTATGTTGGAAGTAACCGTGGAGGTTGGATAGACAAGACAACAGACGAGCTTCTGGCAAAAATAAAAGAGACTTCAGACATTGGTACGAGGAAAGTTATCATGTCAAGATTGCAGCGAATATTGTTAGAAAATGTACCGGCTGTCCCGCTTTACTACAATCCTGTTTGGTTCATTTATTCAACAAAAAACTTTACAGGTTGGCCAAACGAAAAGAAACCATATGTCGAACCTCGAATCACTGGTATGGATAAAATCTATCTTGTCATGAATCTTGAACCAGCAAAGTAATTCTGCTACTAAGAAATATGAACTTAAATGGCAACGCACACTTTATTTTACTTTATTTTAAAAGACGCGTTATATGTTGTGAAAAATACAAAAAATGTGCGTTGCCTTTTTTGTTAGTGCTTTCTTAGTAAATGTTTCCAATTTTAAGGACGGTGAGAAATTTGAAGTACGTTTCAAACAGACTTTTATTCTTTGCAATAACGCTCTTTTTTGCCTTGACATTGAATTTTATTTTACCAAGACTCATGCCCGGAGATCCAGCTGAGCGAATCCTTTCGCGCTTCGGACCTAACGTGGACGAAAAGGCGATCGAGGCAATGCGGATAGCCCTTGGAGTCGAACAAAATAAGAGTTTGCTATCACAGTACTTAGACTATCTAAAGAACACATTTACTGGCAACTTTGGCATATCTTATTTACATTATCCGGTGCCAGTGTCAGAAGTATTAAAGAATTCTATTCCATGGACAATCGGACTGGTTGGGATTTCTACAATCCTCAGCTTTTTCATTGGAACTTTTCTCGGAATATACGCAGGTTGGAACAGAGATAAATTTACAGGTTCTGGCTTGCTTATATTCTCGCTTTCCTTGAGGGCTATACCTTATTTTTGGTTAGCTATGATATTTTTATATATTTTTGGATACCGGCTCGGTTGGTTTCCCCTCTCAAATGCGTACTCAACAAAAGAAGTTCTCTCGGGAATTAATCTTGTCCTGAGCATAATCTACCACGCTATTTTGCCTGGTATTACCCTTGTTGTAGCTTCACTTGGAAGCTGGATTTTAACAATGAGGAACAATATGGTATCAGTCTTGGCAGAAGATTATATTACTCTTGCTGAGGCTAAAGGTTTAGATGACAGGTACGTGATGGTACATTACGCAGCTCGAAATGCTATATTGCCAAGCATAACCGCTTTTGGTATATCTCTTGGATTTGTTGTAAGTGGAGCTTTGTTAACCGAAATAGTGTACTCTTATCCGGGTGTTGGTTATCAGCTTTATAGAGCTGTTTTAAGTCAGGATTTTCCTCTGATTCAGGCGATATTCTTTTTCGTCTCTGTCTCCGTACTTTTGGCAAATCTCATTATGGACTTTGTTTATGCCTTTCTCGATCCACGCGTTAGGGGGTAATACTATGAAGTGGAAAATAGGTCTTGGAATAATTATGATATTTGTCATAATGGCCATCTTTGCGCCATTTCTATCGAAGTACGAGCCAAATCGTACAGTTAACTTACCGTACCAGTCACCTTCAAGTGAACACTGGTTGGGAACGGACAGGATGGGGCGAGACATTCTCTCGCAGGTCTTTTATGGTGCAAGGTTGTCTCTAACAATTGGCATTTCTACAGGATTAATAATGACGGCTATCGCAACCGTAGTAGGTATGATTTCTGGATACTACGGTGGTTTGGTCGATCGAATATTGTCAACATTAACGGATATCTTCCTTGTGATACCGGGCCTACCTTTGATGATAGTTATTAGTTCTTATATGCGCGTACGTGGACCGCTCATGGTAATACTTGTAATCGCATTTACAAGTTGGGGCTCTGGTGCGAGGATTATCAGGTCTCAGATGCTATCTCTTAAAAACAGAGAATTCACACTTGCTTCAAAGGTTATCGGTGAGAGCAATCTGTACACGATATTTGTTGAACTTCTTCCGAATATGCTTTCGCTAGTTGCATCAATTTTTTTCAGTTCAGTCCTTTACGCTATAATAGGTGAAGCTTCACTTTCATTCTTGGGACTTAGTGACGTGAGCAAAATCACATGGGGAACGATGCTTTATTGGGCGCAAAACGCAAATGCACTACTTAACGGAATGTGGTATTGGGTACTCGCTCCCGGATTGTGTATAGTACTACTCGGAACAGCTTTTGCACTGATTAGTTTTTCGATAGATGAAATCACAAATCCAAGATTAAGGTCAAAATGAAAGAACCATTAAAGAACATGAAATTGTTAAACTGAGGTGATAGTGTGTTTGAAATCAACAATCTCGATGCTGGTTATGAATTTAGAAATAAATTCGTTCACGCTGTTAGAAATGTATCATTAAAAATAGATAGTGATGATTTCATGGGTATTGCCGGTGAGTCAGGGTGTGGCAAATCGACACTTGTACTTGCCGCACTAAAGCTCCTCAAAAAGCCCGGTAGGATAATGTCAGGTCAAGTTTTTGTTGACGGCATTGATATCTTGACTTTGTCAGATAAAGAATTAAGAAAAATGAGGTGGAAAAAATTCTCTCTTGTAACCCAGAGTTCAATGAACTCATTAAACCCTGTCTTGAAGATAAAAGACCAGATGGCAGATGTGTTAATTAGAAATCATGGATTGTCAAAAAGCGATGCATATAACCTGATACAAGAAAAATTGCAACTGGTAGGAATCACTGCTGACCGTATGGAAAGTTACCCACACCAGTTGTCTGGTGGAATGAGACAACGTGTGGTTATCGCCATGGCGTTGCTCTTATCCCCGAGAGTTGTTGTCATGGATGAACCTACGACCGCTCTTGACGTCGTTGTTCAGAGATCTATTCTCCAACAAATTGAAGAACTCAGAAAGAAAGAGAACTTTTCAACAATCTTTATTACACATGACATATCGTTACTCTTCGAACTTGCTAGCAAAATCTCAATAATGTATGCCGGTGAACTTGTCGAAATCGGTCCTGCAAAGGCTGTTTACACAAAACCTTTGCATCCTTACACGAAGGGATTAATTGAAGCCCTACCGAGTATTTCAAAGGATTTGGATTCTTACAAAAGCATACCGGGCAGACCTGTAGACCTTGGAACTCAAATAATAGGTTGTCCTTTCAGAGAAAGGTGTCCGTATGCATTCGACAAATGTGCAGTCGAAAAACCTGAGCTAAATTACGTGGAAAACGAGGGAAATGGTAGGTGGGTTGCGTGTCATTTGTATTAAAAGTTGAGAATCTCAGAAAAGAGTTTGCAATCAGGAAAGGGTTCAAAATACTCACTGTGAAAGCGCTTCGAAATGTGGATCTGGACCTTAGAGAAAACGAGATAGTCTCTATAGTTGGCGAAAGCGGATGTGGTAAAACTACTTTACTAAGGGTTTTGGCAAGGATATACGAACCAACTTCTGGTAAAATTACATTGTTTGGTAAAGAGTTACCGAAAAAAATGAACAGAAAAGAAGAACTTGAATTCAGAAGAAACGTGCAGATGGTATTTCAAGATCCTTTTGCTGCGCTCAATCCAACCAAAACGATTGAACACGTATTAGAAAGACCTCTGAAAATTCACAAAATATCCAATAAGCAACAAGTCATAGAAGATGTTTTACGCGAAGTAGAACTAACGCCTATAGCGGACTACTTACAAAAATACCCACATGAACTATCCGGAGGTCAAAGACAGCGAGTAGTATTTGCGCGAGCGATAATAACGAAACCAAGAATAATCTTGGCAGACGAGCCAACTTCTATGCTGGATGTCTCAATAAAGTCAGGCATTCTGAATTTGATGCTTAAACTAAGGAACGATTATAAAATAGCTTTCCTTCATGTTACCCATGACTTGGCTGCTGCAAAATATGTTTCAGACAGAATAATAGTTATGTATGCAGGAATTATTGTTGAAGAAGGGAACGCAAAGGAAGTGGTAAACAACCCACTCCATCCGTACACAAAACTTTTGAAGGAGGCAGCACCTGATCCAGAAAAACTTTCAACAACCAGCTTTGTTGACACTGGGGAACCGCCAAGCTTGATAAACCCTCCCTCGGGATGCCCTTTTGCCCCAAGATGTAAATTTGCTAAACCGGAATGCAATAAGGAAGTTGATTTTGTGGTTGTCAATGGAAGAAAGGTACGTTGCGTCTTATACAGATAGTTACTGTGAAATGCCAAGGAATTTTTTAAGAAACTTCACGTTGAGCGCGAGCTCGACGTGAAGTTTTTTATTAACCACTTGAGTGTTAAACGTATCTAGCTTCCTTAGGAAAGTATCTTTGAAATACTCATTTTTAAACATACCGCCAAATAGGTATATGTCGTTGATACTCTCTTTCTTTGCAAGCTGAGAAACTTTCGTCGCAAAGTGATTTATCTGCGTTTCAATAACAGTCTTCGTAAGATCTGTCAAAGGCATTGAGGATGCGAACGAAGCAATTTTTGATTTATAGTCTTTTCTTGCTTGTAGGTTTGTAAGTTCATTGGGTGAAGTAAAATTGAAAAACAATTTAAGGCTTTCAAAAACAGGGTCGTAAGGGTGTACACCATCAACATGATCATAGAATCGCTGTATTAATTCGACAACGATCCTGAATGCTCCAGCTTCATCTCCAAAAAGGTGACCCCATCCACCTACACGCGAACTGCTGTGAGAGATAGCTATACTCCCTGTTCCACAAACTACAACTATTCCCGGCTTATCTTTAAACAACAACAATCTGAGAGCCTCTATGTCAGATAAAACGATAACATCTTTTACGTCAAAAGCAGTTTTAAGTAATTTTTCAAAGCTTTTTTTTCTTTTGTTACTACCTGCACCGGAAATAGCACATACGATGGTCAAAACATTCTCGGCTTCTTCTCCAAAATACCTAATCTGCTCTTTGATTTCGTTTAGGATTTGCACTTGCTGTCTGATAGTTGTTGCAGTTAAGTTGATACCACTTTCAATAACTGATTCGTAGATAACCAAGCTATTTTCACTTTCAACCAGACAAAATTTTGTGGTTGTTCCTCCGCCATCGATTGGTAACACAACTTCGGACATCACAATCATGCTCCACTCATTCCATTTATTTCCTGATAACCTTGAATTTATATTCATCGGCTCTGTAGATGGAAAGAACGAATTCAACACATTTTCCTGTGTCTGTATAAGTATACCGTTTTCTCAATATTGCGCACTCACCAAGTTTAATGTTTAACAACTGTGCTTCTTCTTTTGAAGCCTTCGTGACTTCAAGAATTTCTTCAGCATAAGAAAGGCTTATCGATAGTTCATCTTGAAGGAAATGGTAAAGTGAAGATGTTTCCATGTTCTTTTGTAGAATATTGAGTATTCTCAAATCCACTGAAGGGTTCAGATACGCTGACTCTATAGCTACAGGTCTGGCATCAATGTATCTAACACGTTTTAGTAGAACTACCAATGTGCCGGCTGGCAAACCAAACTGCTCTTGAGTTTCCAATGGAACACTTACAAGCTTATTTTCAAGAACTTTTGAAGTCACTTTTCTGTCTTTCATTTCGTCGGTAAAACCTGTTAATCTTGTTAACTCCTCTTCACCTTCTACCTTTTTCACAAAGGTGCCGCTACCTTTGGAACGTACAATCAAACCTTCTCGCCTGAGTTGTTCCAAAGCATTTCTTACCGTTATCCTACTTGTTTTAAATTCTTCGCATAATTTCATTTCCGGAGGTAATTTCCCGTCTTTGTAATACCCATTGAGGATCCTTGTTCTTAGCTCAGAATAAATCCTGTAATACAAAGGGAGCGTTGGATTGTTTATCAAGATTTCTCCTCCTCTCTGTTTTCTTGTTCTATCTCAACGGGATTTTGGTTCAGGTGTTTTATTATGTGCGAGATACTAAGATTATGATTTAAAAATGTTTCACATTCATCCTTGGATTTCCCTGTTAATATCATCAAGATAGCAACTTTAGTCTTTTTATCTGCCTTTCTCAAATATTCTTCAGCTGTTTTGTATTCTACACCAGTTACGTTCATTATAATTCTGATTGCACGGTCTTTCAACTTTTCATTAAGAACGAGAACATCAACCATATAGTTTCTGTAAACTTTTCCCAATCTTATCATTGTGGCAGTGCTTATCATATTCAGAACCATTTTCTGAGAAGTGCCAGCCTTCATTCTTGTGCTACCGGCTATAACCTCGGGTCCCGTCTCGACTGAGATAACGACATCGGCATATTCAGACAGAGCAGGTTTTGAAACATTACATACCAAAACTGTCCTTGCACCATGTTCTCTCGCGAAATCAAGAACTCCTCCTACATAAGGTGTTCTTCCACTTGCTGTGATTCCTATCACAACATCTCTGCTCGATACGGTGATTCTTCTGGCATCTTCTCTTCCAAGCTCAAAATTATCTTCAACAGCTTCAACAGACCTTTTTAGTGCATCTTCTCCTCCTGCGATCAGAGGAACAAAAACATCAGCTGTCATCCCGAAAGTTGGAACTATCTCTACAGCATCGAGATATCCTATCCTACCGCTTGTACCAGCCCCAGCATAGATTATCCTTCCTTTGTCCTTTATCGCTTCAACACAGAAATCGACAACCTTTGCGATTTTATCAAGAACTTTTGAAACAGCTTCAGCAATTTTTTTATCCTCCTCATTTATTATTCTAAGAATACTGAGCGTGTCGAGTTGGTCTATATTTTCTGTCGCCGGATTTGCCATCTCCGTTTCTAAATTTTCGAAAGAGAGCTTCCTTGAGAATTTTATCATAAAACCACCTCTCTTCTTTTCAAAGGAAGTGTTCCTGTAGGTTTTATTTTACCTGTAAGAACATCAAAAATTGCATTTTGCTGAATTTCGAGGCTACCGTACACAGCTAAGGAATTTTTTACCAGTAACGCATCGTAAGGATTCCTAAGTGCTACGAGAAGAAGATTTGAGTGCTCGTCAAGTTCTTTGATGAATTTCCTCAGTACATCACTTCTATATGCATCATAAGTGAACAAGATTATGCTCTTACCTTTTAACCCTTGTGCGCTTGGTAGATTCTTCTCAGAAAACCAAGAGTAATTTACACCAAACTCTTTTGCAACTTCCAAAACAATTGACGGAATCTTGTTTTCTGGATTATCGCTTACCGGTGAAAATGGTGGGCTAACCATAGTAAGAACGGTATCTAAAGTTCGTAATGGAAGTTCCAATTTCTCCTGCTTAACGACCGTGATTGATTTTTCGGCAATTGTCTTCATTATTTGTCTATGTTCCTGGCAATTTATCAAATCCATGGATGGACGAGCTTCATGCTGAAAATCTTGGATAACAAGCATTATTCTTTCCAAGACCTTTGTAAACTTATTTTTTATAATCCGGTCTTCTTTTATCATCTCTTTAAAATACTTGGATGCTCGCAACTGTAAGTCCGGTTCGTGACAGACCACTAAAACATCGTTTCCGGCGTCAAACGCTAAACGTATTCTATCTTCAGTAGAGAATCCACTAACTCCACCCATTAGAAGGTCGTCAGAAACAATCAAGCCTTTGAAAACTAAACTTTCTCTCGCAATTCCATTGATAATTTCCTTTGATAAAGATGCTGGTAGTCCGTCTTTTTGAACTTGGTGCAAGTAAACATGAGAAGGCATCAAAGCATCTGCATTTAATTTTCTGAAGGGTATTAGATCGAATTTGTAAAGTTCATTGTAAGATTTTTCTATTACCGGTAAGTCGTAGTGTGGATCGACAGAAACACTGCCTAGTCCGGGAAAATGTTTCAAGCAGGTCATTATACGTGCACTTTTCGAGCCTTCCAAAAATGATGATGCAAACTCCACGACAGCATCTACGTCATCACTGTACGATCTGGTACCTATTACTGGATTGAATGGATCTGTATTGATGTCCACAACTGGAGCCAAATTAAAATCAATGCCCACCGCCTTTAGTTCTGAGGACATAGCATTTACGGCTCCTTTTATTAACTCAGGGTGGCCGGTTGCAGCGCAAGCCATGGCACTTGGTAGTGTCGAAAATCCATCTTTCAGTCTGAGGACATTTCCACCTTCTTGGTCAACAGCAAATATTGGCCTATAGCCTAAGTAATCTGACACATCATCTGTGAGTTTCTTTACTTGCTCAGGAGTATCAACATTCCTAGAAAAAAGGATAACAAAACCTGGTCTTATTTCACCCAGTACCCTCTTGCTTTCTTCGGTTAACTCCTTTCCATATATTCCTATCATAAAAACTTTTCCTGCATCTGCTTCCAACATGATTGTTCACCACGCTCATGAAAAAAGTATCGTAGCTTTTTGAAAATTATTTACTCTATTTCAGAGGTGTAAATTAGCACATCAGATATAAATTCAAAATAATCAGTCAAATCATAACTTAATAACTTGTCTGTGTTATTGACAAAGTTTTGGACACCTGTGAGCATATCAATTCTGCGATTATCAACTTTGAATTCGTCACAGCCCTTCAGATATTCAAAGATAGCAACCGCTATCTCAAAGAAATTATCCTCAGGAAGTGGAAAAAATTCCAAACCATAGCATACCTGATGCGCATATTCTCGAAATTGTGGAATGAACTGTCTTTTTCTAAAAAGAATCTCGGGGAATTTCTCTTTCAAATACGCATAGATATCATCTTCATCGAGCCAAGGAGCACCTATAAACTCAAATGGTTTAGTTGTTCCTCTACCTATACTAAGGTTCGTGGCTTCAAAAAAGCACATTCCCGCATAACACAGAAGTGAGGAGAAAGTAGGTAGATTAGGCGACGGAACATTCCAAAAAGCGTCGATTTTCGAGAAATCTTCACCGTTCCAACCAATACACCTAATAATTTCAAGTTCCATGTTCAGTCCAAAAAATTTTCTATAATACAGTGCGAGCTCTCCTGTAGTCAAACCATATCGAACAGGCAACGCATATGCACCCACGAGAGAATCCAGTTCTTTTGGAATCCTTGGACCAAAGAACTTCCTACCAAGTGGATTAAATCGATCAAGTACAACAAGTCTCCTGCCACAATTAGCACATCTTTTAATCATTTCTGCTAAGGCATAGATAAAAGTATAATAACGCAAACCAACGTCTTGTATGTCATATACAACTATATCAGCATCATGCAAGAGGTCGCAATCTATAGAAAACCTTAAACCATATAGGCTTGTAACAGGAATTCTATATCTGGGATGTAAGAAATCGTCTATCTTTTCACCATCGGTGCTCAGAAATAGACCGTGCTCGGGAGTAAAGATTCTAACAACATTAATACCCGATGAAATCAGTATATCAAGTAAGTGTTCGCCTTTTCTATTTACTGATGAGTAATTGGTTACCAAGGCAACCCTATAAGGGCTGAGACTTTGGATGTCTAATGCATCGATACCATTTAGGACTCGTTTTTTCAAACTGCTCACCTCTTGAAAGTTGTACGCCTAAAGCTATTCTAATGATATAACAAAGAATCATATTAACAATATTTTGTTTTTATGATATTACAGCAAATAGTGACGATTAAGTTGCTTTATAGAAAGTACTCTTCGAATATCTCAATTTTTCTAATTTTGCAAAAAATAACCAAAGTTCTATAATTTTGTTGGACGCTTTAAGGATGGTAAGAGTCATATGAAAAAAGATAATTGACTTGTTTTTGATAATTCTGTCTGTTGCAATAATTGTTATAGATTATTTTAGAAATGTATACTAGTCTGACGGAAAGCATATGACAGCCAACTATAAAATAGTGATGAACGTTCTCAACAAATTGCCAGAAGTTATTATTGATCAGAAAATCACTATAGAAGGTTACTCATATTATTGTAAGAGAGATTCAGAATCAATACAATTTATGAAACCATTTGATTTGAAAAAGACTTCCAGTACCATCACTTTACTTGGTCTGATTTACCTGAACAAGATGATTTGAGATATTTTCCAAATTGTACGACTTTGTAATTTACCATTTTTTGAGTAGAAACACTACAAATGGTAATTGTCATGTGTATATTGATGTGAAATCTGAAAAATTTGAAAAATGTTCTTGATATTTAAAATTTAAAAATCCCATTTCGTGCTCTAACAGTTAATTGGATCTCCTTTGCTTTGAAAAAACAAGAAACCTTATACATCTTTAGTAATTCTGATTGCTGCAAAATCGTTATCACGTAAGAGATAAGGAAATTACTAAAATCGTCACTAACGATAATGTGATATTAAATTCAACCCAAAATCACTAATAGATACGAAGGTAATTAGTAATATAAGTTGCGAAAACATCATCATGTTTTTTTAAGTTTCTTCGATTCATTTTACACAATTAGATATCAAGTTGCAGGATTCTTCGAAAACCATCTAAGCGTTAAGAACAAAAATTAAAAAGAACTTATTGAATCCATGCTTAAAAGAATGCATTTTTCGGATGTCGAGTAACGTTACGACGGATATGCTCATCATTGAAATAGTTACAGAGGTTGTTAATCACATAGTAGTTATTTGCGCCGATAAGGTGTTGAACAAGGGACAGTGTATGACATACTTAAATTTCCACTACATCTTTTTGCACCTGTTTTCCTTAAATCAGTGGTAAAATCAGCTATGAAAGGTAAATAACAACTGTATGTCCCAGGCTTTGTACCTTTTTTAACACAAATGCCAGAAAATTGTCCTTTTCACTTAGGTGTCCGTATGCGTAAGATGAATGTAAGAAAGAAAAACCAACGTTGACTTGTGATAAACACAAGGTTGCTTGTTATTTTCCTCAAGGATAAATTTTTCAGCAATCAAGAATGAGGAAGGAGCGCTCGGTATGGAAAAACCAACCTTTTGGGACCGAGTTGATAGGATTATAAACTTCGCTGTTAACGAAAAGATATTTCCAGGAGCAGTTCTGTTAGTTGGTGATCTTAACGGAGTAATTTACGAAAGAGCATACGGAACCCTAGATGGAGTAACACCAACGCAATCTTCTACTTTATACGATTTGGCAAGTATAACGAAAGTTATGACAACAACAACTGCAATCATGCGACTTTTTGAAGAAGGACTGCTTACGTTGAGCGACAATGTTGGGATGTTTCTTGAGGTGCCTGAGGAGAAGGCAAAAGTTACAATTTTTGAATTGTTAACACACACATCAGGGATTCAACCGTACAGTGACTTGTGGCGAATATTAAGAGGTGAACAATTAAAAAACGAGGTAATCCGTATTCAACCAACTTGCCGCGGAAAAATGCAGTATTCCTGCCTCAATTTTATAACCCTTATGGCTATTGTCGAACAAATCACTGGTCAAAAATTCGATTACTATGTACACAATTTGCTAAACTTACGTAACACATGCTTCAAACCAAAGGATATTCAAAGGTGCGCTCCCACAAGTGAAAGAGAAGGTAAAAGGTTAAGGGGAGAACCTGACGATGAGCTAGCTTACTACATGGGCGGTGTAAGTGGGAATGCCGGTGTATTCTCAACTGCCAGAGATATACACACATTCGTAGTCCGACTTCTCAACGGAGAATACGTAACTAAGAACGTTGTAAGACTTTTTACGGAAACACTTGTTCCAGACCCATCTGACCCAAATACTAAGAGACACTTGGGCTGGATGGCTCCAGTCAAAGGCGGTAGTTCGGGAGACTTCGGTAACGACCACATGTTTGGTCACACAGGTTTTACTGGAACGAGTCTTTGGATAACTCCAGAAGGTTTACACGTTATTTTTCTTACAAATAAAGGCTTTTACGACCGTTGGGATCAAAGTATACAAAGAATAAGAATACTTGTTCATAATCTTATCTTTGCTAATTTAATGTGAGGTGAGAATTTGAGTAAGTTAGTAAAACTATGGGACTGGAATAAATTTCTAAATGATTTAGAAAAACCCGAACACGTAGTTTTAGGTTTAATGTCAGGAACATCAGCCGATGGGTTGGACATCGCTAATGTCATATTTAAGTACGAATACGGTGAGCTCATTTTCCAAATTGAAAAGGCTGTCACTATACCTTACGATGAAGAAGTCCAAGAAAAAATCTTTAACTCTTACGATAAGAAATTATCAAATGTAGAACATATTACGCTTATAAATTTCGAACTTGCTAAGCTCCATGCTAAGATGATAAAAGAGCTAAACTTGGACTTTGATTTCGTCGCCTATCATGGTCAGACCATCTATCACTTACCAAACAAAGGGGCGACATTCCAAATAGGTGAAGCGGATGTGGTCGCTGTGGAACTTGGGAAACCTGTGATCTACGATTTTAGGAAAAAAGATATGGCGTTGAGTGGGCAAGGTGCACCGATAAGTGCCTATTTTGATTCTCTTTTCCTAATCAAGGACAGTAACACTGCTGTTCTCAACATCGGTGGAATTTCAAATGTTACGGCAACCGATAAAGAGGGAAACTTAATAGCGTTCGATACTGGACCGGGGAACTGCCTCATAGATTTGGTTTGCCAGAAATATTTTAACGTTAGATACGATGCAAACGGAGAACTATCATCCAAAGGGAACCTGAACGGGACGTTACTGAGAATTCTTTTGGAACAAGACAGGACATATGCCAAGAATCGACCACCAAAGACTACAGGACGTGAAATTTACAACGAGGATTTTCTAAATCAGGCTCTCAGTAGTGTTGGTAAGGTTAAGCCTTTGGACTTGCTTAGGACACTTACCAAATTTACGGCAGAAAGTATTGCTAAGAACTTGAGGTTACACACACCTCATGTGAAGAGATTAGTCGTAGTTGGAGGTGGTGCTTACAATAAAACAATCTTGAAAGATTTAAATGACCTTCTTTTTGAAGTGATCATACCAGAAGAAACACTCATTAACTTTCGGGAGGCGGTATCAGTAGCTTTCCTCGGTGAACTGTTCCTAAGAGGCATGGCACATCACACTACGGTCACCGGCGCCAAAAAAACTTCTGTGCTTGGTAAACTTGTCTTACCAGTTTAAAAACGCTCGAAACATATGCGGAATTTTGGAGGGATTAAACCATGGAAAGTTTCAAGACATACGATGAGATAATGAGAGTTGGAGAATTGTTCAAAAATGTTGACAATATAACACCACCAAAGTTTGAAAAAGATAGAAGATATATTTTCATAGGTTGTGGTAGTTCGTACAATGCTGGGTTGATAATTTCAGAAATTATGAGGAAAAATGGTTATAACACTGATGCTATAACGGCTGGTGAAGTGTTAGTTAAAGAGATGTTCGAAGAGATCACAAAAAACTACGATCTTGCGATTTTGATTTCACGAACAGGTTATACAACCGAGACTGTCAAAGTTGCTGAAATACTGAAGGGGCGCATCCAAACACTCGGTGTTACTTGCGATAAAAAAACTCCACTGGCTAACGTTTGCAACTCAGCATATGAACTCGATTTTGCTCACGAGGATTCCGTAATCATGACTGGAAGTTTCTCAGCTATAGTGAGATTATTCCTGAATGGTATCAAACGAATTGACATTGACACGGATAAGATTTTGAAAACATTTGACAAAATGACCTCAGATGATATTGTGCGCAAGAAAAATCATTTTGTTTTCTTGGGTTATCGCGAGCGTTACTATATGGCTAAAGAAAGTGCACTCAAGATACAAGAGCTATCGCTTGACCACACTGAATTCCATGAGACACTCGAATATCGCCATGGTCCCATAGCTTTGCTTTCTCCAAATTCACATGTTGTAATCTTTTCTGAGTTCAAAAATCCAAGTCCTCTTGAAGATGATTTAGCAAAGGATATAACAAGTCGTGGAGCAAGTAGTCAAATCATAACTTCCTTTGCTACTGACTCTGACTTTGATGTGCAAGTGCTCAATCTCTATAGTCAGCTTCTTGGATACAAACGAGCGATATATAAAGGTTTGAATCCTGACAAGCCTCACGGACTTACGAAATTTGTTTCGCTCAAAGAGGTATGAAAACATTGGGCTTGATGTAAAGGAGTGGTTATATGTTAGTTGAAAACGTGCTCATAGTCGACCCAGTCGATGGAGAATATGTTGGAACTATTGAATTTGAAGATGTAATATTAGAAATCAAAAAGAGCAATAAATCCCGCTATGAGCATATTCTAATGGCTGCGTTCGTCGACCCACATATCCACGGGATTAAAGGTATAGATACAATGACAGCATCGCAAGAAGACTTTGAAAGATTCAAAGAATACGAGGCTTTAGAGGGTGTTTGGTATTTTCAGCCAACAACCGTAACATGTCCTCTCAATGAACTCAGAAAGATAAAAATACCATCGAACCTTAAATTACACATTGAAGGTCCGTTTATAGCCCCCAAAAGGAAAGGAGCACACAACGAGTCCTATATTCAGTCTCCACCAAAAGATGTTCGTGAGCTTGAACAGTATCTTGTGTTATCTTCAATTGGCATGATAACCGTTGCCCCAGAATATGATTCTTTTTTGGATTTTGCAAAAAGTTGCGATTTGAACAACATTAGAATATCCATTGGACATACGGATGCAACATTTGCTCAAGCGAAAAAAACATCTGAAAACGGGTTTAGACGGATTACTCACTTTCCTAACGCTCTGAGTCCTCTCCATCACAGAGAACTTGGAGTGACTGGTGCAGGATTGCTCTTGGACTTTACACTGGAAATTATCGCAGATGGGATTCACTGTGCACCAGAATTTGTAAATTTGGTCTACAAAGTTAAAGGAGCTGAAAAGATAATACTTGTTACCGATAGCATAAGCGCTACGGGGCTCGAAGATGGTAGCTACATGCTTGGAGATTTGCACGTTAGAGTTGAAAATGGTATAGCAAAGCTCAGTGATGGCACATTGGCTGGTAGTACTTTGAGATTTTCTCAAGCAGTAAAGAATTTTGCAAAATTCACCGGCTGTTCGTTAAAAGAACTTTCGATGGTTAGTTCTTACAATGCGTGTAAAGATTTAAGAATCAAGGGCGGAAGGATTAAAGAAGGTTACCCTGCGAAACTTGTTTTGCTGGATGAAGAATTGAACATCAAAAAGACTTGGAATTTCTAAAATTTTGATTATAATTACAGTAGACTTGCATCATTCTAAAATACAAACACGTGGGGAGTGAGTGTATGCCTTCAGTATGTCCTTCGCTTGAAAAAAACCTTAAAAACTGCACGTGCACATACACTTCTTGTGACAAGCGTGGAAAGTGTTGCGAATGCGTCGCTTACCACAGAAGCCTTGGTGAAATTCCGGGTTGTTTCTTTACAAAAGAAGGTGAACGCACTTGGGACAGGTCTATTGAAAATTTCATAAGAGATAGAGGGAAAAAATAATGGGAGAAAAATTACTGCACCAAAGAATCCTCGAAAACGTTCAAAAGGTCATTAAAGGTAAAAACGAAGAGATCAAAATCGTTCTCGCTGCAATGTATGCAGGTGGACATGTATTACTTGAGGATGTTCCTGGCGTTGGTAAAACCATTCTTGCAAGGTCACTTGCTCTATCGCTCGGACTTGACTTCAAGCGCGTACAATTTACTCCAGATCTATTACCAACCGATTTAACCGGGCTCTCAATATACGACAGGCGGACTGAAGAATTCATATTTAGAGAAGGACCTATATTTACCGATATACTCTTAGCTGATGAGATTAACCGCGCAACGCCAAGAACACAATCAGCTCTGCTCGAAGCCATGGCAGAGAGACAAGTTACAGTTGATGGTGTAACTCACAAATTATCAAATAACTTCTTCGTAATCGCTACTCAGAACCCTATCGAATACGAGGGTACATTCCCACTACCTGAGGCTCAACTCGATAGGTTCACTATTAGAATCAGTCTTGGATATCCAGACAAAGATAGTGAAATACAAATACTTGAATCACAGAAAAGGAGTCACCCAATTGAAGAACTCACACCCGTTGGAACACCAGAAGAATACTCGGAAGAAAAACGAAAAGTTAGAGAAATTAAGATTAGTCAGGAAGTTAAAGAATACATAGTTAACATAGTTGATGCGACAAGACACCATGAATCACTTAAATATGGTTCCAGTCCAAGAGGTAGTCTTGCATTAATGCATGTAAGCATGGCATGGGCGTATATAAATGGAAGAGATTTTGTACTTCCAGACGACGTAAAAAAAGTTGCACCGTATGTGCTAATTCATAGGATTATTCAAAGTACAGAATCAAAAATACTAAGGGAATCAAAAGAAGAAATATTGAAAAACATACTTGAAAGTGTGCCCATTTTAAAAGCTGTGTAGTTTAAATTGTTAAAATATCGCACAACCTTTATAAGAACTGTAGCTTATTAAAGATCACTTAAGTCTATTGCATTAAAATAAACCAAAATGAGGAATGGGTATGACAACGTATTTTATTGAGGACGAAAAATTACGTATTTCTCATGTTCAAATATTGGAGGTACTTTAAGACTTGGAGTTGGTTCTGTGTCGAAATCTTTTCTTATATACGGTACTCTTGATAGTTAGTCTCATGTGATTGTAATAGGACATTTAATGAGAACTTTAATCTAATTGGGAAAGGTTGTTCAGTCGAATAAAAGAGTTCCGACTTTCACTTTTTGGACAACATATAGAAATTATAAATCATATATGCAATCAAAAATCGAAAGCTTGCTTCACTCCTTATTGTTCAACTTATTGCTCAACCTCAGATTTAACTATCACAGACATGTTACTCCATACCAGGTATTCACAAGATTGCCCGCAAAGGGCAATTTTT
>Ga0197142_1000520_pt1 | contig 35439 bp, 32 predicted proteins | sample GBS60_MetaG_FD_148614 | JGI IMG/M metagenome (GOLD analysis project Ga0197142, IMG submission 148614) | Sediment microbial communities from Great Boiling Springs, Gerlach, Nevada, United States - GBS 60_MetaG | ecosystem: Environmental > Aquatic > Thermal springs > Hot (42-90C) > Sediment...
TTTAAGTGTACCACAGAGAGCACAGAGGGCACAGAGAGGGTTTGGGGTTTTCGGCGATGAACCTGACTTGCTGCTGCATACGCGGTTTAAGTGTACCACAGAGAGCACAGAGGGCACAGAGAGGGTTTGGGGTTTTCGGCGATGAACCTGACTTGCTGCTGCATACGCGGTTTAAGTGTACCACAGAGAGCACAGAGGGCACAGAGAGGGTTCAAGGAGTTTGTTATGTCTGAGTCGACCAATACTCGAGCGCTCCGAATTGTCGCGCTTGGTGGTGGTGGTGGCAGTGCGCAAGTCTTGCTCGGGACTCGCCCTTTCTTTGCCGAACGTACTGCCATCATCGCAGTTACCGACTCGGGGCGTAGCACCGGTACAGCACGAATGATTGCCAATATCCCTGCTCCCGGCGATCTGCGCAATCTGCTGGCAACCCTCGCTGCCGATCCCGATGCCGTTCTGCCGCGCTTAATGCAACATCGCTTGCGCAGTTCAGCAGTTCCACTGCTTGATGGTATGGCAGTCGGCAATCTGATGATAGGTGGCTTGACCCAAATGGCGGGTGATATTGCCGCAGCGGTCGAACTGGCCCGCCAGATGTTGGGGTGTCCTGAACAGATTCTGCCGGTTTCAACGGCCAACACCCATTTGTGCGCTGAACTAGTTGATGGCCGGATCGTCGTTGAAGAGGCGGCGGTACGTGCGCTGGGCAAACCGGCAATTCGACGTCTCTTTCTCGACCCGCCAGCGGCAGCTTACCCACCGGCAATCACCGCGATTACCAATGCCGATGTTGTCGTCATTGGACCTGGGAGCTTCTACACCTCATTATTGGCTACGCTCTGCTTTGAGGGGATCGTTACTGCGCTACGCGAGACATCGGCAACGGTTGTCTTCGTCTGCAACACAACTACTCAACCAGGACAGACTGATGGGATGAGCATTGCCGATCACGTTACGCGATTAGTCGATGTGCTCGGCCCTGGTGTGCTGGATGTAACTCTAATTAATGACACTACCGAATTACATCCGGCGGTTGTAGCCCGTTATAGCGCTGCTGGTCTTCATCCGCTGGTCTTTACTGAAACTGATCGGCAGGCGATACGGGCATTAGGGGTTGAACCGCTGGTTCGTCACCTGGCCGAATCCGATCCTGGTTATCGCGAGTTGTGGAATAAAGCTGATACCATTCGTCATGATCCGCAGGTGCTCGGCTTAGCTCTGTGGAAGATTGCGTTGGATCGCGGTAAACCGTGAGGAGTTAGTGATCTGTTTGCTTCCCTATTCGCATGCTGAGGGGCGGGTTCCCAACCCGCCCGCGATGCACTTCTCATCTGGCGGATGTTGGTGTTGCTTGTTGATCAATCCCACAATGGGAGAGTTGGACGCTCAAACTACCCACGTGGTGTGCCGATACTAATGAACGGTCTGTCCTTTTTGGATAGGAATGGAGCTAGAGGCAGATAAAGGACACCTGTCTTACATCTACACACCGAACTTCTCCCCCCGTATCACCTGCACGTCCATTGTGTATGCAATAACGGCAAAGTGAGGAAAGTAGACCGCTGCCAGATGCTGTAAAATCTTTTCGGCTGTTTCAGGTGATACCAACGTCTCTATCCGCAGACTCTTCCCCTCCCATTCACTGGCGTGTACCCCACGGGTTCCTTCTCCCTGCACCGTACCAATCGTATATCCCCGTGCGCCAAGCTGACGCAGATCGTGTAATATCCGCTCTTCAAGCACCGCCTCGGCAATAATGGTCACCAGTTTGACAGTAGTCAATTCCATCGTGCTGCCCTTTCGCCGCTTAATGCCCACCAACGATCCATGATGCTATAGTGTAGTACAGCGGTAAGCCGATAGCCAAATTAAAAGGAAACGTGATACCGAGCGCCGCTGTCAGGTAGAAGCCAGGATTTGCCTGCGGTAGAGCGATCCGAACTGCCGCCGGTGCAGCAATGTACGATGCACTAGCAGCCAATACGCCCAAAATGGTACTGCCACCCAGTGATAGACCGGTCATGCTTCCAAACCAGATTCCAAGCAGCCCGTTGAAAATCGGTATGATGATACCAAAACCGAGCAAGAACAGACCAGCACTGGGCAAATCGCGAAATCGGCGGGCAGCAACCATGCCCAATTCAAGCAGGAAGAAGGTCAGCGCACCTTTAAACAGATCAACAAACAATGGCGCGACCTCCTTCCCGCCGCGTGGGCCGGCCAACCAACCGATAACCATACCGCCGACGAGAAGCAAAATACTCTTACTCGTAATCAGCTCACGCAGCGCTTTACGCCAGTCACCATTTTGGGGGCCACCAGCTACCTGTGCAATCAACAATGCTATGACAATCGCCGGTACTTCTAGAATTGCGACCAACGCTGGCATAAAACCTTCATATCGTACCCCTACCGTGTCAAGGAACGTCTGCGCTGCTGCGAACGTAACTGCCGACACTGAACCGTAGTGGGCAGCCAGGGCCGCTGCATCAGCCACGCTAAGCTTCCCAATTTTGCGGGCTACTCCGTAAGCGATGATCGGAATGATAACGCCAAGTGCCAATGTGGCCAGAGCTGGAGCCCAAAAGGCAGCCAGACTTGTTTGAGCCAGTGCGATACCACCCTTGAGGCCAATGGCCAGTAATAGATAGATGGAAAGCGTTGTGTATAGCTCGTCAGGGAGCTTGAGATCACTTCGCACTAATGTAGCCGTGATTCCGAGCGCAAATGCTAGTACCATTGGTGAAAGGAGATTGATCTGCAACAACTCTACAATTGCCATAGCGCCCCTTCATTCATTGCAATAGCTACGCTGCTTAACGTATCCCTGTTATCGTACCATTTCTTACAACATCACTAGCAGTGCTACAATAACAGCTATCAGTGGTCTTTTCGCAACTAGAGGAGAAGATTTCTATGGCCGTCACGCTGTCGGCTCCCTCAGAGCGTTTGCCCCTCTCGACCCGGCTTGCTTTTGGTGCCGGTGATTTAGGTCCAGCCATCGCTACCATCATTGCTTCATTCTTCCAGCTCTATTTCCTTACAACTATTGCCGGCCTACCACCTGGCCTGGCGGGTACCATCTTGCTGATTGTCAAAATTTGGGATGCAGTCAACGACCCGATTATCGGCTGGCTGACCGACAAAACCCAGACTCGTTGGGGGCGACGGCGACCATGGCTATTGTTTGGCGCGGCGCCGTTTGGGCTACTCTTCTTTTTGCAGTGGGTTATCCCGCCATTTGATGTGACCGGTAAATTTATCTACTATCTGATAATTGCGCTGCTTTTTGACACAGCTTTTACAGTGGTGAACGTTCCATACACGGCCCTCACTCCCGAATTAACTCGCGATTACGATGAGCGTACCGCACTCAATTCATATCGCTTCGCCTTTAGTATTGGCGGGAGTCTGCTTGGTGGCATTTTGCACCAGATTATTGTAGGGCAATTTGCCGATCAACAAACTGGTTATCTGGTCTCAGGCGCCGTTATCGGGGTGCTTATTGCGCTTCCCTTCCTCTGGTGTTTTTTCGGCACTCGTGAGCGTTACGAACCAGAACCCGGCAGCGAAGAGTTGAGTCTGCCAGATCAGATTCGGTATGTTTTTAAAAATCGTCCCTTTCTCTTTGTGGTTGGGATCTACATGTTCTCTTGGCTGGCAGTACAGGTTACTTCTAGTGTCCTCACCTTCTTCATAGTATTTTGGTTAGGAAGTATTCCGCAGTTTCCGCATGTCAGTTTTGGTCTGACATTTAACACCGTCAACGACCTGATTCCAGTGATGTTATTCGCAGTTCAGGGTTCAGCACTCGTGTTTCTGTTTGTCTGGAGTGCAGTAAGTCGGCGGATCGGTAAAAAGGCAGTCTACATGATCGGCAGCCTGATCTGGATCGGTGTGCAGGCATTTCTGTTTTTTCTACAGCCCGAACAAATCGATCTGGCGATCATCCTTGGCCTGATCGCCGGTGCTGGTGTTGCCACTGCCTACCTCATCCCGTGGAGTATGATGCCCGATATTATTGAACTTGATGAACTTGAGACCGGTCAACGTCGGGAGGGCATGTTCTACGGATTTATGGTGTTCTTGCAAAAGATGGGGTTGGCGCTAGGGTTATTTCTGGTCGGTCAGATTTTACAATTTTCCGGTTTTAACGAAAATCTGCAACCCGGTCAGCAACCCGAAAGCGCCTTGCTGGCAATTCGCTTACTGATTGGCCCAATGCCGACCTTGATCCTGATCAGCGGGATGGTGCTCACAGCCTTCTACCCGATTACAAAAGCCAGTCACGCGGAAACACTGGCAAAGCTGGCGTTGCGGCGAAGCGAGCGTTTTGATCAAGCACGCTCAGGTCGGAAGGTGGAGGGGTAAGCGACTATCCGAAACATCCCGTTGCGGGAAATGCAAGTTATCCCACGTCGTCCCTTATCAGATCGGTGCGTATCCGAAAGGAGAGGCGAGGATCCGCCTCGCCCACTTACCCCTGGTCGTAAATCGCACTGCATCCACCAACAGGCTTCATCCGCCGTGACGTGATGACGAGGTATTTGGATAACTCATAGCGAAATGACCTTCATTCCTAGCAGTAGGAATAAGTGGTGCAGCTTATTAAAGCTTATCTCTACCGGATAATGATGCACCTACACCCGATGGGCACACCTATCGCAGCGTGGTCGAAGTAGCCAACGATCTGGCGTATAGCACGTTCTGGAAACCATCGGCGGCGGGCGCACCCTCACACGCATGAGGTTCATGGAATGGATGGATGTGCGTAGTAGAGGAGCTACCACAATGGAGTCGATGGCACATCACGATGATCTGACCCGCTACCGGTGGGCCGGCTCTGTCGAATACCTGCGCAAGACGTATGAACAAGAGACCTTTGACCGACTTTACCGGAGCGGCGCGAGAGCGTTGGCAGCGCCGCTCATCGAGATGTCTCCAGTATTGATCTCGCTACCTGCGAAACGTAGTGGCGGGCTTGGCTCAGCATAAACACTGAGGCACAACCTGCCCCTGAATTCAATCACCCGGCATATGTGTGCGTCGGGCTACACCATCAGCAATTGCTGCCTGAGCAACCGCAGCGGCGACTGTTGGCACAATCTGACGATTGAACACACTAGGCACAATATAATCTTCATTCATCTCTTCCGGTGGGATCACCATTGCCAGAGCATCAGCCGCAGCCAAGCGCATTGCTGAAGTAATTCGGCGGGCATGGACATCAAGCGCACCGCGGAAGATTCCAGGGAAACTCAAGACGTTGTTGATCTGGTTGGGTTGATCACTACGTCCGGTAGCAACCACTCGCGCATACTGGCGTAGCATATCAGGATCACCTTCGGGAATGGGGTTTGCCAGCGCAAAAACGATTGGATCACTCGCCATAGCTGTTATGTGATCAGGGGTGAGGATATTACCACGTGAAACACCAATAAACACATCAGCCCCTTGAAGCGCCACCGCCAGATTACCACGCCGCCGGTCACGATTGGTCTGCGAGGCAATGATCCGCTGCATCGGCGTCTGTCGTGCGTAATCGCCCTCAACCAAAATACCAAACCGATCAACCGCCGTTATTTCCCCGACACCAGCTTCAATCAAAGTACGGATAATCGCAGTTCCGGCTGCGCCAATCCCATTGACGACCACTCGTACATCGTTCAGCCGTTTACCAACAATCCGCAACGCATTACGCAATGCGGCCAATACTACAACAGCAGTACCATGCTGATCATCGTGCATCACTGGCAGATCAAGACTCTCTTCCAGCCGTCCTTCGACAATAAAACAATTTGGCGCGGCAATATCTTCGAGATTAATCCCGCCAAAACTTGGTGCAATCTGCTCAACCGTTTGCACAATAACATCAGGGTCTTGCGAGCGCAGACAGATCGGTACTGCATCAATATTGGCTAGCTCTTTGAAAAGAATCGCTTTGCCCTCCATCACCGGCATAGCAGCTTCCGGGCCGAGGTTGCCTAGACCAAGAATCGCTGAACCATCGCTGACCACTGCAACACTATTGCCCTTCCATGTCAGCGAATAGACTTTTTCGGGATCGTCGGCAATCGCCCGACAAACACGCGCAACGCCGGGCGTATAGGCCAGCGAAAGATCATCACGTGTCTTAAGAGGTACCCGACTCTGGGTGGCTAGTTTACCGCCAAGGTGCGTGAGAAAGACACGGTCGCTTACCTGAAGCACTTTGATGTTTTGCAACGAATTGATTGCTGCTACCAATTGTTCGCCGTGCTGCTCATCTTGTACGCGCACGGTAATATCGCGCACTATGATGTTACGCTCGGCACGTACAATATCAATCGCACCGATGTCACCACCGACCTCGCCGATTAAGGTTGTTAATCGCCCAAGCATACCCGGACGATTTTCAATTTGACAACGCAAGGTCAGCGTATAAGCCACCCCAACCGACATAATCTTCACCTCTTATTCTGGAATGAAATACACAAAAATGCCCGTCACTACGACGGGCATCACTGCCTTATTCTTGTATAGTACCACAACTGTGCAATTAGTGCCTATCCGCATATCTTGTCGTCACGTCCACAACGGATGAATCTTGTCAGTAGCTACTACACAATGGACGACCGGTCTAGCGCCGGTGGGAGCCGTCCACCAGTGCATCACCCATGCCCACACTGCCTGCCCCGCATCGCGGCTATCAGGCGCCTCCGGTGTCCATTATCCCGGAGGAGCGGTTCGTCAACCGCTCCTCCGCCATCGGCGGATAGCAGTGATCGAAACGAGACAAAGAGATAGGAGATAAGGGAGAGAGGTAGAAGCCGGTTCTAAACCCTCCCCGGCACGTACCGGATCGCTCTTCCCGTTCCGGTAGTTGTCTCCTGTCAAGGGAGGTGCAAATCTCACCAACAATGCCCGTCATTGCATCGGCAGGAGAGGGTTCCAAAGCCACCCGTTAAGATTTGCGATGGTAGGAGTTCTCAAAGTTTTCAATTTGCCTGGGAGCACAGGCCACTGACCCGCACCCTGAAATGAGCGGGTTCTCCCTCTTCCCTAGCCTCCACAAGCGGAGGGTCGAGGGTAGAATCTGCCTCTGCCACTTATACTTCTGACCTCTTTCCCATCACTACTGCTAGGCATGAAAAACGTTGGAAACCTCTGGTGCGGTAGTGATCTCCTCGAGATGAACGGGTATAGTGGCGCCGCACCTCAACACGGCGTGTAATAGCTTTTATCTACGCCACGAGTGGAATGCAAGACGTTCATCAGCGGATAAAAAACTCCCAAAAACTGGAAACTTTGAAAATCCTTAACGGGGAATAGGCAGACACAACCTTTAGGCTCGTTCGTGGTACAATGCAACAAATAGTAAACCATGGAATCAGTATGAGCCTTGAAATCATTCGTGCAATCGTGGCATTCATTCTCGGCATCCTGCTCGTTGATCAATACCGACGCAGCACTGCCGGTTCACGCCGCCGTCGAGCATTTGCTCTCGGTGCAGCCGCGATGCTGGTCATTGCCATTTCCAATCTCTTTACGGCGGCTCTGGTACCGCTCATGATGATTGGCGGTGGTCTGACCCTGGCAGCCGTCTGGTTCCTCTGGCAAGCGTATCGACGCGGCGAGCTGGAAGATCGCTTTGAACGAGCCCGTAACTACCTCGAAGCAGAGCGTCGCCGATACGATGAACAGGACAGGGGAGGTTCTCAACATGATTGACCTGGAGATGATTGGACGACGGGCCAAGACAGCAGCCCGGGCATTGGCGAAATTATCAACTGAACAAAAAAATGCGGCATTGCACGCAATTGCCGATGGATTGCTGGCACAGCAAGCGGAGATTCTTGACGCCAATGCGGCTGATGTTGCCGATGCCGAAAAAGCCGGTACCCCCCCGGCAATCATTGATCGAATGCTGCTTAACCCATCGCGTCTGGCAGCAGTTGCCAACGATTGCCGCAATGTCGCCGCGTTGCCTGATCCTGTCGGCGAGATCTTCGATCAACGTGAACTCCCCTCAGGTTTACGAATCTATAAACGGCGTGTTCCGATTGGGGTCATCGGCGCAATTTATGAAGCTCGCCCAAACGTTACTATCGATATCGCCTCACTGTGCCTTAAAGCCGGCAACGCCGTCATCTTACGTGGTGGCAGTGATATTGCACGGAGTGTTGCGGTAACGACAAAGGTGGTTGCATCGGCTTTGGAACAGGCTGGATTGCCGCCGTTCGCAGTACAAAGTATTACCGATCCTGACCGTGAGCTGGTAAAACAATTATTACGACTTGATCGCTACGTCGATATGATTATTCCGCGCGGTGGCGCCAGTCTGCATCGCTTCTGTGTTGAACATGCTACTGTTCCTGTGATCGTCGGTGGTATGGGCGTCAGTCACATATATGTCGAACCAAGTGCTGATTTCGCCCGTTCCGTACCGGTTATCGTTAACGCGAAGGTTCAACGGCCAGGGGCCTGTAATGCTCTCGATACATTACTTGTTCACCGTGAGGCAGCATCGGTCTTTTTACCGATGGTCGCAGCCGCACTCGCACAACATGGCGTCGAAATGCGTTGTGACCTCGAAGCGTTAGCCATCCTGTCAGATGCACCCGGTCACGAAAGCTGGAATATAAAACCGGCCAGTCCAACCGATTTTGGTTGTGAGTTCCTGGCGTTGATTGTCGCTATCAAGATTGTTAGCAGTATCGATGAGGCCCTCGATCACATTGCACTATATGGTGGTCATTCCGAGGCTATTCTAACCGGTGACCCAGTCAGTGCCAGGCGTTTCACCCACGAAGTTGACGCCACCGCTGTCTTTGTGAATGCCAGCACCCGCTTTAACGATGGTGGTCAATTTGGCCTTGGTGCAGAAGTCGCAATTTCGACTAATCGCCTGCACGCCCGTGGCCCAATGGGGTTACGCGAACTCACCACCTACACCTGGATCGGCGAAGGTGACTACCTGGTACGAGCGTGAATATGCAACTAACTCTGCGACTGGCCCATCTCTACCCCGAGCACATGAACGTGTACGGCGACCGTGGCAACATTATTGCGTTACGCCAGCGTTGCCAGCGCCGGGGCATTGCGCTGGAAGTGATACCGGTCAATCCTGGAGATACCGTTGACTGGCAGACAATGGACTTGGCTTTTTTCGGCGGCGGTCAGGATAGCGGTCAGGCGTTGATAGCTACCGATTTGATCGAGCGCCAGGGACCAGGACTGCGGGCAGCGATTGCAGCCGATCTCGTGGTACTGGCGATCTGTGGCGGTTATCAATTGCTGGGACATTACTTTCTTACCCATACTGGCGAGCGCTTACCCGGCCTGGGTGTGCTTGATGTTTATACTATTGCCGGGAAACGACGTATGATTGGCAATGTTGTAATTGAGGTTGATCTGGGGAAAGGGCCATGGCAGTTGGTCGGATTTGAGAATCACAGTGGCCGCACCTTTCACGGACCTGGTGTGCAACCGTTAGGGCGCGTATTGGTCGGCTATGGTGACAACGGTCAGGATCGCAGGGGTGGCGCCATCTATCGCAACACCTTTGGCTGTTACCTCCACGGTGCCCTGTTACCTAAAAATCCCCAACTGACCGATCATTTGATCGAACTGGCTCTACGGCGACGGTACCGTACACAGGTTGAACTAGCTCCGTTACCTGCCGAACGTGAGCTTACAGCCCAGCGCGTTATGGTACAACGCTTACTGTCACGCCGGTAATTCAACTACAGAAGAGGTGAACTCATGCACGTCACGACGACAGGTGCTCCCTCCGAAGAAGAGACGGTAGCAGCAGTAGCTGCAATTATGACGCTTCTGACCGAAGAGAACACCGTGATCGGTGACCAACCAGCATTACCGACGCGCTGGAAAGACTCGATGCGTCTGATCGCACAGGGGATGTCACCGATGCGTCTGCCGGTTCCACCGCGTTGGTCAACGATTGAACGCCTCCGTCGCGCTGGTCGTGGCGGAATGGGTATTGTAGGCATGTAACAGGTTCAAATGTGCCCTGGGTACGCGGGCTTTTAGCCCGCCCCTGCCCTGGGTACGCAGGCCGTCAGCCCGCCCCTGCCCTGGGTACGCGGGCCCTCAGCCCACGCCTGCCCTGGGTACGCGGGCCTTTAGCCCGCCCCTGCCCTGGGTACGCGGGCCTTTAGCCCGCCCCTGCCCTGGGTACGCAGGCCGTCAGCCCGCCCCTGCCCTGGGTACGCGGGCCCTCAGCCCACGCCTGCCCTGGGTACGCGGGCCCTCAGCCCGCCCCTGCCCTGGGTACGCGGGCCCTCAGCCCGCCCCTGCCCTGGGTACGCGGGCCTCCGGCCCGCCCCTGCCCTAGGTACGCAGGCCGTCAGCCCGTCCCTGCCCTGGGTACGCGGGCCTCCAGCCCTCGCCTGCCCTGGGTACGCGGGCCTCCGGCCCGCCCCTGCCCTGGATGCGCGGGCCTCCGGCCCGCCTGGCCTGGGTACACGGGCCCTCAGCCCTCGCCTGGCCTGGGTACGCGGGCCTCCGGCCCGCCCCTGCCCTAGGTACGCAGGCCGTCAGCCCGTCCCTGCCCTGGGTACGCGGGCCTCCGGCCCGCCCCTGCCCTGGATGCGCGGGCCTCCGGCCCGCCTGGCCTGGGTACACGGGCCCTCAGCCCTCGCCTGGCCTGGGTGCGCGGGCCTCCGGCCCGCCTGTGCAGGGCACGGAGAAGACCCTATCGGCTGGCGCATCAGCACACCATCACCCACTAGGTCCCAATCCCCCTCCTCCTGCTTGCAGCGGGCACGGCAAACCCGCCCCTCCCGCCGGGCGACGGGCAAGTATTTTCAAGATACGGTATTACTGCGGGCGGGTTGCGAACCCGCCTCTACCATACGCTGACGACATGATCGATGAGAGAAGGGAGTCTTAGGCATACCACTGTTGGAATGGGAAGCTAAGCACCACTACACATACTTTGGAAATGGTAGGACCATGCCTCTTCTGCTCTTGTTCCTCTCCTCGCTCCGCACCTCTGCCGGGTAGGATGAGAACTTTGAAAACCCCATCTCCAACTGGTCTACCATTGACACAACTGGTCATGCTGTGCTATTATCAATGACGCAGTGTGTTATAAACAGACGAAGCGGAGTGGCACATGCGCTGGATCGGTTGGTCTCTGGCCGGAGCTAGCATAACGGCAGCAGCGATCTTTGCTGCTCGTCGCCCGTTGCTGGCACGACTACTTGAACTGCGCCCCGCCGAATACCAGGTCAGCGTGACTCGTGATATTCCTGTGCGCATGCCCGATGGGGTTGTGTTATACGCCGACCACTATGCACCCCGCTCTAGGGAAAGACACCCGACCATCCTGATTCGTACCCCTTACGGTCGCCCCGGCGAGCTGGGACCACTAGGTATCTTTGAGCATACCGGTTGTATGCTCTTTGCCGAACGTGGCTACCACGTTATCGTCCAGAGTGTTCGTGGCCGTTACCGCTCGGAAGGTGAATTTGAGCCATTTGTAAACGAAGCTGCCGACGGTCGCGCTACGGTGGCCTGGATCGCTGCTCAACCCTGGTTTGATGGGAATCTGGGGTTGTGGGGACCGAGCTATGTTGGTTACACCCAGTGGGGACCAGCCATTGACGGCCCACCGTATCTGAAGGCCATCGTACCGGTTGTAACCAGCGCACGCTTCTCTCCGCTGTTCTACCCCGGTGGTGCCTTTGCGTTCGAGTCTACGCTCCGTTGGGTTTTTCTGATTGACGCAACCAACCGCCATCGACACCGACTCGATCCGGCAGCACTCTGGCGATTGTTGGTCTTACGCGAGCGCATTCTGGCCCGTGCGCTCCATCACCGACCATATGCTCATGCCGATGCCATCGCGACCGGCGCCACAGTACCCTTTTTCCAGCGCTGGCTAAACGATCCCGATCCGCAGGGTGATTACTGGTCAAAGGTCGACATGCATCGCCAGTTGCATCGTATCAATGCAGCCGTTCATCTGGTAGCTGGTTGGTACGACATCTTCCTACCTGGTCAGTTAGCTGACTATACCGCCCTTGTCGCCGCCGGGAAGCGTCCTTATCTCACCGTCTTACCACGTGCACATACCGATCTGGCATTGGTTTTTGAAGGCATGCGTGAAGGATTGTGGTGGTTTGATGCCCATCTCAAAGGGAAACGTGAGTTATTGGCCCGCCGACCGGTTCGCATTGCGTTGATGGGGAGTCATGAATGGCATGAAATGGATTTCTGGCCGCCACCGGCAACGCTGACACGCTATTTTCTCCAGCCGAATCGTGGACTTGATCGTACTCTACCACCTGTTAATGCACCACCAAGCTGGTTTGTCTACGATCCTACTAATCCAACACCGGCCATTGGGGGAGCAGTGCTCAGCGCTCGGGGCGGGCCACGTGATCAACGATCGGTAGAAACTCGTGCCGATGTTTTGACATTTACTAGCCAACCATTATCTACCGATCTCGACGTCATCGGGCCGGTGCGTCTCATTCTTTACGTGTGTAGTGATCGACCATTCTTTGATCTGGTTGGCAGACTCTGCGATGTCTATCCTGACGGGCGCAGTATCAATATCTGCGATGGAATAGTGCGGGTACGACCAGGTGTAGGTGAGCAACAGGCCGATGGCTCCTACCGTATCGAAATCGATCTCACCGCAACCGCGCAACGGTTCCGAGCCGGTCATCGCTTACGGGTTCAGATTGCCGGGGGTGGCAGTCCTCGCTGGGGACCACACCCAGGTGATGGCAGCCCTTATGGGCAGGGGTACGGTGGTTCACCTATCAAACAACGTGTGCTTCACGATGCTGCCCATCCTTCGGTCATTATCCTACCGGTGATGAACAACGATCCTACCAGATAGTAGGGGACGATGGCATGCACCGCACCCTGCTCCTGTAGGAATACATGGTTTCTTTTGGTTCAGGTCAGGTACTGTATCAGCAAAGGAGAGCTACGACAATGGAGTACGAGCACAGTGCAGAGATCAAAATGTTTCGCCAGACGGTACGTGAGTTCGTAGACAAGGAGATTCGGCCAATTGCCCGCGCTATCGATGAAGAAGAGCGGGTACCTTTTGAAACGATGAAGAAAGCAGCCGAATTAGGATTACTCGGCGTCCCCTTCCCCGAACGTTATGGTGGGCTTGAGCTGGGCATCACCGGTTACTGTGTGCTCATGGAAGAGATCAATCGGGTCTGTGCCAGCCACGCCACTATCATCGGCGCCCATTCGCAATTGGCGGCAATGAGTATCTATCTCGGTGGTACTGAACAGCAGAAGGAGACATACCTGCGTGCATTGATCGAGGGTCGTAAGTGGGGAGCGTGGGCCTTGACCGAACCTAACGCTGGCTCCGACGCGGCACACATCCAGACTACTGCCGAGCGGCACGGCGACGAATGGGTCCTCAACGGGCAGAAGATGTGGATTACGAACGGTAGCTTCGCCGATGTTATCGTGGTCTTTGCTGCAACCGACAAGAGTCTGGGTGCACGCGGTGGAATTACTGCCTTCATTGTCGAGAAGACGATGCCTGGCTTCCGTGTTGGCAAGGTCGAAGACAAGATGGGGTTGCGTGCTTCGCATACGGCAAGCCTCTACTTCGAGAATTGTCGCGTTCCAGCCGAAAATGTTCTTGGGCAGGTCGGCATGGGCTTCCCCCTGGCAATGCGTACTCTTGACATTGGCCGCTGTGGTCTGGGAGCTAGTAGCATTGGATCGGCTAAAGAAGCCTTTGAGATGAGCCGGCGCTACATGATTGAACGTCACCAGTTTGGCCGTCCTATTGCTGAATTTCAGGCCCTTCAATTCAAGCTGGCCGAGATGGCGGTCAAACTATACACGATGGAGCAGATCGTTTACGATTGCGCCCGTCGGGTGGATGCCGGTCAGCAGGCAACGCTTGAAAGCAGTATCGTGAAGCTCTACTGCACCGAAATGGCGAGTCAGATCATCGATGAGGCCATTCAGATTCACGGCGGCATGGGCTTCTCACGTGAATTGCCGCTCGAGCGGATGTACCGTGATGCACGGGTTACCCGTATCTTCGAGGGCACGAATGAGATTCAGAAGCACGTGATTGCCAGTGAGTTGCTCAAGCAAGTCGGGTATAAGATTCGGCTTTATTGAGGGATAAGCGTCCATTGAAACATCCGAATCACGGGAGGTAAAGATCATCGAAGAACGTCCCTAGCTAGATCGGTATTCTTCCGAGATCGATACCTCCCGTCCCACCCTTTGCAACCTTACCCATCGACACTGAGGGCATCACAATCACTGTAGGGGCAAGGCACCGCCTTGCCCTAGCCTTGACCGGTGGGATAAAACCCGTCGATGGATCGAACACGATAGACGCTCAGACTAACGCAAGACGGGCGCAGCGCTGCTGCGCCCCGACTAATCTTCTTCTGCCACCTCTAGCAGCCCATCCCCATCGCACCTCAGCAGAACGACGGTATTGTTGCAAGGGACGTTGATCTAGGGGTGGCAAAGCCAGAATTCACCGCCCCTTTATCATCCTCGTCTACCGTTCACGCGGGTCGAGCGCATCGCGTAATCCATCTCCCAGGAAGGTAAACGACAGCATCAGCCCGGCAATCAGGATGACCGGAAAACTGAGTAGCCATGGCCCTGATGAGAGATTATTGTAGCCCTCTGTGAGCATCACTCCCAGGCTGGTAGGAAAGGGATTATCTGGATCAAGTGATGGACGCATACCAACGCCGAGAATCGTCAATACCGCTTCAGCACTGATCAATGCCGGAATGCTAAACGAAGTCGAGACAATAATTGGAGCCATTGTATTAGGTAAGATATGTCGCCACAGAATAGCCAGCGTTGGCACACCAATCGTTCGCGCCGCCTCGACAAACTCTTTTTCCTTAAGCGACAATACCTGACCGCGCACCAGACGGGCAATACCCGTCCAACTCACCAACGAAACAGCTACAAAAATCAGCAACAGGCCATTAAATGTCCGACCAAGCCAGGTCTCGCGAAAAGCGGTTGATAAGGCGATGATAAAGAGCAAATCTGGGAACGCAGCAACAATTTCGGTAAACCGCATCAACAGATTATCAAGCCATCCACCGGCAAATCCGGCGATCAAACCTATGGTAACCCCAATCAGCAGAATAGCGAACTGTGGTACGATGCCGACAATCAACGAAACGCGAATTGCATACATCAGACGCGACAACACATCACGGCCTAACGTATCCGTTCCCAGCAGATGCTCAGGTACACCCATACGAGCTGGATTATCGGTAACCCAGGCTGGTGGCCGCAAACTGTTATTTGGAATCTGCTGCACCGGATTATACGGCGCCAGCCACGGCGCAGCAATGGCCACGATAATGTAGAGAACAATTACCACCAGGCCGATGACCGCCGCACGATTACGTAACAAACGACGCAGTGCATCCGACCATAAACTTCGTGGTTTAGTGTTCAGATTCTGGAGATCAATCGGGTTCGTCAACGGCTTAGCCGATGAAGTCACACCTGTTCCTCACTACTTATAACTAATCCGCGGATCAAGCACGCCGTAGGCAATATCGACCACAAGATTGGCAATTCCCAGAAAGAAGACATAAATTAGCGACCCGGCCATAATCATCGAATAGTCACGCTTACCGATAGCGTCAACGAACGTGCGCCCCATACCGGGGACTTGAAAGATGGTCTCAACAAACAATGTACCGGTGATCAAGCCTGCTAGCGCTGGACCCAAAATCGTCACTACCGGCAGCAGCGAATTTTTTAGCATATGGCGCCAAATAATAACCCAATCTGACAAACCCTTTGCCTGCGCAGTACGAATATAGTCTTGTCGCTTCACTTCAAGCACGCTAGCGCGCGTGAGACGGGCAATAAACGCCATGCTAGTCGATCCCAAGGCCACCGTTGGCAAAATCCACGGTTTGACAGGATCGCTCCAATCAGGGATAACGGTAAACCAGTTGAGAATCACGGCAAATACAATGACGAGAATCAAACTAGTTATTAACGTCCCCAAGGCCACGAAGATAGTCGACGACAGCGAAAGAAGATAGTCAAGCCAACTATTCTGGCGTAACGCTGCCAGCACACCAAGCGGAATACCAAACACGACAGCAAATGCCAGGGCCTGCAAGCCCAACCGCGCTGAGTAATAAAACTTACTTGGTCGTGATGGTGTGCCTTCAAACAGTTCCTGTTGTACTGTTCGTGCGCCACGGGAAGCGTAGGTTGGCCCCAAATTCCCGGCAATTGCCCCCCACTGGATCTGCCATTGGCCGGTTCGTGGGTCAGGCACAACATCAAAAAACATATAGCGGGTAAATTGGCGCCAGAACGGAAGGTCCATGCCAAAACGTTCGCGCAAGATGGCTTCAACCCGAGGGGAAAGCTGACGACGTTCAGGTTGAGTGTCAAACGGGCCACCCGGTGTCAGCTTAGCAATGCCAAAGGTGACAAAACCGACAATTATCAACACCGGGATGTTCCATAGAATGCGCCGGATAATGTAGGCAGTCATAGCGATTACCGGGCGGCGCGAGGTACTTGCTACTCGCGCCGCCGATGCGGCGTCAGTGACGCCAATTAAGGTTGAACATCGACATTAGGCAGGTTGAAGAAGCCAAGCCAGTAATCGATTGGAGTAATGGTATCGGGTGTTACTCCCTTGACGTATGGCTTCACTAAGACTGGACCGCCGTTGTTGAGCATGAAGACAACGGGCGCATCCTCAACCAGGATCCGCTGAGCCTGGGCATACAGCTCAGCCCGTCGCACCGGGTCTTGCTCGACATCAGCCTGACGCACCAACTCATCGAGTTGTGGATTCGAGTAGTTGACGCGCGCACTCAGTAAGCCGTTCGTCTGGAAGAGTGAAATCCAGTTCTGTGGATCGGGATAGTCAGCGCACCAGCCAAGCGAGAACATCTGCGGCGGATTATCTTTAGTCGCAGCGGCAAAGGCCGTCGGATCGATTGGATCGAGGATAACATCAATGCCCAGATTCTGCTTGAACTGGTTTGCTACCCACTCGAAGCGCGCATTATTGCGTGCCGTACCTGAGTACGTTAGCCGAATCTCCGGCAAGCCCTGACCGTTGGGATACCCGGCTTCGGCAAGCGTCTGCTTTGCTTTTTCGGGGTTGAACTCCCACAACCTCAAATCAGGCTGGTAGCCAGGAAAACCGGGCGGAATGAAGCTGTAGGTTGGTGTACCCAGACCCTGGAAAACATCGCGCACATACGCTTCGCGGTCAAGTGCCTGAGCAAAGGCTTGACGCACCAGCTTGTTGTCAAAGGGTGGTTTGGCGAGATTAAAACCGAAGTAGAAGGTACACGATCCAGGCACATCAATCGTCTGCTTGCTCAACACGGGATCAGACTTGACCGTCGCCAGGTCCTCGGCGCCAACGCCAAGGATATCTATCTCACCATTCTGATAGGCCTGGAAGGCAACCTGACCGTCGGTGATCATATAGTACTCAACCCGTTTGAGCTTTACCGGACCGAGTGGGCCGACATAGTAGGGATTCGGCTCCCACACCGCCTTACTATCGTGTTCCCACTCTTTGAGGACGAACGGCCCATTCCCGACATAGTTTTCGGGGTAATACCACCAGTCATCACCCTTGGCCACATCCTCTTCACGTACCGGGGCGCCGATCCACAGCGCAGCCATACTCAGGAAGTAAGGAGCTGGCGCAACCAGCTCGATCTGGAGCGTGTAATCATCAAGCGCCTTGACGCCGAATTCATCACGCAGCTTATCAAGATCGAGCTTCATAACTTCTTCCATCGATAGACCCTGGCACGCGGCGGCGCTGTACTCGCTGTAACCCTTGATAATACCACACGGCAACGACTGGTACTCACCGGCTGTTTCCGGATCGGCCAACCGCTTCCAGGCATATTCAAAATTGTAAGCAGTGAGTGGGGTACCATCGCTGTACTTGCCATCGCGCCGCAGGGTAAAGGTGTAAACCTTCCCGTCTTCCGAAACATCGACCTTTTCAGCAGCGCCAGGAATCGGGTTCATATCGAGATCGAAGGTCATCAGAGCCTGATAGGCCATCATGATGAACTGAATCTCGTTGACGAAGCTCGCCTTCTGCGGATCGATATTGTCTGGTTCAGACCCAGTAACCAGGCGAAGTACACCAGGTTGAGCAGTACCAACAACCGGAGCCGCTGTCGGTTGGGCAGCCGGTGCCGTGGTTGGCTGGGCAGCCGGTGCTGTGGTTGGCTGGGCAGCCGGTGCCGTGGTTGGCTGCGTAGCAGGAGCTGAACCGCCACCGCAGGCCGCTAAAGTGGGCAATAGTATGCCAAATAGCAGAGCCAGGGCAAATGGATGACGCCAGCGTAGGAGATTCATTGTTACACTCCTTGGAGTATCTGTGAGGCGAAAGACAGTCTTACCGGCCAGAAAACCGAACACCTGTTAAACCAGACCCTCGTGTCGTGAATCTTGAGGATCAGTGAACACAGAGCCGCTACAATGCTATAAAGCACCTCCTTTCTGATCTGTTGCGATACGAACTCTTCTGTGTCCAACTATTACCTGTGTGTGGCAGTGATCGTAACATGTTTCGCAAATACTTGTCAAGACAAAGAATACAATTGGAAGAATTGAAGAAGAGGTAGGGGTAGATTTTGAACCCATCTCTAGCGCGTGCCAGAGATTGGATTGCTCAGGTCACGTTCCGTTCAAACACGCGCTCGTAGCACCGCAGCAGCAGCAATGATAAAAAATATCTGTACTCCCACCGAAAATCCCTGCCAGAGACGCGCAGCCAATGGGCTACGCCGGTAGACGATCAAACCAGCGAGTACATTAACCAACGACGTAAGGAAAGCGGCAATAGGTAGAAAAAAGATGCGAACGCGGGGAACCAGTTCTGCAGCCGCCCCGATCTGATCACCGCGCCATTCAATTTCGGCAGGCAGTGCAGGATAGATGACGGCTAACGCTCCAAACAGGAGCAAGTTTAAGGTTAAAGTGACCAATAGCAGGCGACGAATCACCGAATCGGCCCAAAAGTCGTACACCAGGAAATGGGCAACGTGAATCCCCGGCGTGAGAGTCTGGACAGCACCCAAACGGCGTCGCTGTTCTAGTTCTTGAACAAAGGCCTCCTGATCAACCGGTGAGATCGCATACGCCTCTTGACCAACGTAAATGACAAGAGCTTCTGCCAGAGGACGGGTAGTGAAGCGATGGATGGTGATACCATCGCGGGTTTTGACGCGGCCATGATAGTAGCCAATGCTGCCCAGGGCAGTCTGCCAGTTGCCAATAGCGAGGGCGCCCTGATCGATCCGTTCTATCAGATGCAGTGGAATGACAGCCCGACTACCCAACCAGTGGATGTAGAGTCCGTTCCGGTCGATTCCGTACTGTAGGGTCAATGCAGCCCCCAGCCGATATAAAAATGCACCGGCCAGAATAAGCAAACCAAGGGCCAATACCGCCTCGGCAAAAAACCAGCCGTCAATCGGCCATTGTTCAGGGGAAGCAGCGGTTACGCGCGAAAACAGGTTGGTAAACACCCCGATCCCTCCCGCCAAGCTACCGAGGGCGAGAGCAAGTGCAATCCAGATTCGTGATGATGGGAGCGGACGCCAGCGTTGCATAAGCATCATGCGTGCCGAAGCCAAGACTTCGGCACGCGCTAGACTATGGAACAGTCGTTGTTGATGTTGGGGTCGGTGTTCCTTCCGCAGTCGGCTCTTCAGGTATTTCCGCAGTTGGGGCCAATGTCGGCGTTGGGAACGGAGTGGGCGGGCCAGGCAGATACGTTGGCACCGGCGTCGGAATCGGCTGGGTTGGCACGGGCGTTAAGGTTGGTGTCGGCTCGGGGAAACGCCGGATATCAGCAGCAGCGCGCTGCTCGGCCATCCAGCGGTCAAAGGCTTCAGTGCGAGCCTTCTGTAACTGATCCTCTCGCGAAGGGATCGTCTGGTCGATGACTTCCAAGATATGCCAGCCAAACTGCGTGCGGATCGGCTCACTGATCTGATTGACCGATAGGCTGAAGGCGGCTGTCACCAATTCAGGTGGATAGGTCGCACCATTATCGGCGAAACCATTGCGATCAAACGAACCGATGTCACCACCATTCTCGCGCGATCCAATATCATCAGAACGTTCTGCAGCCAGGGTTGCGAAATCAGCACCGTTGCGTAACCGGGCTACAATGTCTTGCGCAGCAGGCAATGCGGCTGCAAACGCGGCCTCGATTTGCTCAGCAGTCGCTTCAGCCGGCAGCTTCACTGCCACCAAAATCTGACGCGCTCTTACCCGCTCCGGCTCTGCGCTATACGTGAACCCATCTTCAGGCACCAGACGCGCCTGAATCTGGTCATTGAGCAAGCGTTCACGGTATTGTTCGAGCAGCGCCTGTCGAAACTCATCTTTGGTCAGCTCAGGCTGCCGCTCGGTCACCACCAGTTCAAGTTCGTAACGACGGTAGATTTCATCGATAATCTGGTCAAACTGTACTCGCGCCTCAGCCGGTAGCGGAGTTGGTTCAGGAGTAAAGGTTGGGAACGGCGTCGGTGACGGTTCTGGCGTGGGCGTTGGACCGCCGGGCGTTGGTGATGGTGTAGCAGTCGGTTCAGGTGTGGCTGTCGCTGCCGGATCAACAGTTGGCTCTGGTGTAACGTTTGGATCTGGCGTTGGTGTAGGTGGAGGAAGTGGTGGAATAAAGATAAATCCGAGATCGGCTACGATATTCTGAATGATCTCATCATCACTCACCACAATTCCAAACTCACCGGCAGCCCGTTGCTTGAGCTGACGGTCGATCCATTCTGAAACCACCTGCTGATCAACCTCTGCACGGCGCAAGGCTCGAATTTGTTGATCGATCACAATACTCCGCCCCTGAAATTGCTGGGCAATTTGCGGATTATTGCCGAAAAGGTCGAGCAATTGAAAGTTCTGAATAATCTGGCGTGCATAGGCGATCCGCTGTTCACGCCAGTAATCGCTACGGGTCAAGGTAACAGAACCAACCTGAGCGACCGGTCGGCTGGGAATCCAGAGCTGTTCGTAGGCCAAACCACTCACCACAGCCAGTAACGCAATCGCGATGGCAGTGGCAGTGACGATGATAATCAGACGTTGACGACGCTCTTCTTCTAAACGACGACGCGATGGACGGCGCGGCGCAGGAGTTTGCGCCGATGACGGAGCGCTTCGTGGCGGTTTGGGTGTTTGTGACATAGGCTAAAACGGAATATCATCATCACCAATATCCGGCGGCGGTTCACGATGGAGGCTACGTGACGTGTAGTCGGTACGTGATGAGCGTTGATCAAGCAAAATCATATCCTGCATCACGACCTCAAGTCGTGAACGGGCTTGGCCAGTCTGCGCATCTGTCCACGTTCGCGTTTGCAAACGTCCCTCGATATAGACTCGTGCACCACGACTGAGATATTGGTGACATATTTCAGCCAATCGATTCCAGGCAACGACATTAAACCATTCGGTCTCTTCGTGCAAATCACCATTCTGGTCACGCCATTGGTGACTAGCCGCAACGCGAAAGGTAGCGACCGGCGTGCCGGCGGCAGTGTGACGAAATTCAGGGTCGGCGCCAAGGCGACCAATGATTAAAATCTTATTTAAATCACGTGCCATGGCGTTTCCCCCTATCTGTCGCGTGCTCTGCCGCTGACACACCTGTCTGGCAGCTACGCCTCACTCGATGTCTCCGTTGTTTCTGTGGCCGCCGATTCGACGGTTTCAACCGGCTCGGTACGAATCGGTTTTTCGTCCACCAGTACCAGGAGGTGGCGAAGAATGTTGTCGTTCAACCGGATCGCCCGATCAAGCTCGGCAACTCTGGCAGCGCTCAACTCGAGGGTGAAAAAGACGTAATAACCCTCAGTGAACTTGCGCCGGCTGGCTTCGCCAGTCACATATTCACGGATGGGGTACGCCAGCTTCCGACGGCCCCACGGCGACGACTGGCTCACAGTGTTGACTTGCCCGCCAAGCTGTTCGACCGTCTGCTTAATGCGGTCGATGTTGGCAGGAATGCCCTCTTCGTTTGCGTACAACGGATTGATGATAATGACAAGCTCGTACTTTCGACGACGATCGCGCACAAAATCCTCCTCTGGTGACGTTTCGCTCAGCGTGCAGCCGGCAGCGCGTTCCGACCGTGTGGCGAAACAGAAAGACTAATGGGAGCGTCCTGTAACACTCCCTCGTAACATCAAGCGATTATAACACAACCTTGACCAATATGATGTCGGATATGCAACGGTTTCACCCCACCCAACAGTGGAATGGGATGAGAGGGAAGAGAGATAGATACATTCCCAACCCGTCCGCTCTACGTGCAGAGACACACAGTTTTCCGTCCCAAAATGAACGGCCCGACTTCCTGTTGGCTCACCAATCATAGGCTGAATATGGTCATGGGGTGGGGTACAATACAACGCGGGTCGCCGCCTGCCCATCCAGGCAGTTGCGTAGATCGCGAGTCATCAGCAGCGGGCGGGTAATAGTTTTCAGTGTCGCTCCGCTGTTGAACCGTTCGGTCATTAGTGTCGTATCAGAAGCTGAGCACTCTGAACAGCCTTAAATGGGCAATAAACCTATTGACGGCTACCTGCAACAGATGTATAATGCGTTTCCGGTCGAGCCAATCGACCATGTCATTCGCGCCCCCCGTTACGTTTGGGTTACGGGTTTCGCGTTTCGGGAAGGCACCCGATACTCGCAACACGCAACACCGAACGCCGAGCGGAAATCGTCGTCATGGCAATGTCGATTGCCCAGGGTATAAGACGGCGTCGGGTGGGCTAGTGTGAGGCAGTATGGACGGCGCATACAATTTACGCGCGATTCAGCGCTTACCAAACTGCACACCTGTACGCCGTGCGTCGGTAGAACTGCTTTACTAGACGTGCGCGAGTGACGCTGCACGCTCTCGCTCCTCCGGCCGCTGCATCAGGTGCAGGGCCTTTTTTCATCCCCTGACGCTGAATCGCTATCACCATGGCGTTGTTGTGACCGTCACAACAACAGCCACTGTACGCTTGTGATCTTGCCCGCTTCTGGTGGGAAGGGTCTCGTCTTGCCGTGGTTTCGTTACGCGGGTCATTATCCGCCTTACAGACAAATGGAGGGATGTGGTACAGTTGAAGACGCTAACCTTTGCCGATTTGATTGCACAACAGACCGGCTTTGCCGGTGAAGGCCGCCTGACCGATTTCGTGAGCCGCTACGATGGTGAGCTTTACTTCGGCGATCATCTCAACTTGAATCGGCTGGTACGTCAATATGGCGCACCTCTGGAAGTTGTGTATACCCCACAAATTACCGCTCAAGTCCGACGAATGATCGACTGGGCTGCGCAGGCTCGTGTCACCACTGAATACGCAGCACCGTTTCACTACGCCTATGCGACGAAAGCAAACTTCGCCGCCGAGGCAGTGAAAACGGCATTAGCCGCCGGCGCTCATTATGAAACCTCGGCAACTGCCGATCTGATTATTGCCCATGGTCTCTGGCGTCAGGGTGTTTTGCCGCCTGATCGACTGATCTGCTGCAACGGATCGAAGGAGCCAGCGTACCGCGACGCGATCCGTCAATTTCGCCTCGACGGTTGCGAGACGGTTATTCCCGTTCTCGATGATCTCTCCGAATTGCGTGATCTGATCACCACTTCTGCTCCAATCCAATTTGGTGTGCGTGAGCGGGCTGCCGGAAACCGTGATGGACGTCATCCAGGAAACGATCGTTTTGGTCTGACAACAACCGAAATCGAGCAGGCTGCCGCAATAATCGCGGAAACTGACCATCGTCTCGTGCTTTACCACGCGATGATCGGTAGTCAGATCGAAGATGAAGCTCATTTTCTGCATACCCTCCGCGCTTCAATTGAAAATTACTGTCGTCTACGCCGCCGTGTGCCAACGTTACGCTACTTCAATTTCGGCGGTGGTGTGCCAACGGCCGGTTATCAATTGCAGTTCTCCTTTGATTACCAGCGCTTTCTCAGTCGGCTGATGACAACGATTAAGGAGATATGTGCCGATTACGAGGTGCCTGTTCCTGAGTTAATCGGTGAGTTTGGGCGCTACACAGTAGCAACCCACAGCGCCTATCTGGTTGAAGTGGGTGCTGTCAAACAGGGACAACCCGATCAACCGGATTGGTATCTGGTTAATGGATCGCTAATGGTGATGCTGCCCGATACGCTCTTTGTCAGTGGACAGGAATTCGTGATCTTGCCCCTCAGCGACTGGCACCGTCCGCTACGTCCGGTGCGGCTTGCCGGTCGTCGCACCTGCGATAGCGATGACATTTACCCGCGACCTGATCGGCCACCATTGTGGCTACCGGCGACTGATGGCGGACTGATACTGGCCATTTTTGGAATTGGTGCGTATCAGCAGATGATTTCCGGGCGTGGTGGGGCACACCACTGTCTGACTCCAGAAGCGGCGCGCTTCATCGTCGAAGAGCGTAATGGTCGCCTTAGCTCACGTTTAGTACCACAGCAAGACCAGGCGACGATTATGCGGTTACTTGGCTATCGACCTCAACCAACTGTGATGCCGCTACCGTTCCGCCAACCAGCCCGCCCAGTGGTTTTAGCTACCCGACGGCGCACCCGTGACCGTGAACGGGCGGTGTCGGTCTAGGCGAACCCTGCTCGTTCTGCAACCCGCGAGTGGTACAGCAATGCTGTACCACTCCTGTGCTTGAATGGTCATTTCGATGGCGAATGATTGTGGAAGGTGCGGCGGTGCTGCGCTCCACCTACCCCGACAACGAGGTTGCCCCCACCCCTCGTTAGCACGTCGCTCAGCACCATGACGCATGTAGGGGCGCAGCGGTGCTGTACCCTGTCTTCCTGGGTCATCGCAATAACGAATACGTACAGAGACGCCACGGTATTGCGCCCCACCATCGTGCAGCGGCATTACCTCACTCGTTCCTCATTCCGAACCCAACATAGCAAATGCTGGCTCGGTACAATGTGCTAGCATGGAGCACACCAGAAAACCGCTGCTTCCATTCAAGGGGGTACACATGCGCGCTGTTTACTACGAAGCGTTTGGTCAAATGCCCTGGATCGCCAATCTCCCCGATCCAACCCCAACTGCTGAGGGAGTTGTGCTTGCAGTACGTGCTACCGGTTTGTGCCGTAGCGACTGGCACGGCTGGATGGGACATGATCCCGATATCAAGTTGCCTCATGTCCCAGGGCACGAATTGGCCGGTGAGGTTGTTGCTGTCGGCGCCCAAGTCCGACGCTGGCATATCGGAGATCGGGTGACCGTGCCTTTCGTTTGTGCTTGCGGTTTTTGCCCACAGTGTCAGGCTGGTCAGCAACAGGTGTGCGATAACCAGTTTCAACCGGGTTTTACCCATTGGGGATCATTTGCCGAATATGTTGCCATTGATCGCGCCGATCTGAACCTGGTGCGCTTGCCTGACGATATGAATTTTATTACCGCAGCCAGCCTTGGGTGCCGTTTTGCCACGGCATTTCGCGCTGTCGTTGATCTGGGTAGGATCACTGCCGGTGAATGGGTAGCCGTCTACGGCTGCGGTGGTGTTGGGCTGTCGGCGATTATGCTGGCGGCCGCACTCGGTGGGCAGGTGATTGGCATCGATATTAATCAAGAACGACTGGCACTGGCCCAAACGGTGGGCGCCACCGCAGTGGTTGATGCAACCGCCGAAACCGATGTCGTTCAGGTCGTGCGCGATCTCAGTCGGGGTGGCGTTCATCTCTCCATAGATGCGTTGGGCAGTCCAACCACGTGTGCCAATTCCATTGCCAGTCTGCGCAAACGCGGGCGTCACGTCCAGGTAGGATTACTGTTAGCCGAACAACGCATGCCGCCACTGCCAATGGATATTGTTGTAGCCCGCGAGCTAACGATCATGGGTAGCCACGGCATGCAGGCGCATCGGTATGATGCCATGCTCGATCTGATTCAATCCGGTAAAGTACAGCCACAACGCCTGATCGGGCGCACTATTCGTCTGGACGAAGCACCGGAAGCTCTGGTTGATCTCGATAGCTTTCGCGGTTCTGGAGTGACGGTAATTACCGAGTTTTAGCATCAGAGCTAATAGGGCAGCTTCCAAACCTGCCTTGCCACTTGTGTGCAAGATGAGGAAGTGCCTTCATCATCACGTCCCGGCAAGCAATGGTGACGTTCCCCTTCCGCTCCCGATTATGTGGAAGGGGTGGCGGGGAAGGTGGGATATTTCAAACACGCTCCGTGAGCCGGCCCAGTGCGCGAAGCACCTCGTGAACGCCACGCAGGCGATAACCCAGGTGGCGTGCACGACTGATGTCAAGTGCACAATTACGCGGCCGTGGTGTCGGACTTTCGGCGCTAAACCCACCAACAATCCGGTCGGGATCGAGGCCATGCGCTTGCGCAAGCAGGCGTCCCCATTCGTAGCGGCTGAGTGTCTCGGCACCGGCAAAGTTGATCACCCCACGATAATCACTCTGTGCGAGATCGAGCAGCGCCGTCGCCAAATCTTCTACGAACACCGGACAACGAAGCTCATCACGGAAGAGTCGTTCTGACCGTTCACCACGCGCTATCGCTAGAGCAAATGCACTGTGACGATCAATTGGCTCGAAGCCATAAATGAGCGATGTACGCACAATAGCCGCTGCTGGATGATACCGCTGTACCAGCGCTTCAGCGCGAGCCTTAGCTCGACCATAATCAGTGATCGGGTTGGGTGGATCTTCCTCAGTATAGGCCCCAACTTTCTCACCGTCGAAAATAACATCGCTCGATATGTGAATCAAGCGTGCCCCTACTCGTGCTGCTGCCTCAGCGACGTAACCAGCACCTTCACCAGTAACTGCCATGAGATCGGGATCGTACTGTCGAAATGCAGTGTGAATAATGACGCTTGGCTGAACTTCGTGAATCAACGACATAACCGCTGCCGGTTCACGTAGATCGAGATGATACCAGCCAACATCTGATGTTAGCGATTGCGGTTGCGTATGAAATGTCGCCGCCACCTTCAAACCACGATGACCAGCCTGACGGATCAATGCACGACCAAGATACCCCGTACCACCAGTGATCAGATAACAATCGGCATTCATCTCGTTTCCGTTCTGCTACGTATGGGTCTGAATATGCTCTTTTCGCAGGTTACCGTCTGTCACCACCCTCTTCCGCTCTCGGATGCGAAAGGAGCAGAGAATGGTAAGGTTGCCAGGTGTGCTAACTAGGCACAGTAGTGTCAGTCACTGGCTCAGATCGGATTCCACCCACTTGTACCAGAAAGCGGATCGGCGACCGTGATCCCATGCAAGCGTAGGGGCGTGTTCAACGCTACCTATGTCATTCCTAGCGGTTATCTTCTGCTCCCATCAGATAAGGTGAAGCAACCTGCCGGTTCACCCTGCTGCCACAACCTGCTGTTATTCCGCGATTTTCACACCAGTTCTAGGCTTACTTTGATTTCGGATCAATCGGCACTAGTGGATCGAGACCATGTTCACCCCAGGCTACCAGGGCCTTACGCGCCGCAGCCTTCTTGGCCTCTTTCTTACTTGAACCAGAACCGGTAAACTGGTGGCCCATCACATTCACCGCCATGACATACTCGCGACAATGTTCAGGGCCACGCTCCTCAACCATCTCGTAGGCGGGAAGCTGCTTGTATCGTGCCTGCATCAATTCTTGCAACCGCATTGTCGGATCAAGATCGAGACGGGTAATTCGATCAATTCGTTCTTGCCAGAAGCGCAAGATAAACGTGCGTACTGTTTCCAAACCCTGATCGAGATAGATCGCACCAACCAGCGCCTCAAACAGATCAGCCAGCAACTTTTCGCGACTCCGACCGGCCGGATTGTCCTCACCACGCGAGAGATAGGCGTACTGTCCCAAATTGAGTTGACCGGCGCACTCGGCCAGTCCTTTCGTGCTCACCAGCGCAGCACGCCAATGGGTCAGTGTTGCCTCGTTTTGTTCGGGAAAGGTCGTAAACAGCCAGGTTGTTGTTACGAAATGCAACACCGAGTCACCGAGAAACTCTAACCGCTCGTTATCAGTCAATTGGTTTAGAAGATGAGGTTGTTCGTTAAACAGCGAACGATGCATAAATGCTCGTTGTAACAACGAGCGATCCCGAAATGTAATCCCAATTACCTGCTCAAGCTCTGCTAATCGTTCGGACATAAGCGCTATCCGTGGTATTTGCGGAACGCAAGACAGACGTTATGCCCACCAAAACCGAATGAGTTACTCAGAGCCACTTCGATCTGGGCCGGGCGGGGATGGTTCGGCACAAAATCGAGATCACATTCCGGATCGGGATGCTGGAGATTGATAGTCGCCGGTAACAGATTGTTTTGCATTGCCAATACAGTGACAACCGCTTCGATGGCACCTGCTGCACCGAGAAGATGACCGAACTGCGACTTGCTGGCACTGACCGGAGGTGACTGTTCACGACCGCCGAAGACCTGCTTGATAGCTGCGGCTTCTACCGGATCACCGGCCGGTGTCGAAGTCGCATGAGCGTTAATGTAATCGACATCGCCGGGAGCCAAGCCACCTCGCTGTAATGCCAGACGGATTGCTCGTGCGACCCCTTCACCATCTTCAGCCAGATTCGAGATATGGTACGCATCAGACGTTGCACCGTAACCGACCACTTCGGCCAGAATACGGGCGCCACGAGCAAGTGCAAATTCGAGGTCTTCGAGGATCAGTACTGCTGCCCCCTCACCCATCACAAAACCATCTCGCTCAGCATCAAACGGACGTGAGGCATGAGCATAATCTTCATTACGGGTGGAAAGGGCACGCATTGCATTGAACCCGGCTACCCCAATTGGCGTAATACTGGCTTCGCTCCCACCTACAATCATCGCCTTCGCCCAACCGCGCCGGATAGTCTCTGCTGCCTCTCCAATCGCATGCGCTGAACTAGCGCATGCCGACGTCACACAGTAGCTTGGCCCACGGGCGCCGGTGACAATCGAAACCTGACCAGCAGCTAGGTTCGTAATCATTGCTGGAATCAGGAAAGGGCTGATCCGGCCCGGCCCACGGCTGCGTAACACCTCTAGCTGCTCGGAGAGAGTTGCAATCCCACCGATACCACTGGCAATGAAGACCCCAACCTCATCACGATTAGCCGGTGTAATCTCTAGTTCGGCATCACGCAACGCCTCTTTCGTTGCCGCAACTGCGAACTGGACAAAACGGTCGGTGCGTCGCGCTTCTTTGCGATCCATATAGTTCGTTGGATCGAAACCTTTCACCTCGGCGGCAAACCGGGTGTCAAAACCGGTCGGATCGAACAATGTGATTGGACCGACGCCGCTCCGCGCTGCGACGATCCCCTGCCAGAGTTCGGCTACGCTGAGACCAAGCGGGCTAATTGCCCCCATTCCGGTCACTACCACCCGTCGATCCATGATCACTCCTTAGTGTTGCAAGCAACGAATAACATCGTCGCGCATTATATCATGTTGTACCAGGAACAGTGACAAACGGCACCCGGTACAACAACGACGGCACCCGGTACAACTACTCGACGGTATTCCGTAATACTCCAATGCCATCAATCTCAGCTTCCATGACGTCACCGGCTTTCAACCAACGCTGCGGGGTCATCCCCATTCCCACCCCGGCCGGCGTACCGGTTGCGATAATATCACCAGGCTCAAGCGTAATGCCGCGGCTGAACGTAGCAATACAGGTTGGAATATCAAAGATCATGTCGCGCGTGGTCGAATTCTGAACTAATTCGCCGTTCAGCCGCAATCGAATACCGAGCGCGTGAGGATCGGGAATTTCGTCGGCAGTGACAATCCACGGCCCTAGCGGCGCGCTGCCATCGAGACTCTTGCTGTAGAAGAACTGCTGGTGGCGCGTCTGCAAATCACGGGCACTCACATCATTCATGATGGTATAGCCAAAGACATAATCGAGCGCAGCACTCGCCGGAATATCTCTTCCGCGTCGTCCAATAATGACGGCTAATTCCACCTCCCAGTCACGCTGGGCCGATACGTCGGGCATAAGCGGAACCGGTGCGTTCGGGTGATTTACCGCTGTCGGCATCTTACTGAAGAAGACCGGATATTCTGGCAGTTTTTCCGGCAAACCTTTCGCCCGCAGCGACTCAATCGCGTGCGCAGCATAATTCATGCCTAGGCAGATGATGTTTTTACGCGGACGTGGAATCGGTGCCCGCAGTTCAATCTCAGCCAACGCCAGCCCCCCTTCTGCTGCTGCCACCAGTTTCCGCGCTTCAGCCAGCAGATCAGGCCCGCCATCGATCAGATCCAACATCGACGCCGCCAACGGCGACAGATCGATGACCTCATCGCCGCGTAGAGCACCAACACGCTCAACCCCATCATACTGATACGTCAAGAGCTTCATACGTCCTCCATATATCCCTTCACGGCGTATTCACCGTAATCGGAATCGGTGTAAAAACCAGGATAAACGTCAAGATACCGATATATGCCAGCCACCGCCACGGGCCCTCGAGCGGAGAAATCTCGTTCCGTAATGGACTACGCTGCTGACCGATCAGAGCAATCATCACTGCCCAGATGAACCAGCCCGACCAGAAAAATCCCAGGCCGAGAAGCACCACTGCAACGACCACACTCATCATGCGTGCTGCACGTGGCCCAAACAGCGCAAAGAAGATGTGCCCGCCGTCAAGCTGACCGGCAGGCAACAGATTAAGACCGGTGACCAGCAGACCTGCCCAACCGGCAAGTGCCATCGGATGCAGATAAACATCTTCTCCGCCGCTCGGCAGAAAGCGCCCGAAAATCAATATCTTCATTGCTGCGTAGAGCAACGAATTGCCTTCGGTAAAGCTGCCCGGCAGCGGTACGACCTGTTTTACTTCCGAAATGCTCAATCCGATAGCCAGCACCGGTATGGCGACGAACAGACCGGCCAACGGCCCGGCAATTCCGATTGCCAGCAGCGCCCGCCGGTTTGGCACCAGGTCTTTTATCGCGATAAATGCCCCCATTGTCCCTAGTAAAAAGAATGGCATTGGAATGAAAAAAGGGTAGCTAACCGCCACTCGTTCACGACGAGCTACAATAAAATGACCTAGTTCATGGGCCAGGAGAATTGCCAGTAGTGAACCGCTGAAACTCAGGGCATAACCCCAGTTGAACACAACTTGACCGGTACTTTCGATATACTCTTGCCCGCCAACCAGCATCGTTGAGGCAACAGTAAGCAGAAAGAGCAACACTGCCAGCCACAAACGTGAAGGCTGGGCTTTAGGCGGTGTAGGAATAAACAGAATTGCCGCACCGGCTGGATCATGCTGAAAAAGCGGTGTGTAACCCAATCGCTCTGCTCGACCGACAATCGCATCATGCGCAGCCTGTGCCTCTAAGAGCAACTGTCCCCGACAGCGGACAGCCCGCTGATCACCGTTGGTCAGTTCTTCCGTGGCGCTAACCAGCATCACTTCAGCGGCCAACATACGGAGTGTAGAAATCGTGTCAATCTCGAACATCATGGTGTTTCCTTTGCTGGAACAGTGTCATGGTTCATCTTACCACAGGCCCGACCAGGCCATGCGACCGTCATGTAGTTTACCAGCGCTTTTTAGCGTTCTTGGTGCTGGGTGACATTATCGAGCACTTTAACAATGGAGCAACGCTGATACACATGAGCCACGTGCTGTGATAATCCACTACCGTGCCATTTCCCTGGAAACGTGGGCTGCTGGCCGGTGTTGTGCAGTGTGCAACGAGACCCCGGTTGAGTCGCAGCACAAGTCCGAACGGGAACACCGCTATGTACGTCCTGTACTCAGATCGACGGTACGCGAAGATAAGCATGGATTCGCACTCATGCTGTGCAAATAGATAGCCAATATCTCGTATAATGAGATAGATTTCAAGAGCGGCGCTGTATTCTGTCCTGGGTTTTGACCACTAACAGTGGCCGAATATGAGAGTCTATCAACGCCGGGGAAAACTATGGCAAACCCCAATGTTATCCTGCGTCGCGATCCCAATACCGGCGCTGGCAATTTGTTGGCCTTCGCCGAATGGCTCGCCCAACCAACGTTACCCTGTCATCTGATCGATGTGCAACTACCACCTGCTCTGCCGCCAACAACCCTCCGCTGGCTCGCACTTTTATTGCGCGAAGAACTTGCAGGAACACTCTACCAGCCGGGAAATACTCAATTTGTGATCGTTGCTCCTGTCAGTAACCACACTACGCAAACGATGCAGATCGAGCGTCTGCGAGCGTTGTTCCAGCGACAAATGCAACGACTCTATCTCGATACCATACCTGTTATTCGGTACCATTCGATTCCTATCAACAGCGATCCGGCAACAATTCTGCAATACCTCACTCCCGACAACGCCGACCCTGGCGCACTTCTCAACCGTTTGATCTCGCAACTGGCAGCGTTAGGCACAACCATTAACAACCAACGGCAGTTTGAGGTGGATCCAGTCTCTGGCTTACCCAACAGCCTCGTCGCCCACAGCCGTCTTGACGATCTGATACGAATTGCGCTTGAACAAAATCAGCCGTGTAGCATATTGCTGATCAACGGTGACCATCTGCGTCGTTACAATGAACTAAGTTACGCCGCCGGCGATCAACTGATCCGCGATCTGGCAGCGACATTGCGTGAACAACTACGTCCAAGTGATATTCTGGCTCGTTGGGAAACGGGAGATCAATTTCTGGCGATACTGCCCCACACCGGCGTAAGTGGCGCGGCTGCGTTGGCTGAACGATTACGACAACGGATCATCGAGCGTTCACAGCTCTGGCCTTTTCCCGTCACTGTCTCGATAGGGATTGCCTCCGTTCCCCAACATGCTCGCGACACTGATACTTCCCTGCGTATCGTAACCGAAGCTGTACTTCAAGCGAAAGCTGCCGGGAAAAACCGCATCGTTGTAGGTCACTCAGCATGATTATTCGTAAGCCTGCTTGATGCCAATCTCGGCAATGGACACCGTGTCTCATCCCACCAACCGTATGTTTCAACGCACGGCATGCGATGAACGGATGGAATCGGTGCAACCTGCGGTTGGCACGATCTACTACGGTGCTGCGTGACAGAAGTGAGATAAGGCGGGTCAGCGGTGAACTCAGACCATAAAGGCTTTTGTACCAAGACGTGTGCTAAGAACAACAGCGCATTTCACAATGAGATCATTCGCAATGTACGGACACTGTCTGATGCAACGTGGTACAATAAAGGGAGACATGATCAGGCTACATGCATTGTTAGACACCTATGGCAATGATCTTTTATCGAGATATGGAGTTAATCTGCCGCAGTTGTGGAGCGACCTTCATCTTCACTGCTGGCGAGCAAGAGTTCTACGCCGATAAGGGCTTTCTCAATGAACCGACTCGTTGCCCAAAGTGTCGTAACCGTCGCGAGACTCAGCGTCGCCGTACCGAGCCACGTGCAGAGCTAGCAGAGCTAGATGAAGAGTGATTGACCACCGTTGGCGTCAGAACATCACCTGGGGAGCCTACGCCCTTCTGACAGTCGTTGCAATATCGCTTGCACTCCGTCCTGACCCTTACGATACATTACGTCAGGCCGATACCCTCTTTGCTGCCGGTCATTATCGTGCGGCGCTTATTACATACGCTTCGCTAACCAACACCCTCAGCGACGCTTCACTACGGCTCGGCATCGTCCTGACTGTACGCGACGAAATCGATCTGGCCCGGCGAGCCTTTGCATCTGCAATTCAATCCGGTCTGCGGCTGCGTGAATATCAGCTTGCTGTACTCTATTTAGGTTATCTGGCGATGCGCGAAGGAGACTCGGCAGCAGCATACCGTACCTGGCAGGCACTTACCAATTGTTCGCCCTCGCTCTGTGCAGTGCGCGATCTTTTATCGGCCGATGTTGATCTGAAGGAAGGTCGACTGGATCAAGCCTTCCATATCTACCGGTCAGTCGCTATCGAGCAACTACCCTCTGATTGGGCCAAATTTACCGTTGAACGCCGGACACTGCTTGCGACCTTATTCAATCCAACGAACGTATCAATCACTCCAATTCCACAATCAGCAACCTTCGCAGAACCCTTTCTCCAACCGCTGTTGCCGCCGATGGTCGGTTCAGATATACTCAACCACGCCCTTACCCTCGATCCGGCAACCCGCCAACAACTCTTTGGTCAGTTGGCACTCGATATGGGTTATGAACGTTTAGCGCTAGCCTTCTTTGAGCAAGTTGAACCAACCGGCGAACATGGACTGGCAGCAGCGATCTATCGTGCCTATACCCATTTACGTCTCGGTAACCACCAAGAGGGCATTGAACAGCTTGAACAACTGGCTCATACCCACCCCGACGACGCCCGTATCGGGTCATTGCTAACCACAGCGTATATCTATTCTGGTGATCTGACTTCAGCAGCCAACTACCTGCAGCGCCTTCAGGCCAGCGGTCGCTCTGATCCAACCATTGCCCTGATTCAAGCGAGCTTGGCCTTCGCGCAACGTGACTTCGTCGCCGCTGCCGATGCTTACGAACAAGCCGTTATTCTTGCACCGACCAACGAACGAGCTTACTACCTGACGATAGCTGCCCGTTTCCACCTCGACAGTGGCTTCGAGCGCTGTACCAGTGGCTTGCAGGCAGCGCAGGCGGCTGTGAGTACCGCACCAGACAATCCTGAAGCCCTCACTATCCTAGCCGGGACGCGGTACTACTGTGGCGATCTGCCAGGTGCTCTGCAAGCTGCCGATGCTGCTCTCAAAGCCGGCGCCGGTATCGAAGCCCGTTTTTACTACGGTCTGACCCTTAGCGCACAAGGTAATCTAGACCAGGGCCGCGCTCATCTTGAATCTGTCGCCGATCAGGCGCCAGCCAGTGCGTGGCGACAACGGGCCGAAACAGCCCTGGAATTGATAGGAGTGAAGTTACCGGTACTGTTTCGTAATCCATAACGCAACAGCATGCGCTGGAGTACCGGTAGCGGCAGGTGCTGAAGTATTAGCGAGGAGCGGCTTCCCAACCCATCCACAGAGCACAAGGATACACTCAGCTTCTCGTTACAACATAGATTTCCAGCCACGCACGTCTTCCAGCACACCAATACTACCGTACCTTCCCCTAACCCAGTGCTTGCCTACCAAAAGAGAGCATAGAGAGACTGGCGGGAGGTTCCGCTCACTCCCCTCGCCTCTTCCGCTGCTTCTCTCACCGAGGTGCCCGGTGCGCACGGAATCCTCGACAAACCACCCGTGCCCACGCCACTTGACAAACGGCGCAAGTTCCGTTATACTACCCCACGTTGCAAGCGCAACGGTCTCACCACTCCGGTAGACCCAACAAGCCATCGGGCGCGTCATCGCCAACTAGCGTCACGTCGTGACACTAGTTTTTTGTTCCCCCCGATGCGCACTGCACCTTGACAAGCAA
>Ga0197142_1000524_pt1 | contig 35323 bp, 31 predicted proteins | sample GBS60_MetaG_FD_148614 | JGI IMG/M metagenome (GOLD analysis project Ga0197142, IMG submission 148614) | Sediment microbial communities from Great Boiling Springs, Gerlach, Nevada, United States - GBS 60_MetaG | ecosystem: Environmental > Aquatic > Thermal springs > Hot (42-90C) > Sediment...
GTGCATGTTGGCCACGTAGAGCTTATCGAACAGGTGATGGACGCTCAAGTGTGCCCATGCCCCCAGGATGCCCACGGCGAGGGCTGACGGCCATGTGCGTAGGCCGGCTTGCCGTGCGACGCGCCAGGTCGTCGCAATGGCCGCAGCCCAAAATGCCGCGTAGCTCAGCAGGCCGGTAAGCCCCAGCTCAGCGAAGATGTTGAGGTAGTAGTTGTGGGCGTGTCCCAGCGCGTTCTCCCAAGGCAGCAGGCGGAAGTCCGGATAGGCTGCGGCGTAGTTGCCGAATCCCTGGCCGAGCCAGGGGCTGGCTTCGATCATGCGAATTGCGGCTTGCCAGTGGGCCAGGCGTTCGATCGTGGAGAAGGTGATCGGCGTGACGTGAGCGTTGCGCACGTCTATGCCGAACGTCGCGCCGGGCGCGCTGAACCAGGCCAACTGCGCTTCGAGCGAGGCGGGGATGGCGATCCAGCCCATGGCCAGGAGCGCCAGGCCGATGACCAAGCCCAGGCCGGCCCAGCGCAGCGCCGGGCGGAAGGCGGCCAGCGCGAGCGCGATTGCCGCGCCGGCTGCGCCGATGAGCGCGCCGCGCGATCCGCTGGCGCTCAGCGCGGCCAGGCTCAGCGCTGCGGCGCTCGTCGTGGCGATGGCGATTAGCACAAGCGGCGCAGCGCGCTTCCGCGCCCCGCGCAGCGCCGACCAGACTTGCCCCCAAGCCCAGCCCGCCAGCGCGGCGGCCAGCGGCCAGGTCAGGCCCATGAAGCCGCCAAACGGGTTGGGTTGCTCGAAGCTGCCGTAAGCGCGATAGCCCTCCGCGCCGAGGACCCGGAACTCCGGCGGCCCAACCCCGCGCCAGTTGGCCTGAAACAGACCCACAGCAGCCTGTCCGATGGCCGCCAGCAGCGCCGCTGCTAAGATGACCGCGCGTCGTCGTGGCTCGGACTCGCGCGCGACCAGCAGCGCCACGATGCCGATTTGTAGCCACTTGATCCACTCCGCCGCCCAGTCGCGCGCGTCGCGGGCGACGAAGAACGAAAACGCAGCAATTGCCAGGAAGGTCAACAAGCCAAGCGCGATCGCTTTGTGCTGGCGCAGTAGATCGCCGATGGAGGGCCGGCTGGCTTGTCCTATGGGCCGAGCCAGCCATTGCGCCCCATAAGCAGCCAGCGTGATGGCCAAGACAACCTGGCCGCTATCCAACGGCAGCCCCAGCGTCACCCGCTCCAGCGGTTGAAGCGGCCCGACGATCAACGCCAGCCCCAGGCCGTAGATCGGCTGGGCGAAGATGAGGGCGAGGATGCCGAGCAACCCCAGCCCCCCTGCCAGGATCACCACCTCTGGCCAGGGCAGCAGCGCGAGCGCCAGCCCAACGCTGCCGCTCGCCAGGCCAAAGAGAAGGTCAGCGTGCCTCTGCCTTCCCGAGATCGCCATCGTCGGATGCCTGCGGTTTGCACTTTACCAACAGCGTCCACGTGCCGCGCTGGGCCACGCTGCCATCTTGCTTCTTCAGGCTGACCTTGAAGGTGACTTTGCCGTTGCCCAGGCGGGGAAAGGCCTTCGTCTCGACCACTTCTGCTTCGATGTGGACGGTGTCGCCGATGAAGAGGGGCGCAGTGAACTCCCACTCCAGCCCGCGAAAGGCCTCGACCGTGCGCAGCAGAAAGCCCATTTGAAAAGCCAGGCCGCTGGCGATGCTCAGGCCAAGCAACCCATGCGCCACCCGCCGCTTGAAGAGGTGGCCTTGGGCGAACACCTCGCTGGTGTGGATCTCGTTGTAATCCCCGCTCAAGCCGGCGAAGGCGACGATGTCCGACTCTGTGATCGTGCGCGAGGGCGAAACGACCTTGTCGCCGATGGCGAACTCCTCGAAGTACAGGCCGTGTGGTGTTGTGAACGCCATGCGGTTGATTGTAGATGTCCCTTTCTACTTGCGCAGCACGACGATCATGCGCTGCGCGGTGTCGCTGTTGTCCAGCGGCGGAGGCGGGATCAGCATGTCGCCATACCACCACGTCTGCGAGAACGCGCCGGAGAGCTCGATCAGCGCGCGCAGTTCCTGAGCCTGATACCAGCGGAGCGGCCAGCGCTGCGCGATCGCCCGCGCCGGCTTGTCCCCCTCGCGCACGACCAGGTGCACGGTCACCAACCACTGTTGCGTGATCCAGTCGTATGGATCGTCCGCTGCGCCAAACAGGACCTCAACTTCTGTGTATGGTTCACCTGCGAAGTAAGGGGTGTCGGTGGTGCGCGATACCCATGTGTTGGGCAGGCTATCCCGCCAAATCGTCGCGGGGTGCGCTGTCTCAATGATGAAGAGACCGCCCGGCAATAGGTTGCGCGCCACGGCGCGCAGGTGGGACACAACCTGCTCGTTGGTGAGCAGGTGGGCGATGCTCTCCATCAAGTTCGCGGCCAGCGCAACCGGCTGGTCCAGCGTGAAGTCAATCATGTCGGCGGCCAGGCATTCCAGGCGCACCCCATCGCGTGCTGCGCCCTGGGCGGCGTATTCGAGCATGTGCGGCGAGAGGTCAAGTCCAATCGCTCGCCAGCCGCGCCGCGCGAATTCGCGTGCGTGGCGAGCCGGCCCACACGCCAACTCCAGAAACGACCGCTGGTTGACCGGCGAATGCTGCGCCAGGCACCAGGCGAGGAAGTCGCACTCTGCGGCAAAGTCTCGATCGCTAAACGCAATGTCGTAGATGCGGGCATCTGCGTATAGCTCAGGCGTTGTCATGGCGGCTGCATTCTATGTGCTGCCTGTGCCGGCGGGCGCTTGTAGAAGGGGCGTTCATCAGTCGCGCCGAGCGTGGAAGCATCCTTCCGCCGACTGCGGGCCTGCAGGAGGATCACTTTGCCCCTCAAAGGCGAACTTATAAAGGGTGGGCGACGGCAGAGCCGTCGCCCATCCAGCATCCTGATTCCATACTATTATAAACGCACTCCGCTCCCTCGGTTTGCCGCGGCTTGAGGTATAGTTGCGTATTGAGTAATGCGTAGTCTCAACGTAAGCAGTGGCGATAACGACGGCGCGCTCCGGTTGGGCGTCGCCTGAGTCGCTATGTGACAGACTCGTGAGACCAGGGGTCGCCCAAAGCGGGGCGGCCCTTTTCTTTGAACGCGGACCGTGCCATGAGCTACAAAACACACACTTGCGGCGAATTGCGTCTTGAACACGCTGGCCGGCATGTCACGCTGGCCGGCTGGGTGCATCGGCGACGGGATCACGGCGGCGTGATTTTTATTGACCTGCGCGATCGCTTTGGCCTCACCCAGGTGGTGATCAACCCGGCGAACGTGCGCTCACCAGAAGTGTTTGCACAGGCCGAGGCCCTGCGCAACGAGTATGTCATCCAGGTCGAAGGCGTCGTCGCCCAGCGGCCTGCCGGCATGGCCAACCCCAAGCTGGCCACCGGCGAGATCGAGGTCATCGCCCACGATGTCACCGTGCTCAATCCGGCCAAAACGCCCCCCTTCGCCATTGACGATGACGGCCGCAGCGTGGATGAGAACCTGCGCCTGAAATATCGTTATCTCGACCTGCGCCGCGAGCGCATGGCGCGCAACCTGATCATCCGCCACACCTTCGTCAAGTTCATCCGCGACTATCTCGATGCGCGCGGCTTCATAGAAGTCGAGACGCCCATCCTCTTTAAGACCACGCCGGAGGGCGCGCGCGACTATCTGGTGCCCAGCCGAGTGCATCCGGGCTGCTTTTATGCGCTGCCGCAAAGCCCGCAGCAGCTTAAGCAGTTGCTGATGGTGGCCGGCATTGAGCGTTACTTCCAGATCGCGCGCTGCTTCCGCGACGAGGACCAGCGCGCCGACCGCCAGCCCGAGTTCACCCAGCTCGACCTGGAGATGAGCTTTGTGGACCGCGATGACGTGCTCAACTTGATCGAAGGCTTGTTTACGGAGTTCACCGAGCGCTATGCGCATCTGCACGGCAAGCGCCTGTCCTTCAAGCCATTCCCGCGCCTCACCTATGAAGAGGCGATGGAGCGCTTCGGCAGCGACAAGCCCGACCTACGCTATGGGATGGAACTCTTTGATGTGACGGCGGAGACGCGCGGCTCGGAGTTCTTGCCCTTCCGCGTCGCGCACGTCAAAGGCATCTGCGTCGCTGGCTGCGCCGGCTATACCCGCAAACAGGCCGATGAGCTGACCGAGTTCGCCAGGCGGCAAGGGGCGAAAGGGCTGGTGGTGCTCTGGCATGACCCCGACGGCATCCGCAACACAGGCGCCGGCGCCAAGCTCAGCCAGGCCGAGAAGGATGGGATCGTCGCTAAAGCTGGCTCAAAGCCCGGCGACCTCATCCTGTTGGTGGCCGATGACGACCGGCGCGTGGTAAACACGGTGCTGGGCGAGCTGCGCCACGAGCTAGGGGAGCGCCTGAAGCTGGCCGATGATGGCGTGATGGCCTTTGCCTGGATTGTGGACTTCCCGCTGTTTGAGTGGAACGCCGAGGAGAATCGCTGGGATCCTTCTCACCACATGTTCACCGCGCCGAAGGACGAGCATCTGTCGCTTCTGGAGACCGATCCAGGCAGCGTGCGCAGCAAGCAATACGATCTGGTGTGCAACGGCTACGAGGTTGGCGGCGGCAGCATCCGAATCCACCGCCGCGATGTTCAAGAGCGCGTGATGCGTTTGATCGGCCTAGAAATCGAAGAAGCGCGCCGAAAGTTTGGCCATCTGCTAGAAGCGTTTGAGTACGGTGCGCCACCGCACGGCGGCATCGCGCCGGGCATTGATCGGCTCACCATGCTCTACTGCGGCGAGCCGAACATTCGTGAAGTCATGGCCTTCCCGAAGAACCAGCAGGCGATGGACGTGATGGCCGGCGCGCCCTCGCCGGTATATGAGCATCAGTTGAAGGAGTTGCACATCCGGCTGGCACTGTAGCGTGGCGAAGGCAGCAGATTCTGCTGCCTTCGTTGTGCTTAAAGCTTCTTCTCCGAGCTGTGGCCCGGGAAGGCCTTTGCGCCCGGATGGAGGTACTGATAGGCAAAGTTCACTGCTCGCGTGGCCTGGGCGAAGCCCTCGACAATCAGGTTGAGCGATTCCTCACCTGGCAGCGCAGCGATGTCGCCGGCGGCATACACGCCAGGGATATTGGTCTCCTGCCGCGTGTTCACGCGGATGTAGCGCGTGCCCTCCATCTCCAATCCCCAGTTCTTGATCGGCCCGAGGTCCACGCTGTAGCCAAGCGTGAGGATGACCGCATCCACCGGCAGCGTCATCTCCTCTTTGGTGCGGTTGTCGAAGATCACTGCATACTCTACTTTGCCGTTCCCACCCACCGTCTTAAGCTCGTAGAACAGCTTCACCTCGACGGGCGAGTTCAGCAGCTCGGTCACCGAGGCGCCATGGGCGCGGAATTGGTCGCGCCGGTGGATCAGCGTGACGTGCTTGGCGTAGTCCTTTAGGTTTAGCGCCCAGTCCACAGCCGAATCGCCGCCGCCGACGATCAATATACGTTTGCCGCGAAAGCTGGCCTTCTCCTTCACCGTGTAATACAGCCCTTTGCCCTCGTAGGGCACCAGCTCAGGGTTGGGCAGCTTCTTGGGCTGGAACGCGCCCACGCCGCCGCAGATCACCACCGTTCGGCTATAGTGCTCGCTGCGGTTGGTGGTGAGCTTCAATGTGCCGTCCGGCAGGCGTTCCAGTTTCTCCACGCGCTCGCCCAGGACGAAGGTCGGTTTGAACATGTTTGCCTGCTCAACCAGATGCTTCACCAGGTCCATGGCCAGCACCTTGGGATAGCCCGGCACGTCGTAGATGAACTTCTCCGGATACAGCGCGGTCAATTGACCCCCTAATTCTTCCAAGGCGTCAATGACCTTCACTTTCATCTCGCGCAAACCGGCATAGAAAGCGCCGAACAGTCCCGAAGGGCCGGCGCCGATGATGGTCACGTCAAACACTTCGTGCTTACCGTTGCTGCCATTCACGTTAGCTGACATCTCTCTGCTCTCCTTTCTCAAGCTGTGCGAGATTGCGGTATTCGCCGATAGATAAAGTCCGATTCAGGGTATTGGGGTTTGCTGGCTGCCTGTGCGGCTGCGTCGGCATCGGCCATCCAGAATAGCTTGCCCGGCACAGGCGCGATGAGCTGGGCAGGCAACGCCTCTGGCTGATAGCCCCCCAGCAGCACGCTGTGTAGTGCGGTGGCCTTGGCCGCGCCGCTCACCAAGAAGAACACGGTATCGGCTGCGTTGATCAGGGGCGCGGTAAAGGTGATCCGCCAAGCGTCGAGCTTAGGCACGAAATTGGCGACCACCAGTCGGTCGGTCGCTTTGAGCGCCTGGGTGCCTGGGAACAGCGAAGCTGTGTGGCCGTCTTCACCCAGCCCCAACAGGACCAAATCGAAGCGACCTTCCCCGACATGGGCGCGAATCTCAGCTTCGTAGTGATCGGCTGCTCGGCTCGGCCCCAGCTCGGTGGGCACGCGATGTATCTGTTGGGGCGAGAGGGGCAGCCGGCTAAGCATCGTCTCATAGGCGAGCTTGTAGTTGCTCTCCGGGTGGTCGGCTGGCACGTCGCGCTCGTCGCTCCACCACACATGCACATTTGGCCAGTCGAGCTGCGCTGCGTATGGCGCCTCGGCCAGGCGCTGATAGAGCGCTCTGGGCGTGCTGCCGCCGCTGAGCGCGAGGTGGAAGACGCCGCGCCGGCTGATGGCTTTCTGGCCCCAGAAGACGACGCCCTTGGCGGCCAGCTCCGCCAGCGCTTCCGCCGTCGGCTCGACGTGCAGTTGGTAGGTGGCCTCGTCGTTGAGGAAGATCACGAAGGGCGCGCTGCTCATGCGGGAACGTGCCACTTGCGGCCGTCGGCGGCGATGAAGTCGTCGGCCTCTTTGGGCCCCCAGGACCCGGAGCGATATAGCTCGATGAACGACCCTTTGCCGGCCTCCCAGCGCTCGATCACCGGCGTGATCAACTTCCACGCTGCCTCCACCTCATCGTTGCGGGTGAAGAGGGTGGAATCGCCCAGCATGGCGTCCAGGAGCAGGCGCTCGTATGCCTCCGGCGCCGGCGTCTTAAAGGTCGTCTCGTAGTTAAAGTCCATCACCACGGTTTGCACGCGGTCGGTGCTGCCGGGGGATTTGGCCGTGAAGTGTAGGGAGATGCCCTCGTGGGGCTGGATGTTCATGATCAGCATGTTTGGCTCGATGGCGCGCGCGGTGACCTCCTTGAACAGCAGCAGCGGGGGCATCTTGAATTGAATGACGATCTCGGTGAGGCGGCTGGCCATGCGCTTGCCGCTGCGCACGTAGAACGGCACGCCGGCCCAGCGCCAATTGTCCACGAATAGCTTCATCGCCAGGTAGGTCTCGGTGGTTGAATCGGGTGCAACCCCTTCCTCCTGGGTGTAGCCGGGCACCACTTTGCCATCTATCTTGCCTGGGCCGTATTGGCCGCGCACGGTGCCATCCCCGCGCGAGGTGTCCACGCGCAGCGCCTTGAGGACCTTTACTTTCTCGTTGCGCACGGCGTCGGCGCTGAACTCCGCCGGCGGCTCCATGGCGGTGAGCGCCAAGAGTTGGAGCATGTGGTTCTGCATGATGTCGCGGATGACGCCGGCTTTTTCGTAATACGAACCGCGATTGCCGATGCCGATGCTCTCGGCGACGGTGATCTGCACGTTGTCCACGTAGCGCCGGTTCCAAATCGGCTCGAAGATGCCGTTGGCGAAGCGGAAGACAAAGATGTTCTGCACCGTCTCTTTGCCCAGGTAATGGTCAATGCGATACACCTGGTCCTCGCGGAAGTATCGGTGCACGTGTTCGTTGAGCGCGCGGGCCGATTGCAAGTCGTGGCCGAAGGGCTTCTCGATGATGATGCGTGCCCAGTGCCGGTCGCTGCCGGCTGCGCCCGTGCACATTATGCTGCCGACGTGCTCGATGATCGTCGGATAGACCTCCGGCGGCGTGGAGAGATAGAACAGCCGGTTTGGCCCGCTGCCGTGGGCCTGGGCGATCGCGTCCAGCCGTTGACAAAGGATGCGGTAATCGTCTGGGTTGTCGTACTCTCCTTGTTGGTAGTGTAGGCTGCGGGCGAACTTTGCCCAGGTCGCCTCGTCAATGGGCTTGACGCGGGCGAACTCTTCGCACGCAGCGCGCATCTCCTGTCGGAACGATTCGTTAGTCTTTGGCTTGCGCGCATAGCCGATCATGGCGAATTCATCGGGCAGCAGCCCGTCGCACATCAGGCTATACAGCGCAGGGATCAGTTTGCGCTGGGTGAGATCGCCTGAGGCGCCGAAGATCACCATGATGCAAGGCTCTGGCCGTTTAAGCTGGCTCATCTAGAAACTCCTGCCAGGACGATAGCGCGAATTAGCGCGTCTTGATGGCATGCCCGCCGAACCCTTTGCGCATGACGGCAGTGATCTTCGCAGCGAACGACTCTTCCTGGCGCGAGGCAAATCGCTGGAACAGCGAGAGCGCGATGACCGGCGCGGGCACATCCTCATCAATGGCTGCTTGCACGGTCCAGCGCCCCTCGCCGGAATCTTCTACATAGCCGCGGACGTTCGTAAGCTGGGGATCTGCTTTCAATTCCTCGGCCAGCAGGTCGAGCAACCACGAGCGCACCACGCTGCCCTTGCGCCATACCTCGGCCACCTGGTCCAGCCTCAGGTTGAACTCACTCTTCTGCATGATCTCAAAGCCCTCGGCGAAGGCTTGCATCATGCCGTATTCGATGCCGTTGTGGACCATCTTCACGAAGTGGCCGGCGCCGGCAGCGCCGCAGTGCAGATAGTGCTTGCCATCGGGCGCCAGCGCCTGAAAGGCTGGCTCCAGACGGCGGAAGATCGGCTCATCACCGCCGATCATCAGGCAGTAGCCATTTTGCAAGCCCCAAATGCCGCCGCTGGTGCCCTGGTCCAGGAAGTGCACACCTTTGGCCTGGCACTCGACGTAATGACGCTTCGAGTCCCGCCAGTTGGAGTTGCCTCCGTCCACAATCACGTCGTCGGGAGCGAGCAGGTCGAGCAGCCTGTGGATGATGTGGTCGGTGGTTGGGCCGGCTGGCACCATCACCCAGATGGCGCGCGGCGGGGTCAGCGCTTCCACCAGCGCCTCTAAAGAATAGACGCCGCGCAGTCCTTCGGCCTTCAGTTCATCAACCGGCTTGGGGCTGCGGTTGCAAACGATGACCTCATGGCCGGCGCGATGCCATCGCCGGGCCATGTTCGCTCCCATGCGTCCGAGTCCAAAGAGTCCAATCTGCATACCTCTCCTTAGTGTATAGATAACGCTTGTATATGAAGCAGGGATTATCCATCGTGATGGGGGTGGCTCAAGGCCGCGCCTACTCTTCCTCAGCGCGTTGGCGACCGCGACCGGCCACGACCTCGATGAGCTTCTCGAGGTTGGCCAGCAGCTCGTCCCCGAGGTGTATGCGCATCACGCGGCGCTGGTGCGCGCGCAGCGCTTCGAAGTCGCCCAGCGCCTGGGCGCGGATGAGGGTGCCGAACGAGAATGGCTCGCCGGCGATCAGCACGTCCTCGGCAGGGTCATAGGTCAATTGAAGCGCCAAGACGTTGTTCTCCCCGCCCTTGTGCAATTGTCCGGTGCTGTGCAAAAATCGCGGGCCATAGCCCACCGTGACCGGCACACCGTATTTCTCGCGGATCGCCATACGAAGTTGATGTAGCCGTTGGGCCACCGCATCGCCATAGGGCAGGTAAGCCTGAATGGCGATGTAGTCGCCAGGTTGTGACTGGCGCAGGAACTTATTCACCTGGCTGTAGGTGGAGCGGCTGCTTTGTTCGCTGCTGAACGCGCCGGTTCGCTCGAACTCCTCCAGGAGGCGGCGCGTGTTGTTCTTGCTCTCGGTGACGTTCGGCTCATCAAAGGGGTTGACGCCGATCACGGCGCCGGCGATGGCCGTCGCAAATTCCCAGCGGAAGAACTCAGCGCCCAAGTCGTAGGCGTCCTGCAGCGAGAGAGTGAGGGTGGGTGCACCCTCGGCAGCAAGCGCATTCATCAGCGCGTCAAACGTCGTGTCGCCGGCCAGCTTTAGATAGACAAAGAACCGATCCTTGCTCAACGCAGCGGCGCTTTGCTCACCAGTTGAGGTGTCCTCGATCCCCACGTCGCCCTCCACCGGCACGATGCCGCGCTCCTGTTTGCCCGTGCTCTCAGCGATCAGTTGCTCGACCCAATAGCCAAACGGTGCAATGGATGGCGAGATCACGAAGGTCACCTTGTCGCGCCCATTCAAGGCCAGGCCGCCCATCAGGGCGCCCAAGTACAAGCCAGGGTTTGCGGCGCTGTCGGCTTTGCACCAGCTCGCCATCTGGGCGGCGCGCTCGAGCAGCTCGGCGACATCAATGCCCTGTAAGGCTGCCGGCAGCAGGCCAAAGTAAGACAGCGCGGAGTAGCGCCCGCCGATGTCAGAGGGGTTAATGAACACCGCGCCGAAGCGCTCTTCGGCGGCCAGGCGCTGTAGCGGCGTGCCCTCGTCGGTGATGGCGACGAAGTGCTGGCCCGCGTGTTCGCCAACCAGCTCGTCGAGCTTGGCACGGAAGTATTTGTAGAACGCGCTCACCTCCAGCGTCGTGCCGGACTTGCTGGCGACGATGAAGAGCGTCTTCTTCAGGTCCAACTGGCGCTCCAAAGCCAGCACGGTCGTCGGGTCGGTGGTGTCCAGGACGTGCATGCACAGCGCTGCTCCCTTGGCCGGCTGGCCGAAGACAGCGCGCATCACGTCGGGCGCCAGTGAGCTGCCGCCCATGCCGAGCACCACTGCATCGGTCAGACCCATCTCCAGCGCGCGCGCGCGAAACGCGCTCAGCTCACCGAGCTTGCCCTTCATCACGTCCACGGCGGAGAGCCAGCCCAGCCGGTTGGCGATGACCTTGATGTGCTCCGGCGCGGTTGACCAGAGCGAGGCATCGCGTTGCCAGACGCGGCTAGCAGCTTTCATCTTGACCAGCTCCTCGACATAGCCCAGCACCGAATCAACTCCCGAGGCCTGACCACGGGCGATGACGGCCGCGCGTTTGTGCTCGATGCCCTTCAGGAGGGACTCAAAGGCGTCGGCGAACAGCTTCACGCCGTCGTCCTGGAGCTTTTGCCAGACCTCGGCCATCGAGATGCCCTCGGCCTCTAGCGCAGCGATCGTCTGGCGGGCTTCGTCAAGTCCCTGGCGCAGCGTCGGCGCGACGATGCCGTGTTCGCGGAACGCTTTGAGCGTAGCCGGCGGCAAGGTATTCACCGTCTGCTCGCCGATCAGCGCTTCGACGTAATAGGTGTCCTTGTAGGCTGGGTTTTTGGTGCTGGTGCTGGCCCAGAGCAAGCGCTGCGTTCGTGCGCCGCGCGCGGCCAATTCGCTAAACTCCGGCTCAGCGAAGACGCGCTCGAAGATCGCGTAGGCCAGCTTGGCGTTGGCGATCGCGGCCTTGCCTTTGAGCGATTGCAGGTAGGCGCGCCGCGCGGTATCCTCCGCCGGCGTCGCGGCGATCTTCTCGTCCAGCAACTTATCCACCAGCGTGTCCACGCGGCTGACGAAGAACGAGGCCACCGAGGCGACATCCAGAGGCAGTCCTTGGTCCGCGCGCTGCTTAAGGCCGGCAATGTAGGCACGCGCCACGGCTTCGTAGCCTTCCAGGGAGAAGATCAACGTGACGTTGATGTTGATCCCTTCTGCAATCAAGGTCTGAATGGCCGGGATGCCGGCAGGCGTGGCCGGCACTTTCACCATAAGGTTCTTGCGCCCCACTGCCTTGTAGAGCCGGCGCGCTTCTTTGACCGTGCCCTCGTAGTCGTGCGCCAGCAGCGGCGAAACCTCTAGGCTGACGTAGCCATCCAAACCGTTTGTCTGTTCGTAGATCGGCTCCAGCAGGTCGGCTGCCGATTGAATATCGGCAATCGCCAGCGCCTCGTAGATCGCCTGGGCGTCCAGCCCGCGCTGGGCTAGCGCGATGATGTCGCGGTCGTAGTCGGCGCCAGAGGTAATGGCTTTCTCGAAGATGGCCGGGTTGGAGGTCAAACCCAGCACACCATATTCGTCTATCAGCGTCTGTAACTCGCCGGAGGTCAGGATGCTGCGCTGAATGTTGTCATACCAAAAGCTCTGGCCGTATTGACGCACGGCCAAGTTAGGATTCCCGTTTGTGTTCGTCATAGGAATTGCTCCGCTCATTCTCTAGGCGCTCGATCTTTCTCAAGCGCGCAACGTAGCGCGCCTCGCCGTTGAAGCGCGCGTCCAAAAAGGCTTTCACGATCTCTTCCGCCAGCGCCACGCCCACCACGCGTGCACCGAGCACTAACACATTCATGTCATCGTGCTCGACGCCCTGATGTGCGGAGTAGGTGTCGTGACAGACGCTGGCGCGGATGCCGTGCATCTTGTTGGCAGCGATGCACATGCCCACGCCGCTGCCACAGAGCAAGATGCCCCTATCAGCCAACTTGCGCTGAAGTGCGTCGCCGACGGCTCGGGCGAAGTCCGGGTAATCGGTGCGTTCTTCGTCAAACGTGCCAAGGTCCAAGACCTCATGGCCTGTTTGCCTGAGCCAGTCGGCTAGCCTGGCCTTGAGTGCAAAGCCAGCATGGTCAGCACCGATGGCGATGCGCACTGCGAGCACGATTATATGATGTTGGTTATAGTTGGTGGTGAGTAGGTGTATTTACCAAAGGAAATGAGGGGGTAGGGCAGGGCAGGGGCGACTCCTGTGAGGCGCATCCCCGGTCATGCGAATGAATGTGCCTGGTTTGACATCAGCCGGGAGGCGAGATAAGATTTGATCTAGACCATTTGTTCTAGCGACAGTCAAGAGGAGACATCCATGTATCAGAGCATCACCATCATTGGGCGATTAGGGCGCGATCCGGAGATGCGCTATCTGCCGAGCGGTGACCCGGTCACCTCCTTCAGCGTTGCTACCGACCGCGCGTGGAACGACAAGAACGGCCAGCGGCAGCGGGAGACCACCTGGTTTCGCGTCACCGTCTTCGGCAAGCAAGCCGAGGTCGTTAATCAATATCTGAGCAAGGGGAAGATGGTGCTGGTGGAGGGCCGGCTACGGCCAGACCCGAAGACTGGCGGGCCAGCGATCTATCAACGCCAGGATGGCACAGTGGGCGCCAGCTTCGAGATCGTCGCCAACACCGTCCGCTTCCTCAGCCCGCGCGAGGAGGGCGAAGGGCCGGCTGAACACATGGACATGGTGGACGTTGCGCCGCCGCCGAGCGAGGATATCCCCTTCTAGCCCATGAGCACGCCGCACCCATCGCCACAAAAGCCGACCAGCCTGCAGATCGAGCTACCAGCCAATTTAGACGCTGTCTACTCCAACCTGGTCATCATCCAACACTCGCCCTCGGAATTCGTTCTGGACTTCGCACGCATCCTGCCCAACATGCCCGCAGCGCGCGTGGGTGCGCGGGTGGTGATGACGCCGATGCACGCCAAGCTGTTGTTGCGCGCATTGCAAGAGAACATCGAGCGCTTCGAGGCACAGTTTGGCCCAATTTATCTGCCACAGCAAGGCGAGGCGCTGGCCAGCCAGCTCTTTCAGGGCGCCCACTCCTGAACCAACAGACGCGATCAATAAGCAATTGCCGGTGAGCTGTTGTGGACCGACGCTCGGCAACGGGCTTGGCCCATTACAATCTCTCCCCAGAGATGAACGAAGTTGCCCCTGAAGCTGCCCCAGCCAGCACGGCTGTAGAAGAGAGCGAAGAGAAGAAGCGGGATGCCGGTCGGACGATCCTGCGCGAGATCGTGGAGACGATCGCGCTATTCCTGGTGGTCTTCATCGTCTCGCGCCTGACGATCGGCAATTACGCCATCCTTGGTCAGAGCATGGAGCCAAACTACCATGAGAACCAGCGCCTGTTGGTGGATAAGGTCTCGCCGTTGCTCTTCGGCTATAACCGAGGCGACGTGGTGATCGTGCGCTCGCCGATCCAGGATATCGAGCTGATCAAGCGCCTGATCGGCAAGCCCGGGGACGTAGTTGAGCTGCGCGATAACCAAGTCTATGTCAACGGGGTGCCGCTGGATGAGCCATACCTGCCACCGAACGCGCAATCGGGGCTATATTTCGATACCAACCGATGGACGTTAGGCGAGGGCGAATACTTCATCATGGGGGACAACCGCAGCTTCAGCCAGGACTCGCGCGCCTTCGGGCCGGTGCCGGCGGATCACATCATCGGGCGAGCGCTGCTGCTGTATTGGCCGCTGAGCGATCTGCACTTCGTACAGCACCACACTTACGCTAACTTGCCCTAATTTGGGCAATATGCACGACTTCGAGGCCGAAGCCCGGGCTGAACGGGAATATTACGACCAGCTCAGCTTGAGCGAGTTGCATGCTCTGATCCATGAACGACGCTTTGGCCGCACCGGCGCGTTTTGGGAATCGCTGCGCGCGCGGGCTACGCTGGCTGCGTCGGGCTGGATCTTGCTCGAGCTGCTGGAGCGGCGCAGCGTGAGCCGCGAAGCGCGAATCGGCGCGGCGAGCGTGCTGTTAACGCTGGCCGACTGTCACGACTGGTCGCCGGAGTTACTGGCCGACGATGCCGATCCGGAGTTTGAATCCCGCCTGCGCGCGCTGCGCCGGCGAGTGAACGAGCAGTTGCGCGGGACGACCTGAACCTTTGCCTGTTGAATATGCGGACTTTTAAGGTGCGAGCATCTGCGACCGGTACATTCCTGTGCGTCCTGTTGATCGGTGTGCTGGCTGCACAACCGATGCTGCGCTACGGCCTGCCCTCAGGAGATGACACTCTGTATCACATCCAGCGTACGGCGAGCCTGCTTAGGTCGTGGCAAGAGGGCGTCTTCTTCCCCCGCTGGTCAGCCGACTTAGTGTATGGCTTCGGCTACCCCGTTTTCAATTATTACGCGCCGCTGGTTTACTATTTGACTGCTGGTTTAGCCGCCATCGGCCTGACGGCGACGCAAGCAGTAACCTGGGTGGCAATTGCCCTTTGCTTCCTTCAAGCAATCGGCGCATGGCTTTGGCTGCGCGAGCACACTCATCCACTTGCTGCCTATGTCGGCAGCGTCAGCTACACTCTGGCGCCGTATACAGTCGGCAACATCACCGGACGAGGGGCGTTGGCCGAGCACGCTGCGCTGGGCATCGTGCCTTTCGTTTTCTGGAGCATCGCCCGACTAAGTCGCTCAGAAGGGCGAGCGCAGGCGCGCTGGTGGTTGCTTGCTACACTCTTGCTGTCAGCTTTTTGGCTATCGCATAATGTAAGTGCAGTCCTACTATCCGTCATAATAGCAGCATATCTGTTTTACTGCTGGGTTAGTCAGGGGAGAAGACTTATACTACTAACGGTGCCAGCGTTTTCCGCGTTAATTGTTGCATTCTTTTGGATTCCTGTCCTTGACGAGCGTTCTCTTGTTCAACTTGATCTGTTGCACGCGCCGCCTTGGGCGAACTATCATCATCACTTCCTAAGCCTGGATCGGCTGTTCGCTTGGCCAGAGCCGACCGACCGCTTGTTGGTCTTTCAGCCGCGCTCTCCTGAATTTAATAGCATCATTATCGTCGTATCTTTAGTTATAAATATCATCGGAATAGTACTATCTATAGTTAGGAAGGTGAAGTTTAACTTTATTCTCTCTTTATTCTCGTTACTCACTTTGATATTATGTATATTTATGATGAATGAATTGTCATCAAATGTATGGAAGTTTATAGATATATTAAAGTTTTTACAATTCCCTTGGCGTTTTCATGCTATTGCGACTCTGTGTATCAGTTTTCTTTGCGCCAATGCCATAGATTTACTTATCACTATATTGATTAATAATCATAAAAATATTTTAATTCTTGTAGCCGCTGTTTGGCTTGGATTCTCAGTAGCTTTTGTCTTTGTACGTCAAGTGCCAGTGAATACTGTGATGCCTAGTTATAGAGCAGAAGTTAAGGAAGTTGCTGAATTTGAGTACAAAACAACTTTCATCGGCACAACAACGGCTGGAGAATACTTGCCAGCTCAAGTTTTTGAAAAGCCGCCTTTTCACTTATCAATATTTAAGAATGATTCTAGCTATGAATATAGAAAGTCTGACCGCTTGGCAGTAGAACTGTCTTCATCTGATCTTATTATTCATCAAAAAGACTATAGTCCTTATCGCTATGCTCTCCATTTTACTGCACCTACCTCAGCGACGTTGATATTTCGCACATTCTACTTTCCAGGCTGGCAGGCTACGTTGAACGGCGCCCCCGTCGCGCTCAGCGCACAACCGCCCCATGGATTGCTCAGACTCGACGCACCGCCGGGGACTCACCGCGCTGAGATCATCTTCGCCTCAACTCCTCTGCGCAGTTTGGCTGAGGCGCTGTCAATCCTCGGTCTTGGCCTTTGCTTTGGGCTCATTATCCTGCTTCACTTTGTCGTGCCTCGTCGCGCCGTTGACTCACAAGTCACACAAGACAAGCCCCTCTTCTTCCCATGGGAAGCGTTGATGTTGGCCAGCGCAATCATGCTTGGCGTCAAAACGCTATGGGTAGATCGCGCCGAGACGCCCTTCGCCTTCACACGCTTCGATGGGCGCACCGTGCGCGATGTTGACATCGAGGTGCAAAAGTCGTTCGGCGATGGCTTGGTATTGATTGGTGCGGACATGCCGGAGCAGACAAACCCAACAGCGCGTGACTTAAAGTTCACCTTGTTCTGGCGAGCTGCTAGGACACTCAGACAAGAATATAGCACTAGTATTCACCTCGTTGACGAACTGGGCGCGCTTGTGGGACAGTCAGATAATCAACACCCCGATGGGTTCCCTACCAAAAACTGGCCGACAGACAAATACGGGCGCGACCGACACACTCTTTTTATCTACCCAGGCACACCGCCAGGGACCTATCGCCTCTTTGTCAAGGTCTATCCCTACGGTCAACCCCAATCGCCGCTGCCGGTTTACAACGAATTAGGCTCGCCGATCGGGACCGAGGTCCTTCTCGGCACGATCACGCTGGATCCGGCGCCTTGGCACGTTCCTCTAGAGACACTCAAGGCCGAGCGCGTCCTCGACGCGCCAGCCGGCGACCCGGTTGCGTTGGTCGCCTTCAACCAACCTCCTGCACACGCGCGGCCCGGCGACTCGCTGCGGCTCACGCTCTTCTGGAAAGCGCAGCGCGCCCCTCAGCGTGATCTCCAGACCAGGCTGTGCTTCGTAGATGCTCAAGGACGCAGCGTCGCTTGCCAGGATTTCCCGCCAGTGGTCACCTATCCCACCTCTCGCTGGCAAGCCGGCGACCTGTGGCGCGGTACGCATCGCATTTTGGTTCCTCGGACGCTGGCGAGCGGTAGCTACAGCTTGACTTTGCAGATCCCGCCCACGACGAGCTTCTCCCTCTCATCCCTCTTCGTCGAGCCGATTGCGCGCGCCTTCGAGCCACCTCAGCTTGGCCAGCGTGTCGGCGCGCGCTTCCTTGAAGTTGGCGATCTATTTGCCGCGCAAGTGCCGGCTGAGGCGCGCCCCGGAGAAACGCTCAATATCCGCCTGATCTGGAAAGCCACGCGAGAAGCGGATCGAGCCTACAAGGTCTTCGTACACATCGTTGATGCGCAGGGCAATTACGCCAGCGGGAGCGACAGCGAGCCGGCCAAGTGGAGCCGACCGACCACCAGCTGGGTGGAAGGCGAATACATTCTCGATGAGCATACCCCGAACGCCCCACTCGTCGAAGGCGTCTATGAAGTGCGCGTGGGGCTATACAGCGCCGAGAGCGGTGAGCGCGTGCCGCTGGTCAGTGGTGAGACGTTTGTCGCGCTGCCTCAGCGTATCCAGGTCAAGCCTTGACTCAGGACGCGCCACAGAGGCAACGCCTAAACGGCGATTGAGACCGGCAGCAAGGCTGGCTAAAATCACTGTATGTCCATCCCTACTTTCAAGAACTACATCGCCGGCGAATGGGTCGCTGCATCCGACGGTAACACAATTGAGAACATCAACCCAGCCACTGGCGAGGTCATCGGCTACTTCGCATCCGCCACTGCTGAGGACACGCGCCGCGCCATCGCGGCCGCTAAAGAAGCGCTGCCCAGTTGGGCTGCCTTGCCGGGGCCAAGCCGCGGCGCAATCTTGGACAAGGCCAGCCAGATCATCGCTGCGCGCACCGAGGAGCTGGCCGAGACGTTGACCCGCGAGGAGGGCAAGACCCTGGCCGAGGCACGCGCCGAGGTCATTCGCGCGCGCGACATCTTTAAATACTATGCCGGTGAAGGCTATCGCGCCGGCGGCGACGTGATCCCGGCCAGCGCGCCCGAGACGCTGTTGTTCACCAAGCGCGAACCGCTCGGCGTCGTTGCCGTCATCACCCCCTGGAACTTCCCGATCGCCATCCCGGCGTGGAAGATCGCGCCGGCTTTGGCTTATGGCAACACCGTGGTCTTTAAGCCAGCTTCGCTTGTTCCCTACACGGCGCTTAAGCTGGTCGAGATCTTGCTTGAAGCCGGCCTGCCGCCGGGCGTGATCAACTTAGTAGTAGGTAGCGGGCGCGCCGTGGGCAACACGCTGGCGGAGAGCAAAGAGATCGCCGGATTGAGCTTCACCGGCTCATACGACGTCGGCTTGAAGATCTACGAGAAGACCGCCCGCAATCTCGTGCGCACCCAGCTCGAGATGGGCGGCAAGAACCCCACCGTCGTGCTTAACGACGCCGACCTCGGGTTGGCCGTTGACATTGTTGTGCGAGGCGGCTTCGGGCTCACCGGACAGGCCTGCACGGCCACCAGTCGGGTGATCGTAGAAGAGGGCATCGCCGACGCCTTTGCCCGCGCCCTGGCCGAAGCGGCGCGCAACCTCAAGGTCGGCAACGGCCTGGAAGCCGGCGTGCAGATGGGGCCGGCGGTGAGCGCGGACCAACTGCAAACCGACCTCACCTATATCGAGATCGGCAGACGGGAAGGAGCGAAGCTGTTGGCCGGCGGCGCGCCGGTCGCGTCATCGGCCGGATTCTTCATCCAGCCCACGGTCTTCGATGACGTTCAGCCCGAGATGCGCATTGCCCAGGAGGAGATCTTCGGGCCGGTGATCGGCATCATCCGCGCGCGGGACTTCGACGATGCGATCCACAAAGCGAATGCGATCGGCTTTGGCCTTTCAGCCGCCATCGTCACCAACGACCTGCGCAAGGCCATGCGCTTTGCCGACCGCATCGAAGCCGGCGTGGTCAAGGTGAACGAGCCGACCACCGGCGTGGCGCTTCAAGCGCCTTTTGGCGGATTCAAGGGCAGCAGCGCCAACACCTTCAAAGAACAAGGGCGAGCTGCGATGGAGTTCTATACACGCACAAAGACGGTGTATGTAAAGTATGGCTAGGCCGTGTGCTGCCGATCGCTACTCGCCAATTAGGGCAACTCCTCACGACGTTTGCATCACTAGGAGATAGCTTTGCTCCTCTTAGTGAACATACCCTGGCGCACTCCCAGAAATTCATGCACCCGCTCAGCCGAGATTTATCTCGCCTTGTTAACTTGAGGCCAAAGAAGAGGTGAGATAAGGTCATGCAACGCTGGCTTTCGTGGCTCTCGCCGCTCGTCCTGCTGGCGCTGTGGGAAGTGCTGGCCCGCGCCGGCTTGATTGACGTGCGGTTCTTCTCCACGCCGAGCGAGGTCTTCGCCCGCCTATTGGCGTTGATCGAAGACGGCTCGTTGTTGGCCAACACGGCCATCACGCTGCGGCGCGTGGCCGTGGGATTTGTGTTGGCGACCGTGCCAGCCGTCATCTTAGGAATAGTCATGGGCGTGAGCGGGTTGGCGCGGGCGCTCTTTGCGCCGCTGGTGAACGCGCTGTATCCGGTTCCTAAGATCGCGCTGGTGCCGATGGTGGTGCTGCTGCTGGGCATTAGCGAGGCGGCTAAATACGCCATCGTGGTGATCTCGGTCTTCTTCCTGGTGGCCATCAACACCGCTGCCGGCGTGCGCAACCTGGACGCGCGCTACTTCGACATCGCGCGCAACAACGGTGCGAGCCGCTGGAACTTGATCTGGACGGTGGCGCTGCCGGGCGCGCTGCCTAGCATCCTCACCGGCGTCAACCTCGGGCTGGGCTTCGCCCTCACGGTGATCGTCGGCACCGAGCTGCTCCTGCCGCGCGGCGGGTTGGGCGCGATGATCTGGGCCGCTTACCAGGTATATGACATCCCAACCATCCTCGCTGCGCTGATCGTGGTGGCCCTCCTCGGCTACGGCGCAAGCTGGTTGATGGATGAACTGGAACGCCAGCTCGTGCCGTGGAAGCAAGAGCGGCAGGCACAACCATCCATGCCAAAGCCCAGCGAGCCTCGCCTGCGCCGGCTGGTGCGCACCTGGTGGATGGCCACGCGGCCCTTCAGCTTCACGGCCAGCGTGGTGCCGGTGACGCTGGGCGCGGTGTTGGCCGGCTATCACGGCCAGTTCAACCCCTGGCTGTTCGCGCTTACCTTGCTCGGCTCCGTGCTCATCCATGCCGGCACCAACCTGGCGAACGACTACTACGACTGGAAGAAGGGCGCAGACACGCCGATGTCGCTTGGCCCCAGCCGCGTCATCCAGGAAGGACTATTGACGCCTCAACAGATCTTCATCGGCGCACTGGTGTGCTTTGGGCTAGGCTCGTTGATCGGGCTATATCTGGTTGCAACGCGCGGGATATTCATCCTCCTGATCGGCATACTCAGCGTGCTGGCCGGCTGGTTCTACACGGCTGGCCCCAAGGCGTTTGCCTATATCGGCCTGGGTGAAGTGGTGGTGTTCATCTTCATGGGGCCGGTGATGGTGATCGGCAGCTATTACGTGCAGATGCAACAGGCGCCGCTGTCGGTGGTGCTGCTCTCGCTGCCGATCGGCTTTCTGGTGGCAGCGATTCTGCACGCCAACAACATGCGCGACCTAGAGAGCGACCTGGCCCACAACAAGCGCACGCTGGCCAACATCCTGGGCCGTCAGGCCAGCCGCTGGGAATATCTGCTGCTGGTCTGCGGCAGCTTTGTCGTGCTGATCATCTTGGTGGCGCTGGGCTATGCCCCGCTGTTGGCCTTGCTGCCGCTGTTGATGCTGCCGGTGGGGATAAGCCTGGTGCGGCGCGCCTTCTACACCGACGAGCCGCGCAAGCTCAATCGCGTGCTGCGGGCGACAGCCGGCTTACACGGCGCGTTCGGCTGGCTGATGATCCTCGGCTTCGTCGCTGCGATCGTCGCCAGGTTATGAGGTGACTTGATGCGACGTGGGTTCAGCCGGCCCGTTCATGATTTGGGCGCCTATGCGCGGCGTGGCCAGCATTGAGCGCACGGTCTTAGAGACCGTTTCTCAGAATGACAAGGCGAAGTGGGGCACCGGCGACCTTCGTATACTGCGCATGTGCTCCAACAAAATACACCCACTGAATCCGAGCCTACGTTAATCCAGCAGCACCACCACGCGCCCGCGCACGGCTCCGCGCAGCATCGCCTCTATCGCTGCGTCCAGCTCTGCCAACGAGACCGTGTGCACAATCGCGGCCAGCGCATGCGCAGGGGGCTTCCATTCGCCGGCCAGCAACTCCCAGACTTGTAACCGGATCGGCCTTGGGGTCTCTGCCGCATCTACGCCTTGCAAGGTCACGCCGCGCAGGATGAACGGGTACACCGTGGTGTGCAGCTCGGCTGAGGCGACGTTGCCGCAACAGACCACGCAGCCGCCGCGCTGGGTGGACTTCAGGACGTTGGCCAGGAACTCGCCGCCGACGGTCTCGACTGCGCCGGCCCAGCGTGCCTTCAGCAGCGCTTTGCCGGTTGAGTCGCGCAGCGCATCGCGCGCGATAACCTCGCGCGCGCCAAGCTGCCGCAGCCAGTCGCCTGCCTCGTCCTTGCCGGTGGCGGCGACGACGTGATAGCCCAGCATGTTGAGCAGCACGACCGCCCAGCAGCCCACGCCGCCGCTCGCGCCGGTGACCAGGACCTCGCCTGCAGTCGGCGTCACCTCATGTCGCAGGAGCTGGCGGACGCAGAGCGCAGCGGTGAAACCGGCCGTGCCCAGCGCCATGCTCTCATAGAGCGTCAGGCCGGCGGGCTTTTTCACCACCCAGGCCGACGGCACGCGGATGTATTGGCCAAAACCGCCCGGCGTGTTCATCCCAAGGTCGTAGCCGGTGACGATGACCTCGTCGCCTGGCGTCAGGGCTGGATCAGCGCTGGCGACCACCTCGCCGGCTGCGTCAATGCCCGGCGTGTGGGGATACTGGCGGGTGATGCCGCGGTGACCGGAGGCAGAGAGGGCGTCTTTGTAGTTCAGCGAGGAGTAGCGCACTCGGATCAGCGTGTCGTGGGCGGGCAGGTCGGCGACCCGGCGCGTGACGACCTGGCGCGCAAAGCGCCCGTCGGGTTGTTCGCTCACCACCAGCGCCTTGAACAGGCGCGCATCTTCGAGAAGGGGATGGTGCTGGCTCATCGAACAGCTTGTCGGTAGTAGTAAGTGGCTTGGCGCAGCGCCTCGCGCTCGGCCTCGCTCAGGTCGCGCCATTGGCCGGGGGCGAGGCCGGCCAGGGTGATCGGGCCGACGGCGACGCGCACCAGTCGGAGCGTGGGCAGGCCCACTGCTGCGGTCATGTGCCGCACTTGGCGCTTCTTGCCCTCGCGCAGCACGATCTCCAGCCAGGCCGTCGGCCCGTGCGCGGTGATAGGTTTCTCGCGCGGAGGAAGGGCAGGGGCTTCTTTCAATTGGCGCGCTTGGCAGGGTAGGCTGCGATAGCCCTTGACCACCACCCCTCGGCGCAGTTGATCAAGGGCTGCTTCGGTTGGGATGCCCTCCACTTGCACGTAGTAGGTCTTCGGCAGTTTATAGCGCGGATCGGTCAAGCGGTGGATGAGCTGGCCGTCGTTGGTGAGGATGAGCAAGCCCTCGCTGGCGTAATCCAGCCGGCCTGCGGCGTAAATGCCTTTTGGCAGGCCAAATTCGCTCAGCGTGCGCTTGGGTGGGTCGGTCTCACGCACCTCGTGGGCAAACGAGGACAGCACGCCATACGGTTTGTAGAACGCCACGATGCGCAACATCGCTTTGGTATCATGTTTGTATCATGTCAGAAGTCAAGCCTGCATCCCCGCCCGAAGGTGCTTCTGCGGCAAAGATAGTCGTCAAGTTCCTCGTCAACGGCGAGGAGGTTGGCTCGCTGATGCTGGCGCCGAAGCGGTTCAGCACCGGCAGCGTTGGATTCTTCGCCAATGGAAAGATCTCCCTAGGTGATGATGCTGAGCGCGGCTATCAGGCACAGGTTCAGCTCGTGCGCATCGGCAGCAAAGAGACCAATAAGTAAGTAGGAGAAAGGCGCAATGAGGATCCTCGTCACTGGCGGCGCCGGTTTCATCGGCTCTCATTTGTGCGAGCGCTTGATCGCGGATGGGCATGAAGTGATTGCGATGGATAACTTCATCACCAGCTCGCGCAATAACATCGCCCACCTGATCGGTCATCCGCGGTTTGAGTTCATCGAGTGTGACATCATCGAGTCGTGCTGGGTGCAAGGGCCGCTGGACGCGGTGATGAACCTGGCCTCGCCGGCCAGCCCCGTGGGCTATCTCGACCACCCCATAGAGACCATGCTGGTCGGCTCACATGGCACGCACAACGCGCTTGAGCTGGCGCGCCGCAAGGGGGCGCGCTTCTTACAGGCCAGCACGAGCGAGGTCTACGGCGATCCGCAGGAGCACCCGCAGCGCGAGAGCTACTGGGGACACGTCAACCCGATCGGCGTGCGCTCGGTGTACGATGAGGCGAAGCGCTTTGCCGAGGCGTTGACGATGGCTTATCACCGCCAGTTCGGCGTGCCCACGCGCATCGCTCGCATCTTCAACACATACGGCCCGCGCATGGACATCGCCGACGGTCGAGTGGTGCCCAATTTCATCGCCCAGGCGGTGCGCAACGAGCCGATCACCGTATATGGCGACGGCAGCGCCACCCGTGCGTTCTGCTATGTGACCGACTTGGTGGATGGGCTGGTGCGCCTGCTGTGGAGTGATGAGGTGATGCCGGTGAACTTGGGCAACCCTCACGAGATGACGATCTTGGAGTTCGCCCAGGCGGTGAAGGCTGCCGCCGGCCCGGAGTGCACCAGCGAGATCGTGTTCTGCCAGCCCAGAAAGGAGCGCATCGCCGATGACCCACAGCGCCGCCGGCCCGACATCACGCGCGCACGAACCATTCTCGGCTGGGAGCCGCGCGTCCCATTGGAAGAAGGGCTGCGCCAGACGATTGACTACTTTCGCGCGCTGGTTCAGCAGCCGGCCTAGGCAGTCAGCGCGTTGGCCGGTCGTCTTCGCCGACGCGCTTGATTTGTTCCAACCCTCTCACGGCATCCCAGATGCGGTTGATGCTCCACATCCCGTTGACCAGAGGGGTGAACAGCGACAAACGGTAGGCGATCACGTCGTCGCGCAGACGATCAAGCTCCTCGGTCAGCACCTGCTGCATGCGCTGCGTGATCAACCGCGCGTCCGGCAGGCCGGACGCATCGCGCGACCAGGCGGGGTCATCCCGCCGGACGACGATGGGCGGGCCGACGCTGATGAACGCATCCGGCTTTTGTTCACCGATGAACTCATAGCGCAGGGCCAGTGGGTAGAGCGCGCATGCGCCAGTTGCGCTCGCCACCTTGCTGGCGATCCGCCCGGCGCCTTGATAGAAGACAAGTGGCCGGACGTCGTTGGCGCGGATCTCTCCCTGGGGGAAGATCAGCAAGGAGCGGCGCACTCCCTCGGTCAGGCGCTGGACGGCGTAGTTGATGCTCTCCACGGCGCTGCGCGGGTCGCGGCGATTGACGGAGAACGCCCCGCACCAGCGAAAGAAGCGATAGCGCGACAGTTGTGTGTCCTCGACCATCACATAGCCATCGGTGTGCCAGCACTCTTCGTTCAGCGCCATCACCAGATGGGCATCCCACCAGGCGCTATGGTTGCCGAACATGACGATCGGCGGCGAGTCCGGCCCAGGCGCAGGCGCAGCCTGGCGCAGATAGACGCGATGGAATGATGTCATCAGCGGCAGCTTGACGAGCGTCAGGTAGATGACTCGGTTGAGCAACGGATGTTTGCGCGCAGTGATCACGGCTGGGCTTGATGGTACTCAAGCCCAGGGGACTTGACGAGATGCGACAAGTTCTTTTTAATACACCACATTACCGAAACGAGAGCAAAGAGGAGAGGACGACATGTTGAAAGAACGACTCACTGTATCTCGCCTGATAGTGGCGGCAGCCATCGGGCTGGCTGCCTGCGCTGTGCCCGCCACGCCAGCCGCGCCGGCGCAGCCGACTGCAGCGCCTCAGCCGAGCGGCCTGCCCGACTTGGGCGGTCGGGAGATCGTGGTCGCAATTGAAAACGCCTACATCCCGTTCAACTACATCCGCCTGGACAACGGCCAGGCCGAGGGCTGGGACTACGATGCGCTCGCCGAGATCTGCCGGCGACTGAACTGCAAACCGGTCTTCCGCGAGATCGCCTGGGACGGGATGATCGCCGCCGTGGCCGCCGGCCAGTTCGATATGGCAACCAACGGCATCACCATCACTGAGGAGCGCAAGAAGAGCGTGGACTTCTCCGATGGCTACATCAAGGTTGACCAACGGCTGGTGGTGCGGATAGACGAGAACCGCTTCTCCACGGTGGAGGAGTTCAAGAACGGCAACTTCAAGCTGGCCACGCAGAAGGGCACCACGAATTACGATGAAGGCATCAAGCTGGTGGGCGAGGCGCGCGTGATCGCCTTCGACGAGTTTGGCCAGGCCATCCAGGCGGTGATCGCCGGCGATGCCGACGCCGCGATCATTGACGACGTGGCCGGCCAGGGTTACGTGGGGGTGAACGCCGATAAGCTCAAGCTGCTTGATGGCCTCGTCAGCGAAGGCCAGGAGCTGGGCTTCATCTTCCCCAAGGGCAGCGATCTGGTTGGCCCGATCAACGCTGCGCTGAAAGCCATGCGCGAGGACGGCACCTTGCAGCGCCTGCAAGAGAAATGGTTCCCCAAGGGCCGCCAGGTGATCAGCTACGACGAGATCGGCCCCGGCGCGTATGACAATCCCACCCCGACGCCGAATCCATAACCGTTTGGTGATCTGAACCGCAGATGAGTGGCGCACAATCGGCCGTCCGGCCGGTTGTGCGCCGACCTTTATGCCATGTCAATCGGCACCGAGCGTTTGCCGGCGGGTGGGCGGTCGCTGGCAGGGCGACTTGTCGAGCGCGCTGCGCAGTGGCCATGGTGGTTGCTGGTCATCGCGTTGGTGGGGGTGTTGATCGCCTGGAACGCGCTGACCAGCGAGCTGTATTCGGCGATCTTCAGCCGGCTCACCCTGGGCATCGGCGTGACCATCTTCACCACGCTGGTCGCTTATAGCCTGGCGCTGGTCATCGGGCTGCTGGCCGGCCTGGGGCGTGTGTCCAGCAACCCTGTCGTCTTCAACATCGCCACGCTCTACGTGCAGGTGATCCGCGGCGTGCCGATCCTGGTGCAATTGTTGGTGATCGCCTTCGTCATCGTGCCCGCGCTGATTGACGGCATCAACAGCCTGGGCGCGCTCTTGGCGCCGTTGATCGGCGAGCCAAATCTCCTCACCCAGACCAGGCCGCAAGACGTGCCCTTCCTCACCCGCTGCATCATCGCGTTGGCGATCGCCTATGGTGGCTTTCAGGCCGAGACCTTCCGAGCCGGCATTCAGTCCATCAGCAAAGGGCAGATGGAAGCAGCGCGCTCGTTGGGGATGAGCTACGTTCAGGCCATGCGCTACATCATCCTGCCGCAGGCGATCCGGCGCGTCCTGCCGCCGTTGGGCAACGACTTCATCGCCATGCTCAAAGACTCATCGCTAGTTTCCGTGTTGGGCGTGCGCGACATCACACAAGAAGCGCGCTTATACGCAGCGGCCTCGTTTCGTTACATGGAGACCTATGTGTCATTGGCCTTCTTCTACCTGGCCATGACCATTCTGCTCTCGCTCGGTGTGAGATGGTTGGAGAACCGGCTCAACAGTCACGGCCGAGGACAGGGATGAGCACGGGCGCTGCGCCGCCGATCGGCGATCCGTCGGCGATCATCATTATCAAGAATCTGGTCAAGGAGTTCCACGGCCTGCGGGCGGTGGATGATGTGAGCCTGACCGTGGCGCGCGGCAAAGTCACGGTGATCATCGGCCCCAGCGGCAGTGGCAAGAGCACCCTGCTGCGCTGCATCAACCACCTAGAAGTGCCGACCAGCGGCGACATCTGGGTGGATGGCATTCACTTGACCCACCACGCGAAGGATATCAACGCGGTGCGGGCCGAGGTGGGGATGGTCTTTCAGCAGTTCAACCTCTTTCCTCACTTGACCGTGCTCCAAAACGTCATGCTGGCCCAACGGGTGGTGCGCAAGCGCAGCGAGGCCGAGGCGCGCGAGATCGCCATGCAGCAGCTCGCCCGCGTGGGCATCCCGGAGAAGGCCAACGCTTACCCCTCGCAGCTCTCCGGCGGTCAGCAACAGCGCGTGGCGATCGCCCGCGCGCTGGCGATGAACCCCAAGATCATGCTCTTTGACGAACCGACCAGCGCCCTTGATCCGGAGATGATCAAGGAGGTGCTGGACGTGATGCTGGAGCTGGCCAGCAGCGGCATGACGATGGTCGTTGTGACGCACGAGATGGGGTTTGCGCGCAACGCTGCTGACGAGGTGGTGTTCATGGACCGCGGTCGGATCGTCGAGCAAGGCCCACCGGATGTCCTGTTCCAGCAGCCGCGTGAGGCCCGCACGCGGGCTTTTCTGAGCCAGATCTTGCGCTGAGCGCGGATGGCCGCGCGGTTTCACGCGCGTTCGCGCCCCAGTTTCTCGACGCGCATCTCGATCTTCCGGTCCGGCCGCAGCGTGATCTGAGGGCTGATGCCCACCGGCGATGTGTTGACGAGCGCAAGCCGGATGTAGCGCGCGAATGTGCTCACGACCAGTTGGCCTTCCATGATCGCGAACTGACCGCCGATGCATGTGCGCGGGCCGATGCCGAAGGGGATATAGGCCGCCCGCGGCAGCTTTTGTTCATTCTGTGGCGCAAAACGCTCCGGATCAAAGCGCTCCGGATCGGGGAAGATGCGCGGATTGCGATGCACGCTATAGGGCGAGATCATCACCCACGCGCCGGCTGGGATGATCCAGTCGCCGATCCGCACGTCGCGGATCGCCTGCCGACCGATCGTAAAACCGCCGGGGTACAAGCGCATCGCCTCTTTGTAGACTTGCAGCGTATAAGGCCGCGGCGCGGCCACCAGGTCGGCATCGCCAGCTTGCCGCGCTTCCTCCTCCAACCTGCTGCGCACATCCGGACGTTGCGCGACCAGATAGAACAACCACGTCAGCACCGTGGCCACGGTCTCGTGGCCGGCGACGAACATGGTCAACACCTCATCGCGCACTTCTTCATCGGTCAGCGCCTGGCCGTCTTCGGTCTGCGCGGCCAGCAGCATCCCCAAGAAGTCTGTATGTTCGCCCTGCGGTTGGCGGCGGCGCTCGGCGATCAGGTTGCGCACAGCGGCGTCCACGCGCGCGATGGCGGCCAAGGCAGCGCGGTTGCGACGCGCCAGCGACCCGATCAACGGCAGGGTGACCCGGCTAGATAGCCCGTTGACGTATTCCAGCGCCGTGTCAATATCCCGGCTGAGGCCGCTGACGATCTCGTTTAAGTCGCGCGAGAAGAGCGCGCGCCCGACGATGGTGAGCGTCAGGCGCTTCATCTCGTGCTCCAGGTCAATTACCTCGCCGTCGTGCCACCGCGCTAAGGCTTCCTTAGCCGAGCGGATCACGATGTCCTGGTAGGACAAGATGCGCCGCTGGTGGAAGGCCGGCGCGGCCAGCCGGCGATGCTTGACCCACGTCGGGCCATCGCTGACCAGCAAACCCTCGCCGGTGAGGACGTGCAGCGTCCTCACCGCTGGCATTTTGCGAAAGCTGGTCGCCTTCTCGACCAGGATGGCGTAGATCCATTCCGGGTGGTTGACGCAGATGATGTGTACCGGCCCGGCCCTGAACTGCCCAATATCCGGCGTGGCGCAACTGAGCTTGAGCAGAAATGCGCTGGGGCTTCTGAGGACCTCGCGCAGGCTCGAGGGCCGATAGGCCCAGGACAAGATGGGAATAGGGCGGGTGTTCACAGCACAAAGTTGTCAGAGCGGATGGCCGCTGCTCAACTCGCGCCGGCAACGGCGAGGATTGCGCGCCGGACCAGGACGCGCGCCATCTCCTTTCGATACTCGGTGCTGCCCAGCCAGTCGCCTGGTGGGTCGAGCAGGGCCATCTGGGCCTCCATCTCCCCGTCTAGCCAGTCGGCCAGGCGCTTCTTCTCCAAGCCGAACTCGAGCCGGCTCAGGCGGATCGGGGTCGCGGCCACGCCGCCGACGGCAATGCGCACGTGTCCGGCGATGCCGTCTTTCATCGCAAAGGCAGCCACGGCGCAGACGATGGGGTAATCGCGCGGCGTGCGCGCCACGCGCGCGTAGTGGCTGCGGGTATCCGGGCTGGGCAGTGGCATGCGCACCTCCGTGATCAGCGTCCCTTCATCCAGGATTTGGCGGCGGTAGGCCAGGAAGCCGGCCAACGGGAGCACCTTCCAGAAGTCGCTTGGGTCGTCGGCTTGTTTGGTTTTGTCTTTTGCGCCGGCGATCACCACCTCCGCGTCGCAGGCGAGCAGCGCGGTGACCAACGGCGAGGCAGCGTCGGCGGTGACGATCGCGCCGCCGATTGTGGCGCGGTTGCGGATGTTCAAGCCCGACATGGCCTGTGCCGTCTCGCTGATCACGCGCAGCGCGCTTGTGCGCAATTGCTCACTCTCCACGAGCTGTTGGTGGGTGACCGCCGCGCCGATTCGCACCAGGTTACCTTCGACCAAGATGCGGTTTAGCCCCAAGTCGGCAATGTCCACGACGGCTTCAACATCGCGGGGCGCTTCCCCGACCAACCAGGTGCCGCCGCTCAGCACGACGGTGCGCGGCTGTTTGCGTTGGAGCAGGGCAACCGCCTCTGTGAGGTCTTTCGGTCGGTGATACTCCTTCAGATTGAGCATGGCTGCGTTATACCTTGCCTTCATAAATCATCAGCCCGATGCCGCGCGGGCCGATGATGCGGCCAACTGCCGCGCCGCAGGTCTGCACAGGGAAGCGCTGTATCTTGGGGAAGACCTCGCGCAGCGCTTCGGCCAGCGCCTGTGTGCGCTCGTTGGGGTGCGGCGAGAGCTGGACGATGGCGAACTGGGCGTCCTCTTCGAACTCGCTGGCGAACTCGACGATGCGCTCGATCCCGCGCTCGAAGCTGCGCACTTTCTCCGCCGCGATCAGGTCGCCCTGTTCAATGGATAGACACGGCACGACCTGGAGCATTTCGCCGAGCAGGGCCTGGGCCGGCCGCAGGCGTTTGCTGTGTTGCAGATACGCCATGTCGTCGGAGATGAAGATGCCAAAAGCGTCCTGCATCAACCCCCGCAGGCGGGTGACGATCTCCATCGCCGGCAGGTTGCGCTTGGCCAGCGTGATGGCTGCCTGCACCAGCGCGTTGAGGCCCATCGCCATCGTTTGCGAATCCAGGATGTGAATCTCGCACTGACCGAGAAACGGTTGGCGGGCCTGTAGGGCGTGTTGCACCGTTTGGCTGAGCGGGGAAGCAATGTGGATCGAGATGACCTCTGCGCGGCTGTGGGCCAGCAGCTCATAAGCGCGGGCAAACTCCTCTATGCTGGGGGCTTCCACGTCAAAAGGCTGCTTAGCCCGGCTGGCTTTGACGGCCAGCTCAGCCTCGTTTAGATCGACATCTTCCTGATAGCAATCCGCGCCGAAGCGCACGCGGTGGGGCAGGATGATCACGCCGTTTGCCTCGGCCCAGGCGCGCGGCAGGCGGGCGGCGCTGTCGGTGACGATGCGAACCGCTGCTGGACGACGGGCAGCCATGCGTCACTCGATGCTGATGACGAAGTAGTAATGGGGCTGATCGCCGGCGATTAGCTCCACCTGCTGCGCTGGATAGTCTTGTCGAACCACCTCGGCGATGGCCTGGGCATCCGAGTGGGAGAGGCCGTTGCCGTAGAAGAGCGTGATCAGCTCATACTTATCAGCAGCAGCGCGGCGCAGCAGCAAGCGCAGCGCGTCGGCGATGGTGTCCGTGGCCACGACCAGCTTGTCGTCGAGCAGCCCGATGATTTGGCCGGCGCGGATGTTCAACCCGTCTATCGTCGCGTCGCGCGTGGAGACGGTGATCTCGCCGGTGAGCACGCGCTGCGCCGCCTCGCGCATGCCCTCGGCGTTCTCGGCAGCCGAAGCCTCTGGGTTGAACGCGATGGCCGCGGCGATGCCCTGTGCGATGGTCCGCGTCGGCACGACGTAGACTTGTGCCTCGCTGAGCGCCGCAGCCTGTTGGGCGGTCATGAGGATGTTGCTGTTGTTCGGCAGCAGGATCGTGCTGCGGGCGTTGGCCTGCTGGATGGCGGTCAAGAAGTCCTCGACGCTGGGGTTCATCGTCTGGCCGCCTTCGACCACCACGCGCACGCCGGCTTCCTTCAACACGCGCGCGATGCCTTGGCCAGATGCCACTGCGACCACTGCCACTTCAACCGGCGGCAATATCTCCTTGCCCCGCGCCGTCTGCTGTTCGGCGAACGCCTCGGACTGGGCCTGCATGTCCTCCACCACCACGTCGCGCAGCGAGCCGAGCCGCGCGCCGTAGCTCAGCGGGATGCCCGGATCGCTGACGTGGACGTGGACCTTGACGATGTTCTCGTCGCCGAGCACCAGCGGACATTCGCCCATCGCTTCGATGTCGGCGCGAATCTGTGCTACGTCGAGCTGTTGGCCGGGGCGCGCGTAGATCAGGTACTGCACGTCGTAGCCCCAACCGCCTTCGTGCTCCGGATGCATCGTCGCCCTCGCGCGATTGTTGGGCGTGGCGGATGCCTCACCTTCCACCGGCATCCCATTCGCCAGCCGCCACATCCCCTCCAAGATGACGAACAGACCATAGCCGCCGGAGTCGATCACGCCGGCTTCTTTGAGGATCCTGAGCAGGCTGGGCGTGCGCTGGACCGACTCATGAGCGGCTTCCTTGGCGATTGTCAGCAATTGACGCAGGTCATGGGTGTGTTGGGCCGCGGCTTCGACGGCTTCAGCAGTCTCGCGCGCCACGGTCAGGATGGTGCCTTCTACGGGCGTGCTCACCCCGCTGTAGGCCGTCTTGACCGCTTCTTTCATCGCTGCGACCAGGTCCTGCGCGTCGCAGATCTCCTTGCGGTCCAGCGAGCGCGCAAACCCCCGCCACAGTTGGGAGAGGATGATGCCGGAGTTGCCCCGCGAGCCGCGCAGCGCGCCGTTGGAGACTGCGCGGGCGACCAGGCCGATGTTTGGTTCGTCCAGGTTTGCGATCGCCTCCCAGGCCGATCGCATGGTGTGCATCATGTTGGTGCCGGTATCCCCGTCGGGGACGGGATAGACGTTGTAACCGTTCACCACTTCCTCGCGCTGCTGAAGCCACAGATAGCTTGCGCGCACCAGCTCTTTCAACCGCCGGCCGTCCACCGTCAATTTAGCGCGCGAGCGTGACTCGCCCGGGGATGACGCTGCTGGGAAATTGGTCTGGTTTTGCTGGGTAGTCGGTTCGCCCATATAGATGCTCGCCTGCTCTAACAAGGTCGTCTCGTTCAATCTGCGTGCGTCACGCGCAGACCCGTCACGTGGACGTTTACTGCGTCCACGATGTAGCCGGTGCTCCGTTCGATGTTGTAGCGCACTTGGTGCTGTAAGCTGCTCGTCACGGCGGGGATGCGCACGCCATATTCAGCGATGATGTGAATGTCCACCGTCACCCGCTTGGCGCCGGTCAACGGGTCCTCTCGCGTTTGGATCTCCAGGCCGCGCCGAGGGTCGGTGTGGGTGCAATCGAAGCCGGTGAAACGCGAGGCGATCCCCACGACGCCATACGTGCTCAGCGCCGCGTTGAGGGCGAGCGTGAACACCACCCGCGGCGCGATCGCAATGATGCCGCCGACCTCAGTGTGTCTCTCTGTCTGCTCAACCGGCGCAGCGTTCGATGACGTGTGCATGGTAGAATGACAAAGTTTCAGTCCTAAGAGATTTTAAATCAAGCCCGTCAGGAGCATGACCGATGGCGAAGTGTGTGCTGACTGGTAAGAAGACGAGCTTTGGGCACTCGCGCTCGTTTTCATTTAAATTGACCAACCGCAAGTGGAAGCCGAACTTGCAGCGCCGCCGCATGCTGATCAACGGCCGCATGCAGACGGTGATGATCTCCACCAAGGCGTTGCGCACGCTGGTCAAGACGAGCGGCAAGTAACGGCATCCCCTTCGTGAGCGTGCTCGGCGAGGCGAATGGACGGTAGTTCATTCGCCTCTGCGTTTGTGTTGCCGGCGGCCACCTGCGCGCGTAATTGCCCGCAGCCGGCCGCGATGTCTATGCCGCGCCGGACGCGCACGGTGACGGGGATGCCGGCTTGCGCCAAGATGGCCCGAAACGCGCCGGTGCTCGCCCGGCTCGCAGCGCGCCCCGCGTATCCCTCGGTCGGGTTGAGCGGAATTAAATTGACGTGCACCAGATTCACCCCCGGCCTGGGGTTGGTCTTGCGCACCAGATCGACGAGCGCCCACGCCTGCTCCTGGCTGTCGTTCACCTGGTCAATCAGCGCCCATTCGTAGCTCACCCGGCGGTTGGTGCGCGCGATGTATTCGCGTGTCGCCTTCACCAGCTCGGCCAGCGGATAGCGCTGGTTGATGGGCACCAGCCGGTTGCGCAGGTCATCAGTGGCGGCGTGGAGCGAGATGGCCAGATTCACCTGGCTGCCCGTCTCGGCAAAGCGGCGGATGCCGGGGACCAGCCCAACGGTGGAGAGGGTGATCTTGCGCGCGCCCAGCCCAAACCCGCCCGCTTCCGCCGGCTCGGTCAGCCGTGCGATGGCTTCCATCACTGCGTTGTAGTTAGCGAACGGCTCGCCCATCCCCATCAGCACCACATTGCTCAGCCGCTGCGGCGCATCGTCGCCGGATGACCGCGCCTCGCGCAGCGCGCGCGCCACCCAGATCACCTGCTCGACGATCTCGCCGGCGCGCAGGTTGCGCATAAAGCCCATTTGGCCGGTGGCGCAGAACGCGCAGGCCATGGCGCAGCCGGCCTGTGAGGAAACGCAGGCGGTTCGGCGCACGCCGTCGTATTCCATCAGCACGGTCTCTATTTCGCTGCCGTCGGCCAGTTTGAACAGCCATTTGCGCGTCCAACCGTCGGACGATCGCTGCTCCCTGACGACGACCAGCCGTCCCAGGACATACGTCGACTTGAGCTTGGCGCGCAGCGGCTTGGGCAGGTCGGTCATCTCGTCAATGTCGGTGACCAGGCGCTGATAGAGCCAGCTCCAGATTTGACGGGCGCGGAAGGGCGGCTCGCCCCACTCAGCGAGCTGGCGCGCAAGCTGATCACGGGTCAGATCGTAGAGAGAAGTGGGCCCATGCATCGCTCAGATGACTTTGAGTTTGCTCAACACGTCTGCGATCACGTCGTCGGTCGAGATGCCCTCGGCCTGGCCTTCAAAGTTCAACAGGATGCGATGGCGCAGGGCAGCCGGGGCGAGCGCTTTTAGGTCCTCGATGGCGACGTTATAGCGGTTGTTCATGAGCGCCAGCACGCGCCCGCCGAGCAGCAGTGCTTGTGCGCCGCGCGGGCTGGCCCCGTAGCGCACATATTTCTTCACCATCTCTGTGGCGCCCTCGCCGTCTGGATGCGTGGCAGTCACCAGCGCCGCGGCGAAGCGCGTGACGTGTGATGCCGCCGGCACCTGTCGCGCGAACTGGCTCATTGCGATCAAGGTGTTGCCGTCGGTCACCTTTTCGGCGCGGCCGGCCTTGTCGCCAGTGGTCTGCTCGATGATCGCCGTCAGCTCGTCCACGTTCGGAAAGCGCACGTTGAGCTTGAACATGAAGCGATCGAGCTGGGCCTCCGGCAGCGGATATGTGCCTTCCATCTCTATCGGGTTTTGTGTGGCCAGCACGAAGAAGGGCTTGCTGGTGGCGTAGGTCCGGCCGAGCACGCTCACGGTGCGCTCCTGCATGGCTTCCAGCAGCGCTGATTGGGTCTTGGGGGTGGCGCGGTTGATCTCGTCGGCGAGGACCAGGTTGGCGAAGATCGGCCCCGGCTGAAAGCGGAAGCCGCGCTTCCCGCCCTCCTGTTCCTCCAGGATGTCGGTGCCGACGATATCGGCCGGCATCAGGTCGGGCGTGAACTGGATGCGCACGAAGCGCAAGCTCAGCGCATCGGCGAAGGCGCGCACCAGGCTGGTCTTGCCCAGGCCGGGCACGCCCTCCAACAGCACGTGGTTGCCGG